>Ga0265316_10003801_pt1 | contig 15170 bp, 11 predicted proteins | sample 4522metaG_FD_202092 | JGI IMG/M metagenome (GOLD analysis project Ga0265316, IMG submission 202092) | Rhizosphere microbial communities from Carex aquatilis grown in University of Washington, Seatle, WA, United States - 4-5-22 metaG | ecosystem: Host-associated > Plants > Roots > Rhizosphere >...
CCCTGCTTCGTTCTGGTCTCCACTATGCCAGCGCCTAAATCGTTAGGCTTGCCTCGTCTGGCTCCCCTCGCCTTGCTGTTCCTCTGGAATGAAATAGACGCCCTGTTTTGGACTATAGGGTTATGCGGAGGTGCTGAAATCCCTACTTCCTCAATTCCCATATTGAACTGCGGGACCTTATCCGGCGGCATACCCGTCAAAGTCTGAATCGTATCATAGGCCGATTTAGCGTTAGCGATTTGAGTAGCGCCTTTAGGTTGATTCTTTACGAATACTGAATCCTGCTGTCGATAAGGATACCAGCGGGCATACCAGCCAAAGCCCTGTTTCCATGTCACAGTACCAAAGGCGTCTTTAGGAACACTCTTCTTTTTAGTCTTGCCTTCTTCATCGGGAACTGTAGGTGTTATCACGGGAGGCGCAACCTTAACTTTGGCCTCACTGGTAACCGTATTCTCCGTCTGATTCGTTTCCTGTTGTTCGTTTTGCGTATTCTGTTGCGTCTGTTGCTGTTTCTGAGTTTGGTTATTCGTTTGCGTTTGAGTACGCTGATTATTCTGGGTAGTCTGCGTTCTCTGGTTATTTTGATTCGTCTGTGTTTGGTTCTGTACTTGGTTCTGTTGCACGTTCTGAACAACCTGTTGCTGTACCTGATTCTGGACTTGATTCTGTACCTGTTGTTGCAAGGCGGCAATCACATTATTTACAACCTGCCGATGGGTTACGTTAGCGTTTTGCGTAACGGATACCTGAATACTATTTTGGATAGCGTTATTCGCAACCTTCTGGACATTCTGAAGGTTCTGCACTACTTGCTTTTGCGTCTGGTTCTTTACCTGAACTTGAGAATAAGCCACCTTAGCTACTGTGGCCGATTTCGATACCGCGGTAACGATAGTCTGAATATCCTGTTTTGATAATGTCGTGCTTTGTCCGGTGGTACTATCGGTTACTATTGTATAACCTGCCCGTTTCATATCATCGGATATTCTGGTAATCGTTAATTTATCAAGTGTCGGCGCTCGTGTTACACTACTCACCATTTCAGCCAGTGGTACTGGTTTTGCCGTTACCTTTCCGGCGCTCGCCTTGATAGTTTTACCCGCAAGTGCTGTTATTACTATTGCGTTCATTTGCGCCTGTTCCTGAGTAACGTAAGCATCTCCGGAGACTTCTTTTGCCTGGTTAGCGATTGGTAAACCGGGTGCGGTTAAATGCGCTACCGGATTAGTCACTGATGCGCCCGCCGGTGTGTATGAGCCTTTGACGTAGTTGATTTTACCGACTGTACTGCCAAGTGCCACACTCATAGTATTTATACCGGCTTTGGCCATCGACTTAGCGATATTCGGCATAGCTGGGAGGTTGATAGGTTTATCCGGTATAATCTCGTTGCCTGGAAGAGAACTTGACGGAGCCGGCATTAACGGCGATTTATTTTTTAACATACTGTCTATCATGTCTACCTTTTGAATATCGGGGAAAGGGTGCGCCTCATCTACTGGTGAAGGCGCAGACGGGCCAGTGTTAAATCCGTTCATCGGTTCCGCTTTGCCAGTAAGTAAATCACTATTAAGATTCTGAATTGAAACTTCACCCGTTGCCGTTTCCGGTATTACGGATGTACTTCTCGCATTAATAGACGGTTTATAAGGTCCCTCACTAAATCCAGTTGTTAGTTTCCCTTTTCCCATGCCTTCCGGATAATTATCGTAAACCGTGTCGATGGTATCAGGTTCGCTTGGTAATGACGGTTTATTCATAAAATCCTTTACCGCTTCTATATCCGTACCTACAACATGGCCGATTACGCGCCCCGAACTGTCAACGATATTAGCGGTTTTCTCTGCGGTACTCTTAACAAGGTCTCCGATTTTGGCTATCGTCCCATCTGGTAGTGCTGTATAGATTGCACCACCCGCTAGTAAAATCTCACCGCCGGTTGCCAGTACCTTTTGTCCGATTGAAGTGTTTGGGTTAATATCAGCGGCAATAACATTCGGAATATTGATAACCGCAGCTGTGCCTTCCGCGCCGGCTGTTATGATTTTACCTGTTTCGCCCATTGTTCCTAATACACCACCACCGACTGCCAGCACGTCAAGTATTCCAGTAACTACCGCCCCGGCAATTTCCCCGCCGGATACCTTTTGTCCTGAAGTCGCTTTGGCTATCGGTAAAGTAATGCCTGTCAATGGCGCTACTGCCATTTGTCCGATTAGTCCGCCCTTCTCACCGGCTACTGCGATATTCTTAGTCGTTTCCGAAAATGGATTAGTACGATAAGGGTCTTGACTATAATTACCGGCTACTGCGGCTTGCTGGTCGGGTGTCAAAGCGTTCCACTGAATTGTTACCTCGTCTTGCTGTGTTAAAATATGGCCTTTAGCATCGACATGGTATAAAGTACCGCCAACAATCGCCGTTTTACCTAAGAGTTTATTATCCCAAAGTCCAGCATCTTCAATAGCGGTATTCAAAGCGTCTACGTTTCCGCCATTGGGTTTCTTACTTGTTAGAGCGGTGTTAATTTCAGTCATTACGGCCTTTGAAGCGGTCGCATCGGTCGCCGTAGTATAACTAACCAATCCCGTCTTAGGGTCGTAACTACCGAATACGCTACCGGCTTGGATTTTACCCGAGGCGATATCCTTGTCCCAATCGTCTTGACTGTAGGTTGCCGGATAAGTCGCGCCGGCAATATCGGCATTAATCCTATCGCCTGTTAAAGACGGCGATTGTCCTGCAGCCGTGGTTTTATTCGTAGTTGTAGTTGTGGTTTGTTTCCCGAATACCGTATCGACGTCGCCCTGGGTGAGTTTCCCGGATGCGACGGCGGCGTTGATATCACTGTCTGAATAGGTGTTGTTTTTATCGGGTGTTAATACATTATTTACACGATTGATTGCCTGGGCTAACTTAATATCGGCATTACTTGCTTGAGTATGTTCCTGAATGTAAGAAGGTGTGACGCCGGATGCCAGCGCCGCGCCAATATCGATCGTACCGTCATCGTTAGTAAATCTACCCAATACGCTTTTATCCTTTGAAGAGGTGGACGCGGCTGTTGAAGGTTTAGCATAACTCCATGATCCGTCTTTATTCAGTACAATCGTGGATTTTGGATCGATTGCCCCGATACTCTTTTGATAGGTGAACTGCTGCATGGGCGACCATGATTCATACTGAGACGCAGAAACTCGAACTTCTGCATTATTAGAATCGGTAAAGGCGTAATAATCATCTGACGGTGCCGGCGGTGTGACTTTAGGAACAGGAACACTGGTAATTACTCCGGTATCCGTAGCACTTGCCTTGCCAGAATTGACTACACCGGGTGTAGTGGTTACGGTTGAAACATCTCCACCAGGTGTTATCGTGACGACTTTGGCCAGTCCTGAATTCAAAGCACCAACTCCGGCATTTTGAGTTCTGAGATTAATTACAGACTGGTTTCCGTTGCCGCCGTTTGCCTTCACAGTGTCGAATACCCGCTGTTCCTCGCCGGTCAAAGTTCCTAGAGTAGAATCCGGCGTCGACGAAGGCGGCGGCGCGCTGGACGGTAAGTTAGATATCGGCGTGGGTGAAGGCTGATGCGCCTGATCCGCCAACGTGGTAACTACGCCATAAAGTGAAGTAACCGTACCGTTGGGCGTTGTAGGATTAACTACAGGCGTCCAACTGGAAATACTGGACCCGTCGTCCTCTATTAATTGCTGGGCGAGTTCTTGATCCATGGTTGCCGTTGAGCCGTCATTATAAGTTACTAATACTTGTCCCATAATTCACCCCTCATTGGTTCGGCGTCCCGCGGATCGCCAATACCAGCGATATTATCACTCCAAGTGAGATACACCAGCCAACATATTTGAATATCGACCAGACGCCGGTAAACATTGCGTAATTCCACCAGAGCATATTCCAGAGCGCCTTTAGATAATCCCAGACAATGTTAAAAATACCTACTACGAAAGTTACCGGATTCGTTATCTGTGCGAATTGCGGAGACATTAACTGGTCAAGCGTACTGACAGTTCCAATCTGATTCCCGCTGTTGTCAAATTGCGCTTCCTGACCGATATAAGTCTGTTCAAGTGTCAGTGATATCATTGAGCCAATCAGCCATAAGATTGCCAATCCGATTACTAAAAATACTCGCATAAGTTTTTACTCCTGTCCCTGTACCGGGTGACCCACTTGGATTATACCAAGGATAGCGATAATGGCGAAAGCGACAAAGAACATTGGCAGTAACCGAACCAGCGCCCCCATGGCCATTAAACCGCACAGGACGATTACAGCGGCCATCAATCTCTTGCTGAACCACAATGTCACGATTGCCAGAGCGACACACCAGAATATCGTTGCCAGCATATAGAAGGTATTGCGCGGTACTTTCAAACCATCGGCAGTCAGATTATATAAACCGTAAAAGAAGGCGTGTTTGAACTTGGTATAATCCGGCGTGGCGAACCATGTGGAGGGCATAGAGGGCGCGGCATAAGCGCTGAAGGCCACACTGGCGCCATCGACAATAACCATGGTGCTGTTCTCGAATTCAGCGCGGTACATATACAAATTGCCGTCAACTAATCCTGTAATATCGGCAGTCACGGTATCGCCTGTAACATATCCGGTTACCCATGCAGTTGTATTATCCGTCCATGTTCCCGAACCGGTGTAATACTGGAAGCGCACCTGGCACGCAACTCCGCCGTCATCGTCAAGAAAGGCGTTAAGAGTGGCCGTGGTTGCCGTGATGTAAGTGGCAAGATGAGTTTCACCGACGGGATCCGTAACTGTTACAGCGGATACGGGCGAAACTAACAAAACGGCCATTACTAACGTGCTGATTATTCCAAACAATAACTTTTTCATTTGTCTAACCACGTTGCTTTTACCCAGATTAAAGCCAGAATAAAAGTCACTACACCCACAAAAGCCCAATCCCAAAGGCCTACCCAGGCGCTTGCTAACTGAAGCGGATAACCGATAGCAAGGCCGGCCACCGGATAACCTCGGGCAGAGCAGAATATGAGGATTAAACAGCAGACTATGAAGGTTAAACCACCACCGAAGCCTTTACCATCAGTACCAAAAGCCCTACCGCAAGCATCCAGAGCGCCTGACAAAGTAGGTCCTAACATCTTCTGGTAAGTATTCCCTTTACCAAGAGTAATTGAGCCGGGTGCGGACGGCGCGATTGGTTTATCGAGTGCTAAAGTGTCAAAGGTTTTGTCAATACCGTAAACAGGCGAACCGGGACCATCGTAAGACAAAATCGCTTGATAGTGGTAAGTAACACCACCATTGAGAATGATACCGTTGGTAGAATCTAACGCGTAACTCCATGCGCCGGTTGCAGTTGTCTCGGTCTGCGGATTTGTGACCTGACCGTAAGCGGTTGTCAAACCCCACTGGAATTGTACGATCACACTGGTTTGATTCCCAATATTCCAACTAAGGTTTATTGTTGCGGAAGTCTGCGTAAGATTGGAGTAAGTCATTGTCGTAACTGTAGGAGCACCTACACCACCAGTCGTAAAAGAGGCCGGTGTACCATAAGACAATATCGTTGAACCATCGCCTACGAATGCCACATAATAATAGGTTGTTCCACCTATTAGTCCTGTTATATTGGCGGTATAAGGCGTAGTTGTGGTAATCGGTGCGGAAAGTGAAGATGTGGAATACGTAACGAATAACGGATTAGTTCCATAAAGAAACCCTGCGTATAAAGTCACATATCCGCCCATAGCAGTTACTTGGCCTGATAAAGTCGCGGTAATCGTGCCAGGTGCAGCGGATATGGTAGACACTAAAGGCAATATAGGACTGGTAAAACTCCAGCCGGTTTGAGGTGAACCTGTAGAATCAGCGCCAGCATAGAAAGTCGCACCGCCTGATGCAGTACAAGTATTGCTTCCACTTGTAAAATTTAAATAGTCCAAAATGTCTATTCCAGATGATTGAGATATGTCCACATCGGCAATATTTAAAAAGACTGTACCATTAACAGGACTGACGAATCCGCCATTGATACCGGCATTAATAGTCAAGGTCACATTACCTGCAAGTGAAGGGCAAGATGATATCCCTCTGACTACATAAAGTTCGTGGATTATAATGCCGTTTCCAAAGGTAAGAACGTAAGCACCTCCGGTAATTCTGAGATTGTAATAGGTCAATCCTGCGCCTGTGAATGTCTGTCCGTTAGTCGTGGAATTTGTTAAAACAATCGTTGAGGTATTGCAGTTAATTGTAAGATTAGTTGAGGCGACATTCCACTTTGTAGTTGCGGAAGTTCCGTTCAAAGTAAATAATCCACTACCCATTGTTAAGGTTCGGGCATAAGTCGTAGTCGAAGAATCAAAATAACTGGCAGTCAAATTATGATTACCTAAATCCAGAAGTCCCGATGACAGATAAACCGTACCGATTACCGTTGTATCTCCGCTTAAAGTAACCGATGCAGTAGTCGGGATTTTGCTGATATAAAGATTCGTAGTCAAGGCGTTTGTAGAAACGACTGTGTTATTCGTACCGCCCACAAAATTAGTCGTGGATACAGAATAGGTAACATTCCCCATGTTCATGTTGCCATGAATATTAATAGTTGAACCGCTAAAAGTAGTACCTGTCTGTGCGACTGCGGAAGTATCTACGCTACCAATATCGGGAACATCCATTGTAACTGTTCTCCCCGAAGTAGTGAAAGAATAACCATCAAAAACCGCAGTATCCTGAACTAATGGAATTCTGCCTGTACCGCCTGTACCACCTGAAGTTGAAGCCCAATCAGCAAGGTTAGACCATGTATTTGAGTTCCCTACCCAATAATCATTCTGACCGACTGTAAAGGTAATTCCAATATTATTTCCATAATCTGAGTTTAGACCTGCTGAGATATTCCAACTTGAACCGCCTACTCCTACCATGTCTGAGATATTACAATTTGTGATGGAGACTGCGGCGGCGGTTATTTGACGTTGTGTTCCTGCGACACTTGAACCTACTGACATTCTTTTGGTACTGGAATTATAGCCTGTTAAGGTTAGCGTTCCCGTAACTATTTGGTCAGCAGCAATTATTGTAGTACCAGCAATATTACCAGATACCATTGTTAGATTTACAAAAGTATTCGCACCAGTTATATTAAAATAAGAAGTCAACCAACTTGTTGATGTATCTGTATAATTGACATTATTGTAAGTCGCTCCTCCGCCATAAAATCCAGAACCAGTCTTCATATATAAGGTAGAAGTACCAGCATTTAATGTTCCACCAGCATAAGTCCAATATTCCAAATAGATTGAAGAACTACCTAAATTACAGATACCACCAGTTTGAATAAAAGTACCATAACCAGATTGAACTGAATCTGTGCCAGTTATATTGTAATTACCAGTATTAAAAGTTCCATTCGAGACTTCTATAACTCCATTATTCCCACCAGGGTAATAACTCGGTTTATTTAAACCAAAACCGCTAGTTAAAGTCCACCCTCCACCTACTCCATTAAATCTTATTTCTCCACCATGTTCTGAAACGATAGTAACTCCGCCAAGATTTATTGTATTTCCAGTAGACGTAGAGCAAAAATTCAAATACTGTTTATGGTCAGTATAAAAATTGCCAGTCTGTACTGTTAAATTACTGTTACCTGCAAATGAACCATAGACATTACAATCGTTATCCGCCACATTAAAAGAAATTCCAGTATAAGAGATTCCAGACCAGTCCATAGATGCGCAGCTACCAGTTACATCTTGAGTAACATATTGCCCGTTTTCTGAAAATGAATTAGCATCAAAGTGTACATTAGTTGTAGCCGATGGTTCATCACCAACCGCAGGAAGTCCGCCAGAAGTTATCGCCCAATGATTTGTAGCATCACTCCAGTTTCCCGAACCGCCAACCCAATATAAATCGGTTACTGCTCCAGTAGTATAATTAATAGTTAAGGTTACTGTTTGTGCAGGGTTAGATTCATAAGCAACTCCCTGCATCCAAGAATCAGAGGAACTTCCTAAAACTTCAAATGCCATTACTCCGCTAACGTAAGAACCGTTTGCAATAAGTAAAGCAGTTATGATAGAAGATATATTGGGACTATTATATGTATCCCCTGCTGTCCATGTAGTTGATGTAAAATTCCACGAGACTGTTGTACCTAAATAACTACGGGCAGTAAAATCTTCAGTTGCCCCATAAGTTAATGGGGATGCGGATACTTGAGCTTCAATGGTAGAGTTAACTGCCACTGTTCTTGTATTGTTGCTTGTAAATGTCAAATAGGCAGAAGTAATTGTAACGCTGGAAGACAGCGTAATACCCCTGAATATTAATCCCGAACTATAAGCAACGCCAACACTCCCAAATCCCTCTGCGCCATTATTTATAGAATATGCGCCAGACATACCACTGCTATCATCTGAATTGGCACTTACAGTAGATGTTATTGTACTAGCACTTACAGGTAACACATTAAATAAACTCGCCCCCATAACAGACAAGAATAGAAACCCTGCGATTCCTATCCTGATAAGTTTACCTTTCATGATCTGCTACTCCCGCTTGTCAGTAATAAATAAAGCCCGTTAACCAGGTAGGCGACCGCGACTGCCCAATAAATCCACATCCCCGCCGATATCGAGATAATATACCCTCCAAAAGCAAGAGACAAGAACCCGGCCGCAATCTTTAAGAATCTCGTCTGGCGCCAGTAGGCCAGCGCGATAAAACCTAAACAAAGGATTATTAAAGGTAGATTGATTATTAAGACTACTAAACCTGACCACATATTCATATTTAAGCCTCATCAGACACGCTTTAGCGTGTGACTAGGGCTTTTATACCCTAGTTTCGGCTGTTAATGTATTCCTAAAACCGTATTTATACTTGAAATTGACACTCCCATTATTGAACCTATGTCCTTGTACAGTACACCCAATACTGAGGTTATCGCATTGAAATTCCAGCCACTTGTACTGGTATAGGTTGAATTAGAGCCATAGTACCATGTAGAGGCTGGTGTAGCTACAGAATGGACAATAGTGACGTAATCAGCAAATACAGTTCCACCACCTGCTTTTGTAATATTCCACCCTGCGGTTGATGTTCCTTGTAAAGTGTGAACGTGACCTGCTGTTCCTGAGAGATTAGAAGCCGTAACGGTTTGAGTAGTACCGTCTGTGAATTTTATAGTCTGAGTGGTTGCAGGCGTACCGTTGAGTGTCAGTCCTGAGTTATTGCCACTAATAGTAGGGCTTGCACCTGTGAGATTAACAGTTGCACCGTTGTAATTAGCCCCACCGCCTGCAAAGGATGAAGAACAGTTGATGGTGGCGGTGTTGGCTGTAACAGTGGCGGTTGTTGAAGTAATATACCATGATGCACAATTAATAACCGAACTTCCAAGAGTGAATATCTGACCAGAATATGAAGATGTGGCTGACATAGTGGTGAGTGTAACAGTATGATTATTAGTGGTTAAAGTACAATTAACCCTTAATGAGATTGACGATGTGGAAATAAAATTGTCAGAAAGAATTAGAGTATTGCCAGTGCTTGCGACTGTAATCCCTACATTCCACACACACCCATTGCTAGTTACATGACAAACATTATGTGTTGAAAGTCCATTGCCTGAAGTATAAGTTGTGTTTAAAGTAGCGATTCCGGTAATATCCCCATAAAGGCTTAACGCGTTTGTCCCAAACGCTAAAGTCGGTGAATTTGTAGCCCCTGTCCAGTCCATATTGAGACAGGCGGCGGCGGCATCAACAGTCAGTGTCGCACCTGTGGCGATTGTGCCAGGATATACTGAGTCCGCAGAGGTAGGTACTGATGCTGTTGTTGCAAGAGTACCGATAATGTACGCACTTCCTGTCAAAGTCGGCTGAACATAGTTACCAGTTAATGTCAAATCAGTAGTTGAGTTGACAGTGCTGATTTTATACAGCGTATTAGTCGTGGAGACAATATAATCTCCATTCATTCCCGAAGTCCACGTAGTCCCCGAACCCGTAACGTCTGTTGAAGCGTTAGTAAAAGTCGCTGTACCTGTGGCATAGACGGAAGTCAAGGAATCCCATGTTCCCGTACTGCTCCAGTTATTGTTACCAGTTGCGAGGACAAAGTAGCGAGGCGGGTCAAACAGTATTTCATTCGACTGCTGTTTTTCCGCTATCAACTTTACCTGAGCGTCCGATAATATTGTCTCAGTATCTGCTTGGGGAGTTAGAAACTTCTGTGCTAATTTATTACCGCCCCAAACGCCTACAAAGTAATCAGCATTAGTCATGTTAGCCAATACTTCGGATGGGATTGCCTTATAATCAGACAGCGGATAGGATTTAACCAACTTTTTGGCATCTGATAAAGAAATAGAAGTTAAAGTAGTTCCACCCTGCGCACCGCTTGGTTTATCAGTTACAGAAGCGGGAAACGAGAACAAACATATTCCATTATTATCGTCATACAGCCAGATAGTTCCGCCATCGGGTGAATGTCCTAATGTTCCATACCAGCCCTGAGAATAGACTAAACCTGAAGGATAGGTAGTCTCATAATATGTAGCATTGGCGGGTAAAACGGGATAAGAAGCAGACTTACCACAACCCGCAACAAACATACTGCTGACTATTGATAAGCAAACTAATATGGATAATATAATTCGTCTTTTCATTAGTTATGTACCACCATTACCAGATTAGGATTAAAATATATCGTTGTAGCTGTCAGAGCATAACCGATACACTCAATAACATTAGTTGATGCTGAAGGCTGTGTAGCTGTAATCAGTCCAGCCGTTCCTGCTGAGACGTAAAGCATAGCACCGGGCGTAAAACTCCATGCGCCGTTAGTTTCGACTGCCAGACAATCAAAAGTACCCGATGCGCCAGAAGATACAGTAGTATTAGCATAAAAGACGGCTGGCATTGTTGTCCCGGCATTTGCTTCTGCAGGGTATGCCTTTCCATCAGACTTCAGGTAGCAAACTTGATAAGCCGCTATTGTGGCTCCCGCTGTTAGGGTGACTTGAATAGGGATACCGGCGGCACCGTTCGTCCCGTTAGTGCCGTTAGTGCCAGCCGGGCCCTGAATAGAACCTAAGTCAGTCCAAGAACCGCCTATCTTCTGGTAAACGTGGTATGTGTCAGTTTTATAGTAGCAATCACCATTTGCACCACCTGAGGGGGCTGAAGTGCCGGAAGTCCAGACAGATCCGGGCGCGCCATTGGAGCCGTTGGTGCCGTTGGTACCATTTGTTCCGTTTGTGCCGTCCTGACAAAGTTCTACCCAAGTTCCACCAACATATATATAGGATATTTTGTTTACAGTATTATAGTACGCCCAATCAGTAGACGGCGTAGCGGGGGCGGTTGTCAAAGAACCCTGCCAGAGAATTGACATACCATCGGCGCCATTTGTCCCGTTAGTCCCATTTGTACCGTTCGTTCCGTTTGTTCCATTGCTACCAGTCGCACCAGTCGCACCGGTAAGTCCTTGAATACCCTGAATCCCTTGAGGGCCAGTCGCACCTGTTGCGCCTGTCGGCCCGGTTGCACCGTTCTGACAAAGTAACTGCCATGACGAACCATCATAATAATAGGTAATGCCGGACGTTGTATTATGATAAGCCCAACCATAAACCGGTGAACCCGGGGCGGCTGATAATGAACCCTGCCATAGTAAAGGTACAGTTATCAACCCGTTGTCCAGGTGAATAGTCAAAGGTGTAGTTTGAGTACCGTTATTATCGAACATACACCCTGTCATACTTATAACCATTGCTATTGATAAGGCGATTATTAAAAGTTTTCGCTTCATGCTACTTTCACCTTTGCTTTACGTTTTACTTTTTGGGGCTGAGGGGCTTCTTCCCCATTCCCTCTACCATTGAGGTCACCTTGTTCAAGGTTGTCCTTAATAATATAATTCCTTTTATTACGCGCGAAGCCCAATCTATTTAATATTTGACCGCCTGAACCTAATGCGCCATCCCATCCCATCTCATGGGCCCTTGACCATATCTCTGAGGGAGGTACATACCCTAATCCCTGCTCTCTAAACTCGTCCATAATGTGTGAGAAGATAGCCACTGCAGGGTTATTCGACTGACTGCTCATTACCTCCGAACCGTCCGGCCTGCTTTGAATCTCGTAACCATGATTGCCAAGCGTAATAACAGTCGAATCACGTTTAAGACTGAACTTCTTTTTAGTTTCAGTAGGATCGAACTGGAAATTAGTATCGTATTTGTCCCAATAGCGTTCACCGTGAGTTAATTTAGTAGAATAAGTGCGAAAGTTTTCTGCATATTGATAGCCGGTATTGACACCGGACAAATCTTTGAGTGTTAAGAAACTCATTTTACCCATTTGTAAACCCATCTTACGGCCCCAGGGTGTAAAGGCGGCCTCACGACAGTTAACAAGAGTGTCCGTCTGGAATTGGGCGCGGGCATTGAGCCATTGGAAGTTCTGAGTGGTTGCGGATAACGATAATTCACGCTTTCGGATTTGAGTGATGACGGCATTAGTAAGTTTCTGAGTGATAGCCGCCCAATCCTGACGATCGTACCACTGATCTATCTCGTCAATATAAACCCACCCGGCGGCCAGTCCCGCATCGAAGGTGTAAAACGATTCCATGTTAAGCGGTTCCGGTTTAAGATAGTACATCTTGTCATCGACGATAGAACGGTGAAAGAAGCCAATCGGGTAGTTAGTCCAGACGTGTTTCTTGATGCCGTAGTATTGGAGATAGAAGCATTTGAGTAGGTTCCTACAGGCCAGCATGGTAAGTAAAAGAGTTTTCAGGCTACCGCGCGGGCCGGTAATGACGTTAAATAACGACGGCGCTTTCCGAACGCGTAAAGCACGGATTGTACCTTCATAATGAGGCATAGTTAAAGCAGTCGAGAATGTTACAGCCTTCTCGTGTTCTATCGCCTCTGCCAACGATAAACTATCAACCGTTGTCATGTTTTTTGTCCTCTTGTTTACCGAGCAGAATATCACGGAGGCGGCCGTTCTTCTTTTCCTTGTCAGCTTCCAATTGCCCGACTACCGCTTTGAGTAGAATCTCAATACGGGCGCCGCCGATTGCCGGATATCCCGCTACGTGATTCAGGATTAGTTCCTGAAGTTCTAAATCTTTAAAGTGGACTGCTTTACGGTATAACCGGATTGTGGCGTTCATGTGCGCTACACTGCGGAAATGACCGCGTAAAAGCATATCGGGAAGACTATCGCCTTTCTCGACAAACTTATCAATAGCACTCGGTATTTGATTGCCCTGAAAAGCGCCTTCAAAGTCCCCGGCGTTAAGAAAACCCGTCAGTTTCTTCTCGTCAAATTCAGGATTATGGCCGTTACTGCCTACTGTTTTTACTTCTGCATTACCATTATCTTCTGGCATATTTAACCTTCCGACTACTGAATATTTGCTTGGACTTTGCGAATAACAACATCTTCTCTTGAGTAGTCATATCCTTGATAATTTCATCGGCCTTTTGTTTAACGGTATTATCTTCGAGATTCATGTTCATTATTTACCGCCTTTATAGACTGCCATGAACATTAGGAAGAGAGCGATACAAGCGCCGACTACCAGGAATACCATCTTGAATTTATCGCCGCTCTCGTCATGGTTGCCAATCACTTCTTCCATATCTTCTTTAGTTTGAACGGCCTCATATAATTCAGAGGTAGGATGTTTCATATCGATACTGTGCGGCATTTGTTGCAATACGCCGTCTTTATCAATCCTGAGAGAGTAAAGGTAAAACCCGTCAACAAGGAACTGCCGGCCGTAATCCTTGCCGTCCAACAGGTTTACATGATACCGCCCGATTGTCCGGCGTTTCGGGTCGACTATCTCGGCGTTGTTTTCGCCTTTTTTATCCCATGATTCCCAGAGTTTGTCCTGTTCCGGTATGGTTGTATAAGTCTCACTGGTTACCGCCGGTTTCTCGGCCTCTTTTAATTCTTTAGCGGCCCTCTCTGCTTTGTTTTTTCGCATGAAGAAAAACCAGTAGATACCGAATCCGATAGCAAAAACACCTGCCAGAATACCCATTATTTCAATGTAACTTAGTTTCATTTCAGTATCACCTTTAACCCTAAGATTAAGGCTGCCAGAAGGATAGGCGTACCGAAAATAATTAATATCCACTGGCGCTGTTTGTCTTTCTTGGTTTCGTCATTCATTGTTATTAAATCGATTACCCATGAATCGTGAAATATCTGAGTTACGGTATTCCAAAGGTCTTTTACGGGAGATTCGCCGGTAACGGCGGGAATAGGCATTATCGAACCGTCATTGACAAGTTGCACCCAAAGATGAGTATCTTCGTCTCTTACTTGGTTCTTCGGGTCCATGACCCAAGCGGAGCAGGTAATGTCTTGACAGATGCAGGATTTTAAAACAGGAGGTTCAAGGACTATCCGGCGCCCATCGTCGGTATAGTCATAAGTTAATTGGGAACGGGTTTTCTTACGACCGAATATTGTTTTGGTATTGACATTTAGATTGATTGGCATTTAGTAAACTCCTAACCTGATTTGATTTTGTATTCCCGCCCTGCCCCGCTAAAGTATGTTCGACTCGTGGAGCAGGACGGGAAGTAAGCGGCATTACACCGCGCTTTCGTGGTTAGTTGTTCATGCGCTGACCGCTGGTGACTGACCGGCGGGAACCGCCCTTGCGGGAATGCTTGTAGGCTGAAACTTCGGACCACCCGGCTGCGGCAATAACGCCGACATAGATAACAATCGGGATGATACCGAAGCCGATTTCGCCAAGACTATCGCTGGCCTTTTTCGCGGCAACAATCAACTGATCGCAATAGTTCATGATAGAGGGGAACAGGGTGAACATGACGATAATTACGACTACAGAACCGACTACTTTCAGAATATCGCCCATTCCGGCATTCGCAAGTTTGCCCTGGATTCCGCTGACTGCGAAGATACCACCGGCGATAAGCAAGCCAAGTATGACGATGAAGGCGCCGAACCCGGCAACTACGCTCAAGCCTAGGAATTGAGCTATGGTACCGCCCGCAGGTGTACCGGTAATGGTAGTCGTCCAACCGGTGATTCCCAGGTTAGCGGTATAGATGGCCGGCCCAAGTGCCAAGGTGATGATGATTACGATAA
>Ga0265316_10003802_pt1 | contig 15166 bp, 13 predicted proteins | sample 4522metaG_FD_202092 | JGI IMG/M metagenome (GOLD analysis project Ga0265316, IMG submission 202092) | Rhizosphere microbial communities from Carex aquatilis grown in University of Washington, Seatle, WA, United States - 4-5-22 metaG | ecosystem: Host-associated > Plants > Roots > Rhizosphere >...
GCAACCGGGCCGCCTCCTCGGCCTTGGCGTCGGCCGACTCGCGAGCCGCCTCCGCCTGCTCCTGTATATCCGCAAACTCCTGCTGCACTTCCACCTTGGTGCGTCGGCCGCGCACTGGCGGCTTGACCGTTTTTGCTGGCATAATCTGCTGTCCTTTCCGAAGTGGTAGCTTACCACTTGCGGAGCGCCTACGCTACGATCAAAGCATCGCAATCGACTGGAAAAGCAATGTCCGCGTGGTCCTGGTGGAGACGCGCAACCCCCTCAACATGGGGGCCGCGGCCCGCGCCATGGCGAATTTCGGGTTCGCGCGCCTGCGCGTAGTCAACCCTTACGACGTGGCGTTCCGCGAAGCGCGCTCGGCCGTTGGCGCCGCCCCGCTGTTGCGCGCGGCCGAAGAGTTTTCCACCCTCGCCGCTGCTGTAGCCGATTGCCGCCTGGTGGTCGGCACTACCTCGGTAGGCCATCGCGAGTTACACCACCCCATCCGCCGCCTCGAATACGGCGGGCGTCTGATCCGGCGCGCGCTCCCGCGGGCGCCCGTCGCGCTCCTGTTCGGCTGCGAGAAATTCGGCCTCTCCAATGACGATCTCAGTCACTGCCACTGGCTGATGCGCATCCCGACCGCCGAACCGCAGCCTTCCATGAACCTGGGCCAGGCCGTGGCGCTGTGCCTCTACGAATTAGCCCGCGATCCCAAAGCCATCCAGGCTCGTCCCGAAAGGAGCAAGCCCGCCTCCGCGGCGGAAAACGAGCAGATCACCGCCATGCTCATCGAGGCGCTCGGGCAGTGCGGTTATGTCAACCCTGTGACCGCCGCTTCCACGGAGGAAAAGGTGCGCCGCCTGGTGCGCCGGCTCGGCATCGCCGCGCGCGACGCCCCCGTGCTGCTCGGCATGCTCCGCCAGATCCTGTGGAAAGTGGGCGGCTAGGCGTAGATGCCGGGAGTGCTGGCGGTGGATGCCGTTTGGTCAGCCGTACTGCTGTCGGTATCCGACGCGCTGGACGCGTGCCGGTGATGATGATGACCATGATGCGTGGACTGGACGGCCCCGGATGCACCGTTCTGGACAGCCGCCTGCATGTCGGTCTGCAACTTGGCGAAGGCGCTCTGCGCGCCGCTCAGGTCGCCGGAGCTGAGGGCCTGGCCCAGAGCCGCGAAATCGCTTTGAATCGGGTTGTTGCTTGAACCCGCCTGCTGCCCATTGGAGGACTGGCCGCCGGTTTGATTGCCCTGTAGAAGCTGTTGTAGCGCCTTGAATGCCGCCTGGGCGCCGGTGAGGTCGCCGTTCTTGAGCGCACTGGCGAGCTGTTTGAAATCCTGCTTAAACTGATTGATGACGCTGAGCCAATCGGTTTGGGTGACACCGGAACCGGAAGAGATGCTGGAAACGGACATGGTTGACTCCCTCTGTGCCTGGTGGTTCGTGAGACCGGCCTACTTCGAACACCGGTAATCGACCACTGACAAGAATCTCATCGGTGCCTGGCGCGAGAGATTCGACTGATTCGGGCTCGGGCGGTTATGGCCCTTTCGGGTCACGTGCGAAAAAGGGGACAGACGCATTTCCCAACCAAACCCGCAAAATGCGTCTGTCCCCTTTTCCCTACGGGGCTGGCGGGGCGGTCTTCGGCTCTTGGTCGCCGCGATGGCAGGTGTAACAGGTGACGTGCTCCTTGCCGTCGGGGAACTTCGCGTTGACGTCTTGCGCCAGGACGATCATCTTGCGGGCGATGTCTTTTTTCGGATTCTCGTCACTGGCAAAATCGCCTTTCACGTGACAGAAGTCGCACTGCACACCGAGCGCGAGCCGGAAAGACTGCATGGTGGCCCGGATATCCGTGGGCGGGACCTTTAACACCTTCAAGTTCTTGGGCGCTGGCCGGGCTTGCTTGGGGGCGGCCTCTTGCGCGCAGAGAGGAACCACTAACAGCAACGTGAGAAAGAGGCGCATGGAATTATGATACACAACCCGCGGCAGGTGCGAGATTCCGCTGGGTATTTCTCCTGTAGAATCAAAGTTACCCTTCTTCTTCATGCCCGAGACATTCGAGCAGCTTCTGGATCGCGCCGCTTCGGCCTTCGGGATCGATTCCGGCTTCTGGGATATCTGGGGCCATTACCACACCACCACCACGGAAGCCAAGCAGGCCATTCTGCGCGGTCTGGGATTTGCCGCGGAGAATCGGGAAGAACTGGAGCGTTCGCTGGCGGCGCTCACGCGCCGGGAGTGGGAGAGGCTGCTGCCGCCGGCGGTGGTGGCCCGCGAATCGGCCGAGACGGAGCTGGTTCTCAACGTGCCCGCGGAATCGCTGGGACACCGCGCACAGTTTGCGATCCGCCGCGAGGACGGTTCTACCGCCGCGTTCGAGCGGAACCTCTGGGAACTTCCGCAAACGGCCCACATCGAAATGGATGGCCGCACCTGGGTGCGGAAACAGGCGCGCCTGCCCATCAGCCTGCCGCTGGGCTATCACGACATATCCGTGAAGCTGGGCGCAGCCAGCGCGGCGACGCGCTACATCGTGACGCCGGACAGGGCATGGACGTCCCCCCACCTGGGCCGCGGCGGCCGGGCGGCGGGCGTGGCCGTGAGCCTCTACGGAGTGCGCTCGGCCCGCAACTGGGGATGCGGCGATTTTGGCGACCTGCTGGAGGTGGTGGATTGGACTGCGGAAGATCTCGGCGCCAGCTTCGTCGGGCTCAACCCGCTGCACGCCATACACAATCGGCGCCCCTTCAATACCAGCCCGTATCTTCCGAATTCGAGCTTCTACCAGAACTTTCTCTACCTCGACATCGAAGGCATGGAGGACTACGCGGGCAACCGCCGGGCGCTCCGATTGCGCCAGTCGCCGGAGGTTTCGGCCGAGATCGAAGCGCTGCGCGGTGCGCCGTTCGTGGAGTACGAGCGGGTCGGCGCGCTGAAGCTGCGGTTCCTGAAGCTGGTGTTCGCCGGGTTCCTGAGAGAGTGGCGGCGAGGCTCGGCGCGCGCGCGGGAGTTCCAGGCGTTTCTGGAGCGCGAAGGCGATCTACTGGAGCGATTCGCCACCTACTGCGCGCTCGACGAGCACTTGCACCAGCGCGATCCGGAAGTGTGGCTGTGGACCCAATGGCCCGGCCCGTATCAAGACCCCTGCTCGGAGGAAACGCGCGCATTCCGCAAGAAACACTGGCGGCGAGTGCTGTTTTACCAGTACCTCCAGTGGCAAATCGACATCCAACTGCGCCGCGCGCAGCAGAGGTCGCGCGCCCGCCATCTTTCCATCGGCCTGTATCACGACCTGGCGCTGGCCACGGACCGCTTCGGTTCCGACTTATGGGCGTACCGCAACTTCTATGTGCCGGGCTGCCGCGTGGGATCCCCACCCGACGATTTCTCTCCGAATGGCCAGGACTGGGCGTTTCCGCCGCCCAACGCGGAGCGGCACCGCGAAGACGGATACCGGCTGTTTGCCGAATCGATCCGAAAGAACTGCCGCCACGGAGGCGCGCTGCGCATCGACCACGTGATGCGGCTGTTCCGGCTGTACTGGATTCCCGACGGGTTCGATGCCTCGCACGGGGCATACGTTCGGCAACTCTCCGAGGATTTCGTCCGCATACTCGCGCTGGAGAGCGTCCGCAACCAGGTGGTGGTGGTGGGAGAAGACCTGGGAACCGTGGAGCCGGCGGTGCGCGAGGCGCTGGCGCGCTTCGGCATCCTCAGTTACCGGCTGTTCTATTTCGAGAAGAACGAGCGCGGCGAGTTCCGCCGTTGCGAAGAATACCCGCGGCAGGCGCTGGTCTCCTCCACCACCCACGACCTTCCCACGCTGGCCGGCTTTTGGGTAGGGGCCGACATTGAGGCCCGCCGCCGCACCGGCATGATTGACGAACCAGGCTACCGCTCGCAAATCGAGAGCCGCGCGCGCGACAAGCAGAAGATGCTGGATGTGCTGTCTCAGACCGGATTGTTGCCGCCCGGGCTGCCCCGCCCGGCCGCCGATTACCCCGAGTTGAGCGGCGAGCTGCACAATGCCATCGTCGGCTTCCTGGCGCGGACACCGTCGCAGCTTCTGGCCATCAACCAGGAGGACCTCACCAAGGAACTGGAGCAGCAGAACCTGCCCGGGACCACGTGGCAGTATCCCAATTGGGGAAGGAAGATGCGGCTAAGCATCGAGCAGTTGCGATCGGACGCCCAGGCCCGCGGGTTCACGGCCATGTTCGCCAACTGGATCATCAAGTCGGGCCGACGCAATCAGCCCGCTCCGTAGGGGCCGGGCATGCCCGGCCCCTACGGAGTCTGCAATTCGCACACGATTTGACGTTCGCGCGATAATCGAAGCATGATGTCCGTTCACCCGCGCATCACGATCGAGTCTGGCAAGCGCGACGGCAAACCCTGCATTCGCGGAATGCGGATTACGGTGAATGACATTCTCGGCTGGTTGGCTCATGGCATGACAGAAGAAGAGATTCTAGAAGAACACCCAGGCCTGGAGAAAGAGGACTTCGCAGCCGTGTATGCTTTCGCATCCGAAGTGGCGGATGCCGCCTACGGCGGTCGTTGACCAGTGCGCGTTCTCCTGGATCAGAACCTCTCGCCGAAGCTGATTCGAAAGCTTGCCGACATTCTTCCGGGTTTGGAGAGCGTCTATGATCACGACCTGACCGGATCATCCGATCGGTTCATTTTCGAGTGGGCGCGGCGATCGGAGTTTTCCGCGCTGGTCAGCACGGATCGGGACTTCGTTCGCTTGGCCGAGCGTTTCGGACCTCCTCCCAAAGTCATTCGGATCGAGCGATGCGATTTTCCATCCCGGATAATTGAACTCCTTGAATCGAATCGAGCAGTGTTGCTGCTGAGCTTATAAGGAGACCCGCGGCGGTTCAACGCTCCAGCCCAACGCCGGCACGCTGAGGCACATCCGTCTCGGCAGACCGGTAATGGGCAAATAGCGCTGGACGCCCCTGACTGCCGCGGCCGGGAAACTCACAAGGATATTGTCTCCGGGCATTGAAGTGGCCGGCCGATGCTGTTGTTTGGGGACAGGCCAGCCATATGAATCCGCGCAGCCGGGGAGTCGAAGACGGGAGGCAAGAACTTCGTACAGTTTTGGGACAAAATTTCGCGACGGCGCCGAGACAAGCGCCAGCGCTGCGACGAGCACGATTCGGCCTCCATTTTGGGACTGACTTTTGGGACGCTGAAGGCCTTGATTTCAGGACCTTTCGTATATGTCCCGAAACTTACCGTTTATGAGACACGAGGGGCAGGACTGCTGCCCCAATGGCCCCATGCGCTGACTCCGCTCACTACTCCCCGGCGCCCTCCACTATTGCGGCTCCGCCACAGACGCTCGCAACACCGTTGCATAGCGCGAATTGCAGATCGTGCTAGCATCACGGGAGAAGGAGGTCCGAAAAGATGATCCTATCCGTCCAACGCTGCGACTCAGCCCAAAGGAGGTCCGCAAGATCAGCAAGGTGGGCACTGGTTCTGGTGCTCGGGCTGATGGGCGCGGCGCGGGCCGCCCAATCGCCCCCCAAGTCGGCCGCGCCTGCCGATACATCCGTCACGCCGTTGGAGGTGTCGCTAGACATCGAGGCGGGCGACGTAATGGGTTATTATGACAACAAGACTGGCACCATGGTCATGCCGCCGGGCGGGACTGCCACAGTGAAATTGACCTCCTTTGGGCCATCGGGTGAAACCAAATCCGTGGCGAGCCTTAAGGGCAAGCCAGTGGGCGAGGTGGGTGGCACCACTGTGTATCGCACAGCGGACGGCATCGCGTTCGTGGTAGCTAGTGGGGCCGTTTTCCCAGTCCTTCGCAGGGGAATCGAATCATTCGGCGGACCGCTCGTTAGCAGTTGGCGCACAACTTCACGCAGCCGGGCCATATCCGCGATTGCGAGTACTGCGTCTGATAGTGTCGAGGCTCAGGTCGACGATGGTGCGCTCCTGGGACGGTTACCCCTTCCTGAGGCGGCCGATGCGTTGCGACGGATGCTGCGGTCGCCGAGCGCCGCCGTCCGCGAGGCTGCTAAGGTCGGCTTGACGACATGGTCCAAGATCGACCAGTTGGCCAACCCAGCGACTGTAAGTCCACGGCAGAAGTAGCGGAGCTACGTGGTTCCATGCGCGCCCCCCGCCCGGACAGCAGGGCGGTCCCGAAAAGGACCCTTTTCGGGACAGCCCGAGAAAACCGCGTGGCGGGACCCAGGTGCGGGGATTGAAGCTTACGCGACTTCGAGCCGCCTTAACTTCAGCCGGTCGCGGCGGACTTGGGCAAGGTCATATTGGGCCTGTTGCACAAGCCAGCCTTCCTCGGTGCCGCCGAAAACCTTCGATAGCCTTACGGCCATTTCGGGAGATATGCCGCGCTTCCCGTTTGCGAGTTCCGAAAGCGTGTTGCGCGTCACTCCAAGGGCTTCGGCTGCTCGCGTGATGGTCAAGCCCAAAGGCTCGATACATTCCTGCAACACAACAAGGCCGGGGTGCGGCGGGTTTTTCATAGTCATAGGCTGGTTCCTTGTTTACGCCGCTCGGGTCGTCCTGTTCGAAAAGCCGTTTCAGTCCCTTGTGGCGGATTGCCGTATCATCCGGCGCCGTAACGTGCCACGTGGCGCATGTCAAGAACGGTTTTAGCAGCTAAACAGGGCGCCATAAGTGATTGCGCATTCGCTCCCTAACGGTCGCGGCTCTGAATGGGGCGCCGTACTGAGCCGCGAGCGTAAGCGAGCGATTGCCCCGCAAACAGCAAAGACGCCATGTATAGCCCTTTCCCTTGCTGGCATCCGTGAGGCGTGAGCCGAACGGGTGGCCCGACCTTGGACCCAAAGAGACTGTGCTCCGATCAGAGAGGCCTGCGAAATCAAGCGGCTCCGTACGGGCCAGGCATGCCCGACCCCTACCTGCCGACTTCTCTCGGATCGTCCATGCGCGGACTTGGCCCCCCGCTGCGCGATTCGTGGGCGGTGGCAGGGTCGAAAATACGCTGGTCTACCGGGAGCTCTTTGTAGCGGGCCGGGTCCGGGCGGGAAGCGAAACAGTCGCTTAAGTCGGACGCCGTTCCGTCGAACAGATTCAGCGGCGGCACATGCAATAGCCGGAAGATGGTCTTGAGCAGGCCGGGGAAGCTGGTGTTGGTGTGCGAGACGTAATTCTTCTTGAACCACGGACCGGCGCCGAGCAGGACCGTGCGGTGCGCGTCGATGTGATCGACGCCTCCTTGCGCGGCGTCTTCCGTCACGAAAACCGCCATCTCCTTCCACCATTTCGTGCCCGAGAGGTATTCCAGTATGCGGCCTAACGCCAGATCGTTGTCCGCCACGAACGATTCCCGGTAGGGGTAGCCATCCTCGGGACGCGCATTCGCCATATGGTCGTTGGGCAGATGGAGGAACAGGAATTGGGGCAGGTCGGAGCCCGTGTCGACGTACTTTTCCGCGAGCTCATGGATGAACTGCGAGGCGCGGTATTGGTCCGGGATGTTCATGTTGAAGCCCGGATACTGGCGCGAGGTATTGCGGTAGAGCGGTTCCGGCATGGGCACATTGGTGAGAAAACGGGCGCCGGTGGGTTCCAGATCGCCGCCTTCGTCGACTCCCGCCAGATCGAATCCTTCGCCGAAGTTATAGAAGGATACGCCATGCCGCGCCAAGTGGTGCCAGATGGTGCCGCCCTCGAGTTGTTCCTCGGGGTGCACGGAAGAAGCCGATCCGGCGAACAACAGCCTGCCGGGTGCGGCGCCCAACCGAAAATCCTTCTTCTCGCTGTAGGCTGCCAGCAGCGAGCTTTCCGTCCACGCGTTGGGATAGGAGCCAACCAGCCAGTGGTGCCCGCCGACGCCTACGTCCGAATCGGCGTAGAAGTTGTCGCTGAACGTCCACTGCCGCGCAATCGCATGGTGATTGGGAGTCACCTGGAGATCCCGGATGCTGAGCCGCTTCCCCTGGCCGTCGAGATAACCCCGGCTGCCAAACCGCGCCATTTGCGGCGATCCCATGGCCCGCCCGTTGGAGGCCTCGCGGATGTCTCCGAAGACTTCGTCGTAGGCGCGGTTCTCCTTCACAATGAGGACCACGTGGCGGATGCCATCGGGCAACGGCCGCGGCGCGTCGGCGCGAGGGACAAATCCATTGGCTTGGATGACGAACGCGGTGTGCGCCGCCAGTTCGTCCGCGCGTGGCAGCGAAAAGACACAAACCGAGCCCTGGCGCAATTCGCTGGGAAGAACTCCGTTGAACGCCGCCCACACGTTGACATTCGGCCCAACCCCATTGCCTTTGGCGTTGGCCACGAACACGGTGTCGCGATCGAGGACCACGCGCGTGGGAAACCAGCCCGCGGGAAGGTGCCCGACGACGCGCCGCTGGCGCGTATCGACGATGCCGACGGCGTTGATTCCCGCCTCGGCCACCAACAGCCAGCCGGATTCTTCGTGGTATGCCATGCCGATGGGCAGCACGCCGCGCAGCGTTTCCAGGCCCGGAATGCGAATCGGAATCTCCGCTTCCACACGGTTGGCCGCGGCATCGATCACGGTGATGGAATCCTGGTTGGCGTTGGAGACGAATACCTTCCCGGCGGCGGCCACTATGCCCGATGGGCTGCTTCCGCCATAGCTCTGTTCGCCGAATGGAATCCCGGTGCGAATGAAGGTTTCCACCTTGGGAGCGGCGGGAGTGGAAACGTCCACCACGCAAACCGAATTCGACTCGGGCGCATTCGGATCGCCCAAGCCGGGAACCAGCACCGGGCCGCGCGCGGTCTGGCGCTCGACGCCCGCGGCAGCCTCGGCGCTGGGGAATCCGAAGGCCGGGAACGGCAGGCCGGCGCCGGGAATGGCCCGGTACTCGAACATGCCGACGTTGGTGACGTAGAGCTTGCGCCGGCCGGGCGAAAGCGCCAGCGCAAAGGGCAGCCGGCCGACCCGCACCGACGCCAGCACCTGCCGCGAGCGCGTGTCAATCACGGCCACGCGAAAATTGGCCTGGTCCACCGCATAGAGGACATTGCGCTCCGCGTCAAACGCCAGATCGCCGGTGTAGCTGTCGTTGAAGCCGCCCTGGTTGAGGTCGATCACGCGGCGCCGCGCGCTGGACCAATCGAACCAGCTGATGCGTCCGGAATTGCCTTCGGAGGCATACACGGCGTGCTCTCCAGAGAGCGCCAGTCCCATGAACACGCTGCGCCAGTCGCGGGCGTCGAACTCGTCCAGCGAATCGATGGAGCGGGCCACCAAGCTGCGTACTTCCCAATCGCCTCCCTTACCGCGCTCCATGACCGTCAGGGAATTCCTGCCCGGCCCTCCGTTAGAGGTGACCACCGTTTTGCCCGATGCACTCACGACCAGCCCAAAAGGGCCAGAACCGGTGGGGTACTGCTCTCCCAGGGGTGTGATAATTCGCCCACCCGGTAAAATTGACGAGGCCGGCCGCCGCGAAGCCGGGCGTATGCCGGCCGGTGCGGAGTAGGTCTGTGCGGTTACCGGGAGGCTGAACGTCAGAAGCGCCAACGCGAAGCGCCATGCGGCGGGCACTTCTCCATCATAATCGCCGGAGAAGGGAAGTGCGTCATCTTGAATCCTAGATGGCGCAGAATGCCACGGTGTCACCCTATATCAAAACTATTCGAAGAGGCCCCTTATCCTCAGTGGGACCGCTACTTGCGGAACTGCTCCCAGCGGGAGGGAGAGGGTGTGCGATTTGGCACGCGAGCTGCTTTTCGGATATGCTGGATTCAAGGTTCGTGGCATCGAGGGTGTTGTTGAAGATGCACGCGCACCTCTATGGCACCAGAGGGTAGAGGGAAACCGTCTAAGGAGGAGATCAATGGCAACCAGCATTGCGAGGGTGGCACCTCAGAACACATTGGAAGACCCGCTTGCGTTCCTGCCGTGCTCGAGCATCGCGGAGTTCAAAAAGGGTGAGCTTATCTACAACAAAGACCAGCCGTCGACCAGCATCTATCTCGTGATCGAGGGCAAAGTGAAGGTCTCGCGGATGGGGGATGACGGCCGCCAGGTAGTGGTGGACATCTATCAGCCCGACGAGTTTTTCGGCGAATCGGCTCTGCTGAATCTGCCACACCGGTCCGAACAAGCCGCCGCGCTCGACAACACCAGGCTGATGGCCTGGTCGAGGGCGGAAATCGAGGACATGGTCGCGAAGCGGCCGCGCCTGGCGGTGGCTCTGCTGCAAATCCTGGCACAGCGCTTGGTCGATTTCACGGAGCGCATCGAGAGCTTGTCGGCGGAAAACATCGTGCGGCGTCTGGCTCGCTCGCTGATCCGCTTTGCCGACCGTCAGGGGACGCGCGGAGACAACGGATCGGCCCGCATGGCGCCGCTCACACACGAACTGCTGGCGCAGTACGTCGGCACCTCGCGCGAGATCGTGACGCATTACATGAACCAGTTCCGGAAACAGGGTTACCTGGAGTACTCGAGGAGAGGCATCGTCCTCGATCGCAGTGCTCTTGGCGAGTGGCTGCGCCAGAGCGCGTAAACGTACCCGTCAAAACACGGTCCGCGCCGTCTGCGCGGTCCCCTCGGAATTGGCCATCTGGACTTGGAAGGCGCCGATCTGCGATGGGTCTCCCGTCACGGGAAAGACAGCCGTCAGCAGAAAGACTCCGCCCAGACCCGAGGTTTGAAAATAGGTCGCGAATCTGGCTGTGGTGTCGCTGTGCACGGCGCCCGGCGCAACGGTGTTGCCGGCGGCGTCGAAGAACGTGAAGGTAAGCGGTCCGGCCGTGCGCGTGTTGTCGAAACCCGTTACCTGTACCTCGACGCCGGCCGCGGACCGTACGCCCTGGACCGTAGTGATTCCCACGGTGGCGGGCAGGATGGCGATCGTCTGCTGGGCCGTCACCCCGCCTAACTCTACGGTGAATACCAGCGCGCCCGCCGTGGTGCCGGTCTGAAAGGGTGCCGTGAGCTGGGCGCCGAAGTGCCCCTGGGTATCGCCGGGCGAGACGGTGAAGGCGGCCGTTCGCCCTCCCGACGCGAACACGATCAGGGCATCGTCCACCAGCCCTGGGCCAGGCAGGAAGCCGAGCGTCAGGGTTCCGCTTCCGCTGGTTCTAGATGCCGCGTCGAGCGTGACGGTGACCTCTCCCTGGAGGTCGCTTAGGGCCTGAGGAAGGTTGATCGAGAGGACCGGGTTGGGCAAGGGCGGCTCGACGCCCGTCCCAGTCAGGGCGTAGGTGCTGTGACCCATGACGAGCGAGCCGGTGCGGGCGCCCGTGGCAGTGGGAGTGAACTGTACATAGAAGTCGGCGGTCTGGCCGGGTGGAAGCGCAAGGCCGCCTGGGGCAGTGCCGCTCAAGGCGAAGTCGCTGGCCGGGACAGCGATGGCCGGCACCGTCAGGACCGCGGCCGTCTGGTTGGCAACGGCGAAGTGGCGCACCACGCCGACGCCGAGTTCGACGGAGCCGAAATCCACCGGGCCCGCGCCCAGCGGCTGGAGCCCCGCGCCCGCGTCCACTTCGTAGGTCAACTGCAGGCCCGTCCCAACCAGCGCGTGAGTTTGGCTACCCATGACGAGCGAGCCGGTGCGGGCGCCCGTTGCCGTGGGAGTGAACTGCACATAGAAGTCGGCGCTCTGGCCAGGCTGAAGTGCGAGGCCGCCCGGCGCCGCGCCGCTCAAGGCGAAGTCGCTGGCCGGAACGGCTATGGCCGGCGCCGTCAGGGCTATAGCTGTCTGGTTGACCACCGCGAAATGGCGCGCCATGCTGTACCCGAGCTGGACGGAGCCGAAATCCACCGCGCCGGTGCCTAGCGGCTGAAGGCCCGCGCCCGCGTCCACTTCGTAGATCAACTGCGCTCCCATCCCAACCAGCGCGTAGGTCTGGTCGCCGATGACCAGCGAGCCGCTGCGCGATCCCGCGGCCGTGGGGCTGAAACGCACATCGAAAGCGGCGCTCTGGTTGGGCTGGAGCACCGTGCCGCTGGGCGCGGCGCCGCTCAAAGCGAAATCGCTGGCCGCAACCGCGATGGCCGGCACCGTCAGGGTTACCGTCATCTGGTTCACGGCCACAAAGTGGCGCACCGCACTGGAACCGAGCTCGACCGAGCCGAAATCCACCGGGACCGTGCCCAGCGGCTGGAGACCCGCTCCCGTATTCGCCTCGTATGTCAATTGCGGCAGGACTGTGGCGAGCAGCAGAAGCGAAACTCCTTGCGATTGCAACACCGCGCTGTAGGAACCGGGGTACGGCGCGAGAAAAGTCACCGTGAAATCCACCGCCGCCTGCGGGTTGAGCGCGACTGGAAGCGCCGGCCCGTTCAGCGTAAACCCGGCGCCCGGCGCCGCCAGCATCGTCAGCGTGGCCGCGGCGCTCGATGTGTTCCGCAAACGAAAGTGGGCGGAAGCCGCCTGATTCGGGTAAACCGCGCCCAAATTGTAGACGGGCGGCGCCGGCTGCTCCGCACTGCCGTTCACCAGGAACAACTGAAACTGCCCATACCCCGCGGGCGCAAGCCAAGCCGCCAGCAGCAACACGCGAAATAATCGTGCGCTCATGGCTTCGCCACCGTGATGGCCGGCGCCCCGATGGTCAACGTGACCGTCGGGACCGGCGCCGGCGCCGCCGCAGCGGGTGTGCTCCCCGACCTTCCGGCAACCAGGATTCCCGCCGCCGCGCCGCCGCCCGCCAGCAGCGCCACCACGATCCACTTTCGATGTCCGTGGGAGCTGCCAGCGGTAGCGGCCGCCGCTCCGCTTCCCGGCTCGGCAATGTACTGGAACGACGCAATGCCGGCGCGCGCCTGCTCCTTGGACGCCACGATGAGAATCATGAAACGTCCAGAAGCGCGATTCAACTGCAGGCCATGCACGCTGGCATGTCCATGGCTGTCGGTGACCGCCACGTCCGTGTGTATGTTGTTGGCGAAGATGCCGCCCGGGCCGTCCTCGGGCAGGAGAAAACTGACGGCCGCGCCTTCCACGGGCTTTCCCGTTTCGTCGGTGACTTCCACGGTGAGCGGGCGCGTGCTGCGAGACCCCGGAGCGTGTACCGCCCCTTCGCCCTCGATGACGCGGATCTGAAGAATGGCGACTTGAGCCGTCGCCGTGTAGCAGAGCGTAAGAACAAACGCCGTCGCGGAACAAACTCTAACGCAGCGTATCACGCCAAGTAGTGGCGCGATCAGCCGGACTTTCTCGCCAATATAACGGTGATGTTGTCCGGGCCTCCGGCTTCCTTAGCCGCCTCAATCAGGCGGCGGCAGCTTTCTTCGAGAGTCCCGCCGAAGGGCCCGCCGCGCAGGATCTGCTCGATTTGAGCCGCATCCAGCACCCCGTGCAGCCCGTCGCTCGAGATCAGCACCAGCGCGCCCACCTTCAGCGGCACGCAATAGTAGTTCACGTTCAGCGGCGTGCTGGCTCCAATGGCCATGGTCAGCACGTGCCGCATGGGATGGTTTCGGAGGCTCTCCTCGTCCAGTCCGAGCGGCCGTCCGACTTCGTTGACCCAGGTCTGGTCGTCGGTGATGGCGCGGAAGCCGCCATCATCCAGCAGGTAGGCGCGGCTGTCTCCCACGCTGGCGATGAAGAGGCCTTCCTCGGTTTCGAGCGCCACCACCAAGGTGGTGCCCATGCCTTCCAGGCTGGCGTCGCTCCGCGCCGCTTCCAGCACGCGGCGGTTGGCCTCCTCGACCGCCGTCAGCAGCGCCTGAGAATCCCGGCACGGGGCCTCGAGCATCACCTCCGCCACGGTATCCACGGCCAATTGCGATGCCCGCTCGCCGGCTCTGGCTCCGCCCATCCCGTCCGCCAGGACGTAGAGTCCCAGCTCCGGTTTGATCAGGCAGTAGTCTTCATTATTCGCTCTTACGCAGCCCTGATCCGACAAGGCAAAGGCTTCCAACATTCCGGCTACTCCCTTCAGGCGCCCGGCTCCACGCTCAAACTGTAACACGCGGGTAACCGTGCCTGTAAGCGCGATTTTACCCGATGGCAGGCGGTAGAATAGTGCTACTCTCACGATGCTCTGGAAACGCCTCCGGCTGACGCTCGAAATGATCAAGTTCGAGCATTCGGTCTTCGCCCTGCCGTTCGCCCTCACCGGGGCTCTGCTGGCTTTCCGCGACGGCCGCTCGGGCGCTGGGGACATTGTGCGCAAGCTGCTCTGGATCGTGGTCGCCATGGTGGGCGCCCGCTCGGCCGCCATGGCCTTCAACCGGCTGGTGGATTTCGGAATCGACGCGCGCAATCCGCGCACTAAAATGCGCCACCTGCCCACCGGCATGCTGTCTCGCGGTTTTGCCTGGGGGTTCGTGGCGGCATCCTCGGTGGTCTTCTTCCTGGCCGCCGGCCAATTGAACCGGCTGTGTCTGCGCCTGGCGCCGGTGGCGCTGGGCACGGTGTTTCTCTATTCCTTCACCAAGCGGTTTACCTCCTTCTCGCACCTGGTGCTGGGGTTCTGCCTGGGAATCGCGCCCGCCGCCGCCTGGATCGCCGTGCGCGGCTCGCTGGACCCGCGCATTCTCTGGCTCACCGCCGCTGTGACCTTCTGGACCGCCGGTTTCGACGTCATTTACTCCTGCCAGGACTACGAATTCGATCTCGCCGAAGGGTTGTTCAGCGTGCCGCGCGTTCTGGGCATCGCGGGAGCTTTATGGGCCGCCCGGGCGATGCACGTGCTGATGGTGGCCTGCCTGCTGGCCCTGGTCTGGGGTCTGCACCTGGGGGCCCTGGCGCTGGCCGGAGTCGGCGCCATTGTGGCGCTGCTGGTTTACGAGCACAGCCTGGTGAAGCCGCACGACCTTTCGCGCGTCAACGCCGCCTTCTTCACCATGAACGGCTATGTGAGCGTGTTATTCTTTTTATTCTGGGCTGCTGATATACTCCTCCTCAAACCGGGTGCCTGAAGTATGCAAGTGGTAATCGACGATTCCCGTCTTGTCCCTATCCGCGGCAAGGTCGAGGCGGGCGAGCGGCTCTCTTTCGACGACGGCCTGGCGCTCTACCGCACCTCCGACATCCTGGCGCTCGGTTACCTGGCCAACCTGGTGCGCGAGCGGCTCCACGGCAACGTCACGTATTTCAACGTCAATCGCCACATCAACCCCACGGACGTCTGCGTGGCCAGTTGCCGCCTGTGCGCCTTCGGCAAGCGCGTGCGCGATCCCAAGGCCTACACCATGTCGCTCGAAGAGGTGTGGCATC
>Ga0265316_10003806_pt1 | contig 15150 bp, 13 predicted proteins | sample 4522metaG_FD_202092 | JGI IMG/M metagenome (GOLD analysis project Ga0265316, IMG submission 202092) | Rhizosphere microbial communities from Carex aquatilis grown in University of Washington, Seatle, WA, United States - 4-5-22 metaG | ecosystem: Host-associated > Plants > Roots > Rhizosphere >...
GAGCGCATGGTCAGCTACCTGGAAAGCGTGGGCCAGAATGTCTTCGGGGACGTGCCCAAGGCCGAGATGCTGCAGTTCGAGTCGCGGATCATGGACATCTCCGAAGCGCCCTTGGAGCGCCTCACGGAGGTGGGCCTTTCCGCCGATTACGTGTATCGGGACACGAAGCGCGCGCTGGACGACGTCGCGGGTACCAAGACCGTGATTTGGCCCGGCATCGACATCGACGTTCCCACGCCGCGCGCCCGGTGCACGCCGGAGAGCGTTCGCGCGGCCACGCTGGCGGCCTTGCGCGCGGGGGCGCAAGGAGTGCTGCTTTCGCGGGCGTACCTGGAGATGAAGCCCGAGAACCTGCGCGGCGCGGGACAGGCGCTGGAGGAATTCGGGGCGGTGTAGCCAGCCAGCGTCCTCGGGCTAATACGTGTACAATACGTATAGGCACCGCCATGAAGCGAAAGCTTACAATTACGGTCAGCGAGGCTGTCTATGAGGGCCTCCACCGGACCATCGGGCGGCGACGCATCAGCCAGTTCATCGAGAAACTCGCCCGTCCTCACGTCGTGCCACCGGATATCGAAGCTTCGTACCGCGAGATGGCCGCCGACCAGTCGCGCGAACGGGACGCGCTGGAGTGCTCCGAAGCCCTGATCGCCGATTCCTCTCTCTCGGAACCCCATGCTTCGCGGTGAAGTCTGGTGGGTCGATTTCGACCCCTCGCTTGGCGGCGAAATACAAAAGACTCGTCCCGCCGTCATCGTCAGCAATGACGCGTCCAACCGCAACCTCAACCGCGTTCAGGTCGTTCCGATTACGAGTAATGTGACCCGCCTTTACCCCTGTGAAGCCCCAATCGACCTGAGTGGCGAACCCCGCAAGGCAATGGCCGACCAGATCGCTACCGTCGGTAAGCAGCGGCTCAAATCCAAATTAGCCACGTTGTCGCTGGACGACGTCCGCGCTGTCGAACGAGCCATCCGCGTCCAACTCGGCCTCACAACGTCATAGGCCGGCCTGGTTTAGGAGGGTGGCCCCTTCTTCTTCCCCGGCAGGCTCGCGGGGTTTTCATGCGTGCGCTCGCGGAAACTGCCGCGCAGGCCGGCGGCCAGCGAAACGGCCGACTCTCCGAACTTGTCGCGCAGCCGGTCGGCGGCCGCCAACGCCTGGCTCCATTTCTGGTGCTTCTCTTCGCCTATCAGGTTCAACTGCTCGTCCCCCTCGGACCAGGAGGAAACGTGCACCCCCAGCAGGCGCACGGCAGCTCCCGTTTTCCAATTGCGGCGGAAGAGCTCGCGGATTTCTTCGAACAGCTCGGTGTCCAGATCGGTGGGGCGCGCGATGGAATGCGCCCGCGTGAAAGTCGAGAAATCGGAGTAGCGCAACTTGAGCTGAACCGTGCGCGCGTGCAAGCGGTGCTCACGCAGGCGGCGGCCCACCATTTCGCACAGGCGCGCCAGGGTCGATTCGATCTGCGCCAGGTCCATGGTGTCCTCGGAAAACGTGTGCTCGTGGCTGATCGATTTCGGCGCTTCCTCCGCGCCGATTTCCGTGTCGAACCAGCCGCCGGCATCCAGGCCGCGCGATTTGCCGGCCAGCGCCAGCCCCCACTTGCCGAAGCGCTGCTCCAGGAAGGTTTCTTCGAGGCGCGCCAGGTCCCCGACCTTGCGGATGCCGAGCGCATTGAGCTGCTTCTCCGTCACTTTGCCCACGCCAGGAACTTTGCGCACGTCGAGCGGCGCGAGAAAGGCCGCTTCCTCGCCCGGAATCACCCACAGCACGCCATTGGGCTTGGCCTGGTCGGAGCTGATTTTGGCCACCAGGCGCGAGGCGGCGATCCCGATGGAACAGTTCAGACCGGTCTCCGCCTTCATCCGCTGGTGCAATAGGTGCGCGGCGCGTAAGGGCGGGCCATAGAGGCGCTCCGTGCCCGTCATATCGAGGTAGGCTTCATCGACGGAGGCCATCTCCACCAGGGGCGAGAACGATTGCAGCACCCCGTGGACCTTGTGGGAATAATCGCGGTAGCGTTCCGGGTGGCCGTCGACGAAGATGGCTTGCGGGCAAAGCTTATACGCCGTACGCAGCGGAAGGGCCGAGTGGACGCCGAACTTGCGCGCGGCGTAAGATGCCGCCGAGACCACGCCGCGCTCGTTGGGCCGTCCGCCCACCACCACCGGCTTGCCCTTGAGAGACGGATCGAACAGTTCTTCCACGGAGACAAAGAAGGCATCCATGTCCAGGTGGAAGTAGGTCCGCACGGCTGAAATTCATGGTAGCGCGCCGGGCCCGAGTGTTATACTCCCGCCATGACTCTCAAGAGTGCGGCGTTCTTCGCGTTGATCGGCATGACTCTGCTAACCGTTCTGCTGGCAGTGGGCTTCATCCGCGACGTATCGGCCCTTTCGGCTGGCGCCATAGCTGCGATCACGCTGTTGAAATCGCTCATTTATTTGCTGGCCAGCCTGAGTGTGGCAGTATTCCTGCTCGTGTTTTACAAAGCGCAGCCTTGAATCCGGTCCGCTCGGAATGTCAAAGCGGCGACGAGCCGGGTCTGAACCGGCCGCTCCCCTCAACTCACAGCCTTGTGGTGGAAGCGGTTGAGACCGACGGCCAGCAGCGCGGCATCGATGAGCAGCAGCGCGCCCAGAACCACCGCCATGTTCATGTGCGGGGCCTGCGGCGCCAGCGTGCCTCTCAACCCTTCACTGGCATAGACCAGCGGATTGACCAGCACGGCGATTTGCAGCACCGGAAAGGCTTTCAGCGCGCTCCACGGGTAGTAGGCGCAGCCGAACATGATCATGGGCGCCAGCACCAGGCTAAACATGAGGCCGATCTGCGTCTGGCCCACGCTGCACCCCAGCGTCAGTCCGCCAGCCGCCGAAAAGAACGCCACCAGCAGGCACACAGCCACGAAGGCAAAGGGCTGGTGGAAACTGAGGTTCACCCCCGAGCCCATCAGCAGCCACCCGGCTGGAATCACAACCAACCCCGCCACCAGCGCCTGGATCATGCCCGCCACTATTTTTTCGACGGCCAGCCAGCCGATCTCGATGGGCGCCAGCAGGCGGTCTTCGATCTCGCGCGTGAACTGGAACTCGGTGATGAGCGGCATGGCCACCGCCTGGATGCCCGAGAGCACCATGCTGATGGCCATGATGCCCGGCAACAGCAAGGTCTTGTACTCCGGCCGCATGATGCCGCTGGTGGTCATGATGCGGCCGAAAACGAACACGAACAGAAGCGGCTGCAAGAGGTTTTGCAGCAGCATGGGGAACAGGTTGCGGCGGGCCACATGGCCGTCGCGCGCGAGCAGGGCGTAAAACGTCTTCCAGTTCAATCGCGCAAACTCCTTCCGGTGTGATGCAGGAACAGGGTCTCGAGACTCGGTTCTTCAATGTGCACGTCGTGGAGATCGGCACCCGCCGCCTGAGCCGCGTTGACGATGGCGGGGATGAGCGGCCCTCCGCGGTCGGCGTAAACGTCGGCCGCGATGCGGTCCGCCGAGCGCACCTCGGTTACGCCGGGCAGCTTCTGTAATTCCGCCATCAACTGGTCCGGCACGCGGTCGAATCGCAGCCGCAGCAGGTATCCGCCGGGGATGGACCGTTTGAGATCCTGGGGCGTTCCCTGGGCGATGATGCGGCCGTGGTCGATGATGGCGAGCCGGTCGCACAGGGTGTCGGCTTCTTCCATGTAGTGGGTGGTGATGACGATGGTCTTTCCGAGGCGGTTGTAATCGCGGATAATCTCCCACAGCAGCAGGCGCGTCTGCGGATCGAGGCCGGCGCTGGGCTCGTCGAGGAACAGCACTTCGGGGTCGTGCATCATGGCGCGGGCGATGGAGAGGCGCTGCATCATGCCTCCCGAGAAGGTGCGGACCATGTGGTCGGCGCGGTCGGTGAGCTTGAACTTCTCGAGCAGCTCGCCAGTGCGCCGCTGGCGTTCGCGGGCGCTTTGTCCGAAGTAGGCGCCGTGAAACAGCAGAATTTCGCGTGCGGTGAGGGCGAAATCGAGGTTGGGCCGCTGCGGTACGACGCCGATGAGCCGCTTGGCCTTCACTTGCTCTTTCCAGACGTCGTGGCTGCCAACGAAGACGCGCCCGCTGGTAGGCTCGACGCGCGTGGTCAGGACGGCGATAGTGGTAGTCTTGCCAGCGCCGTTCGGCCCCAACAGCCCGAAGACTTCGCCGGGAAGGATTTCGAGCGAAATGCCGTCGAGGGCGTGGACTTCGTACTTCTTCTTTTTCTCTTTGCGCCCGGCGCGCGCGCCGCCCCAGGCGAAGCCGGCGCCCCGCGCAGCCATCGGCGGCGGCGTATCGTAGACCTTGCGAAGATCCTCGATGCGAATGCCGATTCCCATGCACCCCTCCGTCGGGTGACCCACCCCCAATTCTATGAGCATACCCCAGTGTGGTGGGGCATGCTTTAGCTTGCCCCTCATTCGCATTCTTCAAGGCTATGGAGTTTAAGGAGTGAATAGACTAATATATTAGGCGTTGGCGCGAGTGAGGTTCATGGCATGAGTACACGGTGCAGCGGTTGGATCTATCTGTTCTGCTTTTCGCTGGTTTCCGGATTTGCACAGCAGAACCGCAACACGACGCTGGATGTGGTCGTTACCGATAAATCGGGAAAGCCGGTGACCGGCCTGAAGCAGCAGGACTTTACTCTGCTGGACAACAAACAGGCACAGAAGATCATGTCTTTTCAGGCCGTGGAGGGAGGGGCCGGGACGGCCGATCCGCCGATGGAGGTCATACTGCTCGTGGATACAGTCAACACTGAATTCACAAATGTAGCCATCGAGCGAAAGGAAATCGAGAAGTTTTTGCTGCGAAACGGCGGGGCGCTTGCCCAGCCGGTATCGATGATCTTCTTTTCCGATACGACAGCGACCGGGACCACCGCTTCCCGAGATGGAAACGCGGTGCTTGCAGACATGAATCAGAAACAGTTGGGTCTACGCACAATTGGCAGGTCGCAGGGGTTTTCCGGCGGCCTCGAGCGGACGCAATTGTCACTGAACACGCTTCGGAAGCTGGCCGACTTTGAGGCGACCCTGCCCGGGCGAAAACTGCTGGTTTGGATTAGTCCGGGTTGGCCCTTTCTGGTTTCCGGCCTGGATCGGGAACTAACCTCACAGCGGCAGAGGCAGCAGTTTTTCACCTCCATCCTGGCTCTTTCGGACGGGCTGCGACGGGCGCGCATCACGCTCTTCAACATCGATCCGTTGGGGACGGCGGACGCGGGCGATTTGCGGACGACGGATTACAAGCAGTTCCTGAAACCCGTGAAGAAAGCGGAGCAGGCGGACAACGGAGACTTGGCGCTACAGGTTCTGGCGACTCAAAGCGGGGGCCGGGTTCTCAATTCAAACAACGATCTGGCGGGAGAGATCGCAACCTGTGCAGCGGACGCGAACGGCTATTACGTTCTCTCCTTTGAGGGACTTCCCGGGGACGGTCCCAACGAGTATCACGCGCTGGAGGTCAAAATCGGCAAGCCGGGATTGACGGCGCGCACGCGATCCGGATATTACGCCCAGCCGTAGCATCGGCAGCCGCCACGCAGGATTTCCGAGATCGAGGTTGGGCCGCTGAGGCAGCACGCAACCGCGACCACATCCTGTTGAGAGCTATACTGGCACGTTCAGTGGGGAAGATCGACAAGCGGCGGAGGTCGCGCGAGGCGTCACCCGTGGGCGCCACGCAAGGCTTGGCGGGCGGCGGCACGGGGCGGATGTGGCGGCGGCACGGGTGGCGGCTGCTGGCGCTTGGGGGCTTGGTACTGGTGGCCTACTCCAATTCCTTCCAGGCGGCGCTGGTGTTCGACAATGCCTCGGCGATCGGGGAAGATCCGCGTATCCGGGGGGCCACGACTGAAAACATCGAGTCCATTCTGAAGGGACGGTATTGGTACGGCAACGGAGCGCGCGCGGCCAGTTCGGGATGGTACCGGCCGTTCACCACTTTCTCGTACCTGGTGAATTACGCGGTTCTCGGCAATGGCCCGCGCCCGGCGGGCTATCACTGGGTTAATCTCGCGTTGCACGAAGTCAACGTGGCGTTGGTGTATGCGCTGGGCGTCCTGGTTTTGGGAGAAATCGCGCCGGCTTGGGCGCTGGCCGCGATTTGGGGATTGCATCCGCTGCTCACCGAAGCGGTCACCAACATCGTGGGGAGGGCCGACCTGCTGGCCGCCTTCGGCGTGTTGGCGGGCTTATTATGCCATTTGAAAGGCGCCTCCGCGGCTGGGCGGCGCAGGGTGGCGTGGCTGGCGGGTCTGGCCGGCGCGCTGGCGATCGGGCTATTTTCGAAAGAGAACGCCGCTGTCCTGCCGGGCATCATGCTGCTATACGACCTGACGTGGCCGGAGCGCGCGCCGTGGCGCCGGCGGGCGGCCGCCTATGCCGCCGCGGCGCTGCCGTTTGCCGCCTATCTCTATTTGCGCAGCGGTTTGCACACGCACATGGTGATCGAATACACCGAGAATCCCCTGGTGGCCGCCGGTTTTTGGACAACGCGGCTCACGGCCGTTAAAGTACTCGGCAAGTATCTGTGGCTGTTTGTCTGGCCGGCCCGCTTGTCGGCGGATTATACCTACAATTCGGTATCGTTGTTCGGCTGGCGGGTGTGGAACTGGGAGGATGCCAAGGCGCTCGTCGCGCTGGCGGTTTGCCTGGGCGCCGCGCTGTTGGCCGTCCTGCTGGCCGTGCGCTGGCGCCGCACGGGGAAGCCGCTGCTCTTCTTCCTGGTCTTCTTTTTCGTGGCGCTATCGCCCACTTCGAACCTGATCGTCCTCGTCGGGAGCACCATGGCCGAGCGGTTCATGTATCTGCCCTCGGTGGGCCTGGCCGGTTGTGTGGTGGCGGCCGTCTACGCGCTTGGCCAGCGGCGTTTCGGGAAGCGCCCGGCGGCGGTGCGGGTTGCCTGGGGGGTGCTAGGGCTGGTGTGCCTGGCGTTCACGGCGCGAACCTACGCCCGCAACTTCGATTGGCAGGACGAACGCAGTCTGTGGGCCAGCACGGTGGAGGTTTGTCCGGGAAGCGCCAGGGCGCACTACAGCCTGGGCTTAGCACTGGAGGGGCTGCCGTACGGGCTGCCAGAGGCGATTGCCCAATACCAGGCAGCCGTGCGGATTGAACCGGACTTCGCGGAAGCGCACAACAATTTGGGAAACGCCCTGGCGCAGACGCCCGGCCGGCTGCCGGAGGCGATTGCCGAATACCAGGCGGCCCTGCGGATTCGACCCGATCTGGCGGCGGTCCACCACAACCTGGCAAACACCCTGGCGCGCATGCCCGGGCGGTTGGCGGAGGCGATTGCCGAATACCAGGCAACGCTGGGGATTCGGCCCGATGACGCGGATGCGCACGACGCCTTGGCCAACGCCCTGGCGCAGACGCCCGGCCGGCTGCCGGAGGCGATTGCCGAATACCAGGCGGCCCTGCGGATTGAACCCGATCGCGCGGAGGTTCACTACAACCTGGCCAACGCCCTGGTGCAGACGCCCGGCCGGCTGCCGGAGGCGATTGCCGAATACCAGGCGGCCTTGCGGAGCGAGCCCGATTTCGTGGAAGCGCACATCAATCTGGCGAACACGCTGGCGCGGACGCCCGGCCGGCTGGCGGAGGCGATTGCCGAGTATGAAGCGGCCCTGCGCATCAGGCCCGATCCGCAGTTGCGGCAAACGGCGGAACGATTAAGGGCTTATATGATGGCCAAGCAGTGAGGGTTTTGGATCATGTCAAAAGGTGTGGTGAGACCGCGTACCGCTAATAGTCTATCTTCAGCTTGCGGAACCCGTGAACCCACATGCGCGACATGATCAGGCCGTTCTTGAAAACTTTGGTCATTTTGGTAACGCCGTAGATCCTCTCCTGATAGTGAACGGGCTGGTCCATAATGCGAAGGTTTAGTTTCGCCGCGCCGAAGAGCAAGTCGTAATCGCCCCACCGGTCCATGGTTCCCCAGGTGCCGATCATCGGGCGAATTCTCTCCCAGTCGGAACGCCATAACACTTTGGTCCCGCACAGCGTGTCCTTGATGGGTTGCCCAAGCAGGTAGGAAAAAAGCGCGCCGAACAGCTTGTTGCCGGCCACATTCGCAAATTTCATGGCAGCCTTCGGAATCGGGTACACGAGCCGCGATCCATTGGCGAATTCGGCGCCTTCCTGTAGAACCGCGCGCAGAAAATAGGGCAATTCCTCGGGCATTACGGTCAGATCGGCGTCCAGGATCATGAGGATGTCGCCGGTCGCGGCCTCGAAGCCTTTCCAGACGTTCCGCGATTTGCAGATTCCGGGCCCTTCGACGCTCCGGATGAGCCGCTCCGGGTGTAGCTTCTGGACGCGATCGATCTCCTCCCCGGTCCCGTCTGTCGATTGGTCGTCGCAAAAGATGATCTCCGTGGCACGGCCCAGTTCCGGCATCCGCAAAACGGCGTCTTCGATATTCCCCCGCTCATCCTTGCACGGCACCACCACGGAAACGGACACATCGGAGTCGGCGACCGGCTGCGGCGCCCTCCTGGCCACCAGCACTTCGATCATGCATAGACGGTGCAGCAAAGGCAACTTGGCAACGAACCGGTTGATGAATGCGGAAAGCAACGGAACGTACTTGGGAACGAGCGCGGTGCGGTACGTCTTCAGCCACTCGAATCCGCTGAGGGTGAGAAGGCCCACCAAGTCGCGCTCGGACAGCCAGCTTTGCTCCGCCTGAGGCATCTTCAGGTGGAGCCGCTGTGCCAGCGCGAGCAGCGGTTCCCAAAGATAGTTGTACCCGTAAATCAGCAGCCGCGTGTGCCGCTCGCATGCAGGCTGAAGCCGGAGCAGCGTCTTTTGAACGTCTACAATTTCTCCCACGTCGCAAAGCAAAATGTAGTCGAATTTCTCCGTGGTGGACAAGTCTTCGGGGAACGCTTCATAGTATGTGAAGCGCGGGTATCCGGCCTTCGCGACCGCGACCATCTCCGGGCTGATCTCCACGCCGACGCCCTGCGCCGGTTGGAGGGCGTCCAGCAGAAACCCGGTCTGGCAGCGGACATTCAGCACCCGTTTGCCCGGCTCGACCAGGCGCGCGAGCAGCCGTTTGAGACACTCGTAATAGTACTTGTTCTTCCGAATCCAGGCCGGCCGTGCCGCCGCCACCGCGGACTGGATTTGCCGGAGGCGCTCATTTTGCAGACGCAGTGCCTCTGGACCGCGGACCGAGGCGGGCGCCAATCCCCGAACGATGGTTCGAAAGCTCATCTGGTATCGAGTCCGGCCTTTTTCATAGTCTACCCAGCCGATCTCGACGTTGCCGCGCCGTACGCGCGCTGTCCGCTGGCGAGTGCCCGGCGTACGACGGCGGGTTCTTTCGCGATGACGGTCAGGTAAGCTCGGGCGGCCGAGTCTGGTTGCCGGCCGCCTTGCTCCCACTCCTGCAATGCGCGTTTGCCGATGCCATAGGCCCGTGAGAACTGCGCCTGCGACATTTTCACCCTCTTGCGGATGGCCTTCACATCGACCGGTTTCGGCCAAACCTGCTCCAGTTCGATCTTGCCGCGCTGGTGAGCAACGACCATCTTCATTCCCTCGATCAGGTCCGCTCCAAAGGTCGTCTTCTTCGCCGGCGCTTTCTTAGGCATGCTATTGCGCTCCTTTCAGGTTAGCCGCGATTTGCCGCAGTTCATGCTTTTCGGCCGCGGTCAAATCTGTCTTGACGTTTTTCGCATAACACCGCAGCAGGTAAATGCGTTTGCCGATCGCGACGTACAGATAAATGATTCGTGCGCCGCCGCGCTTCCCCTTGCTCTTCGCCGCCCATCGTAACTTCCGCGCTCCGCCAGCGCCCGGTATCACGTCTCCGGCGCCCGGATGGTCGATCAGGTAGACGGCCACCGCGTCGATGCCCTCCGTCCCAATCAGTTCAGTGGCCTCGGCCTTGAACTTGGGCAACTGCAGGACTGTGATTTCGGAGGAACCATCCACTGTTTACGAATATACCGCAATGCGGTACGACATGGGTGCGCGCAGCGCCTTGGCGAACGTTCTGGGCAGACGCCCGGCCGGCCCAAGGGGAAACACGGCGGTATTGCAGCTAATTCTCCGAGGGCCGAGCCGCGCGATCAATGACCAGTATTTCCACAGGAGCTTTCTGCGGTTCGAGCCGCAGTCCGAGCTGCTCCTGCAAGGCGGCAAAAAGGGAGGGGCCATTGGGGTCGGGTAGCAGCGGAGCTTCGCCGCCCGCCGCTGCTATCGAACTGGGGCCCTGGGCGTCGGGACTCCACTCGAGTTTGAAATCGTACGTACCGGTCAGACCGGTCCTGTCGAGAACGGGACGATCCATTGAGTTGGCAAGATTGATTACGAGCATCTGCATGCCAAACCCGACCTGAGCAACAACGAATCGCATCGGATACTCTTCCTTTCGATCTCAAATCCAGAACCGGCGTCAACGGGCCATGCACGATTGCCGTCCGGATGACCAAAGGTGTGTAGAGGAATCAGGACTCACCACCAGCCGGGATGCGCGCCGCTCCAGTCGCATACGGGCGCGGGCGCAAGCCACTCCATTCCGGGGTCGCCGCCGATGGGTGCGCCGGGCGGGGCATCGGGGGCCGGCATCAGGCGTATGGGGTCGGCCGGCCGGTCGAGGAACCGCTTGATATCGGCGGCCAGCAGCGCGCGCTGCGCCTGTTCGGCCTCCACCAGCGTCACCTCGGCCTTCAGGCGGGCCGCCAGCTTGGCCAGCTTGAATGAGGCGATGGCGCGGACCTGGCCGTTGGGCGCGCCCGTGGCCAGCGACATCAGGCGGTCCACCAGCACGCGCTCCGTGGCACGGCGGATTTCGGCCTCGTAGGGCGATGCCACCTGGGCGTCGAAAACGGCCTTGGTCAGGCGGTCGATGACTTCTTCGAGACCCGGCAGCGGCTGATTTACGGCGTGCTGCGCCACCATGCGCGCGGCGCGGTCGGGCTTGAGCACGAAGCCGATGGTCACATCCGCGGCCACCGTGGCCGGGCTGAGCGGGTCGAATCCGTCGCCGGTGGTGCGCGGAAACAATTCGCGGTGGCGGCCGTAGCCAGGAGGGCGCGGCGGGATGGCGTCGAGAATCTGGCGGGGCACCGCCAGTTCAGAAGGCTTCAAGGTGGCGGCCAGGGCGTCGAGCGCTTTGCGCTGGTTGGCGGCAGACTCCCATTTCACCGGCGCGCGCCCGTCGCCACGCATGCCATAAATGTAATCTTGACCCGCGACCATCGAGGCGGCGGATTCCACCGAATAGCGATGATACATAAAGATCGGCACCAGCGGCTCCTCGATAGTGGCCATGGGCGCGCCGTTGCGGATGGTGTGTTCCCCGAGGCGATTGAGAGCCGCGCGGCGAATCTTCATGATGCGGTTCAACTCGGCGGCCTGGTCCACGCCGTTGGACCACTGATCGACCTTGGGATGGATATCGGTGTCCTGGTTGGTCATGTAGCGCAGATCCTGTGCCCAAGCGTCGTCGAGGATTTTGGCCAGCGCGGCTGAGTCTTCGCCGCCAGGAAACTGGCGGTAGCCGTAGTCGATGGCGACTTTGTCCCAATCCCCGATGCGGGCCGGATAGGCCTCGGACAAATCGATGCTCCCATCGTCGCGCAGCTTTTCCATGGGATGCGGGTAGTCCATCACCGAGATCCAGCCGCGGGCGCTGTCGTAGTAATTGTGGCCCAGGCCGAGGGTGTGGCCGACCTCGTGCGCGGCGAGCTGTCGGATGCGCGCCAGGGCGGTCTGGTAAAGTACCTCGGGCTTCTCGTCGCCGGTGGTGTAGGGCGAAAGCAGACCTTCGAAGATGAGGTAGTCCTGGCGGTCGCGAAGCGAACCGAGGGTGACGGTGGCCTTGATGATCTCGCCGGTGCGCGGGTCGGCGACGGTGCCGCCCATGCTCCAGCCGCGGGTGGAACGGTGCACCCAGTCGATCATGTTGTAACGGATGTCCATGGGGTCGGCGCCCTCGGGCAGCACCGCCACCTGAAAAGCATTGCGGAAACCGGCGGCTTCGAAGGCCTGGTTCCACCAGCTTGCGCCCTCGATGAGCGCCTTTCTGACGTCTTCGGGCGCGCCCGGGTCCACCCAATACTGGATGGGCTTGACGGCGTCGCTCATGGCCGCGCTGGGGTCCTTCTTCTCGAGGCGATGACGGCGAATGTATCGCTGGACCATGGGTTCGCCGATGGGGACGCTGTAGTCGACGAAACTGAGGCCGCCGTAGCCGGCGCGAGGATCGTCGAGGCGGGGTCGGAAGTTGCCGTCGGGCAGCTCGACCATCGAATCATGCTCGCGCAGAGTCACGGCCTCGGGCGTGGGTGTGACGCTGGCGACGGTGCCCGAGAACAAGCTGCCGCCGAAGCCGGCACCGGCGGCCTCGCTGGTGAAGGTCAGCGTCACTTCGATCTCGGTGTTCTTGGGGAACGCCTTGGTGCGCGGCAGGTAGAAGGCGCTGCGTGTCCGATCGACGCGGTAGACGGTGGTGTCCGAGGACAATTGGCTGCCGGCGCCGTAGCCGTCGCGGAGCAGGAAATCGGTGGCATCCACCAGCACGCGGCCCTCGCTCTCGGCCGCTACCGTGAAGCCCCAGAGCACCGACCGGGCGAAGGAGTCCTCGACGGAGCGGCGCTCGGCGGGGTTGGCGCTCGAGGAACGGAACGACTGGTTGGACTCGACGAGGAGCACCTTGGGCCCGACGCGCTGGAACGACACGATTCTCCCGTAGCCCTCCTGGCCGCGGTCGAGGCCGATATCGTTCGACCCCAGGCCGGCGGCCAGACCGGTGGTGTACAGGAAATCGGTATCGAAGCGCGGGATCTCGAGCCACAGGCTGCCGCTTCGCTCGTCCCAATAGAGAGGGAAGTAGCCATCCAGCTTCGACATGCCGTTGGTGCGTTCGTCGATGGCCGGTGTAGGTGCGGCTGGGGCGGCTGCGCCCGCGGGCCGCTGTTGCCCGGCTGCTCCAAAGGCGAAAGAAAGGGCGCACGCAAATGCGATGGAACGTCGCAACATCGGGAAACCTCAGGGCCTATTGTATAGCCCCGAGGTTTCGGACGCGTGCCGGTTGGGCACATCTTCGGATAGGAGCTATACTGGCACGTTCAGTGGGGAAGATCGACAGGCGGAGGACGCCGCGCGAAGTCGCACCCGCGGGCGCCAAGCAAGACCTGGTGGGCGGGGGAACGGGCCGGATGTGGTGGCGGCACGGGTGGCGGCTGCTGGCGCTTGGCGGCCTCGTGGTAGTGGCCTACTCGAATTCTTTCCATGCGGCCCTGGTGTTCGACAATGCCTCGGCGATTGGGGAGGATCCCCGAATCCGGGAGGCCACGCAGCAAAACGTCGAGTCCATTCTGAAGGGAGGGTATTGGTACGGCAACGGCCCGCGCGCGGCTACCTCGGGACTGTACCGGCCGTTCACCACTTTCTCCTACCTGGTGAATTACGCAATTCTCGGCAATGGCCCGCGCCCGGCGGGCTATCACTGGGTTAACTTGGTGCTGCACGAAGTCAACGTGGCGCTGGTGTATGCGCTGGGCATGCTGATTTTTGGAGAAATCGCGCCGGCATTGGCGCTGGCTGCGATTTGGGGATTGCATCCGCTGCTCACCGAATCGGTCACCAATATTGTGGGGCGCGCCGACCTGCTGGCGGCTTTTGGCGTATTGGCGGGCCTATTGTGCCACGTGAGAGGCGCCTCCGCGGCGGGGCGGCGTAGGGTGGCATGGTTGGTGGGTCTGGCCGCCGCTCAGGCGGTGGGGCTCTTTTCGAAGGAGAACGCCGCCGTGTTGCCGGGCATCATGCTGCTGTACGACCTGACGTGGCGGGAGCGTGCGACGTGGCGCCGGCTAGCGACCGCCTATGCCGCCGCAGCGTTGCCGTTTGCCGCCTTTTTCTATTTGCGCAGCGGTTTGCACTCGCACATGCTGATCGAATTTGCCGAGAACCCCCTGGTGAGCGCCGGTTTCTGGACGGCGCGGCTCACCGCCGTCAAAGTGATTGGCAAGTCTTTATGCCTGTTTCTCTGGCCCGCCCGTTTGTCGGCGGATTATACCTACAATGCAGTACCGTTGTTCGGCTGGCGGGCGTCGAACTGGGAGGACGCGAAGGCGATCATGGCGCTAGCGGTTTGTCTGGGCGCCGCGCTACTTGCCGTGCTGCTGGCCGTCCGCTGGCATCGCACGGGGAAGCCGCTACTCTTCTTCCTGGTCTTCTTCTTCGTGGCGCTATCGCCCACTTCGAACCTGATCGTCCTCATAGGGAGCATCATGGCTGAGCGATTCCTGTATCTGCCTGCGGTGGGCCTGGCCGGTTGCGTGGTTGCGGCCATCCACGCGCTCGGCCAGCGGCGTTTCCTGAAGCGGCCGGCAGCGGCGCGAGTTGCCTGGGCCGCGCTGGGGCTGGTGTGCCTGGCGTTCACCGCGCGAACCTACGCCCGCAACTTCGACTGGCAGGACGACCGCGGTCTTTGGGCCAGTGCCGTGGACGTCTGTCCGGAAAGCGCCAGGCCACACTACAACCTGGGCATAGAATTGGCGCGCCTGCCGTACGGGTTGACGGAGGCGATTGCCGAATACCAGGCCGCCCTGCGGATTGAACCCGATTTCGCGGAAGCGCGTGTCAATTTGGCGAACGCCCTGGCGCAGACGCCGGGCCGGCTGCCGGAGGCGATTGCCGAATACCAAGCGGCCCTGCGGATTCGACCCGATCGCGCGGCGGTTCACTACAACCTGGCAGATGCGCTGGCGCAGACGCCCGGCCAATTGCCGGAGGCGATTGCCGAATACCAGGCCGCCCTGCGGATTCGACCGGATTACGCGGATGCGCACGAAGCCCTGGGGAACGCCCTGGCGCAGACGCCCGGCCAATTGCTGGAGGCGATTGCCGAATACCAGGCCGCCCTGCGGAGCGAGCCCGATCGCGCGGCAGTTCACTACAATCTGGCGAATGCCCTGGTGCGTACGCCCGGCCGGCTGCTGGAGGCGATTGCCGAATACCAGGCGGCCCTGCGGAGCGAGCCCGATTTCGTGGAAGCGCACGTCAACTTGGGGAACACGCTGGCGCGTACGCCCGGCCGGCTGCCGGAGGCGATTGCCGAGTATGAGGCGGCCCTGCGGATCAGGCCCGATCCCCAGTTGC
>Ga0265316_10003808_pt1 | contig 15147 bp, 15 predicted proteins | sample 4522metaG_FD_202092 | JGI IMG/M metagenome (GOLD analysis project Ga0265316, IMG submission 202092) | Rhizosphere microbial communities from Carex aquatilis grown in University of Washington, Seatle, WA, United States - 4-5-22 metaG | ecosystem: Host-associated > Plants > Roots > Rhizosphere >...
CTACAAATCCAAAGGCGCCCGCCGCTGGAAGGTCACCCGCGCAACGGCGTAGGAGGCAGGGAGTTCGAGTGAAGAGGGCGCCGTCGACTCACGCATTTCAATCGGACATAGCTAACTCAGCACAGCGCGGAAAAGAAAAATGTCGTCATCTATTCCCGTTTTCTGGTTGGAGTCTCGTGCAGGTCAGCCGTGGTCAGCGCAGCCGAGCCGAACTTGTCGTGGATGCGATCTAGCGCGGCGTTGAGTCGGCCGGTACGCCGGTCGGAATCGAACAGAGGCAACTGCCCACCTTGCGAGAGAAGCCTTTGCGCTGAAACGCCGGTGTTCGAGCGAGACCGGTTCGATGAGCGGCGTGACGGTACTCAGAATGGCGAAGATGGCATCGCTCGCCTCCTCGTACGCTGTCATGCGCGGCGGGACCACGATGGCCTTGGGTGCGCGTCGCATGGCGACCGCCATGGGCATGGCCGAGTGCACCCCGAACGGTCTCACCTCATACGAGGCCGCCAGCACGACCCCACGTCGCGGGTCGCCGCCCACGATCACGGGCTTGCCGCGCAGCTCGGGAGAATCGCGCTGCTCCACCGACGCGAAGAACGCGTCCATGTCCAGGTGGATGATGGCGGTGGGAGGCACGCAAAGAAACGGTAGTGCCTGTCGGCGAGATCAAAGTCCGCCGTGGAACCGACCGAAGGCACGGGCAGACATGACCGAGATGAACACGATACCCGCCCCGAGGGCGAGCACATGGCGGGTCTTGCGCAGATCGAATTTCCCAACGCGACAGACGAGCAAGTAGCCGACGGCCAGGTTGAAGAGGCCCCAAAGCACGTTGACCGTCGAGGAGGACAGGCCTTCCCCTGGCGGAGATGCAAACGGACTCTGGAAGGGGTGTCCCGAGATCCCATTGCCCAGATGGGGCAGGGTATTCGCGAGAAAGGCGCCCCCGAAGAAGTATGCGACGTAGTGGTACCAGCGCATCGTTGCCTCCATGCTTGAACGCCACTCTTCTGCCGGGTTCGATGCGTGTCAAGGCGAACCGCGGGCCGGTCTTTGGGCACGTGGCAAAGGCTCACGAAAGTCGGCAAACTAGCGCCATGAAGTACCGCTCGTTTCCCAAGATCCCGGAACTCCCCATCTCGGCGCTTGGTTTCGGGTGCATGCGTCTGCCCACGGCAGGCGGTGCTCCAGCGCGCATCGACGAAGAAGCGGCCTCGCGCCTTGTCCATCAGGCCATCGACGCGGGTGTGAACTATTTCGACACGGCGTGGCCCTATCACGGCCAGCAGAGTGAGCCCTTCCTGGGTCGTGCGCTGAAGGGCCGGCGCCACCAGGTGCAGTTGGCAACCAAGCTGCCGGTGTGGCTGGTCGAGCAGGAGAGCGACTGGGAGCGCTTCATTGACCAGCAACTGATTCGGCTGGCAACCGACCGGATCGATTTCTACATGCTGCACGGCTTGGCTGGTGAGCCCTGGGACAAGGTCAGAAAGCTGCACGGACTGCGCGCCCTGGAACATGCAAAAGCCGACGGCCGCATCGGGCACATCGGCTTTTCGTTTCATGGCTCGCCTGACGACTTCCGCGCCATCGTCGACGGTTTCGACTGGGAATTCTGCCTGATCCAGCTCAACTACCTAGACCAGCAGTACCAGGCCGGTCTCGAGGGTCTGCGCTACGCTGAAAGCCACAAGGTGGGCGTGGTGGTCATGGAGGCTCTGCGGGGCGGGGCACTGGCCAAGGTGCCGCCAGAGGTGGAGCGCATCTGGGCGCGTTCACCCCGGCGCTGGTCGCCCGCAGAATGGGCGCTGCGCTGGGTGTGGGACTTGCCGGGCGTGGTGAGCGTCATCTCGGGAATGAACGCCGCCAGCCAGCTTGAAGAGAACCTGCGCGTGGCGAGCAATCCGGTGGCGCTCAATGCCGACGACCGCGCTTTGGCCGACGAGGCGGCACGCTTCTTCCGCACGCGTATGCCCGTGGCCTGCACTACCTGCGGCTACTGCCTGCCTTGTCCCGCCGGAGTTGCCATCCCCGAGGTGCTATCGACCTACAACACGGCCTCGATGTTCGAGAATCAGGCGGGGCCCCGCTTTGCATACGACGCCTTCCTTCTCAAAGCCGGCAGCGGCGCCGACCAGTGCACCGAATGCGCCGAGTGCGAGCCCAAGTGCCCACAGAACATCCCCATCATCGAGATGTTGGCCAAAGCCCACGCCCACCTCACCGGCAGCGCGCGAGTCGTGGCTGTAGACCCTCTGGATCTTCCAGGCTGACCATGAGTTGGCGCAGGCGAACGGGAATGCCCAGGACGTGGGCACGCTGGGCAGGCTGCAGGTCGATAACCACGATGCCCTCGCCCGAGCCGTTCACCAACCAGCGTCCTGACAGGCCGTGTACGCCACGGCTCATCGGCCGGCTCTTCAGCCGCGAGATCGAGGCAACCGCAAGGCGTGGGAAGCTTGTACGAAAGGCCCAACCCATCTGCGCGTGTACTTCCTCGCCTTGGATTTCGACGAAGCAGGACGAGGGAGGCAGGAACAGCACGCTGGACAGCACGCGGTACCAGGAATCGAACCGGATGGCAAAACGAACGCGATCAACCATGGACACATCCTACGCAAGCCCCCGCGGGTTGCGAAGAGGTTCTGGTGGCCACGAGGGCGGGCATCGCTGACCTTGTTGCCCGTGTCGCCAGCCCGATGCGAACCTATCGAGCGTGCATCCTGGTGCCAGCCGTGCGTGACCCAGGATCGTAGGGCCGGCAGCAATTTGTGGGAAGTCTTCAGTGCGGGGAGGGGGACTCGAACCCCCATTTCTTACGAAACCAGATCCTAAGTCTGGCGCGTCTACCAGTTCCGCCATCCCCGCGAGGGAGAGCGTTATGTTAGCAGGATCGTGAAGTCGAGGGTGATGCGTTTGGCTGGTGCCTATGGTTCGCCAAGCGGTCATCTGCGCCCCCTGTTTCGCGACGTCGAGGGGACTCCCTTGCGGTTCGTGGCCCGAACGTAGCGCCCTTATGGCTGCATCGTGAAGGTTCACGTGTCGGTGATGCGGAATGAGGACAAGAGAATGTGACCGTAGGATTGCGGACTCTGGTAGTCATAGGTGCCATAGGTGCCGTCGTTGATGTAGATGCGCACCGCACGCCCGGCCATGTCCGCCGCACTCTCCAGCTTGAAGTAGATCGCCCCCGTTGTGCTTTCTGCGGCGACCGAGAAGGTGGTGCCCGGGTTGATCAGATCGAACCCGTTACCGCCAAATCCGGTGCCAAAGGTCAGGCTATCGTTGAAGTCCGAGTTGTTGCTGCCGCACCCGGCGCTGGCAAGGACCAAGAACGAGATGAGGCAAAGAAAAGCAGTTCGGATGCAGGTCATTATGGCTTTGCTCCTGTTGGCTGTGGCCGATCGAGTGTAGCTCAGACCTGGATGTTCTGCGGGCGCCATCTTGACGAGTCGTTTGCCTGTTTTGGCGCTCCCGGCGGTGTGTGCTATTCAGTCTCTTTCCCTGAGCTGACCATGCAACATCTCGGTCTCGGCCCTACCGACCTGCCCGTTCCGCAATTCTTCGCTCCAGTTCTTGCGAGCTTCCGGCAGGAATTCGGCGAGCCGGCCGTGGTGGTGCGTTCGCCTGGCCGGGTGAACCTCATCGGAGAGCACACTGACTACAACCATGGTTTCGTGCTGCCTGCCGCCGTGGATCGAGGGATCGCTATGGCAGTCAAGGCCCGTTCCGATCGTCGCTACGTCCTGCACTCCCTAGACTTGGATCGACGACTAGAAGGGGATGTGAGGGAATTGGTTCCCCATCCCGAGCGTTGGCCCAACTATCTGCTGGGCGTTGTGGATCAATTGCAGAAATCGGGGAATCCCCTGGGCGGTTTCGAGCTGGTGTACGGCGGCGATCTGCCCCTAGGCGCCGGCATGAGCAGCAGCGCCGCCCTGGAGTGCGGTCTCGCCTTTTCCCTGAATGAATTGTTTGGCCTTGGTCTGGATCGCCCAACCTTGGCGAAGCTGTCCCAAGCAGCCGAGCACAGCTTCGTGGGCGTCAAGTGCGGCATTATGGACCAGATGGCGAGCCTAATGAGTCGGAAGGATCACGTGATGATGCTGGACTGCCACGACCTCTCCTGCCGATTCGTTCCGTTCGTGAGCCCGGTGAAGATATTCCTCTGTGACACCCAGGTGGAGCGCGCCTTGGCCGAGAGCGGATACAACCAGCGACGGAGCCAGTGCGAAGCGGGCGTGGCGTTGTTGCAAAAACACGCCCCGGACGTCCACAGTCTTCGCGATGTGAGTCTGGAACTGCTGGACGCACATCGCGCAGAGTTCGACGCCATCGTCTACCGCCGCTGTCGCTATGTGATCGAAGAGAACTTGCGGGTCATCGCCGCCTGCGACGCCTTGGAGAGCGATGACCTGCCGGCCCTGGGTCGCCTGATGAACAAGAGCCAGCAGGGACTTTCCCAGGCCTATGAGGTGAGTTGCCCTGAACTGGATGTGCTGGCGGAGGCCGCCGCGGCTCTTCCCGGCGTGTTGGGGGCGCGCATGATGGGCGCCGGCTTCGGAGGATGCACCATCAACCTGGTGGAGGCCGGCCAGGAAGAGGCGTTTGTGCAAGGAATGGCTCCCGCCTTTGCCAAGATCGGCAAGCTCCCGAAGATCCACGCTTGCGCCCCCCATCGTGGAACGGAGCGAATGCAGTGATGGAAGCCGGACAGTATCCCCACCGCCGTTTCAATCCTCTCACCGGCGAATGGGTGCTGGTTTCTCCCCACCGTCTGCTGCGTCCTTGGCAAGGGAAGGTGGAACATCTGCCCGAAGATCGACGGCCCCAATACGATCCCGATTGCTATCTCTGTCCAAGCAACACGCGCGCGGGTTCCGTGCGCAATCCCGCCTACCAAGGCACTTTCGTCTTTGACAACGATTTCGCGGCCCTGCTGCCCGAGGCCGCCGCCTTCCCCGGCCAGTCGAGCCCACTGTTCCGAAGCGAGGGAGAGCCCGGCCGCTGCCAGGTGATCTGCTTCAGTCCCCGCCACGATTTGAGCCTCCCAGAACTGAGCGGTTCGGAAGTCGTTTCGGTGATCCGCGTTTGGACCGATCAGACTCGTCTGTTGCTGGACGATTCCGCAATCAATCATGTTCAGGTCTTCGAGAACAAGGGCGCGCTGATGGGTTGCTCCAACCCGCATCCGCACAGCCAGATCTGGGCCACCGCTCATTTGCCCAACGAGGTTCAGAAGGAGCTGGAACATCAATGCTCATACCGGGAGCGCGATGGTTCCTCGCTGCTGCTCGATTATTTGGCGCAAGAGCAACAGCGGAAGGAGCGCATCGTGTGCGCCAACCAGCATTTCACCGCGATTGTGCCCTACTGGGCCGTGTGGCCGTTCGAGACTCTGGTGCTGCCCCACCGCGCTGCCGGACGTCTCACGGACCTCACGAATGGAGAGATCGACGCTCTGGCGGATCTGCTCAAGCGCCTGACTACCCGCTACGACAATCTCTTCCAGTGCAGTTTCCCCTATTCGATGGGCTTTCACCAAGCCCCCAAGACGGAAGGAGCCGGTGATTTCCAGCTTCACGCACATTTTTTTCCGCCGCTGCTGCGCAGCTCAACCGTGCGGAAGTTCATGGTCGGGTTTGAAATGCTCGGCATGCCCCAGCGGGACCTCACGCCTGAGCAGGCGGCGGAGCGTCTGAGGGAATTGAGCGAGGTTCACTACAAGCAGACCGCGTGACACGCTGGCTGACTTGTCGAAGCCGGACAATGTTGGTAGGAGTGCCACCAGCCAGATTTGAGCTGGCATCATCTCTCACCAGGGGGCCGGACCTATGCGACAGACAACAACGACTTATCCGACGATCGCGACATGGATCGGGTGTTTGGCATTCGCTGTGGCAATCACGAATTGCAACAGCGCGAACACGAACGGCAACCAACCTGCTGGCGGAAACCCGGCCACGGGTGGGTCATCCAACGCGGGCGGCTCGTCAGCAACGGGCGGTTCCCCGGTGACCGGCGGCTCGTCAGCAACGGGCGGTTCCCCGGTGACCGGCGGCTCGTCGGCAACAGGCGGTTCCCCGGTGACCGGCGGATCGTCGGCAACGGGTGGTTCCCCGGTGACCGGCGGCTCGTCGGCGACGGGCGGTGCATCGTCCATCGGCGGATCGTCAGCCACAGGCGGCGTTTCGGCCACCGGCGGCTCGTCAGCCACGGGTGGTGCCTCTGCCACCGGCGGCTCTTCGGCCACAGGTGGGACGACTAGCGCGGGCGGGGCGACTAGCTCGGGCGGGACGACTAGCTCGGGCGGAGCGACTAGCTCGGGCGGGACGACGAGCTCCGGCGGCACCACTCAGAGTGGCCAGGGCTGCTCGTCACCCGTGGTTCCCGCTAGCGGCATGGTTACGGATTTCTCGGACTTCAACACCACGACTGGCAAGTGGGGGAATACGTCGGGACTCTACGGCGCCGACTTTGGGTACGCCGGCACCAACGCGACCATGACGGAAACGATTAGCTCCACCAACCAGAATCTTCACATCACCGGAACGCTCCCTTCGGGGGCCTATGCGGGAGCCGGGCTGAGTTTCTACACCTGCGCGGATGTCAGCACGTTCAGTTCTATCTCGTTCACCCTGGCGGGCTCGGCGCCGGGGTGCGACCTCGAGCTGCAAATCCAGACCTTCAACCAGGTTCCCACGACAAACACCCCGCCGGGTGGCTGCGCTTCTGGCTGCTACGGCTTCCCATCCAAGGGCAGGGTCGCGATTCCGTCGTCGACTGCAACCGTGGTGACCACGAAGTTGAGCGATCTCAGCAACTGGACCGCGGCCGACGCCACCCAGGTCGTCGGCATCCAGTTCCAGTTCAGCGTGCCTCAGGCTGCCGATGGTGGCACCGCGACCTCATGTACGGTCGACGTCACAATTGACGACGTGAAGTTCGGATCCTGAAAACCTGGCGCATCCCGCTGCTTCCGTCGGCTTGCGGCGGTCACTCTCAGAAAACTGAGGGGTTTCCCCAGAAAGTCGCCGCTTTTCTCGTGCGAGGCGCTGGCGCGGAGATTGCTTCATAATGGAGCCAGATGCGTGTATTCGGCACGACGCTAGGTGTCTTTCTCCTCAGCGGGGTTCTCCTGTTGGTGCCGTCGTCTGCCTCCGGGCAGGAGTCCGGTTCGGCGTCAACTCAGCCTCTCGCATCCGAATATCAGCGGCTGCGTGCCGAGCTGGATCGAGTCAACGCTGAGGTCGCCGCGCTCAAGCGTCGCGGGCGCAGTGTGCGCACAGAATATCTTCTGCGTGACAAGATGGCAGAGGCCGAGGCGCTGGCGCGCAATGTGACGGCAGCGGAATCTCGTCTGCGCGCGGTCCGTGGGGCGGTGCCGGCCGAGACTCCCGCTGGCATGGTGCAGACACCGCATGCCACGCCCCAGGATGGTGCGGTCGAATTGGAGGCCAAGGCTGACCTCTTGTCCGATCAGGCGCGTCGCTTTCGTGCCGAAGCCGAAGCCTTGGCGCGTGCCGCGGAACAGATCCGGGCGCGCCAGGCCCTGCGCCGGCGCGCCGGAGCGTGGGACCGTGACCCGCTCGCCGGGTTTGAAGCATCGAAGCGCGTCGCGATCGTTACGGCCCAGGGTTCACACGGGGCGGCCAACGGAGACTCAAGCGGGAATCCTACAGCAGCTCGCGGATCCGCAACGTCGGGCAGTGACAGCGTATCCAAGTCGGGCGGGGGCAGCACAACCGGCGCCGCGACACCGGCGACCACGGACGTTGTCGGGTCGGGCGCCACAGTCTCGGCTCCTGTCGGATCCTTTACTGTGTCCGCCGTCGTTTCTGGCGGCGCCACGCCTACCACTTCCGCGGCGGCCCCCTCGGCAAGCCACCCGCTGACCGCATCTGCGCCGCTTTCGACCGATTCGGCATCGAAGGCGGCTGTGCAGCAGCGAACTCTGCTCGATCCGGCCACGCTGGCGGGCATTCGCAGTAGCCTTAGCCAGGCCGGATCGCTCTCAGACCCCGATGCGGTTGATGCCGCGGCGACTGCGCTACGCAACCACGCCCAAGCCTTGGACGAGCGCGCGCGACGTCTTCGTGTTCGTGCCAGCCAGTAGTGATCCAGATCTCACTTCCCTGGAGTGACCCACTTCACGCAGCGCGAGTTCGGGCTAGTATGAGCCCGGATGCGGCTAGCCGTTACGATCGTAGTCTTGACCTTGCTCAGCGCGCTCCCCTGGGCGCGTGCTGACTCGGCTCGCCACGATCTTCGTGTAGAGTTGGGCACCGAATACGACAGCAATCCCGACCGGGCCGAGCAGATCGCGAACTACGCGCCACCTGTGCCGCAGGCCGGTGCTTCCCCTCTGGCGCGCCTGGTGGCCTCCGGAAACTGGGCGTCGGCTCTGGGACAGAAAGGAGGCCTCGCTCTGTCAGGCGCCGTGGCGGGCAAGCGTTTTTTCGACCAGGCTGCGCGCGGTGACGATGTCTTGGTCGCGCAAGCGGGTGCCAACGGCACATTCCGCGTCGCTGACAGGACGATTCTTGGTCTGGCGGGAGGCTACTATGATGCCTTCCAGCGCGGGCCGGTCGACCGGCGTGACTTTCGTTCTCTCGCGCCGGCTCTGCGCATCGAGCAGGGATTCGCCCGGGCCGCGCAGTTTACGCTGGGTGGCGGCTATCGCTGGTTCACCTTCAAGTCCGACGACAACTTCAGCTTCTCGGGACCCACGGCCTTCGTGGCGGCACGTCAGATGTTTCCCGGCAACCTCGAACGAGGCGAGGCTGATTGGGAATGGACGGCCGGCGCCAGTTTGGAATGGCGTGGCTTCGAGGGGCTGGCATGTACCAACGACACGTGCACATCCGACTCCTCGTCTCTGCCACACCGGCTGGACCGATTCTGGGTGAGTCACGTCGAGCTGACGCGCACAACCACGTTTCTGCTGGCAGCCGGCGCTGCGCTCCACCTCAACCAGTCGAATAGCTATGGCGAAGGGCTGGTGCGAGGCGTGTTTCATGCGCGCGCGGTGGTGCCCTTGCCGTGGGCGCTGTCATTTTCGTCACGTGCGGACTTGGTGGCGACCCACTACTGGAATTCCCTGTTGCTGGCGCAGGGGGTGCAGGACCCGAACGCCGGCGCGCCTCTGGTCAGCGTAGAAGACGAAAACCGCAGCACCCTGCGCATCGAGGTGGCGCGTCCTCTCGGGCAGGGCTTCGAGATCGGGGCACGCTACGTTCTCTATTCCAGCTTCCCGAGCAGTGGCTCGGTCGACTACCGCCGGCAAACCGCCTTGTTGTACGTGGCGGTCTTCGACGAGCGCTAGGGCTCGCAAAAGTTTTTTCGTTCGCGGCTACGATCGCCATTGACTTAGAGGGGGGCGAGGACCAAGGATAGCCTCCCGAGTTGAGGAACGATTCGTCACCTGGAACTCGGGACCCGCACCGACGGTACGTCGGCTGCAGGCTTCCGGAAGGAGGTCGCTCTTGATGGCCACCGGAAGCAAAACCCCTCCCAAGCGGACGAAGTTCATCTTTGTGTCTGGCGGCGTGGTTTCATCGCTGGGCAAAGGGCTGGCGTCCGCGTCGATCGGCTCGCTGCTTGAGGCGCGTGGACTCAAGGTCACGATTCAGAAGCTGGACCCGTATCTCAACGTCGATCCGGGAACCATGAATCCCACGCAGCACGGGGAGGTCTTTGTTACCGACGACGGCGCCGAGACCGACCTCGACCTAGGGCACTACGAGCGCTTTCTCTCGCGGCGCATGTCGCGGCTGAACAATGCAACCTCGGGGCAGATCTATCAGACGGTCATCCAGAAGGAACGGCGCGGGGAGTATCTGGGCGGCACCGTACAGGTGATCCCGCACGTGACCGACGCCATCAAGGCGCGCGTATTGGAGTGTGCCGAGGGCATGGACGTGCTCATCGTCGAGATTGGTGGCACCGTGGGCGACATCGAGTCGCTGCCTTTTCTCGAAGCCGTGCGCCAGCTTCGCTTCGAACTGGGGCATCAGAACGTCATCTCCGTGCACGTTACGCTGGTGCCCTATATCGCAGCGGCGGGTGAGCTCAAGACCAAGCCCACCCAGCACTCGGTAATGAAGCTGCGTGAAATCGGCATCCAGCCCGACATCTTGTTGTGCCGGTCGTCCAAGCCCATCGGCACGAACTTGAAGCAGAAGATCGCGCTCTTCACCAACGTCGCGCCGGACGCGGTGTTCTCTGCCGAGGATGTGCCTTGCATCTATGAAGTGCCAATCAGATTCCTCAAGCAGGGCGTGGATGAGAAGATCGCGGAACTGCTCAATATCTGGTCGCGTGCCCCTGAGGTGACCGGCTGGGAACGCGTGGTAGAGGCCATGCGCAGCCCGACGACGGAGGTCGAGATCGCTCTGGTGGGCAAGTACGTTGAGCTGGGCGAGTCGTACAAGAGCCTCAACGAAGCCATCATGCACGGCGGGATCGCAAACGCCTGCCGGGTGAACCTGCGCCACGTCGACTCCGAGGAGATTGAACGCAAGGGCACTTCCTGTCTCGACACCGCCGACGGAATTCTGGTGGCTCCAGGTTTTGGAACGCGCGGCACCGAGGGCAAGATCATGGCTTCCCGCTACGCGCGCGAGCGCGCGGTGCCGTACTTCGGCATCTGTCTGGGCATGCAGATCGCAGTCATCGAATTCGCGCGCAACGTGGCTGGCCTGCGCGGGGCCAACTCGACGGAGTTCGAGCCCACGCCAGCCCACCCGGTCATCGACTTTCTGCCCGAGCAGCGAAATGTCGTGGATAAGGGCGCCACCATGCGGCTGGGCGCGTGGCCCTGCATTCTGCGACCGGGCTCGCGCGCTGCAATGGCGTACGGGGTCAACGAGATCTCGGAGAGGCATCGCCACCGTTACGAGGTCAACAATGACTATCGCGACAGGCTGGTGGCAGCAGGCCTGTTCATCTCCGGATCTTCGCCCGACGAGCAACTGGTCGAAATGATCGAACTGCGCGACCACCCTTATTTCGTTGCTTGTCAGTTTCACCCCGAGTTCAAGTCGCGGCCGCAGCAGCCGCACCCGCTCTTCCGGTCGTTCATCGGCGCCGCGCTGCAAGCGCGCGCGGACAAGCGGCGGCACACGGCGCAAGCTGCGGCCGACGCCGTTCCTCCGGCCCTCGCGTAGTGCTAGTTGTTTCACCACGGAGAGCACAGCGGCCACAGAGTCGGATCGGAAAAGGAAGGGTTGGGTTCTGTCCGGTCCGAACCCCTTCTTCCCTTCCGTTCGCTGTGTTCTCTGTGCTCTCTGTGGTGGGAAAAGCTAGCTGATCCACGCCAGGCCTTCGTGCGCCAGTAGCCAGCGCTTGCGACGCAGGCCCGAAGAATAGCCGCCAAGCTTGCCGCCCGCGGCGAGCACTCGATGGCAAGGAATCAGAATGGGCAGTGGATTCGCACCGACAGCCTGACCTACCGCTCGACTGGCGCCTGGCATGTGCAACTCAAGCGCGATTTCGCCGTAGGTGGTCGTCTCGCCCGGCGGGATGGCCACCAGCTGACGCCACACTGCCTCTTGGAATGCAGTCCCGCTTGGCGCGAGCGGTGGCAGCGGTGGTAGAGGCGAGGTGTTGGAAAAATAGGCGCGCAGCCAGGTCGCTCCATTGCGCAGAAAATCGCGCGCCGGATCGTCCGCGCTGCCAATAGGTGAGGTAGACAAAGGTAGGTGCGTCCAGCTCAAGGCCACGAGACCGTCTGAGGATGCTTCGAGACGCAGTCGACCAATTGGAGATTCGACGACGACTCGATGTCGAACAGTGAGAACTGGAGTTGTCAAGGGGCTGTAAGCAATACATGTACCACAGTTGGCTTTTGCCTTCCCTGGCGCATTGCTCAATGCTATCAAGATGTGAGCCAATGCTCCGATCGTTGAAGTAGAGAGAACGCGACCAGACAGCAGGTAGATGACGCGATGTCCATGGAGATCAAGCAGCACCTGAAGCTGTCGCAGCAGCTCGTGATGACGCCGCAGCTTCAGCAGGCCATCAAGCTGCTGCAGCTTTCTCGGGTCGAGCTGGTCGACGTGGTTCGCGAGGAGCTGCTCGAGAATCCGGTGTTGGAGGACTCGGTCGAGATTGCTGCGGAACAACAGAAACCTTCATCGTCGACCAGCGAGGCACCGTCAGCAGCCGCGGCGCCGGAGGCCGAAGCTGAACGCATCGGCGAAACCGAAATTCTGGTGGCGAGAGCTTCCGAGGACAAGATCGACACCACGACCGAGGTCAAGCCCGACTCACGGTCTGGAGACGCGGTTGCGGATTTCGACTGGGACACCTATCTGGAGTCCCAGTCGAATGCCCCGCCCATGCCTACCTACCGGCCGAACACCGAGGATCTTCCTTCCTTGGAGGCCACCCTTACCCGGGGTACCTCGCTCTTCGACCATCTCGAGTGGCAGCTCAAGCTCTCGCGCAATTTCTCTAAGGCAGAGGAACGGGTGGCGTTGCTCATCATCGGGAATCTGACGCCGGACGGATATCTGGACGCCTCACTTGACGAGATCGCGGAAGAGTCGGGCGTCGGGGTGGAACAGGCGGAAGAAGTCCTCCGGCGTGTTCAAGAATTCGATCCTCCGGGCGTGGCCGCGCGCACTCTGCAGGAATGCCTTCTCATCCAGGCCCGCCTGATTGGCGCCGATGACGACATCGTGGTGGGCATGATCACGAGGCACCTGGGGAACCTCGAAAAGAAGAACTACGCGCCCATTGCCAAGGATCTGGACCAGCCGCTTGAGGAGATCTATGAAGCGGCCAAGGTGGTGATGGGCCTTGACCCCAAGCCGGGCAGTGCGTACACCGACGAGGAACCGACCTATATCACGCCCGACGTCTATATCCAGAAGGTGGGGGACAAGTACTTCGTGGTGGCAAACGACGACGGTCTTCCCAAGCTCAAGATTTCTGACTTCTACCGCATGGCCCTCACCAAGGGACCCAAGGCGCGCGAGTACATCCAGGAACGCCTGCGCAGCGCCCAGTGGCTGATCCGGTCCATCCAGCAGCGCCAGCGCACCATCGTGCGCGTTACCGAGTCCATCTTGCGTTTCCAGCGTGAGTTCTTTGAGAAGGGCGCGGCCTACCTCAAGCCGCTCATCTTGCGCGACGTCGCCGAAGACATCGGCATGCACGAATCGACCGTCTCTCGGGTCACCACCAACAAGTACGTCCACACCCCGCAAGGCATCTTCGAGTTGAAGTACTTTTTCAACTCGGGCATCTCCCGTACCGAGGGTGATGATCTTGCATCCGAGGCGGTAAAGCTGAAAATCAAGCAGATCATTGGCAGCGAGGACGTAAAACGTCCGCATTCCGACCAGAAAATCGTGGAACTTCTTGGCGGTCAGAACATCGAGATCGCGCGCCGCACGGTCGCCAAGTACCGCGAGCAATTGAAGATACTTTCCAGCAGCAAGCGCCGGCAGGTTTTCTAACTCTTGCCCTACCGGCCGAAACAGAACCCCTTTGGATGGAGAAAAACTGCATGCAGATTTCGACGACGTTCCGCCACATGGAGGCTTCCCCGGCCGTCAGAGAGTACGCGGAAGAACGCCTGGACAAGATCCGCAAGTACTTCCAGCGTGAGCTGCTAGCGGCCCACGCGACCTTCTCCGTGGAACGCAACCACAACCACACAGCCGAGTTTTCCTTGACCCTGCCCAACGGCATCGTCTTGCAGGCGCGTGAGACGACCGAGGACATGTACTCGTCGGTCGACCTGGCGGCTGCACGCATCGAACGCCAGGTGCGCAAGTGGAAGGAGAAGATCCGCACGCACAAGCCTCACGGCGGTCCAAGCTTCTCTATCCGTCAGGCGGTGATTGCGCCGGAATCGTTCGAGCCCCAGCCAGGCGATGACGAGCAGGCCGACAAGGCCGCGGGAAGGGGGGCGGCGGGCAAGGTCCACGTGGTGCGCGAGCGGACGCTCGAGGTGCGGATTATGACGGTCGAGGATGCTGCGATGCAGCTCAATCTCGTGGAAAAGGAGTTCCTGGTGTTCACGGATGTGGACAGCAAGACCATTTCGGTCATATATCGCCGCAAGGATGGCAACTACGGTCTCATCGAGACTGGAGCCCCTGCTCCCGGAGCCTAGGACGGGAAATAGCCCCCGGATCGCCGGAGCGCCGATGAAAGTCGTCGATTTTCTTCACTCTAACTGTGTCCTCCCGACCCTGCGGGGGACTAGCAAGAGCGAAGTTCTCACCGAACTGGCGCAACACCTGGCCGCGGTGCAGCCCGGGGTCGATGCCGTGGCCCTGGGACGTGCTCTCGAGGAGCGCGAGCTGCTGGCGTCGACCGCCATCGGGGACGGCATCGCCATTCCGCATGGCAAGCTGGACACGGTGGACAGCCTCATGGGCGTGCTGGGACGTTCGGTCCTCGGGCTGGATTTCGATTCCATCGACGGCAAGCCCACCCATCTCGTGTTCATGCTGGTGGCGCCCACGGCATCCACCGGGGCTCATCTGAAGGCGCTCGCGCGTCTGTCGCGGCTGTTTCGCGATGCCGGCTTTCGCCAGCGTCTGATCGATGCGCCCGATGGTGATACGATGTTTAGGATCATAGAAGAAGAGGACGCCAAGTATTGAACGCCCCCACGGCGCTGTCATCCACTCTGACGGTGCGCTCTCTGCTGAGCGAGGGTGCGGGGCTTAGACTAGTTCTGCTGGCAGGCGAGGCCGGGCTGGGCCGCCGCATTGCCGTCAACCGGGTGCAGAAACCAGGGCTCGCTTTGGCGGGTTTCGTGCGCCAGGTGCAAGCCGAGCGGGTGCAGATCCTGGGCGCCACCGAACTGTCGTACCTGGCCAGCTTGCCACCTCAGGAGGCTCGACACGGCATCGAGACCTTCATGGCCATCGAGCCGGCCTGTATCATCATCACCAAAGGGCTCGATGTTCCGCCTGAGCTAATCGAGGCTGCCAACCGTTTGGGTGTACCGCTGCTGCGCACGCCCTTGCGCTCGTCGGCTGCTATCGAGGCCATCCAGTCCTTCGTCGAGCGCGAACTGGCGCCCTCGGCCAGCATCCACGGCGTGCTCATGGATGTGCTTGGCATCGGCGTGTTGCTCATGGGCAAGAGCGGGGTGGGCAAGTCCGAGGCGGCCCTGGAATTGAT
>Ga0265316_10003810_pt1 | contig 15143 bp, 13 predicted proteins | sample 4522metaG_FD_202092 | JGI IMG/M metagenome (GOLD analysis project Ga0265316, IMG submission 202092) | Rhizosphere microbial communities from Carex aquatilis grown in University of Washington, Seatle, WA, United States - 4-5-22 metaG | ecosystem: Host-associated > Plants > Roots > Rhizosphere >...
GTTGCCAAGCCAGCCTCTGGTGCAGAGATCACGCTGCTCGACCTCAGCGATCAGCATTCTGGACTTCCGCCCATGCCGGACAACTTCCCCCGCGCCGACAAGAACAATCCCTTTGCGGATTACAACGTAAAGCTGCTCTATGCCTTCGTCGCCCAAAACGGTGTCGCACTTTATGCGAATGCTCCATTCATCTATAGCAATCTCGGCGTGGGTTTGCTCGGCCAAGCTCTCGCCGATCATGAACACACAACCTATGCCAACCTTCTGCACGACCAGATCACCGCTCCCCTCAATATGCAGGACACTGGCATTGCGCTCACGGCGGAGATGAAGGCGCGTTTGATGGTAGGGCACGGAGAATGGGATTTCGATGCGCTCGCAGGCGCAGGCGCTATCCGCTCCACCGCTGCCGATATGCTCGTTTACCTCCAGGCGCAACTTCATCCTGATCGTCTGCCCGCCAGCACCCTCGCGACACCGAACGGTAAAACACTGCCTGCGGCAATTGCGATGTCGCACCAAGTTCATGCCGAGACGAGCAAAGGTGAGCACATCGCCCTCAACTGGTTTCGCGACGATGCAACAGGCAGCTATTCGCACGGCGGCGTGACTGGAGCCTACGTCTGCTACGCCCTCTTCAATCCCGAAAAAGACTTTGCTGTGATTGTTCTGTCGAACAAAATGCCCGCTCAGGGTGTCTCCGTTGGAGATCTGGCTCAACACATCGAGCAACGACTGAATGGCTCAGCCGCAATCTCGCTGGCCACCGGCCAAGCTCCCCGGTGACAAAACAGCGAACTGCGGGTTTACGGACGCTATTGAAAGAGACTCTTTAGAGTTTCGCTCAGGCCTTCGTCCTTCAGCTTGTTCCCCACCGAAACGATCTTATGATGCTCGTCGATCAACACCAGTGTCGGCCATAGTGTTATTTGGAATTTGTCGTCAAACAATTCCTTGTCGTACTTGGCTTGGGGCCATGCAATCTTGTATTTGTTGAGAAGTTTTTGCGGCTTTTCGAGGTTCTCTTCTGCTCCGTCCATTCCCAGAATCTCAAAGCCTCTGCCATGAAACTCTTCGTAAATTTTGACTTTTGACGGCATATCGGCCACGCAAGGCAAGCACGTCGTCGACCAGAAATCCAGAAGAAGATATTTGGCCTTGATCTCCGAGAGGTGGTGAGTCTTTTCGCTGAAATCGGTGAAGGCAAAGTCGGGCACAGTCGAGCCAACCGTCAGCTCAATCCGGTTGTATTCTTTCGGCGAGACTGTACGCAGCACAAAAGTATTTGTAGCCAGATCGATGGATTGCGCGCTCAACAACAACTTCCCGACGTGAAAGATCGGGGGCTTGCCCGTCGCATTCAGCGCTTCCATGCTGCCTGCCGAGGTATCGATCTTCCCGTCGCCATTCACATCCGCCCACTCCGCATCGTGGTTGAGATCGATTGCATTGTTCACAAAAGTGTACTCAAAGCGCATCAGCAGAGATCGATCCGGAAGTTGCGCATAGCCCTCGACAAACTGCCGCCTCACATAACGGATCCATAGCTTCTGTTGCGCAAAAGGCTTGGGAATATCCGCTGTGAATAAGTTGATCTGCATGGGACAGCTCTTGTAGGGACTGGAGGTCAGCCGCACCTCGATGCGAACCCAGCTCTTTGTCGCCGTGTCCCTCGAGTGATCGGTCAAGGGTTGCAAAACGAATCTCTCGTTCTCCTCGAAGCGGCCATCCCGGTCGAGGTCCAGATAGAGCACATCCGTTCCATCGGCGGATTCGACGACGGCTCCGTCGAATTTGATGCCGGCCTGGGCCGCCAGTGTGAGCTGGCCTTTGAAGAGGTGATCCTTCTCTTTGAACGGCACGCCCAGTTTGATCTCATCGGCAGGTATTCCCTCATCCCATTGGGTATAGTTCGCCCAATCAGGATCGATGTGCAGCCGCCCGTCCAGCTTGCCGTAGTACGTGGTTTTGGATTGAGCTATCGCGAGCGGGAAAACCAGTATCAGCACCATCCATGGCGGAAAAAAGACTGAAAATCGCAGTAATCGCATTGAGGACTCCATCGAGAGGAACTTTAAACAGTTCACCCCTCACTTACTATTGCACGCGCTAGAGGAACCGCATCACTGCCTAAAACCGGCCGCATCGGCGAAAATACAGTTCAATGAAGAAAAGGCTTCTTCGAGCGCGATTGTGGATGGGTGCAGGGCTATGGCTGGCGATGTCCGGTGCGGCGCTGTGCGGGATGCCAGCGGCGTGGGCGCAAGCCACAGATGCGCCGGCACTGTGGCAGCTGGACCAGCCTCAGAAGGCAAAGGAACGCGCGCTTACTGGAAGGCTTCCCGATAAGCCATCGCTGCCGCCCGCGTTCACCATACAGGTTGGGCCGTTGGGTTTTACTGCTCCCGGCGCCATCTACCTGGGCCAGCGCAACAGTCTTTCCTCGCTGGACTTTCTGGACGAGAACCGGCTTCTGTTCACCTTTCGCGTGCCGGGACTTATTCATCGCGAGTCTTTTGACAGCGATGAAACCGATGAACGGCAGATTCGTGCCGTGGTGCTGGTGCTGCCTGCGGGAACGGTTGAGGCGGAGGCCTTGTGGTCGGTTCACGACCGCGCCCGGTACCTGTGGATGCTCAAAGACGGCCACTTCCTGCTGCGGGACCGGGACGGCATTTCGCTGGGCGACGCCGCGCTGGAGTTGAAGCCTTTCCTGCGTTTTCCGGGGCCACTGCTTTGGCTGGAGATGGACCCCGCACAGCAGTTTCTGGTTACGAACTCCCGCGAGCAGGCGGGGACCGCAGCCAAACCAGGCGATGTCTCCAGCCCGGAGAGCGCGGAGGCGAGCACGGTTGTGGATGGGCAGAAGTCCTCCGGACAGCCGGATATGGTGCTGCGCATCCTGCGACGGGATTCCGGCCAGGTGATGCTAGTCAGCCATGTCCGCTCCACTGTACACCTGCCCATCAACTCGGAGGGTTACCTAGAGAGCCTGCGGGCCAACGGCGTGCAGTGGCTGGTGAATCTGAACTATTTCAGCGGCGGGAGCAGGATTCTGGGGCGCGTAGACTCCACGTGCTCGCCTACGCTCGACTTTATCTCTCAGCAGGAGTTGCTGGTGCATACTTGCGGCTCTTCGGGCGGCCACAAACTGGTGGCGATGGCTACCAATGGCCGTCGCCTGTGGGAGGATTCCCCTTCGGTCGCGCCGGTCTGGCCCTTCGTCGTGAGGTCGCCGGATGGCTCGCGACTGGCGTGGGAGACGCTGGCAGTCGACCATCCGGTTAACGCCTCTTCGCCTATTTACAGCGAGGAGATCAGAGGGCAGTTGGTCGAGGTCCTCGATGCGGCCAACGGCAAGGTCGTGCTTGAAGCGCCGGCTAATCCTGCGCTCGATGCCGGCGGCAATGTAGCCATCTCGCCCTCCGGGCGTCGCGTGGCCGTGCTGAACGCCGGGGCCATCCAGGTCTTCGAACTGCCCGCGCCGCCTCCGATGCCGGAACCAGCAGATAACCAGCCTGTGCGCTGAGTTGTTGTCATGCTACTTCGTTTCCGGGTCCGGTTCTGTGAGCGCAGTCTTGCGGCGGTGATCCTTAGCGATCCACTTGCGTTCAACGTGAGATTCAAAACGTAAAGCGCCACTGCTCAACTTGCACTTTTCTTGAGGCTGCGCATCGCAAACAGGGCAAACATAATCCAGGGATAAATCGGGCATCTGTTCCTTATACGCTGTTCGAGGATAATTTGCTGTTCAATTCGGGACGTTCCGCGCCTGGTGCCAGCAAGGCACAAACAGAAGACCCTTCGGTACATTTCTCCGTTATTGGCCATCGCCAACCCGTGTAGACTTGGCGATGGAGGAGTTACCCTTGGCCTCTGTTGTCCACTATGCGGCGGCTGCGGCCACAGACCGAGGCCGCAAGCGCACTTCTAACGAAGATGCATTCGGTTTCTCCGCCGAGGATGGAGTCTATGTCGTTTGCGACGGCATGGGCGGGGCCGCGGCTGGGGAGATCGCCAGCGCCATCGCAGTGGACGAGATGATGCGGCTGCTTCGAGGCCGGATCGAGGAGTGGGGCGCAACGATGCCCCGGGCGGCCGAAGAGGCCGTTTGCGCGGCCAATGAGGCAATCATCTCCCGCTCCAAGAGCGACGAAAAACTGAACGGCATGGGCACTACTCTGGTGAGCCTGGTGGCGGAGGAACGTCGCGTCTGGGTGCTCAACGTCGGCGACAGCCGCTGTTACCGGCTGCACAATCGCATCCTGGAGCAAATCACTCAGGACCACTCGCTGGTCGAGGAGCAGGTCCGGCAGGGCCGCATGACCCCCGCCGAGGCTCGGCGCTCGCCGCTTCGCAACGTCATTACCAGGGCTCTGGGCACGGAGAGTCGTATTACCGCGGACGTTTTTGAACTGGAAGCCGAGTTCGGCGACCTGTTTCTGCTTTGTTCGGACGGCCTGACACACGAGCTGACCGACGCTCAGATCGAACACCTGATTGACGCGGATCTTCCTCTCGACGAGTTGTGCAGCGGCCTGGTGGAGGCCGCAAAGAAGGCCGGAGGCAGCGATAACATTACCTGCCTGTTGGTCCGCGCCGAGGGCTAGTGCTTCTGTACGCGTTTGAATAGCATGACCAGAGGAACACACAGCAGCGCGAGAATCGCCAACAGCTTGAAGTTATCGGCATAGGCCAGCAGAGCTGCCTGTTGTTGAATGATCCGGTATAGCGCACCCAGAGCTTTTTGATGAGCCGTAACCGCGTCAGTGCCTTGGGAAAAGAGTTTTGCCTGGATACCGCGAATCACCCCGCCCAATACAGGACTTCCCGCGCTGGCGTCGGCTGCCAGATAACTCTGATGGACCTGGGCGCCACGGACTAACAAAGTGGTGATGCTGGCGATGCCGACCGAGCCGCCGATGTTGCGGATCAGGTTGAAGATGCCTGTGGCATTGCCAATCTCCTGACGGGGCAGCCGGCTCAGGGTCATGGTGGTGAGAGGAACAAAGATGAAGCCCATGGCGAAGCCGTTGAAGACGTTCGGCACCACAACGGAGGAGATGCCGATTTCCAGATTGATCTGGCCCAGCATCCAGGTGGAGACTCCGAGGACGGCAAAGCCGAAGGCCATCAGCAAACGGCCATCGATGTAGCGGACCAGGATGCCCGCCAAGACCATGGAAGCCATGGCGCCGAGGCCGCGCGGGCTGACGGAGAGGCCGCTCTGCAGCGCCGAATATCCCAGCATGGTCTGCAAGAACAAAGGCAGCATGGCCGTGGCGCTATACAGAATGAAGCCGTAAAGACAGGTAATCATCGTTCCCACGGCAAAGTTGCGGTCGAGGAGCACGCGCAACTGCACGATCGGTTCGTGATCCGTCAGCTCGCGGACGATAAAGAAGATGAGCGCCAGCGTGGAGATGATAGCCGTCCATCGTATCCAGGGGGCCTGGAACCAGTCCGCCTCCTGCCCCTTGTCGAGAACCAGCTGCAACGTCCCCAGCCACAGGGCCATCAGGCCAAAGCCGAGATAATCGATTGCACCTCTGAATGCCTTGCGCAGGTAGGGAGGATCTTCGACAAACAGGTTGACCATGAACAAGGCCAACATGCCGACAGGAAGATTGATATAGAAGATCCAGCGCCAGGAGTAGCTGTCGGTGATCCATCCGCCGAGGGTTGGGCCGATGATGGGGGCCACCACTACCCCGATGCCGTAGACAGCCATGGCCGTGCCGTGGCGCCGGGGCGGAAAGCTCTCGAGCAGAATGGACTGCGCCAGGGGCTGCATGCCGCCGCCGCCCACGCCTTGCAGAATGCGGGCAACGATGAGCATGGGCATGTTCAACGCCATGCCGCATAAAAGCGAGGCCGCCGTAAAGATCAGGATGGAGACGATCAGCAGTCGCTTGCGCCCGATGCGCCGCGCAATCCATCCTGCGGCGGGCAGCATGATGCCGTTTGAGACAAGATAACTGGTGAGAACCCAGGTTGATTCATCGGTGGAAGCTGAAAGGTTTCCGGCAATATGCGGCAGGGCGACGTTGGCGACCGAGGAGTCGAGCACAACCATGAAGGTGGCGAGCATTACGGACGCGGTAATCATCCATGGATTCGCAGCAGGATGCCACTCGACCAGATTGTCTTTTTGATTCACCATGCAATTATTTCAGTTTAGGGGAATGGGCCGGTTGCGCGTCAGCCGGGGTAAGCGATAGCCTTCTTGTCGTCAAGGAGCCAGCATGAGCAAGACAGACGAGAGCGGGTCGGCCTATGTCGATCCCGCGGCGATTCCGCAAAGAAAGTTATATACAGGCGCCTCGATGCCAGCTGTCGGCCTGGGCACCTTCGGCTCCGACCACGTTACCCCGGCCCAGGTTGCGGAGGCAGTAAAGGGCGCGGCGGCGTTTGGCTACCGGCACTTCGATTGCGCTTCGGTGTACGGCAATGAGCCGGAGGTTGGTGTATCGCTGGAGGCGGTTATTCAGGGGGGCGTGAAGCGCGAAGATCTGTGGGTCACCTCTAAACTGTGGAACGACAAGCACGGCGAAAACGACGTAATCGCCTCGTGCCGCAAGTCGCTGGCCGACCTTCGCTTGAAGTATCTCAATCTCTACCTGGTGCACTGGCCGTTTCCGAACTTTCATCCGCCTGGTTGCGATGTGAGCTCGCGTAGCGCTGATGCCAAGCCTTACATTCACAAAAACTACATGAAAACCTGGCGCAAGATGGAAGAGCTGGTGGACCGGGGCCTGGTGCGACATATCGGCACCTCGAACATGACCATCCCCAAGCTTAAGCTAGTGCTGCGCGATGCCCGCATCAAGCCGGCGGTAAACGAGATGGAACTGCACCCGCACTTCCAGCAGCCGGAGTTGTTCAAGTTTGTGGTTGACAACGGTATTCAGCCCATCGGCTACTGCCCCATCGGCTCGCCGGGACGCCCGGAGCGCGACCGCACGCCGGAAGACACCGCGCCCACGGAAGACCCGGTCATCATTGGGGTTGCGAAAGCGCATGGGATTCATCCCGCGGTGGTCTGCATCAAGTGGGCGGTGCAGCGCGGACAGACGCCGATTCCGTTTTCCATCAACAACTATCGCGCCAATCTCGAAGGCGTAACCCGCGACCCGCTGACGGATGAAGAGATGCGGGAGATCGCCAAGCTCGACCGCGACTGCCGGCTGATCAAGGGCCAGGTCTTTCTGTGGAAGGATGGGCAGAACTGGGAGGCGTTGTGGGATGTGAACGGAGAGATCACGCCGCCGTAAACAGGGCATCAGTTCGGCCGATCGATAGCGTATGCTGCAATGAAATGCCGGCCCCCTTCGACTAAGCTCAGGGCAGGCTTTCGGCTTCGGTTGACGCAAAATACCGCCAACCTTCACTCAGGATGACAGTTCTTGTACGGGAGACGAAAGATGAAAGAAACGATGACCGCGGCGTTCCTGCCTGGAAACTCGACCGTCGAGATGCGCACTGTGCCGGTGCCGGTGCCGGGCCATGGAGAAGTTTTGCTGCGCATGAAGGCTTCGACCATCTGCGGCTCAGATATTCGCTGCATCTATCATGAGCACCTGGGCAAAGGCCCCGAGGGCTACCAGGGAGTGATCGCCGGTCACGAGCCCTGCGGCCAGATCGTCGCCGAAGGCCCTGGCTGCCGCCGCTTCAAGACCGGCGATCGCGTGATCGTCTACCACATCTCCGGCTGCGGGGTCTGCAACGATTGCCGGCGCGGCTACATGATCTCCTGCACCAGCGCCCAGTATCGCCGCGCCTACGGATGGCAGCGCGACGGCGGCATGGCCGAGTACATGGTGGCCGAAGAGAAGGACCTGATCGCTCTGCCCGATCAACTCTCCTTTGCCGACGGCGCGCAGGTGGCCTGCGGATTCGGCACCGTCTACGAGGGGCTGGAGAAGATCGGCATCGACGGCAACTGCGCCGTGCTCATCACAGGGCTGGGGCCGGTGGGCCTGGCGACGGGCGCGCTTTGCCGCAAGCTCGGCGCCCAGCAGATCATCGGCATCGACGTGGTTCCGGAGCGGATGAAGATCGCCATCGACCTGGGCCTCTGCGATGCGGTGATAGCCTCGGGGCCGGAGAATGTCGCGGAGGTGAAGCGGCTGACCGGCGGCTACGGCGTGGAGCGCGCGGTGGATTGCTCGGCCAACGATAAAGCGCGCGCAACGGCCATCCGCGCCACGCGAAAATGGGGAAAGATCGTCTTTCTGGGTGAAGGCGGAACGGTGGAATTCAATCCCTCGCCCGACATCATTCACGATCAGAAGACGATCTACGGATCGTGGGTCACCTCGACCTGGCTGATGGAAGAGCTCGTGGAGCGGCTGGTGCGCTGGAACCTGCATCCGGCCGATATTATTACCCACAGGTTCCCGCTGGAACGCGCCGGCGACGCATACGCGCTGATGGCCTCCGGAAGATGCGGCAAGGTCGCCGTATGCCAGGATGAAGAGTTGGCGTAATGTTGTTACGAGGATAGAAACGATGACCGGCGTAAACACTTCCGCCGCGCCCGATTGGGAGCGCAAACTCGACGAGTTATTGCCATTGTTCGGGCATCGCAACTGGATCGTGGTTGCCGATGCGGCTTATCCGGCGCAATCGAAGTCCGGCATCGAAACGATCGTCGCGGATGCAGACCAGATTCATGCAGTTCGGAAGATCCTGGATGCGATCACCGCGCGAAAACATATTCGCGCAAATGTGTATGTTGACCAGGAGCTTGGTTTTGTCACCGAGAAAGACGCGCCGGGCGTTACTGCATACCGGCAACAACTCAATGATCTGCTCAAAGGCTCAAGCGTGAAGCAACTCCCGCATGAGCAGATCATTCAGAAACTGGACCAATCCGCGCAGGTCTTCAGCATTCTCATCGTCAAGACCGATATGACGATTCCTTACACTACCGTATTTTTCGAACTCGATTGCGGCTACTGGAACGCAGGGGCGGAAGAGCGGCTCCGCGAAGCGATGTTGAAGACAGGGAAGTAACAAATCAAACTTATGACGTAAAGGAAAGAGCGAAAGGAAAAATCGAATGGCATTGAACAGACGCGAGTTACTCAAGTGGATGGGCGGAGCAGGCACGGCTCTGGCTCTCTCAAGATTTGTGAAAGCCCAGGTTGCGAAGGGCGGGAGCTACCAGGGAACCTGGGAATCACTGCAGGGTTACCGGATTCCGGATTGGTTCCGCGACGCGAAGTTCGGCATCTGGTCGCACTGGGGACCGCAATCGGCCATCGAAGACGGGGATTGGTACGCCCGCAATATGTACATGCAGGGATCGGACCAATACCGGTACCACGTGGAAACATACGGCCATCCCTCGAAGGTCGGCTACAAGGATCTGGTGAATGACTGGAAGGCCGCCAAGTGGGACCCGGAACACCTGATGAACCTGTATAAGAAGGCCGGCGCCAAATACTTCGTCAGCATGGGCGTGCACCACGATAACTTCGACCTGTGGGACTCGAAGTACACGCGCTGGAACGCCGTGAGGATGGGGCCGAAGAAGGATATTGTTGGCCTGTGGCGGGATGCAGCGCGCAAGGACGGCCTGCGCTTCGGAGTTACAGAGCATCTTTGGATCAGTTATAAATGGTTTGCCGTTGCCCACGGCTCCGACAAGACCGGACCACTGGCCGGAGTACCGTATGACGGTGTCGATCCTCAGTATGCGGATTTGTATCATGATGCAGAATGCGCGCGCTTGATTGACAAGATCGAGTGGAGCGACAACAACATTCCCGAGTCATGGAAGCGTCATTATCTTGACCGCATGACCGACCTCATCGACAAGTATCAGCCCGACCTTCTCTATACCGACGGCCACCTCCCTTTCGAGGAATACGGGCTGAAGATGGTGGCGCACCTCTACAATGTGAGCGCCCAGTTGCACGGCGGCCAGACCGAGGCGATATACACCAGCAAGGAGGCAATGGACTGCGCCATCGGCACCTGCCTGCTGGATCATGAGCGCGGCGTCTCCGACATGATCGCCAAGAATCCGTGGCAAACCGACACCTGCATCGGCGGGTGGCATTACAAGCGCGGCGAAAAATACAAGACGGCCAAGAAGGTCATTGATCTGTTGGCCGACATCGTCAGCAAGAACGGTAACCTGCTGTTGAACTTTCCGTTGCCGAACTCCGGCGAACTGGACTACGAGGAGATGGTTGTGCTGAAGGGCATCACCGAGTGGATGGCGGTGAACAGCGAGGGCATCTATGCCTCGCGCCCCTGGAAGATCTACGGCGAAGGTCCCTCGACCAAGGTGGAGATCAAGACCGGCAACTTCAACGAGGGGAAGCGCGCCGACTTTGCCGCCGAGGATGTTCGCTTCACTACCAAGGGCAGCACGCTGTATGCCTTTGTGATGGGCTGGCCGGAGAAGCAGGCGGTGGTGAATGCGCTGGGCCTAGGTAGTCCGCAGAATCCGGGCAAGATCGGCAAGGTGGAGCTGCTGGGTCACAAGGGCGAGCTGAAGTGGAAACAGGAAGACGGCGCGCTGAAGGTGGAGATGCCTGTGGAGAAGATCTCTGATGTGGCCATCACTCTGAAGGTGGAACTGGCGTAGTGAAAGGCTCGGGGAAGACCGGCTCGGGTCCAAGCTGGTCTTCCCCGCCAGCTTTGTATTGAGATTAAAAGAGCAATATCAAAAGCAATCGGAGGTCCTTCGACTTCCTTCGCTTCGCTCAGGGTCGCTCAGGATGACAGCATAGTGGCGAGGCAATCCATTTGTGCCGAACTCATTAAGCAGATCAGGCAGTGAGGCGTTCGAGCTGGTCTGGCTTGACGATGGTGAGGCTGGAACCCTTGATGGTGATCCACTGGTCGCGGCGGAACTGGTTGAGCAGCCGCGTGACGGTCTCGCGCGATGTGCCGGCCATGTTTGCGATCTCTTCGTGAGTGAGGGCCATGGTAAAGCGGATTTCGGGCTTGCCGTTGGCAGAAGCGCGACCCCAGTCAAGCAGGAGGCGGGCCAGCCGCCCGGCCGCCGAGCCGGAGAGCGCCAGCCGCTTGGCGTCGTGAAAGACCGTCAGGTATTCGCCGGAGAGGGACTGCGCCGCATGCATACTGGCAATGCCGTGGCGGCCGAGGAAGTCAACAAACTCCTGCTTGCGCACAGTCTTGACCTGGCAGGGCTCGATGGCCTCGGCGGTCACTTCGTGGGGAACGTTGGCCAGCACGGCGCTGAGGCCCATCACATCGCCGGGGCCGGCGATCTTCAGAATCATGGTCTTGCCGTCGCGGGAGGTAGAGGAGATTTTAACCTGGCCAAAACAGATGACAAAGACGTTGCGCGCCGGATCGCCCTCGGAGAAGAGCTTGGCGCCTCGCGCATGGCTCATCATGATTCCGATCCCGTCATAATCCCTCAGCGCTTCGGGTGTGAGATTGCAGAACATCCGCAGATGGCGATGCTCACAGTTCCAACAATCTTCCGGGGGGTGATGGGAATGGAAAGTCGCCATACGTGTGCCGCTGGTCAAATTGCAGTATAACGCACGACCCCCTGTGACAAGGCAGGGACAACCTCTCGATTTCCGTTGCGGCCCAGGAAGCCCCCGGCACGGAAATTCGTCGTTCTAATGAACCTCTCGCCTACGCTGTCGCGGCCTCGGAGCCTTGCCGTCGGGTCTTGACCGAGCGGTTCATGCAGCAGACGTTATAGGCGCGGGAAACCTCGCGGGCCAGTTCCTCCAGCAACTGCATCCGCAGGGGGGGATAGCTCTGAAATGCCTGATTCAGGGCCTCTATCGGCAAAAGCAGCATCGATCCAGGAGTTTGCGCGCTCAGCGTGTAGGTATGCCGGCAGTCCCCCAGTGCTGCAGCCAGCTCCACCAGATCCCCGGCTCGAGCCGGTGTAAGCATCAATCGGGTCTCCAAACGCTCAGTCCTGCGCAGGAATTGCCCTGAAACCACTACGTAAAGCCCCCGGCAGATCCCAAACTGGCGAAAGACAGTCTCCCCGGCATCGAAGTCGATGCTCTGCGCCGTGCCGTTCAGCAGTTCTTTGGCCGCGGGAGGGCAGTCCAGGAGTTCTGCCAGCGGATGCGCCGCGACAGCTTCCATTCGCCCGGATCGTGCCTCAGATTCCATGGTTCCATCTCCCTTTGTCTTCACCCGGCGCACGGTTCCGCGGTGAGCGTCGCCAGCTACTCGTTTGCCCGCCGACCCCTCGTGGATACGGTTGGCAGTGCGGATTTGCGATGCACCAAACTTCATAGGTGGCAAACACTCCAAATGCAAAAACCCAGGAAAAGCGGATCAGCCGGATGGAAAGGTGGAAGATCTCCTTCTACCCGCCCACTGCCGTCGAAGACGAAGCCTCGACTCCAGCGCGCCTTGCGTTATTTGGTATCCACGGTTAGTGAAGCCCCCCATTCCAGGCCGGCAGCTACCGGTTCCGGCGGAACGCACAGCACGGGCACGCGCGAGCCGGCAAGCAGGGCAAAGGCAGTGCCATGCGGTCCCGGCGTATCGCTGGCGCGCTTGACCCCGGCCACCAGAATGCTGGGGTGGTATTCCGCAATCACCGCAGCGATTACATCGGCCGGATTGCCGTCCTTCACCATGCAGTTCACCGGAAAACGCCCTCTCGACTGAATGCCGAACTCCTCCAGGGTGGCAGCGCAGGGATCCAAAGAGGCCGCGGCCTCAACCGAAGTGCGCGCGTGTACCACCAGCAGAGTGCGATGAAAGATCTCCGCCAGGGATTGAGCTGTGTCCACCGCAGTCGGCGTGGCCTCGTTGCGCTCCATCGCCAGCAGCACAGGACCCCCCGGAACGGGGCGGAATGGACCAGCGTTCCAGTCCGCGGCTACCGCCAGTACCGGACAAGGCGCCAGCCGGACCAACTGTTCGGCAACGGAGCCCACAATCACCGACCCGGCGCCCTGCATTCCCTCGGTGCCGATGACGATCAATCCCGCCTGGTATTGCCGAGCCACATCCACCAGCATCTGCGCTACCGCGCCCTGGCGGATCTCCGAATGGCTGTGAATCCCCTCTCGGAGAAGGTCACCGGCCAACTCCTCCAGCGCGGTGCGCGCCTGTTCGGTCAACCCCTTCAGAATCTGGCCGGGGACCGTATCCACGGCGGCATAATCAACCGGATCAAGGCCGTGAGCCAGCACCAGCCGCGCGCCGTAGGCTCCGGCCAACTTGCGCGCATACTCCAAAGCCGCTTCCGACTTGCCATCCAGGTTGGTGGCTACGACGATGGTCTTCATGCGCCTAGCAAAACTCATGGATGCCTCCGGACGCCCAGTGGCGTCCCCCCCCGATTTCATGCATACAGGACTCCGAGTCTGCGCCCCCGGCAGAATGCCTAGCAGTGACACCATTCACCCCGTCCTGTGACTCTGGTCACAAATCAGCGCGAAGTTGGACAGGGAACACAGAACAACGGCCTCGATTCCGGCCGAGGGCGCACGTGAAGATTAACTTTCGGGGCAACTTTCGCCTGGACTTGGAGTTAATGAATGCAACAGTCCCTGAACCCTCCAGACTGTGATCATTACCCGCATAGTGGGGAAACCATGAACGACCACCGCCAGACCGTTTCCCGCACTGCGATGCTCGCTACCCTGTTGACTCTCGCAACTCCATGTCTGCACGGCCAAAGTGACCCCGATCCCACGCCACTGCTGCGCACCGCCGTCGCCAAGTTCGACGCCGCGAAGCAATCGAAGACCCGCTTCACCTATCTCTATCTGGACCACACGCAGAACTTCAACCTGAAAGGCAAACTCATCCTTGAATACACACGGCTCTACGAGGTCACCTACATCGCCGATCTGGAGTACCAGAAGCTTTTGGAGAAGAACGGCAAACCCCTCGTCGGCAGGGCCCTTGATAAGGAGGAGAAGCGCTATGAAGAGGCATTGCGCGAACGCTCGGCGCTGGACGATAACGCCCGCGCTAAAATCATCCATCAAGATCTGAAGCATCTGGGCCCTAAACTCGATCTGTTGGCTACTAAGTTCCGCAACGCCGTTGCCGGTCATGACCAACTGGATGGCCGCGACTGCCTGCTCATCGACTCCACTCCTCTACAATCGGCTGCGAATGCCCCTCAGAGGCACTATCGCATCTGGCTTGACCCGACCTCGGCCCAGATTCTGCGCCTGGATTACAACCTGCTCGCCGATGAACCCGGCATCCGTTGCGGAGCAACCGTCACCAAAACCTGGACCCATATCGACGAGATTCCCGTCGGCACGCGAGACCATCTCGACTTCATTACCTACGGCGGCAATGGGCCGGTTCACGTCGTCTCCGACCATACCTTTTCCCATTACCGCAGGTTTGTCGCGACGGCCCGCATCTTGCCCGGTGCGCTCGAGAATGGCCAGCGATAACGAAGCGGGTGTACATCCGCGGGGTAAATACGGTAGCCTTTTCCGCGTTATGACAAACGCAAAAAGGACCACTACTCAATCGGTTTTCTTCTTCGTAATCGCCTCTCTGGCGGCAATTCTCATGGGTTGTGGCCTGGACGCATTCGCGCAGGCCCCCGCGACGGATTCACCGGTCATCGAGGCCAAAGCCCGCGCAATGGTGGCCAAACTCACCCTGGAGCAAAAGATTGAGCTGTTGGGCGGCGTGGATAATATGTTCTCGCGTCCCGCGCCGGCCATCGGCCTGCCGCGATTCAAGATGTCGGACGCTTCAGTGGGTGTGCGCACCTGGGGGCCGACGACAGCCTATGCCGGTGGGGTCGCGCTGGCCGCTGCCTGGGATCCCGCGCTGGCACGCAAGATTGGCGAGGACCTGGGCAGGGATGCTCGTGCCCGCAGTGTCAACTTCCTGCTCGGTCCCGGAGTGAACATTGCTCGCTCGCCCATTGCTGGGCGCAACTTCGAGTACCTCTCAGAGGATCCATTTCTGAACTCCACCTTGGTTGTCCCGTTTATCGAGGGAGTGCAGTCGCAGGGCGTGATCGCCACGGCGAAGCACTATGCGGTGAACAGCCAGGAGTACAACCGGCACAACGTGAGCACCGAGGTTGACGAGCGGACCCTGAGAGAGATTTATCTACCCGCCTTTGAGGCTGCTGTGACCAGGGCCCACGTGGATGCAGTGATGAACTCCTACAACCTGGTCAATGG
>Ga0265316_10003811_pt1 | contig 15143 bp, 14 predicted proteins | sample 4522metaG_FD_202092 | JGI IMG/M metagenome (GOLD analysis project Ga0265316, IMG submission 202092) | Rhizosphere microbial communities from Carex aquatilis grown in University of Washington, Seatle, WA, United States - 4-5-22 metaG | ecosystem: Host-associated > Plants > Roots > Rhizosphere >...
GGCGGGAAACACAAAGGGCCGCAGATAAACGCGGATGAACGCAGATAGACTCGCCAACAGATAAATGTTGAGTATGTTTTGCCGTACTTCTTGCTGCGTGGTTTTCATCCGCGTTTATCTGTGTTTATCTGCGGCTTAAAGGTTTTTGGAGGAAAGCAGAGAATGAATAATAAATTGATCGTGGCCGCGGCGCAGACCGGGCCGGTGATGACGGAAGACCCGGAGGCGATGGTGCCGGCGGCCGTGAAAATGATGGAGGAGGCGGCGAAGCGCAACGTCGCATTCGTGACGTTCTCGGAACTTTTCATGACGCCGTTTTTTCCGAACACGCTGCGCGCGGACTTCGATCATTTTTTCGTGGCGGCGGACGGGCCGCTGATGAAAAAGCTGTGCGCGCTGTCGAAGCAGCACGGCATCGCGACGATCTGGCCGTTCGGCGAGCGCACGGCGGCGGGCGGCTATTTCAACGCGGCGCTGGCGTGCGACGAGCGCGGCGAAGTGCTGGGCATTTACCGCAAGACGCATATACCCGCGTATTTCCCCGACCAAATCGAAGGCGGCACGGGCAGCTACGAGCGCATGTACTTCGCGCCGGGCCCGGCGCTGCCGGTGTTCGAGTGGCGCGGCATTAAATTCGGCATCCAGATCTGCTACGACCGCCTGTTCCCGGAGCCGTCGCGCGCGCTCGCGCTGCAGGGTGCGGAAATCATTTTCATGCCGATCTGCTATTCGACGTACAGCGACCCCGGCCACCGCGCCACCATCTGGGACGTGCCGCTGCGCTCGCGCGCATACGAGAACGGTGTCTACGTCGTTGCCGCCAACCGCGTTGGGCAGGAGGGCAGGCGCTCGCATCTCGGGCGCAGCATGATCGTCGATGCGACCGGCGCCATCATGGCGGAAGCCGGCACGGCGAAAGAAGAATTGCTGGTTGCGGAAATCGATCTCGACAAAGTGCGCGGCGACCGCAAGAAAGTGCCGTGGTGGCGCGACCGCCGCATCGACTTGTACGGGCCGTTGGCGCAGTGAGCGCGCGCAACGCTTTCGTCGCCGCTCTCGCCTTATGCGCATCTGGCGCGGGCGCAGCAGACTCCGGGTATCCCGCGCGCCCGATCCGTCTCATCTCGCCGTTTACGCCGGGCGGCGGCAACGACCTCGTGTCGCGCGCGGTCGCGCTCGCCATGTCGCGCAACATCAATCAGTCGGTGGTCGTCGATAACCGGCCCGGCGCCAACACGATAGTCGGGATGGAACTCGTTGCGAAAGCCGCGCCCGACGGCTACACGCTGATCATGACGAGCAGCACGCAGGCGATCAACGCGACGCTGTATCCGAAGCTGCCGTACGATTCGATCAAAAGTTTTGCGCCGGTTACCATCGTGGGCTCGAGCCCGCTGATTGTCGCGGTGCCGCCTTCGTCGTCGATCAAGTCGATCACCGATCTCATCGCGGCGGCGCGCGCCAGGCCCGGCGAGCTCACGTATCCATCGGCAGGCACCGGCAATGCGACGCATCTCGGCGGCGAGTTGTTTGCGTCGATGGCGGGGGTTACGCTGACGCATGTGCCGTACAAAGGCAGCGGTCCGGGACTGACGGATTTGAGCGCGGGCCGCCTGGCGGTCGTGTTCAGCACCGCATTGTCGGTGGTGCCTTTCGTGAAAGGCGGCCGCCTGCGGGCAATTGCGGTCACCAGCAGCGCCCGTTCTGCGTTCATGCCGGATCTGCCGACGGTTGCGGAATCCGGCCTGCCCGGATATGAAGCGGGCAGTTGGTACGGCGTGGTAGCGCCGGCCAACACGCCGCGGCCGATTATCTCGCGCCTGCATGCGGAAATCGTCAAGGTATTGGCGCTGCCCGACGTGCGTGACCGGCTCGTAAGCCAGGGCATCGATCCGGTTGGCAATACGCCCGACCAGTTTGCCGCCTATATCCGCTCGGAAATCGTCAAGTGGGCGAAGATCATCAAGGCTACCGGCGTGACGGCCGAGTAGTCATCACGCGGCCCGCATGGGCAAGCGGGTCAGCGCGCGCTTCTGCGTGATCTGGCGTTGCCTTCGCCGTAACGCCGCAGAAAATCCAGCACGATAGGCGCGCAGTCGTCGGGTGCACTTGCGGCAACGTGATAGCCGTCGACCGCCAGTGCGGCGACTTCCGCGTGCGGCAGTCCTGTGCGATAAACATCGGCGTCCGCTTTGCTGTAGGCGCGCCGCGGCGTGGTCGTTGTGAGCACCAGCGCCGGACAATTCACGCGCGAGAGGTCGGGACCGACGTTGATCGTGCTGACCCAGCGCAGATAGGCGTGCGCGGTCTCGATCGACGTGCTGCCCATCATGTCGACCCACCAGTCGATGCCGCGCGGCGGCATTTTGCTGCCGAGGCGCGGCGGCATGGTCATGCGCGCCCAGCTGCGCATGCCGTGCTTTTCCATGTGCGCGAGCCAGTTCTGCGGTTGGGGCGGATCCAACGGGGTCGATGCAAGGACGATGGTCTTCACGAGGTAGGGCCGCTGTGCGGCGAGTTCTATTGTGACGAGGCCGCCGCTCTTCGCGCCGATTACATGGGCGCAGCCGCCCGCCAGGTGCTCGATCACGCGCGCGACATTGTCCACCCATAATTCGTTGGTGAACTTGAAATCGCGCGTCACCGGCGTCGAGCGCCCGAAGCCGCGCTGGTCGAAGCGGACCACGCGATAGCGGCGCGCGAGATGCGGCACCCACGCGCGCCACGCGGTCGTGTTCTCGGTGAAGCCGTGCACCATCACGATCGTCTCCGGCTCGGTCCACGGATCGGTGTGATCGTCGACTTCGTAATAGAGCTGAAAGCCGGGCGTGAGATTGAGATAGGGCATGAACCTGCTCGAAGCGAAAGTCTGGCGATTGTATATACTGCGCGCTGGCTTTGCATCCGGTTATTCCCCGACAATGCGTACCTTCCCAATATTGCTCGCCGCGCTGTGCCTGGCAGGCGCATCGCTCGCCGCGGAGACGTATCCCGACCGCCCGATCCGCGTGATCGTGCCGTACACGGCCGGCGGTTCGGCCGACGTGTTCGCGCGCGCAGTCGGGCAAAAACTGTCCGATACGTGGGGCCAGCAGATCGTCGTGGACAATCGCCCGGGTTCCGGCGGGATCATCGGCACCGAGACCGCTGCGAGCGCACCGCGCGACGGTTACACGCTGATGATGGGTAACACGGCGAACATCGCGATCAACCCGGCGCTGTACAAGAATTTGAAATTCGATACGATCCGCGATTTCGCGCCAATTACGCTCGTCGCGACTGCGCCGTACGTGATGGTCGCGCCCGTCTCGCTGAATATCGCGAATCCGCAGGAGTTCATTGCGCTCGCGAAGGCGAAATCCGGGCAACTCAACTACGCATCGCTCGGCAGCGGGAGCGCGAGCCACCTGTCCGCCGAACTGCTGCAAACGCTTGCGGGCATCAAGCTCGTGCACGTTCCCTACAAGACGCTCGGCACGGTGCTGCCCGATCTGATCTCGGGACAGGTGCAGGTGTTCTTTCTCGGCATGGTGTCCGCGCAATCCCAGGTCAAAGGCGGGCGCCTGCGCGCGATCGGCGTGACCGGACCGAAACGTTCACCGGCAATGCCGGACGTGGCCACGCTTGCCGAAGCGGTGCCCGGCTTCGACGTCGTCTCCTGGTACGGATTGTTTGCGCCGGCCGGAACCCCGCGCGCGGTCGTCATGCGCGTCAATGCCGACGTGAAGCGAATACTCGCGCTGCCGGAGATTCGCGACCGGCTGGCAGGCGAGGGCGCCGACGTGGCGTCGAGCACACCCGAAGAATTCGCCGCATTGATCAAGAGCGATATGGGCAAATGGTTGCGTGTGGTCAAGCAATCGGGCGCGCATGCCGACTGATCTGCCTCCGCTCACCCGACGCGTCGCGCAATTCGCCAGCGCCGCGCGTTTCGAAGATATTCCCGCTGACGTCCTGCGTCTTTCGAAGAACGCGGTGCTCGACTGCCTCGCGGTCGCGTTTGCCGGTTGCGTGGCGGAAGGCAGCGTGCTGCTGCGCCGGCACCTCGCGCAATTCGGTTTTCCGCGTCCGAACGCGTCCGTGATCGGCAGCGACATGCGGCTGCCCGCGCAGTTCGCCGCGCTCGCGAACGGCAACTCGATGCATTCCGACGATTACGACGACACGCATAACCCGAGCCGCATTCATCCGTCGGCTTCGGTTGCGGCGGCGTTGTTCGCGGCGGCGGAGTCCGCCGACGCATCGGGGCGCGACCTGCTGACCGCATTCAATGTCGGCGTCGAAGCGAGCTGCAAAATCAGCATCGCGACCGCCGGCGGACATTACAGCCGCGGTTTTCACTCCAGCGGCACGATCAGCACCTATGGCGCCGCGGCCGCCGTGTGCAATGTGCGGCATCTTTCATTCGATACGACGCTCGCGGCGCTCGGCATTGCCGGCAGCCAGTCGGCGGGCGTACGCGAAAATTTCGGCACCATGACCAAACCGCTGCATGCGGGCCGCGCGGGCGAAACGGGCGTGATGGCGGCTGACCTGGCAACGAGCGGGTTTACTTCGTCGCCGACGATACTCGAAGGCGAACGCGGCTTCTTCACCGCCTACTCGGACCAGTGCGACGCGAGCGTGATCCTCGATACGCTCGGGAAACCGTGGACGTTCGCGACCGAGGCGAGCATCGGCATCAAGCCTTTTCCGTCGGGCCGTCTTACGCATCCCGGCATGTGCGAGCTCGAAAAGATCGTGAAGGAAAACGACTTCGGGCCGGACGAGATCGAGCGCATCCACGTGAAGACGAACCGCCAGCTGCCCGGCAATCTCACGTATCACCGCCCGCGTACCGGGCTCGAAGGCAAGTTCAGCATGGAGTTCTGCCTGGCGGCCATCCTCGTACTGCGCCGCGCCGGTCTTGCCGAATTCACCGACGAGTGCGTGAACCGCGCCGACGTCCAGGGTGCGATTTCGAAAATCGACTACACGTGCTACAGCGACGACGAAGCGGCGGCGAACAGCTACCCGCTGCTGACGACGTTTCTCGAAGTCGTGCTGAAGGACGGCCGGCGTTTCAGCGGGCGCGCCGATTACGCGCGCGGCAGTCCGCCGCAGCCGATGACGTTCGACGAAGTCGCCGACAAATTGCGCGGCGGCGCCGATTTCGCGCGCTGGGACAAGGCGAAAACGGAGGCGATCGTCGCTATCGTGCGCGAACTGGAAAGCCTGAAAAAGTTTTCCGAACTCGCAGTGCTGCTGTGCAACTGACGCATGCGGAGGCTTTCGGTTGAAGTGCTGCTCGGGCTTTGCGCGGTCTCGGCGGCTGCGGCCGACGCTTATCCGAACCGGCCGGTCCGCCTCGTGGTGCCGACCGGCGCCGGCGGCAATACCGATACCTTCGCGCGCATCGTCGCGGACAAGTTGAAGGGACAGCTCGGCCAGCAGGTCATCGTCGACAACCGTACGGGTGCAAGCGGCATCGTCGGCTCCGATATCGTCGCCAAGGCCGCACCCGATGGCTATACGCTCTTGATGGCGTTTCCATCGCATCCGGTGAATCCGAGTCTCTATTCGGACCTGCCGTACGACACGCTGAAGGATTTCGCGCCGGTCACGATGGTGACGTCGGTGACGCAGGTGCTGCTCGTCAATCCGAAGCTGTCCATCAATTCGGTCAAGGACCTGATCGCACAGGTGAAGGAAAGGCCGGGCACATTCAATCACGGTGTTGTCGGTCGCGGCAGTCTCGGCGATTTGTCCGCCGAAGTGTTTTCGATGATGTCGGGCGCCCGGCTCACGCAAATCGCTTACAAGGGTGCACCGCAGGTAATGACGGCGCTGATCGGCGGCGAACTGCAGGTTTACTTCAGTCCGCCGGTGGTCGCGATCCCGCAGATGAAGGCGGGCCGCGTGCGCGCGCTCGGCGTCAGCACAAAGAAGCGTCTGGCGGCGATACCCGAGGTGCCGACGATCGCCGAAGCCGGGCTGCCGGGCTTCGAGGTCGTCGGCTGGAACGGCATACTTGCGCCGGCCAAAACGCCGCGCGCGATCATCGAGCGGCTGCATGCGGAAATCGTGAAAGTCGTGCGCACGCCGGAAGTCGAGGCGGACATATTCGCGCAGGGCATCGAGCCGATCGGCAACACGCCGGAAGAATTCGACCGCGTGATACGCGCCGACATCGCGAGATGGGCAAAAATCTTGAAGGGTGCGAAAACGAAGGCCAACTGACCCGCCGCGTTGAGCGGCGGGGGGCGAAGCTAGTCGGTGAAATCGAGCTGATCGTCGAGCTGCACGCCGTAGAGCGGTATCGGATCGCGCTTGGACAGGGTCAGGGGCGGCAGCTCCTCGGCTTCGAGCTTGACGCCGGCGGCGGAGAGCGCATCCATGATCGGTTTCGAGAGCACGAACTCGCCGGGGCGCGCGCCGTGCAGCAGGCGCTCCGCAACGCTCAATCCGTCGCCTACGATCAGCGTGTGGCCGTCGACCGCGCCGACCACTGCGTCGCCGCTGTGCAGGCCGATCGCGACCGCGGTTTGAAAACTGTAGTCGCGTTGCCACGCTTCTGCGAGCGCGCCGAAGTCGCGCTGGATTTCCTGCGCGGCCTCGACCGCATGCTGAGCTTCGGCGTCGCCCGCGAACGTCGCGATCAGGTTGTCGTTCAGGAGGCTGCGCACGGTGCCTTCGTGTCGTTCGACGGCGGCGGTGACGAGGGCGAAGAATTCGCCGATGCGCGCGAGCACGACGCCCGGCTCGAGAATTTCCGACATGCGCGTGAAGCCGCGCGTTTCGGCGTAGAGAACCACCACGGTCGCCCGTGTCGGCGCGCTTTCGTCGGATTGCGGTGCGGTCAAGCCCGTCCCCTCGTTGTTATCATGATGTCGTCCGCCCGGCAGCAACAGGGTCGATGCTAGGGGGCGCGCGCCGTTCAGTCAAGCGCCGCACGTCGGATCCAGCTGCGCATTCGTCGCCCCGGCATTATTTCTCGCTCCTTCGCACGGCCGCCGCAGGAAGGCCGCGCGCTTTGCCCTTATAATCATGTTTCGCGCCGCAGGTCTCGCGCGATTCCCGGGAAGAGGTTCATGCGTCCAACTTTCAAACAAGCCGCCGCGTGCGCGGCGCTCGTCGCGAGTGCTTCATCGGTTTTTGCCCAGCCTTATCCAGCGAAACCGGTGCGCATCGTGGTGCCGTTCGCACCTGGCGGCGGAGTGGATTTCATGGCGCGCATAATCGCGCAAAAACTCCCGGAAACGCTGGGTCAGCAGGTCATAGTCGAGAACCGCGGCGGTGCGGGCGGCGTGCCGGGCACCGAAGCCGCGCTGCGGTCTGCCGCCGACGGTTATACGTTCCTGATGATCTCGTCCACTTATCCCGTCTCGCCGAGTCTCTACAAGCTGAACTTCGATCCGGTCGCGGACATCTCGCCGGTGATCCTGATCGCGAAAGGGCCGTTCATCATCTGCGTGCATCCGTCGTTGCCGGTGAAGACGACCAAAGAGCTGATCGCGCTCGCCAAGGCGCGGCCCGGGCAGATCAGTTTTGCGAGCGCCGGCACGGGCAGCGGCGTGCATCTGGCGACCGAGCTGTTTTTGTACATGGCGGACATCAAGATGAATCACATCCCGTACAAGGGCACCGGACCGGCGCTGACCGACACGATTGCAGGGCAGACCAATCTGATTTTCGGGACGATTTCCGCGACGCTGCCGACCATCAAGAGCGGCCGCCTGCGCGCGATTGCCGTCACCACCGCGCAACGCGTGACCACCGAGCCGAGCATACCCACGGTCGCCGAGTCGGGCGTGCCCGGCTACGAGACCTTTGCGTGGCAGGCGCTGGCAGGCCCCAAAGGATTGCCGCGCGCGATCGTCGATCGTCTCAATGCCGACGTGACGAAAATCATCGCGCAGAAGGAATTGGGCGAGCGTTTCCAGCAGGAAGGCATGACGCCCGCCGGCGGCACGCCGCAGCAATTGATGGACCTGATACGCCGCGAGATCGACGTATGGCACAAGGTCGTGCTGCGCGCGGGCATCCGCGTGGAATAGGCGCGATAAAGCTTTACCGTCCGCGCATTTCCCATCCTTCCCTTCAAGGGGAGGACCGAGGCGGTGATGGATTTTTAAACACGAACGAATGCAAGGACTTCGCATGGATCAGCACCACGACGACAATCGATACACGCGCGGCATGGCCGAATTCGTGGCGAACCTGCGCTTTGAAGACATTCCTGCGGAGGTGCGCCAGCGCATCAAACTCCTGATGCTCGATTCGCTGGGTTGCGCGCTGTACGGCGCGCAACTCGAATGGAGCAGGATATTGCAGCAGCGCCTGGGCGAGCTCGACACCACGCGCATGTCCGCGGTGTGGGGCACGCGCCAGCGGATATCGGCGCCGCACGCCGCGCTGATCAACGGCACGCAGGTGCAGGGCTTCGAGCTAGACGACGTGCATCGCCAGGGCATGTTGCACGTCGGCTCGGTGGTGCTGCCGGCGCTGATCGCGGTGACGGAATTCAGAAAAGGACTCAGCGGCAAAGAGTTTCTGACGGCCGCTGTCGCGGGTTACGAGATCGGGCCGCGCGTCGGCATCTGCATGGGGCCCGAGCATCTCGAGCAGGGGTTTCATACGGGCGCAACGTTCGGCGTATTTTCCGCGGCCGCGGGTGCCGCGCGCGGACTGAAGCTCGACGCGGACAAGACCGTGCACGCGCTGGGCATTGCCGGCACGCAGGCCGCGGGCCTGATGGCCGCGCAATTCGGTGCGATGGTCAAGCGCATGCATTCCGGCCGCTCTTCGCAAAGCGGGCTCTACGGCGCGCTGCTCGCGGATGCGGGGTTCACCGGGATCGTCAACGTGTTCGAAAGCGAATACGGCGGTTTCTGCACGACGTTCTCGCGCTCCACCGACCGCTTCAAAATCGAAGAGCTGACCGCGGGCTTCGGCAGCGTGTGGCAGACGATGGGCATCGCGCTCAAGTTCTACTCGTGCGTGGCGAGCAACCACACGACGCTCGACGCGATCCGCCTGATGCAGGAAGAGCATCCGTTCGGCGCCGGCGACGTCGAAAAAATCGTCGTGCATTGCACGCAGGCGACCGCCGTGCACGTCGGCTGGAGGTACCAGCCGCAGGGCCTGACCTCCGCGCAGCTCAACCTGCCATACTGCGTGGCGACCCTGCTGCTCGACGGCGACGTGTTCGTCGATCAGTTCAGCGAAGAGCGCGTCGCCGATCCCGCGCGCATGGCGCTCGCGGAGAAAGTCGAAGTGCGCGAAGACCCCGCGTACACGGCGAAAGGCTCGAAATCCCGCCATCTCGTGCGCGTCGAGGCGCATTTGAAGAGCGGCAAGCGGATGGAACGCGTCGTGGCGGCGGGGCGCGGCAACGAGCATAATTTCGCGAGCGAAGCCGACGTCGTCGCGAAATTCGAGAAGCTTGCCGTGCATGCGCTGCCGAAAGCGCAGGTCGGGGAATTGCGCGACGCAATGCTTGGCATCGAAAACCTCGCCGACGCGGGGCGCATCGGTGAATTGCTCGCTTTACGCTGAGGAGTCATGCGAACGCTTTATTTCACGCTATTGACAGCCGCCGCGTGCGCGCTGGGCGGCGGCGCCTGTGCGCAGAACTATCCGGCGAAACCGATCCGTCTCGTGGTGCCGCAGCCGCCGGGCGGAGGCAACGATACGATCGCGCGCATGATCGGCCAGAAGCTGTCGGTGACGTTGAAGCAGCAGGTCGCGGTCGACAATCGCGCGGGCGCGGGTGGCCTGATCGGCGCCGACATCGCGGCGCATTCGCCGGCCGACGGCTATACGTTGTTGCTCGGCAACGTCGCGGCACTCGCGATCATTCCGAACGTGCAGAAAAAAATGCCTTATGACGCATTGAAGGATTTCGCACCGGTCAGCCTGGTCGCGTCGGCGCCGTTGATCGTGATCGTGCATCCGTCGGTGCCCGTGCGTTCCATCAAGCAGTTGATCGCGCTCGCCAAGGCGAAACCGGGCCAGCTCAACTACGCATCCAACGGCGTCGGCAGCTCGACCCATCTCGCGACCGAAATGTTCAAGCTGATGACCAAGACCGACCTCGTGCACATTCCGTACAAAGGACTGGGGCCCGCCGTCACCGATCTGCTCGCCGGTCAGGTGCAACTGATGTTCTCGAGCGCAGTGGCGATGATGCCGCACGTGCAGTCGGGCCGCCTTCGCGGGATCGCGATGACCGGCGCAAAACGGTCGGCCGCGATTCCGGATATTCCGACTGTCGCCGAATCCGGCGTGCCGGATTACGAGTCCGGCTCGTGGTACGGCATCCTCGCGCCCGCCGGCACGCCGCGCGAGATCGTCGATCTCCTGAGCCGCGAAATCGCGGCCGCCGTGCGTTCGTCCGACATCACGGACCGGCTCGTCGCGGAGGCGGTGATACCCGTCGGCAGTACGCCGGCGGAATTCGCGGCGCATATCCAGAAGGAATTTACGCGCATCGGCAACGTGATCCGCTCGTCCGGAGCGAAGTTCGACTAAGAGTGCCTAACCTAATGAAATGCACAGGTGTTTCATTATGTTAGGCACTCTAAAGGCTGCGATGCGATCGGCGCGACACGTGTGGTACTGCGCGGCCATCGCCGGCACGGTGGCCGCGATCGCACCGGCCGGCGCGCAATCCGATTACCCGAACAAGCCCGTCAAAATCGTGATCGGTTTTCCGGCGGGCGGACCGACGGATATCGTCGGCCGCCCGTTTGCCGCCAAACTCGCGCAGCTCACCGGCCAGCAATTCATCGTCGAGAACCGCGCGGGAGCCAATGGAATACTCGCCGCGGATTACGTCGCGAAATCCGCGGCCGACGGTTACACCCTGTATCTCGCGACCACCGGCACGTTGCTGAACCCGATACTGTCGCCGAAGCTTGCACACGATCTCTTCACGGACTTCGCGCCGGTTGCGCTGCTGGCCACGGTGCCGGCGCTGCTGGTCGTGCATCCGTCGCTGCCGGTCAAAACCGCGCGCGATCTCGCGGCGCTCGCGAAAGCGCGGCCGGGCCAGCTCGCGTACGGGTCGTCGGGCAATGCGAGCATGGGCAATCTCGGCATGGAATCGTTCAAGCTCGCGGCGCACATCGACATCCTGCACATCCCGTACAAGGGCGCCGCGCCGGCGACGACCGAACTCATCGGCGGCCACGTGCAGGTGGCGATGCTGTCGCTCTCCGTCCTGCAGCCGCAGGTGAAAGCCGGCCGCCTGCGCGCGCTCGCGATGGCGTCGGGCCAACGCGCGGCGACGCTGCCGGACGTGCCGACGATGGCGGAAGCCGGTTACGCGGAAGTGAACGCGGACAACTGGTTCGGCATGCTGGCGCCGGTCGCGACACCGCGCGAGGTCGTCGCGAGATTGCACACGGTACTGGCCGCTGCCGCCGACGCGGCCGACACGAAGGAGCGGCTTGCCGCGCAGGGCGTCGACGTCGCGTTGGCGACGCTGGAGAATTTCACGGCTTTCCTGCGCAGTGAATACGCGCGCTGGGGCAAGGTCATACGCGCCGCCGGCATACACGCGGATTGATTGTCAAAGCGCACCGGCGTCTGTTACTGTGAGCGGTTCCACGTTTACCCATTATTTCGCGACGGAGGCCCCATGAAAATCGCCAACAGCGTCACCGACCTGATCGGCAACACGCCGCTCGTGCGCATCAACCGGCTTGCGAAGGGTTGCGCGGGCGAGGTGCTGGCGAAGCTCGAATTCCAGAATCCCGGCGCGAGCGTCAAGGACCGCATCGGGCTCTCCATGATTGAAGCGGCGGAGAAAGCCGGCCGCATCAAGCCCGACACGATCATCCTCGAGCCGACCAGCGGCAACACCGGCATCGGGCTGGCGATGGTATGCGCGGCGAAAGGCTACAAGTGCACGCTCGTGATGCCCGACACGATGAGCAAGGAGCGGCGCATGGTATTGCGCGGCTACGGTGCGGAACTCGTGCTGACGCCGGGCGCGGAACGCATTCCCGGCGCGATCAGGAAGGCGGAGGAGATGGCCGCCGCGGACCAGCGCTATTTCATTCCGCAGCAATTCGAAAATCCCGCCAACCCGGAAGTGCACCGCAAAACGACCGCGGAAGAAATCTGGAACGACACCGACGGCAAGGTCGACATCCTGATCTCGGGCATCGGCACCGGCGGCACCATTACCGGCATCGGCGAAGTGATCAAGGCGCGCAAGCCGTCTTTCCAATGCGTCGCGGTCGAGCCCGATGCGTCGCCCGTGCTCTCCGGCGGCCAGGCGGGCCCGCATCCCATCCAGGGCATAGGCGCGGGCTTCGTGCCGAAAATCCTCAACACGAAGATTTACGACGAAGTCGTGCGCGTCAAGAACGACGACGCGATGGATCTCGCGCGGCGCATGGCGAAGGAGGAGGGGCTGCTCGTCGGCATTTCATCGGGCGCGGCGATGTGGGCGGCGCTCGAAGTCGCGAAGCGCGCGTCGAGCAAAGGCAAGCTGATCGTCGTGATCGTTCCGTCGTTCGGCGAGCGTTATCTCTCCACGCCGCTGTTCGCGGGACTCGCCGATTGAATCTCGATCACTCGATTTTGATATTGCCGCGCTTGATGATTTCGCCGTAGCGCGCCTGCTGCTCTTTCAGGTAGCGCGCGAATTCGTCGGGACGGCGGTAGTCGACTTCGACGCCGACGGTGAGCAATTTCTCGATCACGTCGGGCGATTTCATCGCGGTTTCCACTGCGGCGGCGAGCTTGTCGACGACGGCCCTGGGCGTGCCGCCGGTCACCATCACGCCTATCCACGCGGCGGCATCGAAGCCCGGCAGATTGGCGGTGACTGCGATGGGCTCTATGCCGGGCGCCAGCGCGCTCGGCCGGCTCATCGAAATGCCGTAGGTTTTCAGGCGGCCGGACTTGATGTGCGGCATCGTGGAGGCAACTGTTTCGAACGCGTACGAAACGCGCCCGCTGATTACGTCGGTCAACGCGGGCACGCTGCCTTTGTACGGAATGTGCGTGACCTGCACGCCCGCCATGTTGTTGAAGAATTCGGCGACGAGATGCGCGGTCGCGCCGGTGCCCGACGATGCAAACGTGTACTTGCCGGGGTTCGCCTTCAGGAACGCGACGAAATCGCGCGCAGTCTGGGCGGGAAATTGCGGCACGGTCACGAGCAGAAACGGCGACAGGCAGACGTTGGCCACCGGCGTCAGATCGCGCTCGGGGTCGTAGGCTGCTTTTTGCAGCAGCGGATTGATCGACACGGGGCCGCTCGACGCCGACAGCAGCGTGTAGCCGTCCGGGGTCGCCTTGGCGGCGACGTCGGTGCCTATCATGCCGCCCGCGCCGGCGCGGTTATCGATCACGATCTGCTGGCCGAGCACCTCCGATATTTTCTGCGCCATCACGCGGCCGACCAGGTCCGCGGCCTGGCCCGGCGGCCACGGTACGATCATGCGCATCGGGCGGTTCGGATAATCCTGCTGCGCGCACACTGCGCCCGCGACGGCCAGCATGGCCGCGATAAGAACGACGCGTATCATCGGCTCTCCTCCTGAAGTGAATGCGGCTATGCTGCCGCTTGTCGTGCAACCGTGCGTAATTTGCACTGGCCGGCGCGCATTGTCAAAGCGGACGGGGTTTCGGCATCATGCGCTCGCGGCGGGTCCAACCGGAACGTTCGTGCGGATGTGAGCTCTAAGCGGAATCGGTCCGCGAAGAGCGCGGTCGCTTGAACCAACATCGGAGAACCGTTATGCGCAGGATACCGCCGTTTCTCATAATGCTGCTGGCCGGGTGCGTGACACCCGTCGAGTCTCCGCACGGCGCCCCGCTCGTGATGGTTCCCATCAACGCGCCGGCGCTGCCACAGGCAGGAGATATTGCGCACTACACGGTACGCAACGCTTACAACGGCGAAACGGTCGGCGACGTCGAATATCGCGTCGACAAAATCGAGCGCGACCGCGTGATCGTCGCCGTGAATCCGACGTCCGCCAACGCGGGGTCGCCGCGTACCGAAGTCTATGCAGCCGACGGCAACTGGCTCAGACACCCGGTGTCCAATCACGATCAGCTGATCGACCACGAATTCGCGCAGCCCTATCCCGCGTATGTGTTTCCGCTCGAAACCGGCCGCGCCTGGTCGCGCCGCGTAAATGCGACGAACGTGGCGACCGGCCGGGCCCGAAGCGTGCGCGTCGACGGCGAAGTGCTGGGCAGCGAGCGAATTACGACGCCGGCCGGCGCGTTCGACACCGTGAAAATCCGCCGCCGCGTGTACGCGGGCGATTGGGATGGCTTCCTGTTCGAAACCAACATCACCGAATACGAATGGTACGCGCCGGAACTCGGCCGCCCGGTGCGCCTGGAGCGAAATTCCACGTGGCAGGATACGAGCCGCGGCATGGGGCGCGGCGGCATGTTCGGTTTTTTCAACAACAACCAGACCATGCGCGGCGACTGGTACGTGTTTGAACTCACGAGCGCTTCGAAGCGGGGCGATCTTTCCGGCAGCGTGCCGGCGACGAAACCGGCGGTGCCCGCCGAACCGCGCTGAACTAATTACCGGCGCTTGCTACCAACCGGTGCGCGACCGCGACCGCGACCGCGTGCGCGGGAACCCGTTACAATCGGGCAGGGCCATTATCGGGGTGTGGCTGCCGCCGGCGACGGCCGTCGGTCCCGTACAATAATTCCACAATGAAAAACACTTTTCGCGCGCTCGCGGGACGCGATTTCCGCCTTTATTTTTTCGGCCAGTGCGTGTCGCTGATCGGCACGTGGGTGCAGCAGGTTGCGTTCGGCTGGATTGCGTATCGCGTGACCGGCTCGGCGTTCATGCTCGGGCTCATCGCATTTTCCGGCCAGATCCCGTCGCTCGTGTTGTCGCCGCTCAGCGCGCTGGTCACGGACCGATTCAGCCGGCGCGGCGTGCTGGTCGTGATCCAGGTGGTGCAGATGACGGTGGCGGGATCGCTCGCGGTGCTGGTGTGGTTCGGCGATATTTCCGCGTGGGTGCTCCTGCTGTCGTCGCTGATCGTGGGAGTGACCGCGGCGATCGAAATGCCGGTGCGCCAGGCGTTCACGCCGGACATCGTGCACGACCGCGCGCTGCTGCACAATGCGATCGCGCTGAACTCGGTGACTTTCAATGCGGC
>Ga0265316_10003812_pt1 | contig 15138 bp, 6 predicted proteins | sample 4522metaG_FD_202092 | JGI IMG/M metagenome (GOLD analysis project Ga0265316, IMG submission 202092) | Rhizosphere microbial communities from Carex aquatilis grown in University of Washington, Seatle, WA, United States - 4-5-22 metaG | ecosystem: Host-associated > Plants > Roots > Rhizosphere >...
CGGTCGGATCGAAGACGGTCGTGTAGACGAAGTTGTTGAAGTTGTCGAGGCGAGCGACCTGACCCGCCGACCCGTAAGGCGCCGAGAAGTCTGTGCGGAACAGCGGCGGAATCTGGGTCGGTCCGCCCACTCCGTCCGGGAGGGCATCGAAGGTGCCGACCGGGTAGAAGGCGGGATTGGTGAGGTAGGCGTCGACGTCGTCCTCGGTGGAGTCGGCGGTGATGGCGGCTGCATCCGGGGCCCGACCGACCGAGGTGTTGTTGCGCGCGGCGAGCCGGAGCTGCAGCAGGGGAAACAGGGCCCGAGAGTTGGCGGCCGCCGCCAGGATGTGACCGAGGTCGAGGTTGGTCTGGGCGAGGCCATCGATGCGGTGGCCGATGCCACCGCCGTTGGGCAGACCGGCAAGCGCCTGATCCGTGATCGAGTGACACGAGGCGCAGCTCAGCCCCACCTTGTCCCCCTTCGCGACGTCGAGGGTGCCGTCGGCGTCGGTGTCGTGCACCACGAGGCCGATCACCGCATTGGCGTCGAGCAGGGCGAGGGTGGTCGCCGGATCGTTGAGCATGGGACCGTCAAGCCCGGACGCTCCGACCTCGGTCGCGAGGGAGGCCTTCAGCGTGTCCCCGAGCGCGTCCAGGTCCACGCTGAGGCCGAACTGAAGGACTTGCTTGGGCGTCAGGCCCGCCGCCACGATACCCTGGGGGAGCCTCACGGCATCGGTCCAGAAGCCCTCGTTCCCGAAGGTCTCGTAGCGGAAGACCTGCAGGCCGCGGGTGGCGTCTCCAGTCGCGTGGGGGAACGCCGGTCCCTGGTTGGCCGGACCATCCGTGGCGGCCACCTGCCCGGCGGCACCTCCGAGGTCCACGCCCCCGGCTCCCCCTCCGGAGGTATCGCCGCCGGCACCGCCCGCGCTCGGTGCGCCACTCTGGCCACCGGCAGCGCCCGCGGTCCCACCCGCGCCCGCCGCACCTCCGACCGCATCACCACCGCCGGCTGCGCCCCCCGCCGCGCCCCCCGCCGCTCCGCCGGCCACGCCACCGTGACCGCCCGCCAGACCGCCCGCGCCACCCCTCCCGCCCGCTCCGCTGCTGCCCCCGGTTCCGCTGCTGCTGCTCGAGCAGGCGAACCCCGCCGCGCAGGTCATCGCTGCAAACAAGGCGAAGGTGAGTTTCCGTTGTTCCCGCTGGGTCCGGCTAAGATATTCCATTCGTCGTGTGCCCTTCCGTGAGGTCGTCGCTCGAGCCATAGGCTGCGTCAAATTGCTTCGGCGAAGTCCGAATATAGGAACGACGTCGAAGAACGCAAGCCGGCTCGTGCGCCGTCCCTCAGGATCGGCTTCGCGCGATCGGTGACGGCGGGGGCCTGGGTGTCAGGCCAGATCGAGGCCCACGAAGGGCCCCGAATCGGGGACCCAGCCGAAGCCCGCCACCGGATCGCCCATGATATTCGAGATGGTGCACCCGAGGCGCTGATGGATCTGCGTGCCCGAGTCCACCATGTACCCCGTGCGCTTGAGCTTCCCGGCCGCCCCGCCCACGAAGGCGATCGGGTAGCCGTTGATGCCGTGCGGTCCCGTGGCGAGCTCGTTGCCCCAGCACACGAGCGAGTTGTCGAGGGCCGTCGTTCCATTGGCCTGAGGGAAGGAGGCCAGCTTGTTGCCGAGCTCGGTGACGAGGCCAGCGTAGTACTGCGCCACGCCGACCATCAGGCTGGCCGCGGTCGCGTCCGAGCCGTTGTCCTTGTGCGCCGCCAGGTCGTGGAAGTCCGTCGGCATGCCAGGGAGGTTCAGCCACTGGTAGTGGAAGTGTCCGCCGCCGCGTCCGAACTGGAACGTGAGCACACCCACCATGTTGCACGCCAGGGCGTTCCCGATGAACTCCATGAACAGGTGCATCAGCGTGTTCGCGTTGGCCTCGTCCGGCTGAGTGGTCAGCGAGACGCCGGTCTGCGAGGGCTTCACCGTGGAGCACGAGGCCGGTCGGGTGACCGCGCCGCCCGCGCCGGTGCTCACCGTGCTCGACAGCCGGTTCTCGAAGTCCCGAACCGCCGTCAGGTGCGCGTCGACCTTCGCGCGCTCGCTGGCCCCGAGGCGCCCCTCGAGCAAGGTGAGGTCGGCCGCCACCGTGTCGAGCACGGACTTGCGCTGGGCCAGCCGGAGCGTGGCGGCCGCGACCGCCGAGGCGTTCGAGGCCGCGGTCGCCGGGGTGCTCGGCGCCGGCGCGGTGGGGATCGCCCCGAACACCTTGGTGTACAGCGCGTAGATGTCCGTCTCGCACGGGACCTGGAGCCCGGCGGCGGCATACGAGAACGACGCCCGACCGGGATTGATGAGGCTGTGGTTCTCGGCGATGACGCCGCAGTGGATGTTCTTGAACGGGTTCGTGAAGTTGAGCTTCTTGATCAGGATCTGGTCCAGGCTGGGCCCCCCGCCGGCCCGGCCCACGTTGTCCACCCCCGAGTACAGGCCATGCCAGCCCCAGTCGTGGCCGTTCCCCTCGGGCGAGCCCTGCTTGTTCAGGTTGATGCCCTTGATGAGGGTGGTCTTCGGCCCGACGATGGGATCCTTCAACATGCTGGCCAGGATCTCCGACGTCCACGCGGTTCCGGTCGGCCAGAAGCTGGCCTGATGGGTCCCGTTGGTCTGCATCAGCAGGACCAGGTTCGGCCGGGTCACCGCCGTCTGGGCGAACGCGTTCTTCAGGAACGCCGGCAACACCAGGGTCGAACCGGCGGCCCGCATCAGCGTCCGCCGCGAGAACTGGAGATTCTTGGAGGAGCTCATCGGTCGTCCTTCCTGTTCGCGAAGTTGGGGTGAACGACGGCGTTCAGCACCAGATCCTTGATGTGTCCCCCTCCCTGAGAGAACTTGGCCGTCCAGTCGTTGATCACGCACGTGTCGCTCGCGACGGTGGCCCGGGCCTGGGCGAAGTTGAAGAAGTGCTCGGTCATGCAGGCCTCGACCACCTTGCTCTGCGCGAGCTTGGTCGCGAGCTGCACCGTCCCCTGGAAGGGGCCATCGACGGACGAGCCGTCCGGTGCCGCCGTGCCGGTCAGCATTCCGCTCGAGTCGACGGGCTTGCCGTTCTCGGTGGTGCGGAAGCGACCGATCGCATCCATCTGCTCGAAGCCGTAGCCGATCGGATCGAAGGTGGCGTGGCAGGCGGCGCATGATGGCTCGTTGAGGTGGGCCTCGAGCTTCTGCCTCGTGGTCGAGGTCTTGTCCGACGCGTCGATCGGGTTGGCGGCGATCTTGTCGAGCGCGTTCTGGGGCGGGCCCGGAACGTACTGGCAGAGCAACTGGCGCCGCACGAGGAGACCGCGCTCGACCGGACCGGAGTTGTCCGGGGCCGAGTGGACCGAGAGCACCGCCGGAAGCGACAGGATGCCCTTCCGCCTGGTGGGGTCGAGGCCGGTGGGCAAGAGGTCGGAGCCGTAGATGGCCGAGAGCGCCGCCGGGACGTTGGCGCTCGTCCCCAGCATGAGCGCCGAGAGGGTGCCGTCGCCGGTGAGCTGCGCCTTGACGAACTGGTCGTACTCCTGCTGCATCGCCGTCTGGATCGCGGGGGTGATGGTCGGGTAGATCGTCGGATCCTTGGGGGCGTCCGTGAGCGGGCTCATGTCCATCCAGCCGTTGACGAAGCGGGTCAGGGCGTCCTGGGCCCGGGTGTCGCTGGTGAGCAACCGCTGCGCCTCGCCGAGGATGTCCGTCGGCTTGGCAAAGCCGGTGGTCTCGGCGGCCTTGATCAGGGTGGCGTCCGGCCGGTTCCCCGTCAGCATGAACGAGAGCTGAGACGCGATCTCGTACTGGGTGAGCGCGAGGGTCTGGCCGGAAACGGCGGGAGCGGTCGGTGCGCCGAGCTCGCTCACGTACAGCAGGCCGGGGGACTGCAGGATGAACTCGACCACCAGCCGGACCTGCGTCGCGTAGTCCTGACCCATGTTCGCCATGGTGTTGACCCGCGTGAGCTCGTCATCGGCGATGGGCCGCCCGTACGCCTTCGCGGCGAACGAGCGGATGAACGTCTGAAGGCAGGCCGGAGAGCCGGCCGCGGGCGTGCACGGTGCGAGCGTGGCCGGATCGACCTGGCTGGACAGCGTGGCTGCCAGATCCGCGACGTCACCCTGGAAGGAAGGCGAGACGAAGAGCGAGCCGGCCTGGTTGTCGAACCCATCCACCGAGGGCTCGGCGGTGATGGCCGCCGTCGCCGCGGTCCCGGCCGGGGCCCCGAGCAACGAGGTCACCACGTTCGAGTACTCCCGGATCGACAGCCGCCGCAGCCGGCGGGCGGTGATCCCGTCGCAGGCCGCCGGGACGGCGGTGCCACCGGTCGTTCCCTGGTTGGTGCCGGGGTTCGTCACGCCAGGCATCGAGGATCCGCCCGGGACGTTGCTCGTGCCGCCCGCGGCCGCGCCCGGGGCGTTCGTGGCCCCGGAAGAGACGCCGCCGTTGCCCGTTCCCGCTCCGGTCGGGCCGGCGCCGGACGTTGTGCCGGTCCCGGTGCCGGTCCCGGGGGGGTTGCCGGATTTGCCTCCGTTCCCCACCGCCCCCGTGCATCCGGCGAGCAGCAAGACCAGCAAGGCGCCGGTGCTCATCAGAGTCGAGTTCTTCTGGAGTGGTCTCATGGAAACCTCGGCTCCGGTGGGAGCACAACGACGGGCAGTTGGGGGACCCCGACCGGTAAGGTGTGGAACCCGACGGGTGGGGTGTGGAAGATGGGGCGCCAGGCTGTGATCCAGGTCCTAACCCCGGGTGCGTGCGATCACGGAGACGCGATCTTGACGCATTGAGCACATCGTCGTCGCATTCGGCCTCGTCCCGCGACCGAGCGGGGACAGTCAGCGAGCGAGCTCGTGCGCTTGACACCGCGTCATCCCACCCCGACCCTACGTGGCTGGCTGGCTGGTGGGCTGACTGGTGAGTTGCCTGGCGCCCGCCCGGCGGGCTGGCGACTCACGATGACCTGGCGTCGGCGGCGGTGGCCGCGGAGGGGGTTTCGATGGCACGCGATCGCGATGGTGAAGGACCGGGACCCGAGATGGGAGGGGCAGGTGCAGGCGCAACTGGACGGCAGAAGTCCTGGGCGCGGGGATTGGGGCGCGGGCTGGTCTGGCTCTTCGGCCGACCCTCCTGGGAAGCGCCGCCCTGGGGACGCGCGAGCGCGCGCGGCACCCGCCGGGCGGTGGCCTCGGCCAGGAACCAGACCAGGAACCACCCCGGGCGCAGCCTCGCGGCGCTGGCCGCCGTGATCCTGCTCGTCGGCGGGGGGGTCGGGCTCAGGCGCTGGTGGATCCACCGACCAAGGCCGCGGACGGTTTCCCTGCGCGTGGTCGTCCCCGAGCCGACCCGCATCGAGGAGAAGGTGCGGCCGAAGCCCCTGCGCATCGAGTTCGACGACTCGGTCGCGCCACTCGACAAGCTCGACCAGCCCGTCACCGCCGGGATCGCGCTCGAGGTCGAGCGTGGCGGCATCCTCGCCGGGCTGCGGCGCGGCGAGCCGGGCGGGGGCGCCGGAAGGCCGGACGGGGTGTGGCGCTGGATCTCGGATCGGGAGCTGACCTTCACCCCGAGAGGCGACTGGCCGGTCGGACAGGCCTTCGCGATCCATCTCGCCAAGAAGGGCCTCTTGGCCCCGCACGTCCGGCTCGAGCAGTACGAGCTTGGATTCACGTCGGCCCCCTTCGAGGTCACCATCGCCGAGGTGGAGTTCAGCCAGGATCCCGTCGACCCGGCGCTCAAGAAGGTGGTGGCCACCGTTCACTTCAGCCACCCGGTCGATCCCGCCAGCTTCGAGCAGCGGGTCAAGCTGCGCCTCGAGCCATCCGACCGGGAGGACGCCGCGGCGGATTACGAGGCGCGCATCACCTACGACCGGTTCAAGGGCACGGCCTACGTCCACTCGACGGCGATCACCATCCCGCGGCACGACGCGACCTTCTGGGTGACCCTCGGCCCCGGCGCCCGGGCGGCGCGCGGGGGCCCGCCCGACGCGCGCGCGCAGAAGGCCGACGTCGTCGTCCCCGGGCTCTACAACTTGCTCAAGATCACCTCGGCCAGCTTGGCCCTGGTCGACAACGACAAGTACGAGCCGGAGCAGGCCCTCGTCGTCGAGACCAGCGTCGGCGTCGCCGACAAAGAGCTGGCGTCTTCCCTGCGCGCGACCTTGCTCCCCGAGAAGACCCCCGACGGCTCACCTGCCCTCTGGTTCGACCCGGCCGAGATCGGCCCCGCGGAGCTCGCCCGCGGAACCAGCCTGGCGCTCGCCTCGGTCCCGAGCGAGCGGGAGTTCCCGACCACGCACGCGTTCAAGGTGCAAGTCCCCGTCGGGCGGCGGATCTACCTGCGAGTCGGCAAGGGCCTGCGCGCGTTCGGAGGCTACCTCCTCGGCGAGACCTTCCAGAGCCTGGTCGAGGTTCCGCCCTATCCGCAGATGCTTCGCATCCTGCAGAATGGCGCGCTGCTGGCGACCTCCGGCGATCACAAGGTGCCGGTGCTGGCGCGGGACGTGCCGGCCGTGAAGTACGAGATCGGGCGGGTGTTGCCCGGCCAGCTTCAGCACCTCGTGACCCAGAGCAGCGGGGACTTCGCCCACCCCGACTGGACCTCCAAGTTCGACGAGACCAACCTGGCGGAGCTGTTCGAGGAGACCCATCGGCTGAAGGCGGCCCCCGGAAAGCCCGAGTACGACGGGCTCGACCTGTCGAAGTACATCGCCGGCCCCGGGACCGAGCGGCGCGGCCTGTTCGTGCTGCGGGCCCAGAGCTGGGATCCCGAGAAGCAAGAGCCGCTCGGGGCGGCCGACAACCGGCTGGTGCTGGTCTCGGATCTCGGGATCCTGGTCAAGGAGAACGGCGACGGAACCCACGAGATCTTCGTCGCGTCCATTCGCACGGGCGATCCCGTCCCCGAGGCACGGGTCGAGGTCCTCGGCAAGAACGGACAGCGGGTCCTTCTGGCCACCACCGATCGCGAGGGGCACGCCAGCCTCCCCGACTTCAAGGACCTGCATCGCGAGCGAGAGCCGAGCCTGTACCTCGTGTCGACGGCCAAGGACCAGTCCTTCCTGCCGGTGGGGCGGGGCGACCGGCAGCTCGACACGTCGCGGTTCGACGTGGGCGGTGTGAGCGAGGAGCCGACCTCGGGCGCCGCCCGGGGCCTCGTCGCGTTTGTCTTCTCGGATCGCGGAATCTACCGCCCGGGCGACGAGCTCCGCATCGGGCTGGTGGTCAAGTCGAAGGACTGGGCAGCGCGGCTCGCTGGGCTGCCCCTGCAGATCACCATCACCGACGCCCGCGGGCTCACCGTGAAGGAGCAGAAGCTCAAGCTCGGCGCATCCGGGTTCGAGGAGATTCGCCACACCACCCCCGAGATCGCGCCGACCGGGACCTACAGCATCAACGTCTACGTGGTGAAGGATGGTCACCCGTCGGGCCTGCTCGGATCGACCACGGTCCAGGTGCGGGAGTTCCTGCCCGACCGCATGAAGATCGAGGCCGCCCTCTCGACCGACAACCCCCAGGGCTGGGTGGCCCCCGCGGGCCTGAAGGCGCGCGTGACGCTCGCCAACCTCTTCGGGACGCCCGCCGCCGAGCGGAAGGTCCGGACCAAGCTCAGCCTCTCTCCGTGGCTCCCGTCGTTCGGGCAGTGGCGGGACTACACCTTCTTCGACCCGCTGCGCCCGCGCGAGGGGGCCAGCGAGACGCTGGCGGACGTGACCACCAACGACGAGGGGCTGGCGGAGATCGACCTCGGGCTGCAACGCTTCGCCACGGCCACCTACCGCCTGACCCTGACGGCCGAGGGGTTCGAGTCGGCCGGAGGACGGAGCGTCGTCGCGGAGGCATCGGCCATCGTCTCGCCGTTGCCGTTCCTGGTCGGATACAAGGCGGACGGGGAGCTCCGGTACATCAACCGCGGGGCCGACCGGCAGGTCGAGCTGATCGCGATCGGACCTTCGGGGCATCGCATGCAGGTGGACGGCCTGCGGGCCGTGCTGTTCGAGCGCAAGTACGTTTCGGTCCTGACCAGGCAGGACAAGGGCACCTATCGGTACCAGTCGGTGAAGAAGGAGATCGAGCTCGGGTCGAAGGCGCTCGAGATCGGGGCCGAGGGAACCAGGCGGAAGCTCGCCACCGATCGGGCCGGCGATTTCACGCTCGCCATCCGCAACCGCGGGGGCCAGGAGCTTGCGCGGGTCGAGTTCTCGGTGACCGGGTACGGCAACCTGTCGCGTGACATCGAGAAGAGCGCCGAGCTGCAGCTGGCCCTGAAGAGCGCCGACGTCGCGCCGGGCGAAGAGCTCGAGATGCAGATCAAGGCGCCCTTCACCGGCTCCGGCCTGATCACGGTCGAGCGCGATCGCGTCTACGCCTGGAAGTGGTTCAAGGCCACCACCAGCGCCACGGTGGAGCACATCCGCGTCCCCGAGAGCCTCGAGGGCGGCGGGTACGTGTCGGTGGCGTTCGTGCGAGATCCCACCTCCGACGAGCTCTTCATGAGCCCGCTGTCGCACGGGATCGTCCCGTTCTCCATCAGCCGGGCGCGCCGGCAGGTGAAGGTCGAGCTCGATGCGCCCGAGCTGGCGCGACCGGGTGAGCCCTTCCGCATCAAGGTGAAGACCGACCGGCCGACCAAGGTCGCGGTGTTCGCGGTCGACGAGGGGATCCTGCGGGTGGCCGGCTACAAGACGCCCGACCCCCTGGGATTCTTCTTTCAGAAACGGGCGCTGTCGGTCCGGACCTCGCAGATCCTCGATCTGATCCTCCCCGAGTTCGAGAGGCTCACCGGCGGGTCCGCGCCGGGCGGCGACGCCGAGGCGGCCATCGGCGCCAACCTGAACCCCTTCCGGCGCAAGCAGCAAAAACCGGTCGCCTACTGGTCGGGGATCGTCGAGGCCGGGCCGGCGGGGCGGGAGCTGGTCTACGAGGTCCCGGACTCCTTCAACGGGACGCTGAGGGTGATGGCGGTGGCGGTGGCGCCGGACGCGCTCGGAGCGTCCGACCGGCGGTCCGTGGTGCGCGGAGACTTCGTGATCTCGCCCAACGTCCCGACCTTCCTGGCGCCGGGCGACGAGACCGAGGTCAGCGTCGCGGTGGCGAACAACGTCGCGGGCTCGGGCAACGCCCTGCCGGTGACCCTCGGCGTGAAGCTCGCGGGGGGGCTCGAGCTCGTGGGACCGGCGGAGCACAGGTTGACCATCGCGGCGCTGCGGGAGGGCAGCGCCACCTTCCGGATCCGCGCGCGAGCCCCGGTGGGTCCGGCGACCCTGACCTTCACGGCCAGCGCGGGGAAGGCCCGAGCCCGGCTGGCCTCCGAGCTCAGCGTTCGCCCGGCCGCCCCGTACCGGGTGACGTTCCAGGCGGGACACCTTCGCGACCGCCAGATCGACGTCCCGGTGGCGCGGCGCCTCTACGGTGAGCTGCGCCACGTCGAGGCCGGCCTCTCTCACCTGCCGCTCGGCCTCACCCACGGGCTGCGTGGGTACCTCGAGAAGTTTCCGCACGGGTGCACCGAACAGATCGTCAGCCAGGCGGTCCCCCCGCTGGTGCTGGGGCGGCATCCGGAGTTCGGCTACTCGGCCGAGACCGCCGCGGCGGCGGTGAGCAGGTGGATCGGCCTCCTGCGGGCCCGCCAGAACCAGGAGGGCGCGTTCGGTCGCTGGGCGGCGAATCCCGAGGTCGACACGCTGGCCTCGGTGTGGGCCGCCCACATGCTGATCGAGGCCCGCGAGCGCGGCTTCGCGGTCCCATCCGAGATGTTGACGGCCGCGACGGGGTACCTGCAGACCATCGCGGCGACCGACGTGGATGGGCTGGCCGAGGCCGGGGTCCGCTCGTACGCGATCTACGTGCTGACCCGCGGCGGGATGATGACCAGCGCCTTCGTCGCCGCCGCCGAGAAACACCTGGTCGCCAACCACCCCAAGGAATGGCGCCACGATCTGGCCGGGGTGTACCTGGCCGCGACCTACCGGCTGCTCAAGCAGGACCGGGCCGCACACGACATCCTCGATGGGCTCGCGTTTGGCTTGGCCCGAGAGCCCGACGGGGACTGGTACGGCGATCGCCTGGCCCACGACGCTCAGGCGCTGTACATCATCTCGCGGCACTTTCCCGAACGGGCGACCCGGGTCACGCCAGCGGAGATCGACGCCGTCGTCGAGCCGATCTTCCGCGGTCACACCAACACGTACTCGTCGGCCTGGTCGATCCTGGCGCTCGAAGCCTTCGGGCAGCGCGCGGCGCAAGGTGACTCGGCCAGCTCGGCCGGCACGGCGGACGCGGCCGAGGGGACGCTGGCGGCGCGCGAGCTGGTCGGTGGTCAGGCCCGGGCGCTGACGTTGCCCGCGTCGCTCTTGCCGGTGACCTCCTTCTCGAGCGGGGCATCGGCGGTGCGCTTCGAGGCGAGCGGGCCCTTCGGGGCGTACTGGGTCCTGGCCGAGGGCGGCTTCGATCTCCAGGTCTCGGAGAAGCCCGAGTCGCATGCCCTCGAGGTCTTTCGAACCTACGAGGGCGCGGACGGAAAGCCCGTGACCAGCGTGAAGCTCGGGGACGAGGTCACGGCCATCGTCCGGCTGCGAGCGCTCGGGCGGCCGCGCGTCAGTCACCTCGCGGTGGTGGATCTGCTGCCGGGGGGGTTCGAGCCGGTGGTCCAGCAGGGCCCAAACAGGCCCGCGGACGCGGTCGCCGATGCAGCGGAGGGAGGGGGCGAGGGAGAGGGAGAGGGAGAGGGAGAGGGAGAGGGCGAGGCGGGTGACGTGGCCGAGGGAGATGGAGACGGAGATGGAGACGGGGCCGATGACGCGCCGACGGCGCGGGGGAGCGGTCAGGCGCGTGGTGGAGGTGTCATCGAACCCGGCGCGCCCTACGCGCTGCCGATCGGGCTGCCGGGCGGCAGCTTCCCGCTGGAGTTCGGCGACGTGCGCGAGGATCGGGTCGTGCTCTACGGCCCCGCGACCTCCGAGATGGAGGAGCTTCGCTACGTCATCAAGGCGACCAACGTCGGCACGTACACCGTCCCGCCGGTGCAGGCGAGCGCCCTTTACGACAGCACGGTCCAGGCGCGCGGGGGAGCCGGCAAGATCGTGGTCGTCCCGCGGTGACGGACCCGGCCTCACCGCCCGCGCCCGTGCCCGCGGCGCGGCGTCGGTGGCGACCTGGCCGACGGTGCCTCGCCGCCGCGACGCTGGCGCTCGTGGGCCTGGTGGTGATTCGCCTCCTGCCCCACCCCACCTTGCGGGCGCGCCTCCCGCTGTCGACGGCGGTCACGGCCGAGGACGGCACTCTGCTGCGGCTGACCCTGGCCAGCGACGGGCAGTACCGGCTGTGGACCCCGCTCGAACGGGTGTCGCCGCTGCTGATCGAGGCGACCCTGCTGTACGAGGATCGGCACTTCGCCTGGCACCCGGGCGTCGATCCCATCGCGCTCGTGCGGGCGGCCTTCGCGACCTACCTGTCGGGCGGCCGCCGCATCGGGGGCTCGACCCTGACGATGCAGCTCGCGCGCCGGCTGTGGTCGCTGTCCTCCCACGACGTCCGGGGCAAGCTCGTCCAGATCGCGCGCGCCATCGAGCTCGAGGCGCTCTACTCGAAGCGCGAGATCCTCGAGGCTTACCTGAACCTCGCGCCGTACGGGGGAAACATCGAGGGGGTCGGCGCCGCCAGCCGGATCTATTTCCGCAAGCCGCCCTCGACCCTCACGCTGGCGGAGGCGCTGACCCTGGCCGTGATTCCCCAGAGCCCCACGCGGCGGTCCCGGGACATCGACACCGAGGCCGCTGGCTCGTCGGCGCTCGACCGGGCGCGCACGGGCCTCCTCGAGTCCTTCGCGGCGCAGGCGCGGCCCGCGCTTCGCGCCGAGAGCGAGCTGGCGTTCCAGCGTACGGGCGAGCGTACGGGCGTCCGCACGGTCGTCCGGCTTTGGCCTCGGCTCCGCCGCCCCGAGGATCTCCCGTTCGCCGCGCCTCACTTCGTCGATCAGATCCTGGCGGATGGCGCCACCGAGCCGCTCGGACGCCTCCCGACGATGGTCAGCGTGACCACGACGCTCGACCTCCACCTGCAGCGACTGCTCGAACGACACCTGACGGCGTACGTCGCGCGGGAGCGGCGGCGCGGGATCGCGAACGCGGCGGCGCTGCTGGTCGAGACCCGGACCCTGTCGGTGCGGGCGCTGGTGGGGTCGGCCGACTTCTTCGACCCCGGCATCTCGGGACAGGTGAACGGCGTCGTCGCCCGGCGATCGCCGGGCTCCACGTTGAAGCCGTTCGCTTACGCGCTCGGGCTCGACCAGGGGATCATCCACCCCGCGACCATGTTGCGGGATGTTCCGACCTCGTTCGCCGCCTACAGCCCGGAGAACTTCGACGGCCGCTTCGTCGGGCCCCTGTCGGCCAAGGATGCCCTGATCCGCAGCCGGAACGTCCCCGCGCTGGCCGTCGCCGCGCGCCTGTCGCGGCCTGGCTTCTACGACTTCCTGCGGACGGCGGGGGTGGATCTCCCGCAGCCAGAGAGCCACTACGGTCTCGGCCTCGTGCTGGGGACCGGCGAGGTGACCATGGCGGAGCTGGTGCGTCTTTACGCCGCGCTCGGCAACGGGGGCGTCGTGCGCCCCCTCGTCTGGCGGAAGCCCCAAGACGACAGAGACGACCAAACCGACCAAGATCGCCACCAGGCGACACGTCCGGGCGTGCGCCTGCTGTCGGAGGAGAGCGCGTTCCTGGTGCTCGACATGCTGGCCGACAACCCACGGCCGACCGGGCGCCTCGGAACGGCGGCGCAGGCGCATCCGCTGGCGGTGTCGTGGAAGACCGGCACGTCGTGGGGGTTTCGCGATGCCTGGGCGGTCGGGCTCTTTGGCCCCTACGTCCTCGCGATCTGGATCGGCGACTTCTCGGGCGCGGGGAATCCCGCGTATGTGGGGGCGCAGGCCGCCGCTCCCTTGTTCTTCGAGATCGTCGATTCCATCGCCGCCCAGCAGCCGGAGGCGTTCACGGACGGCGGTCGCCTGCCCCCGAGGGGCGTGCGGCGGGTCGAGATCTGTGCGCTGTCCGGCGGGTTGCCGACGACCGAGTGCCCGCAGCGACGGATGTCCTGGTTCATTCCCGGACGCTCGCCGATCGAGCCCTGCCAGATTCACCGCGCGATCGCGCTCGACGCCGGGGGCCGCCGCACCTGCGCGCTCGGCCCGCGGGCGGTGCGCACGGAGACCTTCGAGGTGTGGCCATCGGATCTGGCCAAGCTGTTCGCGGCGGCGGGGTTGCCGCGGCGGCCCCTCCCACCGGCGGCGCCCGGCTGCGGCGAGGTGGAGGCGGCGCGGGGGGCTGCACCCCGCATCACCTCTCCCCTGGCCGGCGTCACCTACACCTTGCGCCCCGGCCACCCCGATTCGACCGCGCTCGCCCTGCAGGCCGTCACCGACGGGGACGCCGCCGAGGTGTTCTGGTTCGCGGATCAGGCCTTCCTCGGTCGGTCCCCGCGGGGCGCGACCTTCTTCTGGAAGCCCGCCAGCCCGGGCCGCTACACCCTCCGCGCCGTCGACGACCTCGGCCGCTCGGACGCGCGCGCGGTCGCCGTGGAGGTGCTGAGATGACGGGAGCGCAAGAGACCGATCTCGGCAGCGCTGTTCGGGTCGCCGACTTCCATCGGACCCAGACCATCGGGCGCGGCTACAACGAATTCACCACGGGAGCAAATCCAGGGAAGTGCCCCAGTTCATTCCGGAGCCCCGCCGCTCGTGTCCCATCTGATGGAGCGCAATCGTGGCAGATGTGACAGTCGCATCTTGTCGGCGACACAGCGGGAGCGTCCGGATACCTGCCCGGCCGGCTGGCGGTCAGGCCCAGGTGACCCACGCGCGGCTGGCCATGGTGATGCTGGCGCTCGGGTGTGTTCGCCGCTCGACACCGACCGAGCCGCCACCACCTGCCGCGGCCGAGGACCGCGCGGGGATTCGCTGCCCAACCGCCTACGTCCTCGTTGGTGGGCGCGGGACGACGGCGCTCCCCCGGCCACCAACCCTGTCGGCGCTGTCCATGCCCACCGGCACCGGTCCGGCTGCGCCCGGTGGGGTCGTTCGTCCGGGCGCGGGGTTCGTGGTCACGGCCGAGCGCTCCGTGGGGGAGAGCCGCTACGTCCAGATCGCGGACGGGCGGTGGTTACCCGCCGTGGATCTGGTCCGCGCACGCCCTTCGAGGTTCGCCGGAGCGGTCATCCCGCCGGGGAATCCCCTGCGATTCGGCTGGGTGACGGTCCCGGAGAGCGCCGTCTACCGCGACCCCAGACCAGGTGCCGCCCTGATCACGACCCGGCCGTTCCACACGCGCCTCACCTTCGCGGGGGACTGCCAGGCCGGATGGTGCCCGCTCGCCGTGGGCTGGATCCGCGCGTGGGACCTGGCGATTCCCACCGCCGCCCTCCGTCCGGGGGCGGTCGGTCCGGTCGAGCCGTGGCTCGACGTCGATCTCGGAAGCCAGACCCTCGTCGCCTATCGCGGAGCCGAGCCGGTCTACGCCACGCTGGTCTCGACCGGGATCGGCGGGCTTGGCAGCCCCCTCGCCACGCCCACGGGGACCTTCACCATCCGGTCGAAGCATCGGCTCGTGCGAATGGACAACCTCGAGCACACGGGGGTCGTCCCCTATGTCTACGATGTGCCGCTCGCGCAGGTCTTCACGGATGGCAAGGCCCTGCACGCGGCCCCGTGGCACGATCGCTTCGGCCACCCCGCGAGCCACGGCTGCATCAACCTGGCGCCCGCCGACGCCGAGTGGCTGTTCGCCTTCACCTCACCGGCCCTGCCCCATGGATCAAGCGAGATCGGCGCCACCCCCACGCGCGTCGGCACCGTGCTCCGCGTGCGCGGTCAACTGGCCGGCGATTGTGTCGGGGACGTGGCTCGCTGCCGCTCGCACGTCCCCGCGCCCCTCTCGCTCCGCGCGGCGAAGCCGCGCTACGCTCGCCCGAACAGCGGGAGGTGAACCAGGTACCACGCGATGCGGCCCCGAATGAAGTGCGGCTTCTCTCCCTCTCCCTTGTATGTATCGGGGACGTGGCTCGCTGCCGCTCGCACGTCCCCGCGCCCCTCTCGCTCCGCGCGGCAAAGCCGCGCTACGCTCGCCCGAACATCGGGAGGTGAACCAG
>Ga0265316_10003813_pt1 | contig 15138 bp, 13 predicted proteins | sample 4522metaG_FD_202092 | JGI IMG/M metagenome (GOLD analysis project Ga0265316, IMG submission 202092) | Rhizosphere microbial communities from Carex aquatilis grown in University of Washington, Seatle, WA, United States - 4-5-22 metaG | ecosystem: Host-associated > Plants > Roots > Rhizosphere >...
GCTACGGAAAAAAAGGGGATTAAAGTGTTTAAAATTAATGTCGGCGATCCGGATTTGGTGCCGCCGCAGGAGTTTTTTAAGGTTATCCGCGCTTACGCCGGAAAGACTTTGCCCTACACGCCGTCGCCGGGCATTCCGGCCCATACGGCCGCCTGGCAAACATATTTCAAGCAGTTTGGCGTTAGTTTGCCCATGTCCGGAATTATCCCAACAGTCGGTTGCGCGGAATCCATTATGCTGGCTATGCAGGCCGTGTGCGACCCGGGCGAAGAACTGCTGGTTTTTGAACCTTTGTATGCCAGCTACAAATCTTTTGCCGTAATGACCGGCATTAAACTTGTGCCGGTTCTGCTCCCGTTTGAAAAAAACTTCGCTTTGCCTTCTGCTGTGGAAATAGAAAAAAAGATAAGCAAAAAAACCAAAGCTCTTGTGGTAATTAATCCGGACAACCCCACGGGAAAACTTTGGACGGAAAAAGAATTAAACACCATAGTGGCCATTGCCAAAAAGCATAACCTGTTTATAATTAGCGATGAAACTTACCGCGAAATCCGCTTTGACGGCAAAAAACCAACCAGTATGTTGGCCAACAAAGCCGCCCGCCCGTATGTAATTGTCTGCGACAGCGCCAGCAAGCGCTTTACTATGCCCGGCGCGCGCACCGGCGTGGTGGCAAGTTTCAACGAAGAGGTAATGCATACCATTTTAAAATTCGCCCAAGCCAGGCTCTCCACGCCCACGCTGGAACAGCTTGGACTTATACCGATACTAAACAACAGCAAACCCTACGTTACTAAACTTGTTAAAGAATATCACAAACGCCGCGATATTATAGCGCAAGGTTTGGCAAAAATTCCCGGTGTGGTTTTTAAGCCGGCCCAGGGCGCAATTTATCAGGCCTTAAAAATTCCGGTTAAGGAGTCGGAGGATTTTGTAAAATTTATGATAAAAGATTTTAGCTACAAAGCAAAAACCGTAATGGTTACCCCGATGCAGGATTTTTACATTACCCCGGGCCGCGGCCACAGCGAAATTCGCCTGGCATATGTTTTGGACGGCAAGCAGTTAAAAGAGGCTATGGAAATTCTAAAAAGAGGGCTTGAGGCTTACAAAAAATAGCATTATAGGCATCGAAAAGCGGTGTCAAAATCAGCATTTTATGTCAACAACGGCGCCAGACAAAATTTTACAGGAATACCGCTGTCCCAATTGTTTTAAATTGCTTTGCAAGGGCGCGCTTGAGGGCAGTGATTCGGCAGTAGAAGTTAAATGCCGTGGTTGCGGCAAAATCTGCGCTTTTAATGGCCAGGACGCACCGCTGTTTGGCGCTAATTAGGGAAGGTCTGATTCCGGGTGCAAATGAACAGTAATTAATATTTTAAAAATCCCCGGCTCATTTGAGCCGGGGATTTAGTTTGGCTATTTTGGCCAGTCGCTGATTATTAACAACTTACGCTCGCCCAACAAACCCGCCTGTCCCAGTATGCCCCAAAGTTCCTCGGTAATAAACGGCATAAACGGATGCAGAAGTTTTAGCACATTGATTAAATTGTGCAGTAAGAGTTTTTGGGTATTTTCTTTTAATTTTTCGTCGAGCAGTTGTTTTTTTGACGCTTCCACGTAAATATCCGCCAGCTCGTGCCAGGTAAACTGGTAAATTTCCTGCGCCGCCTCGTGCAGGCGGAAATTATCCAGATGGTTGGCCGCGGATTTTATTGCGGCATCCAACTTTGCCAAAATTTCACGATCCGCGTCCGTTGTAGGGGAGGGTTTGAAACCCTCCGCTACAGGGGCATTGTCAATATTCGCCAAAACATACCTCGCGATATTCCAAAGCTTATTGGCAAAATGCTTCATACCTTTTATTTTATCTTCGGCCAGCGGGATGTCGTTGCCGGCGGAAGTGGAAAAAATCAGGGCAAAGCGTAGAGCATCGCAACCATAGGTATCAATGACCGCCAACGGGTCCACAACATTGCCTTTGGATTTGCTCATTTTTTGGCGGTCTTTGTCACGCACCAGGCCGTGCAAAAAAACTTTTTCAAATGGCGGTTTGCCGGTGCGGTAATAGGAGAACATCGTCATTCTGGCTACCCAAAAAAACAGAATGTCCCAGGCGGTTTCCATAACCTGCGTCGGATAAAAATTTTCAAAAGTTTTTGTTCCGTGCTTGGCGTCGTTAGCCATCATGGTGGCATAGGGCCACTGTCCACTGGAAAACCAGGTGTCAAAGGTTTCTGGATCTTGCTCTAGTCTTCCTGCTAGAGGTATCCCCTCAAAATTGGTTCCACAGTTTGGACAAGTTTTAGGTTGCTCGATTGATATAAATGGTTCTGTTTGCTTCCCATGAACACCACAAGTAAGATGATACCAAGCCGGAATCGGGATGCCCCACCAGATTTGGCGCGAAATAGGCCAGTCGCGGATATTGTCCATCCAGTGCAAAAAGATTTTTTCAAATTTTTCCGTGACGATTTTTACTTCGCCGTTTTTAATCGCGTTGACCGCCATATCACGCAAAGAGGGCCGCCCATCGGGCAGAGCTTTTGTCATGGCCACAAACCACTGCGGCAAAATTTGCGGTTCAATTACGGTATTGCACTTGTAACACACTTGCACGTTGTGTTTGTAGTTTTCTTCCACTTTTTCCAAAAGCCCTTTGGCTTTTAATTTTTCCACCACCAGCGGCCGCGCAACGGTAATTTTCATACCGGCGAATTCCCCGGCAATGGGCAGGAGTTTTCCGTATTTGTCTATAATTTGTTCTTTTTCTAAATTATGTTTTTGGGCCAGATCAAAATCCACCGCGTCATGCCAGGGCGTAATAGTCATCACGCCGCTGCCAAATTCCATATCCACGGCTTCATCTTTAATAATAGTGGCTTTTATGGGGCCGTTAATCCATTCCGCGGTAAAAGTGTCGCCGTCCTTGTATTTTAAATAGCGTTTATCGTCAGGGTGCATCACCACATACTTGTCGCCGAATTTGGTTTCCGGACGCGATGTTCCGATGGTAAACGGGCCGTATTTAAAATAGTAAAATGGCTCTGTGCGTTCTTCGTATTTGGTTTCCAAATCCGACAGCGCGGTTTGATGCTTAAAGCACCAGTTGCCCAGGCGCAGGCCGCGGTAAATCAGCCCGTCATCGGACATTCGTTTAAAGGTTTGATAGACCACTTTTATAATTTCCGGATCCAGGGTAAAAATATTTCTGCTCCAGTCGCAGGAAGCGCCAAGCCGTTTTATGGCCTGCTCGGAAATATGTTTGTTGGTCTGCACATAATCCCAAATTTCTTTGTAGAATTCCTCCCGCTGCATTTTGAAGCGCGAGCGGCCTTCTTTTTCCAGCTTTTTTTCAAATACCACCTGGGTTTCAAATCCGGCGTGGTCCGAGCCGGGCAGCCACAAAGTTTTTTTGCCCTGCATCCGGTTGTAGCGAATCAAAATGTCCTGGATGGTATAGCCCAAAGCGTGGCCCACGTGCGAAGGCGCGTTGGCATTGGGCGGCGGCATAATAATTGTGTAAGGCTGCTTGCGGTCGCCGGGCAATTTGTCCGGATTAAAAAACCCGCTGTCTTCCCAAAGTTTGTAAATTTTTTGTTCCACCTTGCTATGATCGTAGGATTTTTCTAATTCAGTCATAGAGTTATTTGGCGGATATAACTTCTTTAACGGCCGTCAGAGAAGTTATATCTAATTTAAAAAATAAAAACACCGTAAAATACGGTGCATGAGAACCCTCGCGGGCGGTACCATCTCAAATTTATCCCGCAGAGCGGGATCCCGCTTCGCGGGACTTAATTTAATCAAATAACGGTTGATTGCCGATCGGGTCTACTTATCTTGTAAGATGTTCTTCCGATGCCTTTAATTCCGGTGACAGCCGGAACGTAAGCTTGTTATTATAATAGATGATAGTATTGGATTTGTCATCTTGACAAAGTTAATAAAAATCACTATAATTTAAAATCATTTTACTGATTGAGCTTGGCATTTTGTTTACCACTTATGTGGCGGATGAAATACTCATCTCACTGGAGATTGAGAAAACAGCTACCGGGTCTTGTCCCTGTGGCTATAATGGAAATTTGCAAACAAAAGACCAAAGGAGGTCTAATTATGAGCGCTACTACAAGTGGTGTTCAAGCCGAAACGCGGGAGAGGCGGTTAAGTCTCCTGCAAGAAAAACTGGGCGCCGCCAGAAGGCATGTCAGAGCCAGTGATCGGATCCGTCTGGAATGTCCACTCGACCGGGCAATTCAGGCATTTGTGGACGATGTACCATTTAAGGTCGAGTTACTGACCCCGAAGGATTTAACCAAGTTCCTGTCTCTGTCCAACCCGACCGCCGCGCTATTTAACCAAATGGCCAGCGAACTGGATTTTTGGACGCTGCTGGATCAGTTGGAGGAATTGTGTTTTCTGCAACCCTCCAATCTCGCTATTCTCCGGCCATTCATCGCCGGATTGTATCGGAGCGAGGTTTCCAAGGCATATCGCCATATCCGTCGGCCCGACCACCCTTTTGCTTATGATCCGTATCTTGATGAGTCGGTCTTGGCTTGCCAGAACTGGATGCGGCAAATATTTGGCTCCGGCACGGCGTTGAATTTCAGCACGACTCTTAAGTTGGCTAAGTCGGCTCTGCTTGTCAGGCCTAACCGGTGGGTCGAAGGTATTCCTTTCTGGATTAAGCTCAGCACTCTTGCTCGGTTGATGGGTATCAAGGGCGACCCTCTTACAGCCACCGATGAAGGTCGTGAAGCTTACGCCGAAATAGTCAGGCGTTTCATCCCCGAAGTCGGCGCGGCCTTTACCAGGGTTTATGTCCATCACGGGTTCGTCAATCATTGCCAGGGGCGACTTTCGGCTCAGCACATAATCCTGACCCCGGCTGGCCTTAAAACCTGGCGGCGGTTGGAAGAGCTCACGGACGATGACTTCTGCTTCGCCCCACGCGGTGCCTACACCGGTACAGACTACAAGTACCACTCGGTGCGTTTGTCTCGAGTCAAGATCCTTCTGGCTGGGAACGAATTCCCTCAGGATTGCATCATGACCGGTGGCACCATTGCCGTCGAACCAGGCAGGATGTCGCAATTCGAGAATTTGGGCATGGACTGTCCAGCTAACGCTTACGCTCCGAATGCCGATGGTAAGTTCGGCGGCTCGGTGGATTGGTACTGGGATACCGACAGTCTCCGCTTCGGTTGCGATTTGGCCTCCCGTGCCAGCGGGTTGTTTGGCTCTCCTTCCGGTAGACTCTAACTCTAGGGACTTGGGATCTTGAATCTGTTTGTTTTAGATTCTCGATTCCCAAGTCCTTTTGTTTTGTTAAAAATTTTTAATTTAATTTTGAAATATTGAAATATTGTAAGGCAATCGGGTGGTGTGGAGTTTGAAAAAAAATTTGGAAATGGAAGATTAAAGTTCAGGGTTGAAATCATCTTTGGCTTTTTTTTGTAATAATCCGTTCATTTTTAACTGCTATTATTTAATAGTTCAAAAATGAACGGAGGAATAATAACGTGACGATGATGAGGCTTTTCGTTTTTCTCGCGGTGCTTTTTGCTTTGCCGAATGAAGCAAAAACCGCCGCCCGGCAGTTTCGCTATGAGCAGGGCGATTGCCCTTCCTGCCTGGCGCAGAAGTTTACGGGAAACGCGGCCAACTGGCGCAAATCCGTGACTCGCTACGCGGAAAGCGGCGAACAGATTTTGGAAGCCGACTACAACAAGATTCCGGTTGGTTCCATATTTGAGGTTGAAGAAGCTCTGCTTAAGTCCGAATATCGCGATGTAGTTTTGCCCGCCGAAGACAGGGCTGTTAAAGCGATTCCCGTGGTAAATCAGCCGACGTTGAGTATATCGGTTGGCCAAACCGCGCCTTTGGGTTTTCAAAATACCCGCGCCGGATTGGCAGGAAATTACGCGCCGGTCAGAGAGGTTGCCGGCCTGCCTTACGTGATTGCAAAACCCACGGTATTCCATTTAACCGGCATTAATACCGCGTTTTCCGAAACCGGATTCCGGTCCGCCGGATTTTCCCAAGCGGAAAATTATGACCCCCCAAAACAGACAGTCGTTTTTGGGACCCCGTTTTCTCTCAGGCCGTTGAGTTCGTTTGAGGTGGCGTTGCTTTTGTGCATTGGGCTATTTGTGTTTCATCATACCCTTAACAGACGGTTATCATACATATACAGAATAGGCCACAGTCCGGGCCGCTTACTAAGCGCATACCAATACTATATCCGTTTTTGGGAGGCTTCAGGGGAGGCTTTGATTCGGCATTGTGGACGCGTCCGCGTTTTGAGATACCTGCTCTTTTAACCGATTCCTTCCTCCCTCGTTTTTCATCGCTTTGTCACACCATTCATACCCGCTCATTTCGGCAGTGAGCGGGTATTAGTTTTAGATAGTGGTTATAAAACTAAATTAGGATCGGCTTTTACGGAAGTATAACTTTTTGGTTTAAAATGATTGTGGATCATAAAACAGGCGGCGAGGCCTATCATCTCGGCGTTGTCGGTGCATAAATTCATGGGCGGAGCCATGAATTTAACTTTTGACAATTTACAATTAACAATTAACTCTTGGCGCAAATGTTTGTTGGCCGCGACGCCGCCGGACAAGGAAACGGATTTGGCGCCGAACTGTTTAACGGCGCGGAGGGTTTTGGTGACCAAGACGTCAACGGCGGCTTGTTGGAAGCCAGCGCAGATATTCGCTTTTAGGTTTTTAACTCCCCCCGACCCCCTCTTTAATCCGACTTCGCGCAAGGCTTCGTCGGACCTTCGGAAAGAGGGGGAGTCAGGATCATAATCGCGCAGATAATAAAGCACAGCAGTCTTAAGGCCGGAAAAAGAAAAATTATAATCTTTGGAATTAATCATCGGTCTTGGAAAATTAACCGGATGTTTTGATTTTTCCGCAAGACGGCTGACTTCGGGTCCGCCCGGGTAGGGGAGCTTAAGCATTTTCGCGACTTTGTCAAAAGCTTCTCCCGCGGCATCGTCCACGGTCTGGCCAAGGACTTTGTAATCGCGGATGTTGTTCATCACGGTCAAAATTGTATGGCCTCCGGAAACAATCAAGGATATTATCGGGAAGATATTGTATTCTTCCCCTCTCCCTCTGGGAGAGGGGTTAGGGGTGAGGGTTTTGAACGGGGAATACAAATGCCCCAGCATATGGTTTACCGGAATCATCGGTTTGCCTGTTGCCAGAGACAGCGCCTTGGCAAATTCCACGCCCACAATCAACGAAGGGATAAGTCCGGGGCCTTGGGTAACGGCGATGTAATCAATAGTGGGCAGTGGACAGTGGGCAGTGGACAGAGCTTTTTGCACAACCGGTAAAATATTTTTTACGTGCGCGCGGGCGGCAACCTCGGGCACCACTCCGCCGAAAGATTTGTGTAATGAAATTTGGGATTTAACCACAGAGGACAAAGTTTCTATTTTGGGCCATCCTGCAGTTCTCCCTCTCCCTTTGGGAGAGGGCCGGGGTGAGGGTTTTAATTCCAAAACCGCGGCCGCCGTCTCGTCGCAACTGGTTTCTATGGCAAGGATTACAATTCTTTTTTCCATGGGGTTATTATACAGACAAACCGGCTATGGTTAAAGGCAAAAGTGTCACGCCGCGCTTTTGTTTAAAAAATTGCTTTTGACAGTTTTGGAAAATTATGGTAATGTTTGGGTATTGAAGTTAATAGATTAAATTCCGCAAAGAAGCTGTAGTTTAGGCTCTTTATGCAAATCTTGTCTTTTTTTAAGCCAAACAACATCACCCTGGCACCAGCCGCTTCGCTTCCGGTGCAGGGCGCCGCTTTTCACAAACAGTTTGTAAAAAGTGAATGGACAGAAAAGATAATCCGCTAATTTTTTAAATTAGCCAATTTTTGCGTTAGCCCAAAACTCCTTACTTCGCGGATTGTAAGGTAATTTTATGATGACATTTATTGGAGTGGTTGTGGGGGCGGTAGTTGGGCTGGGTGCGGGTTATTTTATCCGCCAAAGCCTGGTGGCAAAAAAAGTCGGCAGTGCCGAAGCGCGCGCCGAAAAGATTTTAGACGAGGCCAAAACCCGGGAAAAAGAACTTTTACTGGAAGCCAAAACCCGGTCTTTGGAAATAATTGACCAGGCCAAAAAACAGGAGAGCGAGTTTCGTTCTCAAATTGTCAGGTTTGAAGAAAGAATAGATAGAAAAGAAAAAGAGTTGGATCAAAAATCCAATGTTTTAGATAAACAAAAAGCCGACTTGGAATCAAAAACAGAGCAGGTTAAGCAAATCCAGGAAGAAATCCACGCGTTAAGAGCAAAACAGCTGGAAAATTTGGAAAAAATCGCGGGTATGACCCGCGACCAGGCGGCTAAAGTCTTGCTGGATAACGCGGAAAAAACCGTAAAAGTGGAAATGCTGGAGCTTTACAAAAAATTGCTCGTGCAAACCCACGAAGACGCCGAACGCGAAGGCAGAAATATTGTGGCTCAAGCTATTGAAAGAGTGGCCAGCGAAGTCACGGCCGAGGTTACCACCACCACGGTGCAAATTCCCAGCGAGGAAATGAAAGGCAGGATTATCGGCAAAGAAGGCCGTAACATCCGCGCCTTTGAGCAAATGATGGGCGTGGAAATTTTAATTGACGACAGTCCGGACACAGTAGTCATCTCCGGTTTTAATTCTATCCGCCGCCATATTGCCAAGCTGACTTTGGAAAAATTGGTCGCGGACGGGCGCATCCATCCGGCCAGAATTGAAGAAGCTTACGAAAAGAGCAAAGCGGAAATTAACGAGCATATTAAAGAAGCCGGACAGCAGGCGGTTTATGAACTTGGCATTACCAGTTTTCCGCCCAAGCTGGTGCATTTAATCGGCCGGTTGCTTTTTAGAACGTCTTACGGCCAAAATATTTTGCGCCACTCCATAGAGATGGCAAAGCTTGGCGCGTTGATGGCCGAAGAGCTGGGTGCTGATGTCCAGATTACCAAACAGGGCGCTCTGCTTCACGACATTGGCAAAGCTTTGGACCAGGATTTGGAAGGCAGTCACGTGGAGCTTGGCAAGAAAGTTGCGGAGAAGTTTAATCTTGACCCAAGAGTGATAGAATCCATTGCCAGCCATCACGCGGACACCGACGTAACCGGCAAAGCTGTAGCCGCGCAAAGCGTGGAAGCTATTATAGTGGACGCGTGCGATAACATCAGCGGCGCCCGTCCCGGCGCGCGTAAAGATTCTTTGGAAAATTATATTAAGCGCTTAACGGATTTGGAAAACATTGCCAACTCCTACGAAGGCGTGGAAAAAACTTACGCCATTCAGGGTGGCCGCGAAATCCGCGTATTTGTCCAGCCGGCAAAACTTGACGACCTCGCCTGCCAAAAATTGGCGCGGGATATTGCAAATCGCCTGGAGCAGGAATTAAAATTCCCGGGGGAAATTAAAGTTCACGTTATCCGCGAGACGCGGGTGATAGAATACGCGAGATAATTAATTATCCACGAATTCACGAATCATCACTAATTACACTAATGTGACATTCGTGAAATTCGTGTTATTAGTGAATTAGTGGACAATGAAAATATTATTTATCGGCGATGTGGTGGGCAAAGGCGGGCGGAAAATCCTCCGCGAGGTCTTGCCCCAGTGGCGGGAAAAGTATAATCCGGATGCAGTCATTGTCAACGTAGAAAATTTGGCGCACGGCAAGGGCGTGACCCCCGCGACTTTGGCGGAGCTGGATGATTTGGACATAGACTGTTATACCTCGGGCAATCACATTTTTAGCAAAAAAGATTTATCAGGTGATTGCTTTGAAAAATATAATAAGTTGATTCGTCCGGGGAATTATCCTGCTAATTTGCCCGGACATGGGTATTATAGGTTTTCTAAAGTTATATCCGGCCGAGGGGAATCCTCGGACCAGCGAAATTCCCAAGCCGAAGATTCCCCTCGGACTTTGGATCAGCAATTCCTGGTAATAAACCTCAGCGGCCAGGTGTTTATGGAAAAGCAGTTTGAGGGCGTTATTTCCAATCCTTTTTTGGCTTTTGACGAGCTTTTGAAGCAGGAAAGCCAAAAAGGTGATATAATAATAGTAGACCTGCACGCGGAAGCCACTAGTGAGAAAGTCGCGTTTGGCTACTATGTGGACGGACGGGTGACGGGTATTTTTGGAACTCATACCCATGTTCCGACCGCGGACGCCCGCGTTCTGCCAAATGGCACGGCCTACGTTACCGACGCCGGTATGACCGGCGCCCGCGATGGAGTCATTGGCGTAAGAAAAGAAGCGGTTTTGGAAAAGTTTTTACATCCCGAAGCAAAGTTTAAGAATGACGTTGAGGAAGATGGGGTATTGCAGATAAATGGGGTACTGATAGAAACATCAGCTGATGGAAAAGCGAGAAAGATTGAGAAATTATATCAGGAGATATGAAGTTATATCGCGGATACCAAACTAAGCCTGAGTTTTGGAATGAATAAAAAGACCGCCCAGAGTATGACGAACTATTGGCGGAAGAACACCGTTTTGGTGATAAATATAAAGGAGTGAGGAAAAAATTATTTATATTGCGTAATCATAAAGGGAGTGCAAGTCAGGCAGGATATGTATATGAAAAAATGGGGCATGATAGATTTGCCAGAAAAGTTGAGTTAATGCGCAAGCGCAGCAATCAATTTTTTGGGGACATAAAAGAAAATGCCTATGAGTTCGCCGGAAAGGATGGTTTCGTTGTAGAGTTGAATATTGAAGATTCTATAGCGCGGACCCACAGTGAAGGCCAACAGATGATGAGTGGCAGCATGATTGTAGAAAATTTTGTTTTTTCCGCAAAAGAATTATCGGAATTTGTAAGAGAGGGGAAAACCGTTATTCATGATATTGCCAGGGAAAGGGAGACAGAACAGAGGGGTGAAGGGGTTAGAAAAGAGCTTGAACCGCCCCCAGGTTTTAATGAAGGGAATTTTGGAAGTCGGAGGTAGTAAAAATAAAAATTTATGGAATTTATTGTCCCGTCATTATTTATCCTTTTTGGTTCCCAAAGCAAGGGGAGAGCTATTGCGACTTCTGATTTTGATATTGGGGTGGTGGGTAAGCCTTTAAGTTTTGAAGAAAAAAATAAATTAAGGGGAGAAATTTCTAAAGAGTTTGGCTTTCTGGAAGAAAAAATCGATCTTGTGGATTTAAATGAGGCTAGCCCGTTGCTGCAAATGGAAGCGGCAAAAAGTGGCAAAGTGCTTAAGGGCAGTGAGGAAGATTTTTTTAAATTCAAATTGTTAGCGTGGAAACGATATCAGCATACGGCAAAATTCAGGAAATTTAGGGCGGAAAATTTACAGAAAATTTATGGGTAACGAAATAATTGAAAAAAAGTCCGAACAAATCCACGTTTTAATAACAGAATTAACAGAATGGACATCTGTTGATTTTCAGACTTTTGATAATACGATTACTTTAATCAGATCTTGTGAAAGAAACTTGGAAATGCTTGTAGAGCTGGCCAGCGATATTAATGCCGGGATTATTTTACAGAAACAGGGTAAAACGCCGGATTCTTATAAAGATTCGTTTCAATGGCTTAAAAAAACAGGTATAATAGATGAAAGTCTTTGTGGTAAATTGATTGATTCGGTAAGCTTGAGAAACGGACTTGTCCACGAATATGAATTTGAGTTGAATAACAGGAAGTTTTATGATTCCATAAAAAATGATTTTATCCCTTCTTACACGGAATATTTAAAGGCGGTTGTTGCCGAATTAAAATAAAACAAAAATGTCACAGTTCTTAAATCCAAGCGCAGTGGTGGCCCAGACCGGGCTGATGATGGGCCAGACAGTGGCGGATTTGGGTTGTGGAAACGGGTTTTATGTTTTGCCGGCCGCGCAAATGATTGGTCCTACCGGAACGGTTTATGCCGTGGACGTGCAAACGCAAAAACTGGCGGCCACGGTTTCCATTGCCAACCAGTTCGGCTACAAAAACGTTAAAGTTATTCAGGCCAATTTGGGCAAACCTCTTTTGGATATTTTGCCCGCTTCCTGCGACCTGGTAATTATCGGCAACATTTTGCACGAGATAGAACAAAAGCAGGAGCTTATTCAGAATATTTACCGCGTGTTAAAACCCGGAGGCAGGGTGGTGGCCGTGGAATGGAAGCGCACGGCAACCCCATTTGGGCCGCCGCTGGAACGCCGAATGGACCAGGAAAAACTGGAAATTATGCTTCAGATGTCCGGCTTCCGCAAAGACAAGGATTTACAGGCGGACGGGTATCACTACGCCGTATTATTTGAGAAATAATACCTCTACTAAATACTAAAATAACTAAATACGAAAAGCGGATATTCTTAGATTTAGTATTTCGTTTCTTTCGTATTTCGTAGAAAATTTAAATTATGAAAGCACTTAAACAGTATTTAAATTCGCAATACTTGTTTCAGTTTAATACCGCGTATGTCAGCCCCGGCGAGAAGCTGTTTTTTTTGGCCGGCTGTGTTTTAATTTTGCTCGGCGCGGCTCTTAAAATTTCCGCGGTCTTGGCTCCCGACCCGGTGGACGCCAAATACCGCCAAAAGTTTTACCGCCTGTTTTTAAGCATTGGCCTTGGTGAAATTTTTTGGTATTTGTGCCGCTACGAAAACGTGATGTTTTTTGGCACGCGGTTTGTGGCGTTTTTAATTATTTTAATCGGCCTGGTTTGGTTTGTGGCCATTTTAGCTTCCCTGTTTAAGAATTACAAAAAAGAAAAAACCGTTTGGGAAAAGGAGCAGGTAAGGCTTAAGTATTTGCCCCAGTAGCGACACTAATACACTAATGCCATACTAATGACACGAATTCGTATCATTCGTATGTATTCGCGGATTAGTATCGCTTTCAATTATGTTAAACTTATTCAAACCAAAAGAACAAAAGCCAAAATCTTTGGGACAGTTGGGCGAGGAACGGGCGCAGGAAGAATACAAAAAACTCGGCTATAAAATTATCGCGGCCAACGAATACAATAAAAAAGGCAAGAGGCTGGGGGAGATAGATTTTATAGCCAAAAATAAAAACACAATTGTTTTTGTGGAGGTTAAAACCAGAACCGCGGGCGCGGACAGATTCGGCAAAGGCGTGGAAGCGGTGAATATTTACAAACAGCAAAAAATTCTGCGGGCGGTAAAAATGTATTTTTTGCGCCAGCCAAAAATGCTTGAGTTTAAGCCGCAAATTGACGTTTGTTTAATGGAGTTTAACGAGTTTGACAAAAGCTTTAAACCTGCTATAATAATACCGAATGCAGTAGAAGATTGGGGTTAAGTATTTATTGATGAGCGCGGCTCATCTTTTTTATTAGAAGACACTGATAGACACAGATTGATAACGGATAAACACAGATCCGTGTTCTCTGTTTTAAATCCGTGTTAATCAGTTTGCATAAATATGAACGAACAACTAGAGCAGGCGTTAGACCAAATAGCCGAGGAAAAAGGCATCAGCAGGCAGGATTTAATTTCTATGATAGAGGCGTCTTTGGCCGCGGCTTTCCGCAAGGACTACGGCGAGAAGAACCAGAACATTGTGGTGGAATTTAATCCGGAAAATATGGCCACCAAAGTTTTTGACGTAAAGACCGTGTCGGAAAGCCAGGTGGAAATAGAAGAAGATCCCCAGAAGTTTATAGATTTGGACGCGGCCAAAAAACTAAAAAAATCCGCCAAGGTCGGCGATGAAATCCGCACGGAAATTACGCCCAAAGACGGCACGACTTACGGGCGCATTGCCGCGCAAACCGCCAAACAGGTGATTATCCAAAAATTGCGCGAAGCCGAACGGAACGTGCAGTTCTCGGATTTTAAAGCCAAAGAGCGCACCCTGCAAAACGGCGTGGTCCAGAGAGTGGAAGGGGATACCGTGCTGGTGGATTTGGGCAAGGCCGCCGGCGTGCTGTTCCCGAGCGAGCAAATCCGCGGAGAAAAATATACCATTGGCCAGCGCGTAAAAGTTTTAATTTTGCACGTGGAGCCGGCCACCAAGGGGCCAAAAATTACTTTGTCGCGTTCGCATCCCGATATGGTGCGCAAACTTTTTGAACTGGAAGTGCCGGAAATTTTTAACGGCAGTGTGGAAATTAAGGCCGTGGCGCGCGAGGCCGGGTCAAGAAGTAAAATCGCGGTCATCAGCAATCAGGACGGCATAGACCCGATCGGTTCCTGCGTCGGCCAAAAAGGCAGCCGCGTTCAAACCGTTATGGCCGAACTCGGCGGCGAAAAAATAGACATTATTGAATGGAGCGACGACCAGGTAAAATTTATTGCCAACGCTTTGTCGCCGGCCAAAATTTTAAATGTTCAACTGGATGATGCCAGCAAAGAAGCCAAAGTCGGCGTCCTGGAAGATCAGTTATCGCTCGCCATCGGCAAAGCCGGACAAAATGTCCGCCTTGCCGCGCGCTTAACCGGATGGAAAATAGACATTAACGGGGAAAAACTCGGGGGAGACGAATCAGCTGATAAGCAAGCAAGTGAGTCAGCCAATAAGCCCGAAGAAGCTACCGAAGCCCCAAAAGAAGAAGTCCCTGCCGAAAAAGAGCAAGAATAATTTTTGGATTAAATAAGTCTACCCACTACCCACTACCCACTAATCACTAACCACTAACCACTAACCACTAACCACTAACATTATGCCACTAGTTCCAATGGTAATAGAGAAATCTCCGCAGGGGGAGCGGGGGTATGATATTTACAGCAGACTGCTTAAGGACCGCGTAATCTTTTTGGGCGAGGCCATTGACGACAACGTCGCTAATACTATTATTGCCCAACTGTTATTTCTGGATTCGGAAAACAGCAAGGAAGACATTAAACTTTACATAAATTCCCCGGGCGGATCGGTGACATCAGCAATGGCGTTGTATGATACCATGCAGTTTGTCAAAGCGCCGGTTTCCACCATCTGTATTGGCCAAGCAGCGTCCGCGGCCGCGGTTTTGCTTGCCTGCGGCGCCAAAGGCAAAAGATTTTCCTTGCCCAACGCCCGCGTGCTTATCCATCAGGTTATGGGCGGCGTGGAAGGCCAGCAAAAAGACGTGGAAATTCAGGCCCGCGAAATGATGCGCATTAAAAACCAAATTAACGCCATTTTAGCCAAGCACA
>Ga0265316_10003815_pt1 | contig 15137 bp, 12 predicted proteins | sample 4522metaG_FD_202092 | JGI IMG/M metagenome (GOLD analysis project Ga0265316, IMG submission 202092) | Rhizosphere microbial communities from Carex aquatilis grown in University of Washington, Seatle, WA, United States - 4-5-22 metaG | ecosystem: Host-associated > Plants > Roots > Rhizosphere >...
TGGCAGCGGGCGTTGCTGCCTACGCGTTGCTGGTGGTCATGCACGGAAACCCCATCGGCCACAAGATCGCCCAGCCTCAAGTCGTGCAGATCCCGCCCACCGCGCCAGCGAACGGCCCTGTGTGGCCTAGCTTCCGTGTTCCTTCCTCGAAAGTCGCGGTCATCAAGCTGGCCTTCGCGGCCGAGGTCGCGGTGGAGGACGTTACCTTCGAAGTGACGTTGCCCGAAGGACTGGCGTTCTGGAGCAGCGGCAAGCGGCTCGACGAGCGCACCTTCCGCTGGCCGGGTCGGCTCGACGCTGGTGAAAACCTCGTTCCCATCGCCGTGCGAGGCGACCGGCCTGGTCGCTATCCTGTGGTGGCCACGGTCGAAATCGGCGGCCGCGTGCTCGAGCACCGGGTCATCCTCGACGTGCAGAAGGAGGGAACGTGAAGCGCTTTCCGACCTGTTTGCTCTTTGGGTTGGTATGGACCCTACCGGCATTTGCGGCCCGAGCCGACGAGCCCGTGCAAGCGGCGCCTGCCAAGGCCGAAAAGGCGCAGCCCGAGCGCGTGCATCTCGGATCGGCATCGGTGACCGTCGTCGACGAGCACGAAGCCGTCGATGAGGTCATCAGTCGCATTCGCAACGGAAAAGTGGAAAGCCCCGCCGTCGACAAGCCCAAGACCACGGAAATTCGCGACCAGGGATCGCGCACCGTCACGACCACCGACACTCGCCAGGGAAACGGACGCTCGTCCTTGCGCACACAGCGCGACCGGGCAAGCGCGCGCGCCGAGGACGACCGAATCAAGGACGAGCGACGCGAACGATCGGCAACCACGCGAACCCGCCTCGAACACAAGCAGCGCCGCTAAATCAGCGTTCATGACTCTGGAACACCGATGGACTGGGCTGATTCGTCGCCTGATCCGGGAACCGATTGGTCGCATCCTACGTCATACGTTAGCGGTTGCGGAACTGACAACCCAATACCATCACCCATTCCTTCAAGGAGATTGCCGTGAACTTATCTTCCAACCGTCTGACGAAAAATCCACACATCCTTGCAATGTCTGCAAAGTCCACATGGATGCTGGTATTGACCTTATTGCTTCCGAATTGCGGCGGCAGCGGAGATTCGCCCGACAAGGCCTGCGCGGTCTTGGCTCAGGCGCAATGCGAACGGCGGCAAGCCTGCACCGATACGGCGCTGGGATCCGCCGGATCCCCCATCTATCCTGACGGTGTTTTCATCATGAATACCTATGGCGATATGACGACGTGCCTCGCGCGGCAGCAGCTGGCGTGTCTGAACAATGCCACGGCGCCCGGAACGGGGACGAGTCCTGCCCAATTGGAGAAATGCGCGAGCGAATTCGCCAGTTGGTCGTGCACCGACCTCTTCGACAACAATGCCAATCCGCCCCCCGATTGCGCGCCTCCTGGGAAACTCGCCAATGGTCAAATTTGCGCTATGGCTGGGCAGTGTGCTTCGCGCTTCTGCTCGGGAACCAAGAATTCCTCTTGCGGTTTGTGCGCCGACGAGCCCCTAGACGGTGCTCCGTGCGACACATCGGGATGCGCTCCCGGTCAGGAGTGCAAGACCGAATCCACCGGCGCCACGCTCTGCCGGGACCGGCTTCCCGTCGGAGATACTACCTGCACAACAGATTATCCCTGCCAGGCGTTTTCAACCTGTGTGGGCGCCAGTGCCGCCGACGTCACGCAGGCCGGGATCTGCACGGCCTCCGCATTGACACTGGGCTCTCCTTGCGGAGGTACCAACCCGGCGTGCGAAGGCAATCTTGGACTTGCGTGCCTTGGGTCGGCCGGAGCCAAGACTTGCCAGCAAGTCGCGTACGTCCGGCAACCGGCTGCTTGCGGGACTCTTGCCGATGGTTCACGCGCCGAGTGCATCAACGCCGATTGCTTCACGGCCACCGGTCCCGCCGCCGCCACGGACACGAATGCGACTTGCGTCGCACAAGCTGCCGATGGCGCCGCCTGTGATACGCAGCTTGGTCGCCTTTGCCTCGCCCCTGCTCGCTGCGTGACCTCGGGGGGCGCCACCTCGGGAACCTGCGTGGTACCCAGCGCGACGCTGTGCATGTAGCTATCGGTCAAGTTCGCGGTGGTACGAGCGCCGCGGCGGGCACGAGCTGGGGTGCCTTCTTGCCCGTCGGCCGGTGGCGCAGAAAGTATAATCCCGCCTGGACGCCGAAGCGCGCGCGCTTGAGCAGCGGTAGCCCCTGCAGGCCGGGCCAGAACAGGTTGCACGTGTCGCAGGGGTGAATTTCATTGCGGCGGCCGCTCCAATGCATCTCGCGGTACTTGGCCGCGACAGAGCCGCGGTAGACTTCAAGCAGCGGCTGCTTGTTGACATCGCCCCAGCTGAACTCGCCGTCCTGATCCATGCAACATAGCGTGACCATGCCATTCGAAAGGATGTCCAGCCGATCCATGTGCTCGCAGGGATAGTTCGGAATGGGCAGGTTGCTCTGGATGTCGCCCTTGTAGTTGAACAGGCCGGAGATGAAGGGCTTGACGTCCAGCTCCTTGCACAGGGCGAGAAATTTCTCCTGCTCCTCCAGCGAGGTGTCGAGCACGCGCACCATGCGCACCGTGATCTGGCGCGCCACGCGGTGGCGCCGGCAGGGGTCGGTCAGATAGCGCAAATTGTTCAGTGTGCGCTCGAGGTTGAGGCCCATCACCGCTTTATAACGTACAGGGTCGGTGGTGTTCAGGCTGATGAAGAGGTGGTCGATGCCACATTCGGTGAGCGCATCGACTCGCTCCGGCAACATGCCGTAGCCGTTGGTGTACAGGCGCAGCTTGGTTTTGGGCAGGCGCCGGTGAATCATCTCGAGCCGCGATAGAATCTTGGGGTCGGAGAAAGGATCGCCCTGCAAGAAGGGCTCGATGGCCGGCAAGGGAAACTCGCGGCATTGCTCGATGATGCTTTCGAACAGCTCGTTCGTCATGTGTCTCTTGCCGCGCTTGAGCGTGTCGTTCGGGCAAAAGACGCACTTGGCGCTGCAAAAGCTGGTGGTTTCAACGGCGACGAGCCGGGGGAATAGTGCGGGATTCATCGGTGTCGTTGGATGCTCGACGGTCGAGATGGTTTCGATCGGCTACGTCATGACGCCGCAGCCAATAGTCTCTAGGACTCGCCCCCTGCCAAGGGTGCCCAATGCCTGCTTGACCTTGCTGGCCGACAGGCCAACATGAATCGCATTGAGGAATTCGCTTCGATGACCACCAATAGATCTTGGAACGAAAATCTCCCGCTTGCTCTTTTCTTGGTTGCCTTCGGCGCCTGGATGGCCGGGTGCGGTCGTACAGACTTGCTACCTGCGGGCGAAGTGAGCAGCGGGAATGGCGGTACCCAGGCGATCGGGTCGGGCGGCAGCGGAGGAGGAGGTGGTGGTGGAAGCACCCAGAGCGGCAGCATGATCGGTGCGGGCGGAAGCGGCGGCGCGTTCAGCGCCACCGGCGGCTCACCAGCACTCCTTGGTACTGGTGGGCGCGCTGACGCCGGCCCATTCTCAGGAACGGCTTGCCCCTGCTCGCGGCGTCCGGGGGAGAACAACTCGTTCATGTGCCCCGTGGGGACGGGTCAGTCCGCCTCGGCAAGCATCGGGACCAAGGGCGGAACTGTGACTCTTAACGGCACTCCCTCCACCGTGGGCGTGCCCGTAACCCTGACCATAGCAACCAACGCTCTCAGCCAGTCGGGTACTGTCACCATCACCGAAACAACGCTTGCGCCGCCCGCGGGCTACGTCGACGAGTCGCCGGTCTACGACATCGAGGGACCTGCGGGGGCAACCCTTGTGGGCCCCGCGGCCGTGAGCATCCCCTCCCAGAACAATCTCAGGATTGGATCCCTTCAACTTTCCATCTACACGTCGGCCGACGGCATTGCCTACTCGCGAATCCAAGACTCGTACATCAACGCGGGATTCCTGCAGGGCTCGCTGTCGAAGTTTGGTTTTCTGTTCGCGGGCTATCCACAAACCGCCGCCGACCTCGCCGCGTGCGGAATGACCGTTGGCTCCCCATAGTACGGCTATGAGTGAAGCTTTGCGCGCGCCAAGGGTCACCACTATCCCGTAGCCAACGGCAGTCTCACCTCGAAGCGGCTGCCGGTGGGCTGGCGCGGGACATAGGCCACCTCGCCGCCGTGGTAGCGCGCGACTTGGCGAACCAGGGACAGGCCGAGGCCAAGGCCAGTGTCGCCGGGCGGGTGGGGGCCGGGCGCGCGGTAGAAGGGGGCGAAGATGCGCTCGCGTTCACCTTCGGGAACGCCGGGACCGTCGTCCTCGACGGCGAGCAGGACTTGGTTTCCGCCACGCCGGATTTCAGCGCGAATGGCGCCGCCTTGGCCGTGCAATTGGGCGTTGGCGAGCAGGTTGCGCACCATGCGCTTGATCATGGCGGGTTCGCACGAAAGAACGATGGGCTCGCCGGCAACTTGCGCGCCGACAGTCTCGGCTTCCGTGCGCACCAGGGCGAGCAAATCGACCTCGGTAAATGGCCGCCGTGGCACTCCGGCCTGCGTGCGCGCCGCGAGCAGCAACTCTTCGACCAAACCATCGAGCTCGGCGATGTCCTCGGCCGAACGGCGCGAGAGTTCGCCGCGCCGAATGGGGTCGGGTTCTTCGGCCAGAAGTTCAAGGGCCATGCGCACGCGGGCGAGCGGCGAGCGTAATTCGTGCGAGGCGGTGGCCAGCATCTGGCGTTCTTGCGCGAGCAATGCTTCGAGAGCAGAGGCTGTGTGATTGAAACGCTCGGCGAGTAGAGCGATTTCATCCTTGCCCACCACGGGCACCCGATGCGCCAGATCGCCCGCGCCCCAGCGTCGCGCGCCCTCGGCCAGGTGCTCGAGCCGACGTGTGATGCTACGACTGAGTGGGTAGAGCCCCACGGCCATCACCAGCGCCAAGCCGACGAGCATGGGCAGGAAGAAGCGTCCACGCGGGCCAAAGTGGCCGCGCTCGCGCAAGCCCAGCATGCGTCCGTCGCCCATGTCGATAAGCCAGAGTGGGCCGCGCGCGGTGTGATGCCATCCCGGCGTGGCGTGCGTGGGATATGCAAGCGGCGCTTTCGTCTCCTCAAAAAGCGTGCGCCCTTGCTCATCCCAAACCGCGATATCGATTTCCAGTTCGCGTGCGGTCTCGGTTAGGCGGTGCGCGGCTTCGCCCCGGCACACGCCAGGCAGGGTGCACGCGAGCGAACGCGCCAGCGGCGTAATGAAGCGCGAGACGGTCCCGCCGGGTTCATGGAAGGCGCGCGCCAACACGGCGGTCACCAGCAGCGACACCACCGTGATGCCAAGAAAAGCCAGATAGAGGCGCAGATACAGCCGCTGGGTCATGGTTTGTCCTGTTCCGCCGGTGGTGTCAGCACGTAGCCGGTGCCGCGCACGGTTTGCACGAAGCGCGGATGCCTGGCGTCGTCTTCGATCAATTGCCGGATGCGGGAAATGTGCACGTCGATGCTGCGATCCACGCTGTCCCACTCCTCGCCCTTGAGCGCTTCCATGATTTGTTCGCGCGTTTGCACGCGGCCGGCCCGCTCGGCTAAGAGCAACAGCAAATTGAACTGGCGTCCGGTCAGCTCGCGGCGCTGTCCGCGCACGCGCACTTCGCGGGCCGCGCGATCGATCTCCAGCGGTCCGAAACGCAGCACATCCTCGGGCTGGCCGGCGCCCGCTCGCGAGCGGCGCAAGATCGCGGCCAAGCGCGCCAGCAGCTCACGGGGGTTGAACGGTTTGGGCAGGTAGTCGTCGGCGCCGATCTCGAGGCCAATGATGCGATCCATGTCGTCGCCTCGCGCGGTCAGCATCAGGATGGGCACCTGCGAATGGGCGCGCACGCGGCGGCAAACCTCCAGTCCGTCGATGCCGGGCAACATCACATCCAGGATGACGGCATCGAAGTCCGCGCGTTTTTGCGCCGAAAGGCCCGACTCGCCGTCGCCGCGGACCTCGACCTGATAGCCGCGCGAACGCAGATACTCGCCCAGCATTTCCACAAGGCGGGCATCGTCGTCGATGAGAAGTACGCGCGTTGGCATGATCGAAAAATTGGCCGGGCCGGCTGGGAGAATAGCCGGTCCGGCCGGGTTGGGCGAATGAGTCGGGTGAAGTGCTAGAAATGGTGACGCCGCCCGTGCTGCTCTTGGATGAACTTGGCCAGGGTTTGGCGCTGCTCGGGAGTCAGCACCTGGGCCGCGTCGAGCAAGCCCTTGCTGAACACTTGCGAGCCCTGATCCACCAGCGCCGTGACTTGCAAGCGCAGTTTCTCGACCGCCGCGCGATCGACAGTGTTCGCGGTGAAGGCGGCCACAATGGCGTCGTGCAGCTGCTTGTGCTGTTGGTGGAGGGGCTGCATCTCGACGAACATACGCTCGGCGATGGCCTTGATGGCCGTGCGCTGGGAATCGTTCGCTTTGAGCATGTCCAGCATCTTGTCGAGTCTGCGCTCCATGAATGCCTTGTGCTGTTCGGGTGTGCCGCCGCCGCCGAATCCTGGCGGGCCAAAACCGAATCCGTCGTCGGCCGCGTGCGCGCGAACCGCGCAGATGCCCGCTCCCAGCAGTACGGGCACGGCCAAGAGCAGCCAGAAATGTCGTTTGCGAAAATACTTCGTCGTCGTTGATTGGGTTGATTCTGCCTGGTTCATGGTGATCTCCTTGGGACAGTGGTTGTGTGTTCCGTCTGTCCTCAAGATGCGATCCGCGTGCTGCGGGCGTATTGCGCGAAAGTAAAGTTAAGTAAAATCGGCGGCCGAAACCCGGCCCGCAATCCTGACAGCCTGGCGGCCTGCTGATATTCTGGATACGTGGCGTGCCAGTATTGCGGCGGTTCTCACTCGTCGGAAGACGGGGCTTGTCCGGTCTTGGGCCCGTGGGCCGAGGAGCGGACGAGGGCATCGCTTTCGCCCGGACAGATCCTGGAGGGCAAGTACCAGATCGTTCGTGAGATTGGCCGCGGCGCCATGGGCGTGGTTCACGAGGCGCTGCACATGGCCCTGGGGCGGCGGGTCGCGGTCAAGACTCTGCTGGCCGGGCCCGGCCCGGATCCGGAGCTTACTGCCCGCTTCGAACGCGAGGCACGGGCCGCGAGTGCCATCGGCCATCCCCACATCGTCGACGTTTTCGATCTCGGCCGCACGCCCGCGGGCGTGCTCTTCATGGCCATGGAACTCCTCGACGGCAAACCGCTCGCGACCTTGCTCGAAGAGACACCGTGCCTGCCGGTTCCGCTCGCCATCGATCTGGCCAGCCAGATGCTGAGCGGTTTGGCGGCCGCGCACAGACACGGCATCGTTCACCGCGATCTCAAGCCAGAGAACATCTTCATTCTCAATAACGAAGACCGGCCCAACTTCGTCAAGATCGTCGACTTTGGTATCTCGAAGATTCTCGTGCGTTCCGGGCCCGGGCAGCGCGCGGCGGGCAGAGGCCCGGGGACGGCGGTGGGCACGGTCCTGGGCACGCCGCTGTACATGTCGCCCGAGCAGATCCTGGGCCAGGTGGGCCGCATCGATCATCGCTCGGACATCTACTCGGCCGGCGTGGTTTTGTACGAGATGCTGTGCGGCTGTACGCCCTTCGAGGGCGAGAGCCAGGCCAAGATCTTCGCCAGCATCCTCGACGGCTGGTTTCCCCTGCCGCACGATTTGCGCCGGGACATTCCACCCAGCGTCGAGGCGGCCATTTTGCGCGCGCTCGACCGCGACATGGAAAAGCGCTTTGCGACCGCGACAGCCATGCGCGAGGCCATCACGGGAAAGAGCGCGGATGTGACGCCATCGCCAGAATTGGTTTCCGATCCCTTCGCAACCCAACCCACGGCCGTTCGCCAGACCATTCCTTTTCTGCAAAGGGATCTCGAACACCCCCTCGCAGAGCCCTCCCGCGCGCCAAGCCCATCCATCGAGCTGGACCGGCCCGTGCGCACCAGCTCCGCGGCCATGCCCCGCCGCCAGGTGTCGCAAGAGATCGCCCGCCCCGCGCGATGGTGGCCGCGCCTTGCCATAGCTCTTGGGCTGGTCGCGCTGATCGTCGGCGCCCGTGTCGTCACCATCTATCTTCGGCCGGCTGACGGGAGGGTCGCGCCGGTCGCGCAGCGGCAGCAACACAAGGTGAGGCTTGCGGTGGATCCCGCGGATGCGAGCGTTCAGATCGACCAGCTTCCGGCCATGGGGGACGACCTGTATTTCGACCAAGGCAGGCCCCATGTTCTCTACGCCACGGCACCTGGGCGCATTTCGCGCAGGTTTTCCTTTGAAGCGAAAACCGACCTAGACCTTTCAGTCTATCTCGGCCGCACGCTCGCGCTCCCGTCAGCCGCGGAGCCAGAGCCGTCGGCCAGTGAATGGTTGGTGCGCTATTCCGCGAATCCGCCCTCGCGCGACGAGATCAACCACGCCTTTGCGAAGCTTGATCGCTACGCCCGGTGTCTGGCGCTGCTTGGCTACGGGGATGCGGAGGCGCGCAAGGGCGGGAACCCGGGCGGCCCGAGCAACAGCGACATGAGCGGCTGTGTCCAACTCCTTGATGAAGCGAATGGCTTAGCACCGGTGATGTTCCAGCTTCACGCCGCAGGCGTGGCGTATTTGCAGGGCGTCCACAATGGCCAAAGTCCGGCAGCGCTTCACAGATTGCTCGCCGCATTTCGCGCGGAATTTCTCGCCACGCGAACCGACTGGCAAATGGCGGAGCTTGCACGCCAGGAAAAGAACGAAGGGCAGACCGCTGCGTGGCACATGCGCCGGCTTGCTCTGACAGCGCAGGTGTGGCTGCGCCAGAGCAAGTCCGGCTCGGCGAATGTGCGAGGTATGAAGGAAAGCCGGGCCAAACTCGACGAGGTTCACCAGGCCCTGCTCGGATTCGCCCAGCATTCCCCCGAGGCCGTGGCGCACGTCGCGGGGGCCGATGCATTCATGAAATCCGCCGAAGACGTTGTCGCGCTCGCCAAAGGCGAATCCGGCAAGAGGTCTGAATTCGCGGCGGCACTCGTGGCTTGCACGCACCTTGCTGCCGCATTCAATGCGCTCGTCGTCGAATAGCGGCGGGATCTTTTCTGCTTCATCGCGCAAGTCCGATCCATGATCCGGACTGGATTTTTTCCGTGCGATAGGGCATGTGAAGACAGCCATGAGCACAATACGCGAACGCTACGATGCCTTGCGCGCCCTCGGTCTCAAGCTCGATCTGACGCGCGGGCAGCCCGGTGACGACAACTTCGACATCTCGAACGCCATGCTGACCATCGTGGACGACAAGTCGCTGGTCACGCCAAGTGGCGTGGCCTTGCGCAACTATCCCGGCGGCATCGCGGGCATCAAGGAAGCGCGCGAACTGTTCGCGCCCATGCTCGGCGTACAAACCGATGAAATTATCGTCGGCAACAACGCCAGCCTGGCCTTGGAAGGCAACGTGCTCATGTGGGCCATGCTCCGGGGCGTACCGGGCAGCGCGGCGCCGTGGTGCAAGGGCGACGTGAAATTCATCGTGACCGTGCCGGGCTACGACCGGCACTTCCTGATGCTGGAGCGGCTGGGGATTGCCATGGTCACGGTCGGCATGAACGCGGACGGGCCAGACATCGCGGCAATCGAGAAGCTGGTGGTATCGGATCCGAGCATCAAGGGCATGCTCTACGTGCCCACCTACAGCAACCCGACGGGCGACACCACCTCGCAGGCGGTGGCCGATCGCCTGGGCGCCATGAAAACCGCGGCGCCTGATTTCACCATCTTCGCCGACGACGCGTACGCCGTGCACCACCTCGACGACACGCCTCCCGCGCATCCTGATCTGCTTGGGGCCGCGAAGAAGGCTGGCAACCCGACGCGCGTGATTTTGTTCGGTTCGACCTCGAAGATCACGTTCGCTGGCGCGGGCGTCAGCTTCCTAGCGGGCAGCAAGAAGACCATCGCCTGGATCGGCGAGCTGATGGGCACGCAGATGATCACGCCCAACAAGGTCGAGCAGTACCGGCACGTGCTCTTCCTTAGCCGTTTTCCTGGCGGCATCGCCGGCGTGATGAAGGCGCACGCCAAGTTGCTGGCGCCGAAGTTCGCCGCGGTCGAGGAAGTCTTGTCCAAAGAGCTCGGCGGCAAGGGCTTGGCGCGCTGGACGAAACCCAAGGGCGGCTACTTCGTCAGCCTCGACACCGAGAAGGCCGCCGCGAGCAAGGTCGTGCAACTGGCCAAGGACGCGGGCGTGGCACTCACGCCAGCGGGTGCGACCTATCCCTTCGGCAAGGATCCGAACGACCGCAACATTCGCCTTTCGCCCACGCGCCCGCCGCTCGACCAAGTCCGCAAGGCCATGGAAGTGGTCGCGGTCTGCGTGCAGCTCGCGTCCGAGTAGCTTTGCTCATAGAGAGGAGCATGAGCATAGTCCGTTTAAGCGCCGTTTTTCCTTCGCCGCAAAATGTCTGATAACAGATCTTACGTTAACTACATTGACCTACACACCCAAACTATCCCCTCTACCCAGGGAGCGGGGCGAGTGCCGAGTACAAAGACTGTCGCGCGAAAGGAGACCCACACTACCGGTCCGCGGCCGCGCGTGCGCCGGGGTCCTGGCTGCGCAGCACGGTTCGTGGTAGCATGAGAGCCTAGTTTCCAGGCGAAGGGGCTTACTATGATGCGAGCGGGCTTGGCGTATGGGCCACGAAGGGCGATGTTGGCGATCGCCATCTTGTTGATGCAGAGCCTCGCCATCCATTGCGGCGGACAGGGGGCCAACTCGTCGCTCCGGGATGCAGGAGGAGTTGGAGCCGTGGCACAGGGTGGCGCCACTGGCGACTTAGCGCCGTCCGGCACTGGGGCTGTCGACGGCGCTAGCTCCCTTTCTCTGGGCTCCATGGAATGTCGAGGCAATGCTGATTGTACGGACACCTTCGCAAAATACTGCATTCAACCCGATGGGACGGTGAGCACGACGGGTGCACCTGTCGTGTGTAATCCCGTGGACAAGCCAGGGTGTGCCTCCGACATCGACTGCTCGGCCGACGGTGGGGCGATGATCTGCGACATCGATCCGGTCACATGCAGCCCTGCCGTCAAGACGTGCATTCCCGGCTGCGCCAGCGCGTCGGACTGCAAACAGGGGGAGGACTGCGTGGCTCATCACTGCGTGACTATTTCGTGCCAACGCCTTGAGGATTGTCCAACCAACTTCGATTGTGCCAATGGCCAATGCAAACGGAGAAGCTGTGCGAACGATGCCCCGTGCAGCGGCTACTGCGTGGTCGGCAGCTGCTACTCACGCCCCGGAAGCTGCATGCAACCAGTGCCATAGAAGCGCTAGAGCACCATAACACTCGCGAGGCCCGGAACCTCTATTCCCGCCCCCAAGGGATCACGGCGAGATTCGGCCGATCTTGTTGCCGTAATACTCGGTAAACCAAAGGTTGCCGTCCGGACCGGTCACGATGCCGTTTGTGGGATGGCTTGCTGCGGTCCGAATTGAGAATTCCGTGACGGCACCCGCGGTGGTCATGCGGCCAATCTTGTTCCCACCTTCCTCTGTGAACCAAAGGTTGCCGTCCGGACCGAGGGTGATTGCAGTAGGGTCGCTGTTGGCGGTCGGAACTGCAATGCTTCCGATCGTCCCACCGAGCGTCATATTGCCAATCTTGTTGGTGCCGCCCTCGGCGAACCAAAGCATGCCGTCCGGCCCCACCACGAGAGAGCCGCAGGTCTGGTTCCCGGTATTCATCGGATACTCGGTGACCACGCCCGCCGGGGTCACACGGCCCATGTTCTTGCCGCCTTGCTCAGTGAACCAAAGGTTACCATCGGGACCGAGCACGATGTCCCACGGGCTGCTCTTTGCGGTGGGAACCGGGAATTCCGCAACCACACCATCCGTCGTGATGCGACCGACGTTGTTGCAAAACTCCTCCGTAAACCAGAGATTGCCGTCCGGACCTACCGTAATGAAGTTCGAGGCGCAGCCCGCGCTCAGGACCGCAAACTCGGTGATAGTTCCCGTTGCGGTCATGCGGCCAATCTTGTTGCTGCCAAACTCGGTGAACCAGAGATTGCCGTCCGGGCCAGCCGCTACGTCGAATGGTTGGCTCTGGGTGGTGGGAACCATGAACTCGCTGATGGTTCCGGTCGGAGTGATGCGTCCGATCTTGTTGCCATTGGCTTCCGCGAACCAGATGTTGCCGTCGGGGCCAACCGCGATTCCACTCGGCTGGCTGTCTGCCGTCGGTATTGCAAATTCGGTGATCGTCCCGGTGGGGCTTCCGCAACATGAGGTTCCTGCGGTCCCGCCAGTGCTCGATATCCCGGCAGTTCCTCCCTTCCCACTCGCATCGGGCGAGCTCGCGCCGCCGCCGCCTTTCGCTCCACCAGTTCCGAATTCACCCCCCGCGGCCCCGCTGTCTCTTGCACTCTCATGGCTCGACGAGCACGCCCCCACGAAGGTTGCCATGATGAAAACAAGCCCCAGCGCGGCCTGGGGACCGGCGGACGCAGAACCGTAATCGGCGGCACACTTGCTCATAGCCAGGACCGCAGCAAGCCGTGGGCCAGAATCACGCACTCGCAATTGCTGATCCTTTGTGGGACACCACCACGAATTTCCGTGGTCTTGCGTGGCAATAGCGCGGTTTCCCGATTTCTTCGGGTGCATTTGAACCCCCTATCCGATGCGGAACCGCACGCGGCTTCGGGCGTGTGCTGCCCGAAGCCGCGTACAGTCACGGTAGCCTACTCAATTGATTATTATGGTCTGACAAATGCCGGATCCGCAGAATTCGCCTGGGTTACACTGGTGGCCGCAGGAGCCACAATTCGATGCATCGGTGTCCAGGTTGACACATGCCTCCCCGCAAAGGGTTAGCCCCTCCCCGCAGCCTTCCACTGGAGGGATCGTAAACTGGCACGAACCACCATTTTCAACGAGGACTGGAGAGCCGGCCTCGAACGGGCCCTTCAAGACCGACGAGATGTCGACACTTGGAAGCGGGGCGCCAGCGCCGGCAGTCGAGGTAATCGCAATATGCACTTTCGGTGAGCTCCCCGCTGCCAAAGGTACGGAGTCTAGGGCGATGTTGCTGGTTCCAAGCGTTACCACGGTGGTCTGGCCCGACCCTTTGGCAACGGACAAAGTCCCGACCGGAAGTCTGCCCGCTTGCGCGGTCCACGTTGCAAACCAATCGAAAGCCGCATCGTCATCGAAGGTAAGCGTGACCCCAGTGGTCCCTGGAATGCTAGCCGCTGGCGAAACGCTGACGCCAAGAAGCACGAAGGCGTTGGACGTGGATGTATTGCTAATGGCATAGTCGCAAGTCGAACCGCTGGCGATCTGCAGGTTACGTTGCGCAATCTGATTGGACTTGTAGGCCGCGGCCAATGGGAACGCTGGGTTGGTCTGGTTGCCCGCCGCGACGGCCGCCAAGAGGCACTTGTGTCCTCCAGCCAGAGCCGTGGATGGCGCCCAATTTATGGGGCCAACAATCGCCCGATCGCCCGCCTTAACGGTTCCGGCAATGTTCTGGTACTGGCCAGTACCGGCGTTCGGGGTTATATCGGTCCAATTGGCGAAGCCCATGTTTGGATCCGCGCCTTGGATGAGAACCCTGATGTTCGTCACATCCGTGCAACCATAGTCGTTGTTAAGCCGCAGGTACAGGTCATAGGACTTACCAAGCTCCACCGTGAATTCAGCCGCAACATCGTTGAGCCCTGGCTGGGGAGCGCCAGCCGGCAAAAGGAAGATGTCCGGACTTTCCCAGAACGGCACGCCACCCGCATTTGACGGTGTGCCACCGTTGTCGCCATCGTTATCCTTGATAAACACGTGGTCGCTTTCCCCTGCAAGACAGGTCGCGCCGGCCCCGCCGGCAGGTACGTTGGTTGAGCCGAACATCCGCGTGACCATGAGATTTGCGTTGGGCCACGTGATCTTCTCCGGGGTCACTAGGGTCAAGTTGTCGGTTTCGCACGTAGTGCTGCCGTATATTGTTTGACTGTTTTTGGACGTGAGCGGTGTCTGGCTTGGACAGATAGCGGCACTGGCGGACGTATCGCCTACGCAGTTAGACCCCGCTACGAGGGTCATGACCTCAGTATTCTTGAATTGCGCCTGTCCTGTATTGCCCATCCCCAAAATGCTGCCTGTTGCATCGAACCAGTGACCCGCCAGCCCATATTGGTCCTCGACAGTAACGGCGTACAAGCCAGGAATTTGGTTGACAGCGTCTGGATCGGCAGGCGCATTGGCCGGGGTCATGCTATACTGAACAACCATACCGAGCATGTGCGTTGCTGGAACAGTCGAGGTGTCATCAAATGTGTAGCCGGCGAGATCCACGTAATCGAAGGCGCGGAGACTCTCGACTGACGACTTGCGCTTGGGGAGGCACTTATTGTGATAGTCGTTGGGATTCGCACCACCGTTGATGTTCCAGATGCACGCGTCCAGATCGCCGTTAGCGCCCGCATTGGGATAGTTCTGCAGCACGAACTGGACCACGCAGTTAACCCCGCTGCCATCGTTGCAGGCGAAGTATTGCGGATTGAGCTGCACGCTCCACTGATTGAGCATAGTCCGTTTAAGCGCCGCTTTTCCTTCGCCGCAAAATGTCTGATAACAGATCTTACGTTATCTACATTGACCTACACACCCAAACTATCCCCTCTACCCAGGGGAAAACAAGCCCAATTTGGGGGGTGGGCCGCCATGGGCATAGCCCGTCCCTGGCCCAGCTATTGGGGGTCACGTAAGTCACCACGCGGGTCTGGGCGGGTCAGCGTAGTCGACCTCGGCGAGGTCGGACGTGCCCGAAGGCTCGGCTTGCGGCGGTGGGTGCGCGGCGGCGCGGCGGGGGGCTTCGCTGGGGATTCCGAGGTGGTCCAGAATCTTGCGTATCGCTTCTGGCTTTGTGATTGCGGCTAGGATCTTCATGCGGCCTTGGCACTTCGGGCATGTCAGCGCGTCTGTCATGAAAACGCGTTTCAGAAGTAGGGCCCAAGGCAGTCGGCTGATTCTTGGTATCTTGGTGATATCGATCTCGCGGGATTCGTCGATGCCTGCCTTGTCGGCGCCTGCAGTATCGGCGCTCTCCGCATCTGGCGCGGGCGCCGTCGGCACCACCTTGGCGCGATCCTTGGCCGCGGG
>Ga0265316_10003817_pt1 | contig 15129 bp, 18 predicted proteins | sample 4522metaG_FD_202092 | JGI IMG/M metagenome (GOLD analysis project Ga0265316, IMG submission 202092) | Rhizosphere microbial communities from Carex aquatilis grown in University of Washington, Seatle, WA, United States - 4-5-22 metaG | ecosystem: Host-associated > Plants > Roots > Rhizosphere >...
GGCATCGGCGGAGTCCACCGCTGCCTTAGCTGCTGATACGTCTGATTGGGTTGCCATGTTCATCACCTCGTCTGCTGTTTCAGGGTTTCAAAGGCTGAGTAGATAAGTAAGTCTTGGATCTCCTCCGCGCCCTCCCTTTTGAAGTCGCGTGGGTCGCTGGCAATTGCCAGTTTACCATATTCTTGCTGGCCAGCTAGAAGCCTTTGCGCAAGTACGAGCATGACGCGCTTCTCCTCTGCGCCGAGCGCCGCCCACACCTCGAAGAAGGCTCGGTCGCTCATGACTCCACCGTTTTGATGTGTCTGCGTTCGCAGGCGTCGATCGCGAACAGGTATGCCAGACGTCGTAGCGCGTGCGGGTACGAGCTGTCGCCCAGCGTGGTCCACTCGAGCGCCATGGCCTCTTGGGCGATCGCGACAAGTACACGCTGGGCGCGGTCGTGTTGGAATTGCTGATACAGCGTCATGCTGCCTCGAAGCCAATCGAGAGCATGTCCGACACGTCTGACGCGAGTACGCTGATCTGGCCTGCCTCAACGCCATAGCTGCGCCCCGAACCCGATACGACGTGGGAGGAACCTGCAAACTTGGCTGGCACGTTGAGTATCACTTGAACCGGGGGAGGCTCGACGGTCGCGGCAGACTGCGGACCGCGCTCGGACGGGTCGCCGTACTTTCTTCGCATCCACTCGAAAAGCCCCGCGTGCGACTGGTATCCTCCCGAAGCGCGCCAGATGGCGAGCACGAGTGCCGAGACGACGTCGCCATGGCCACCGCCCGCACGTCGAGGGGACGCAATGCGAATACTCCCCCCGCTGACTGGTACGGCCGTCACCGCACGGAGCTGCGCAAGTAGTCGCGGATCATTGGGCAGGCGCAACTTGCTCGCGCGGAGCAGCCCGCGGAGAAACATGTACGAATCGTATTTGCCCTGCGCGCCCGACGGAGCATCTTCGAAGCTGAGATGGCACGTGTTGAGATGCTCGATTGCCGATTGCCGGTAGTGCGCGTCGAGCGCGATCGATGTCACGCCATGCCGTCGCATGACAGGCGCGAAGCGGTCGACGATCACGTAGCGCGGTGAGAGCGGCTGGCCCTTCGCCGGGCGTATCTCGTCGCTCTCCAAAAGCTCGTAGACGTCTTCGACCCGCGACGCGATTGCGATGGCGCTGCTGTCACGCTCGAGCCCGAGGTCACCCCCCGCGCCAACCGACGCACCGTGGCCGGCGGCAATGACCGCGGCCCGGCCTTCGACCACTGCCTCGCGGAGTCCTTCGACGAACAGGCGCGAGCCACCACGGGCCCCGGGAACGCAGAAGTATTCGCGCTGCGCGTTCTCTTCGTCGCGACCCATCTCGCGTGCGATGTCTCGCTCGAGCTGCTCCGTCGGACGCATGAACGTCGACGTGCCCAGCGCCGCGACCGCGTCTTTCGGGTGCCCATAGTTTCGGTCGAACGCCTCGCCGGTGAAAGTCTCGACGGGCCACGGCGTCGATATCGCGATCACGTGCGCGAGCAATCGCGGCATCGCGGCCGACACCTGGTCACGGTCGGTCACCGCAAAGTCGCCATCGTCGCCGGATGCGAAAAACTCGCTCTCGTCCAGGATGAGGACCACGACGTCGCGGCCGCGGAGATTGGCGCCACCACGCGAGGCAGCGACGGAACGCACCTCCACAAGCCGGCCATCGGAGCGGCGCAATGTGAACCCGTCTGCGGTGTCGTCCTCGACGTGCCGCTCGAGCGGCGTGCCTCTCACGAGCTCCCGGCCGATGGCCACGGCGATCTTCGCGATCGGCTTCGAAGGGCTGACGACGAACGCGCACGGCACCTGCCCCCGGCCGACGTGCGATAGGTCCGCCGTCCACGCGCAGTAAACCGCGAGCGCGCTCGCCACGGTGCTCTTGCCCGAAGCGCGCCCCAACCTCCAAATCAGGATGCGACGGAGCGCGGGATCGATCTCGTCCACGTTGCCGAAGAGCGTGCGGGCGAGGTCTCGGTCGTTGCCCAAAAGCTGGCAAGGTTGCACGCCGTCGACGGCCACGGCCAAGAGCGCACGCCAGGGCGCCGTAAACTTCAGACGCAGGACACCCGTGGCGAATGCGACGAAGCTCTGCCGTTTCATGTCCCCTCGTCATCGGCGAGGAAGCCAACGGGTATGACGTTGGGGTCGAAGCGGTCTCTCGCCGCCGTTGCGTGGACGCGGGCAATGTCGTGGCAGGTCACGAGCACACGCTCCGCGCGCTGCGACTGCCGGTCGGCAACTTCGAGCATCCGGAGCCCCTCGGGGGTGTCGAGCCCGAGCGCCTCTGCCTTGATGGTGTAGAACGCGTGTAGGGCCTGGTGGCGGGCGTAGACGGACAAGAGCGCGCGCACTGGCGCGGCGTCGCTGGGCAGGGCGGCGAGCACGTGGCCAAACACCCGCCGAGCATCGCGGGCCACTACGAGCGCCTCCCCGCTCGCCGCCTTGCTCCCGAGCGCCTTGCGGATCGTGTGGGTGAACCGTGCGGCACGGGCCTGCCGGTTGCCTGCCGCGAACCTGCCGTCGGGCGTGCGCGCGTCGGTCGGCTTGCCGTCGGTTTGGGCGCCGAGGTCGCTGGCCCGAGGGAGAGACGGGCGAAGCTTGCCATGGGAACGTTCGAAACCCATCAGCGATCCCCCCGAAGTGAGCGGAGCGCCGCCCTGATCTTGACGAGCGCCTCCGTGACGGCGATTGGCACCCGACGTCCGTCTTCGCGATGAAACCTCTCCCACACGAGCAGCGCGCGGCGGGATACGGCCAAGCTGGCGTGGGTCCGCTCGCGGAGCCCGATGTCAACCAGGCGTTGAACCGCAGGCGGCAACGGCTGGCGCAGCTCGGCGCCGTCGATGGCGTCCACCAGCGCGGCGGGCTCGCAGATGGCGAATGCGTCGGACATGTTCAGCGCCCCCCGCCGTTGCGCGACGATGCGTCAGGACGCGCTTTTGGCATGTGGACGACCTGAGGGCGCTCGCGGGGCTGTGCCTCGTGCAGGTCGCAGGCGGCGACCCATTTGCGCACGGCCTCAAGGACGTCGACGCGCAGCATCGGCGACAGCGAGATCCTGTAGGTGGCGCCAGTCGCAACGGTGCGGCCGATGCTCAGCGCCGGCGGGCGACCCCCCCCGAGGTGCGTCACGAGCTCCAAGACGATCTTGGATTGATCGCGAGGGCTGGTCGATTCGAACAGAACGGAGACGACGGGCGGAACGGATGAGTTATCAGTCATGATGGGCTCCAAGTCTGGTGAGAATCATTGAGCTTTTCGCCAATCGTCCCTTGGCGAAGGACGATATTCGTCGCAAAGCGCTTGTATTCGTGTGCGTGCGACGGTTTGGGAAACCGTTGCAACCGCGTCTCAAGTCGGACGGCTAAGCCATTCGCACGCGCGAGCGCGGCGGCGATTGGCGCGGCGCTGTGAGGATCGCGGGCGCGCGCACACAGGACTCCGGCGCGGTGGCCCTTTCCGAGGAGAGAGCTGGCCAGGAAACACCCCTCCAAGAGCGCCGGGGCCTTTCCGGGGGCCAAGGCTTGTTGGCTTCGTGGCTTCACTGGCCTGCCTCTTCCAAGTCCCAAGCTGGTGGGTATCCCAAACCCGTTTGAGTGGGTTCAGTGGGTTCAGTGGGTTGATCCGCCTTACAATATGTGAGTTTTTCAGAGTCAGAGCCCCGTGGCTGAATGAACCCACTATTGCCACTCAACCCACTATTGCGGGTGACGGTCCACTTGATCAGGCCCCCCATTCCCGAGCCGTTGTGCTTCAGGCGGTACCCCCCTTGGAGCAGGTCTTTCATCGCGCTGAAGCGCTTGCCGAGGCGCCGCACGTCGAGCTTTCGACCGTCGCCCTTGCCCACGAAGCCAGCGATTCCCTCGATGGCCCCGCGCAGCTCGTCAAGCGTCTCGTCCTGGCCCGCGAATACGTCCTTGACCAGCGCCGACACGGTCACGTCAGGCACCCCGCGCTTCTGAAGCCAGCCATGCAGCCCCCGGAGTAGGGAGAGCTCTTGGCCGTCTTCGTCGGTTCCCTCGACATCGCGCACGAGCTCGCGCACGTCGCCGCCGCCGGCCCAGCGAATCATGGCGGCAACGGTCTGGCCCCAGTGTTCGAAGGAGTCGAGGCGGCGAATGGCGGCCTTTGGCTTGTCGGCCAGAATCCAAGCCCGTACGAGCGTGAACGCGGCCGCGAGCAGCCTGCCTCGCTGCTCTCCTACGAAAGACGGCAGATCGTGGGTGTACGTGTCGCGCGGCACGTCTGGACGAACGAGTGTGGAGACGACGGCACGCCGATCGGTGTCTCCGCCGATGCGGGCGCGGTTTGCCGTGAACGCGACCGTTGTGTTCCACGGCAGATGCTTGAGCTGCGTCAGGCCCAGCATCCGAAAGCCCGTGTGCCCATCGCAGGTCAGAACCTTGTCGAGGGGAGCGCCGCCGATGACTGCCCCCTGGCTGACGTTGTCGAAGAACAGGACGTCGGCGCCAGCGTCCGCGGCCGCACTGATCATCTTCTCTTGCTCGTCTTCGACCTTTGCCCAGGTGTTCGACGCCGGTACGCGCCCCGTGGCCAGCAGACAAGCGCTCTTGGTGGCCAGCGACTTGCCGCAATTTTTCTGCGGCGCCGTCTGCACAAATGCCGGCACGTTGCCGCGGATTACCGGCCGAAGCAGCACCGTGAGAGCCAATGCTACGGGGGTGTAGCGCTCTGCTTCTGTCTCGTACGGAAACTCCGCGAACGGCTCGACAAGCTCGGTGAGCGCTGCCTTTGCGTCGTCGTGGGTCGGCCGCTCGGGAATTGCCGCAAGCTCGACATTGCTCGCCACGTAGTACTGGCTGGCCGCGTCGTATCCATGATGCACCAATGAGCCGTCCAGGTGCATGATGGGAGTGACTGAGATTCCACGAATGGGGCGAACATGCGCCCAGAACACCTTCTTTAGGAACGCGGCAAGTACTTGGGCCGATGGTAGGTCCCTATTCCAGACCCACTCCTTATCGTCGCCTGCGCCTTCCGAGCGCCAGTATCCATAATCCACGTGCTCCGTGATTCGCGCAACGAGCGACGAATTATGGATCGGCGAAAGGATGATGTCTTCCGGCGCGAAGGATATTCGCAGCCGCTTCGCATCGTCTGCCATCACCCCGCGCGCGATGACGAGCTCGCCCCCGCGCTGATACAGGCGCGAGTCGCCCGTCTTTGGGTCGCTAAGGGCCTCGTCAAGATCCTCAAGTACTCGGTGTACGTCCTTGCCGCGCTCGACACGAGGAAGGCCATCGGTGTTGCGCACCAGCTTGCCGCTCGAGTCACGGCCGCGGCGCTTCGTCTTGGCGTCTATCGGTGTAACGGTAGCCGTCACGCTGCCCTCGTTTTCTCGGCCAAGAAGCCTGCAGGCAACCGCGATCGCGTCGCTTGCCGGACCTTGTGTTGCAATTCACGAAGCGACCACTGCGGCACGCAAATGGGATTGTGTATTTCGACCAGCAATCGCAACGCGTCGGCGGGGTCGAGATTGAAACCGCGCACCATCTTCGCAGCCGCGCGGAAGGTCGTATTGCTTCCTTGGCTGCCTTGGATAGCGCCGGCCATACAAGCCAAATATCGCGAAGCGCGCTCGACCCGATGCGAGTAGCTTTCATCCACGAACCGAGTTGCCGGCACTGGCATCGGCTCGGGCTTCGGGATGACGGCAAGCGCCTCGTCAACTGACGTGAATGCGCCTCGAAGTACTCGCGAGACGCAGTGTCCCGACGGCGGGCGGCATGGCACGGCGAACGGCTGCGCGGCCGAGCGCGCCGAGTATTCTGGACGTCCTCCTACAGCTTCGATCTTCGCCGCGAGGAAACGCCATACTCGGTCGTGCTCTTCAACGGTCTCGGTTGGCCGGTCGAGCGGGACGATCGGGCGCCAGCACGGCGAGGATTCCGTCGCGTTGAACGTGGAGTGAATGATCGCGTAGGTGCCAGCAAACGCGTCCTCGAGCTGCGCCAGCGTCGTGCCATTGTCCACGTCGAACATGCACGCATGCCCCATTCTGAAGCTCGCCAGGTTGCGCTTTCCGCTGTGGAATTCGGCGAGCGCCCAGCGAGGGAGACCCTCCTTGGCCAGCCCCGGTTTCGGATTGGCAATACGCGCCTCGATCATCTCCCATGGCAACGCGATATGCGCTCCCACGGTCTCGTAGATACTCGGCCAGAAGATTGCGACGGGCATCATGCGGCCGCCGCCTTCTCGGCGCGCTTCGCCACGAATCGGCGCATGAGGCGCTCGGCGATCCTCGCGGCGGCCGCCGGTGAGCCTGCCCAGATGGTAGGGATGCCGTGGTCAACGTGAAAAGCGACGACGCTGCCGACAACCGCGGCGGGGTGAACGCGCGCGCGGTAGACGTGCTTGGCGACGTCCTCGAGGCTTGCCTCGACGATGATCGCTGCGAAGTCGAACGTCTGGAATCTCTCCAGTTCAGCGACGAAACGCGGGCGCTCCCAGCTGCAACATGCCACGAGGTCCCCGAGCGCCTTCCGCTCGATTCCGAATACATCTTCGAAATCGGTCGGCGCATAGTCCGACGTCTTCATCGCCTTTCGGGTGACGACGACGTCCGGCGAGAACGTCCACGCGGTGTGCTCGGGCTCGCGAGTGTCGATCGTGACGGGGAACGGCGGCGTTTCGGCTGTGCGCGTCATGATTCGTCCAATTCCGTATAGAGGGCGCGAAGCCGAATGATCGCGCCCGCGACGCTCTCCTCCACGGCTTCAAGGTTCGAGCGCTCAAGATGCATCGCGGCAAAGTTGAGCAGCCCCAGGACCCGATCGATTTCGGTCCGTACCTCGACCGTGGCAAGTTTGCTTTTTTCGAGCGAGTGGATATTCTGCACTGGCTTTCTCGTTGCGAACGTCGTTGCGGTTGCGTTGCACTGAGCGGCTCGCCCTCCACGGCGGGCCGTTCGTCATTTCAGCGGGCGTTGACGGCGAGCCCGGCCGCGGCGAGCTGCCGCAAGGCCTTCGCGTTCGGGCTTTCTCGACCGAGCATTGGCGCGGGCGCGCGCAGCTGCGGCGCCAGAAGCGCGGCGAGGTCCTCAACGCGAACGAGATACTCCTTGCCAGGCTTCGTCGCCGGCAACTTGCCCGTTCGGACTAGGCGCCTGCCCGTCCTGAGCGGAATAGAGAATTGCTCACACGCTGCGAGAAGGGTGATTAGCTGCGGTGTCGCCATAAGCGATACCGTAATTCACGATTCGTAGCGTGTCCCTCAGTATCCGATGGACGCTACTTGATAATAGGGGGGTACCCCCTCACCCCCGATTGCAGGGCTATTGCTGCTGCTTCTTCTGCATGCGCCGCGCGACCTTCCAGTCCGTCTCGATCGTGCTGGCGCTCAGAGTTCGACCTTCTTTGCCGACCACGCCGCACTTGTCCTTCAGCAGACGTGCGACGAAAGCAGCCTTGCTCGTCTCGTGGCTCTCGCTCCTCTTCGCGCCAGGCGCCCGAGACAAGGCGGGCTTCAAGTCCTCGTCGGAGATGCGGTCATCGTATGCGCCCATGGCCAGCGTCTCGGGGTGCGGCCTGCCTTCGGCAAGTCTGTCGATCCGCATGAGCAGTCCAAGGCGCGCAGCCCGCTCTGGCTCCGCACCACCTTGCTCGAACATCCGGCGCAGCATATTCTTGCAGTCGCCCCGAAGCACTGCGGCTTGCGCTGCGAGCTCCGCAGCTGGCAGCGGCTCCTTCCCCCGCACATGCCTGGTGCTACGAATTATGCGCTCGGGGTCCACGTAGCCGTCCCAAAGCAGATCGGCGAAGGACTTGATCTCACGCCACACGAGTTCCAGGTCCCTCGTCTCTCTGTCCTCGGGCGTTACAGGTGCAGCCACCGTGGGCGGCATCGCGCTCGGAAGCGCGCGCAGCGTCGTGGGGGCGTCCGTCGCCGCGTTCGCCATGAAGAAGGCCTTGAGCTCCTCAGCCTGCCGGCGCTGCTCCTCTGTTTGGAGCGGCGGCGCGAGAGACAATCCCGCTGGCCCAAGGGGCTTACCGCTTTCACCCACGGCCGCGCCCCCCGAGCGCTTCGAGGATGCCACGGACGACGTCCCACTGGCCCTCTCGGGTGGCTCGGTCGAGGGCCCGTGCGAGCGCTGCTTCGAGCTTGCCATCCGATTCGTCCTTTATCGTCCCACCCATGTTTTCAAGGGGTGCCATGAGAGCCAATGCGTCACTTTTCGGCAGTGTAGCAAGCCCCCCGTTTGACGACGAATCGCCTTGTTTTTTCGGTGTTTCGTGCTCTTCTGGGGCCCTGTCCTTTGACGATTGCCTCAACTGCGGCAACTCGATGGGGTGCTCGTAGGCGGTGACCACGCGGCACGACGGATCGCGTCGGATCGCGCGTGAGGGCCCGCGCGTATAGAATGGACCCAAGGGAGCCACATGACCGCCCGCAAATTCTTGAACGCTCTCGGCGACGTGATCGACGCCGTCGAGCTCTGGTCGGCGAGCCGCAAAGGTCGCCTGTCGCCGGAAGAAAAGGACCTTCTCGGTGCCTATGAGCGCTACCAGACGCTGAGGCAGCGCCCGCGCAGTGTTCCGCCGCCGCGCGCGAGAGGCTTTGCGCCCGACGAGCAACCCACCAAGCAGCGGAAATCCCAACTGTAGCTATCGGAGCGAGTGCGCCGAAGCGCGGTAGCGCCGTCGCTCCACCATGTTCGACTCCGCACCGCGCATCGCCGACGAGTCCCAGCTCCCGCTCGCGGGGGTCCGGTCGGTCATCCGTCTTCTGGCAGAAGGGGCCACGGTGCCCTTTATCGCCCGCTATCGCAAAGAACAAACCGGCGGCCTCGACGAATTGCAGATTCGCGGCGTCGAAGAGCGATCCGCCTACCTCACGGAGCTCGACGCGCGACGGCGCGCCATCCTTTCGGAGATCGAATCGCAAGGAAAGTTGACGCCCGAGCTCCGGGCGAAGCTCGAGGGCTCCTGGGTCAAGGCCGCCCTGGAAGACGCGTACCTGCCCTTCAAGCCCAAGCGCCGCACGCGGGCGGCAATCGCCAGGGAGCGCGGCCTCGAGCCTCTCGCGAGACGAATTCTCGAGCAGTCGGCGATGGGCGCGATGCAAGCGGTCGTCGCCCCGTTCATCGACCCGGGGAAAGGAGCACCCGACGCGACGAGCGCGCTTGCCGGAGCGCGCGACATCGTCGCCGAGACGATCGCCGACCGAAGCGAGGTGCGGGCCTTCGTCCGCGACGTCTTCAAGAAGGACGGGCTCCTCGTCAGCAGGGCCGTGAAGAGCAAAGTAAGCCAGCCGACCAAGTTCGAGGCCTACTACGACTTCCAGGAGAAGGCGCGATCCATTCCTTCGCACCGCTTCCTCGCCATCCGCCGGGGCACCGAAGAAGGAGTTCTTCGCATGTCGATCGACGTCGACAAGGAGGCCATCGGGGCTCGCATCGCGATCTTCGCCAAGCATAGGCCCGCCTCGCCGTTCGCCGGGGAGCTCGCGGCGGCGATTGAAGACGCCGTCGCCAGGCTTCTCTGCCCGAGCATCGAGGGAGAAGTGCTCGGCGAGATGAAAGTCTCAGCCGACAGAGACGCCGTGGTCGTCTTCGCCGAGAACCTTCGCCGGCTCCTCCTTGCGCCCGCCCTCGGACGCAAGGTGGTCGTCGGCGTCGACCCGGGACAGCGCACCGGCTGCAAGTGCGCGGTGGTCGACGACACGGGCAAGCTCGTCTTCCACACGGTCTTCCACCTGGTGTCCGGCGACGACGCGTTGGCGCGCGCCCGCCAGACGCTGCTCGCACTCCTCGGCAAACATTCTCCGTTCGCCATCGCGGTCGGCAACGGGACACACGGACGAGAGACCGCGGATTTCTGCAGAAGCGTCGTCAAGGGCGCGGGCTCGAGCGCGCTCGTCGTCATGGTGAGCGAATCGGGCGCCAGCGTCTACTCTGCAAGCGACGTCGCGCGCGAGGAACACCCGGATCTCGACTTGACCGTCCGCGGAGCCATATCGATCGCCCGCCGCCTCCAGGATCCACTCGCGGAGCTCGTGAAGATCGACCCGAAGGCGATCGGCGTCGGCCAGTACCAGCACGACGTGCACCAGCCCACGCTCAAGCGAAAGCTCGACGAAGTGGTCGAGAGCTGCGTCAACGCGGTCGGCGTGGAGCTCAACACGGCGAGCGCCCTTCTCTTGTCGCACGTCGCGGGCTTGGGCGACGCGCTCGCCAAGCGCGTCGTCGCTCACCGCGAAAACAGGGGCGCCTTCCGAACACGCCAACAATTGCTCGACGTACCCGGCCTGGGACCGAAGGCCTTCGAGCAGTGCGCGGGATTCGTCCGGATCCGCGGCGGAGCGAATCCGCTCGACGCGAGCGGCGTCCACCCGGAGCGCTATGCGCTGGTAGCCCGCATTGCCGCGGACGCGAACGTCGCGCTGACGGACCTCATCGGCCGAGCCGAAGCGATCGCGAATATACCGTGGTCGAACTACGCCTCCGCCGACGTCGGCGGGCCAACCTTGGAGGACATACAGGCCGAGCTGGTGAGGCCGGGTCGGGATCCGCGCAGCGCATTCGAGGCGCCCGCGTTTCGCGACGACGTCCGCAAGCTCGAGGACCTCGCTCCGGGAATGGATCTCCAAGGAGTCGTCACGAACGTGACCGCCTTCGGCGCGTTCGTCGACGTCGGGGTGCATCAGGACGGCCTTGTCCACGTCTCGCAGCTGGCCTCCCGATTCGTGCGTGATCCGCACGAAGTGGTCAAAGTGGGCGATACGATTCACGTGCACGTGCTCGAAGTGGATCTCGTGCGAAAGCGGATCGCGCTGAGCGCCAAGCCAAAAGGACAGGGTCCGCACGCCGGCGCGAAGGACTCCCCGCGCCGGAGCTGAGTCGTCCGCGCGCACCTCCGGAGAGCGCGCGGGTCACTCGATCGCGCGGCACCGAACGATGGCGGGCACCGAGAGCGCGCCATCGAGCTCGTCGACCGGGCGACCGCGCAGATGAGCGAAGGGATAGTGTTCGCTCGAATGCATTGACCTCCGCTCGCCCGCCGGGCAAGCAACATTGCCCCGTCTGCGGAGATCCCTGTACGCTCGCCGGTCGATGAACCGCGTGATCGTTCGCCGCCGGCTGCACATTCTGGGTCTCATGGCATCGCTCTCTCTCCTCCTGCCGGGCTGCCCGAAGAAGCAGCCCGTCGCAGTGGAAGACGCCGAGCCACCTCCGCCCCCGAGCGCGCCGACGGTGACCGAGATCGCGCCGTTGACGGAAGCGACGGACGCCGGCGACGCCGCGGCGGAGGCGGCGAGCCCCCCGAAGAAGTGGGTTGGCCCGGCGGTGACACCGAACCAGTCGAAGCTCGCGGCGTGCTGCGCCGCCATGCGCTCGCAAGCCAAGCAGATGGGACAGTCCCCCGAGGCGTTTCAGCTCAACGCGGCCGCGGTTCAGTGCGACCTCTTCGTGAAGCAGGTCGGGCCCCAGGGAACGGCGCCCGAGTTCGCCCAGGTCCGGCAGCTGCTGACGAGCGTCAAGCTGCCGTCGGCGTGTCAGTTCTAGTGCGGTCCGCCGGTTTTGCTGGCGGCGTTCGGCCTGGCAATCAACCGCAGAACTTGTGCCGAGCGGCACTCGTCCGTCGGATCGCGCCACCATAGCGGGCGGGGCGATGCTAGAGCCCGCCCCCATGCGCAAGAAACGACGCTGGCCGTGGGTCGTGCTGGCCATCATCGCGTTGCTCCTCGTCTCCAAGCATTTCTTGCTGGACACAGCGGCAGCTGCCGGCAGCGAGTACTCCATCGACGTCGATGCGCTCCATCGCGCCGCAACGGCTTCGGGGCCGCTTCCCCAGGGCATCGAAGTGGAGAAGGTGGGCGAGTTTGCCTTCCCACAAACGCTCGTCGTCGCGGGCGATGGATTTCACATGCACCCGATGGTGCTGCTTTCGCACCGCGTGATGTGGCCGGACCACTCCATCGTCATCGACACGGCGATGAGTCCCGAGGCTGCGAAGAAGCTACCGGGCAGCAAGATGGACGTCGCCGCGTTCGGCCGGGTGCAAGTGGCGATGCGCAAGGCGAGTGCGATCGTGTTCACGCACGAGCACGTGGACCACGTCGGGGGCGTTGCCAGCGCCCCCGATTTTGCGGCCATCGCGAAGAAAGTACGCATGACCACCGAACAGTGGAACGGGCCCTCCCTAGAGCGCGGCGACTTTCCACCGGGCGCGCTCGCGAGCCTCGATCCCCTCTCCTACCAAGGCCTCTACGCGCTGGCACCCGGCGTCGTGCTGCAAAAGGCTCCCGGTCACAGCGTCGGCTCTCAACTCTTGTACGTCGAGCTCGCGAGCGGCGTGCGCTTCCTTTTCGTGGGTGACATCGCCTGGTCGTCCGAGAACATCACGCGACAAATCGGCCGCCCAGGGCTGGCCACCCTGCTCATGAAGGAAGACCGACCCGCCGTCGCGGCCCAACTGCGGGCCTTCGCTCGGTTGCCTGCGGACGTGCACGTCATCGTCGCTCACGACCCGATTGCGCTCGAGAAGGACCTCGAGGCGGGCCTGTATCGTCGCGGGTTCAGCGGGCTCGAGTGACATTCATTGTCGAGTTCGCGCGCTACATCGGGGGAGGCGGAGGCGGAGGCGGAGGCGGCGGGGGGGGCGGTGGCGGCGGCAGATCGATCGGCTCCCACTGCGGCGTGTGGTTGCTCTGCGGCTGACCGGCGAACCCCGCGAGCGTCGCGGTCGTGTGCTGGTTCCAGATGAAGATGCCGGGCGTGGTGGTCAGCGAGCCCGCCGCATCGACGACCAGCGACGAGAGGTAAAGGTGCGACGTGCTCTCGTTTTGCACGTTGCTCTTGGGACCGAACGGCACCTGGTTGCGAGACGAAGAGAAGATCAGCCAGTAGTAGGTCTTGCCGCCGCATTTCGGATACTCGGGCGACCACTTCGGCCAGCTGTTGTTGATGCCCGGGCTCACGACGCCCGTGCACGCCGGTGGATCGTTGGCGACGAGGCGGACGGGTGTTCCGCCTGCTGCGGGAATCACGTACACCTGCGCCTTCGTGTCGTAATACATGTTGTCGGCGACCGGCGAACGGTTGAACGCGATGAATTGGTCATCGGGTGAAAACGCGGGGTAGTACTCGTTCCACGCCGGATCGGACGCGCCCTTGATGGGGGCCGCGGCGCCGCCCATGCCGCCTGCGAACGGCACCGACCAAAGGTCGGCGGTGCCCAAAGCGAGCCGGCCGCTCATCGAGGCCTTCGTCGACGCGTACACGATCGTGTCGCCCCCGTGCGCCCATGCGGGCGAAGCCACCCCGGACGTGTCTCCCGTCCGCGCGATGATGCCCCAGGTCGTTCCATAGTTGGCCGCCATGCCGAGCGAGAGCTGATCGCCGCTGATCGTGCCTCCATCGGTGGGCGCGATCGGCGGCGCGGTCGTCGACAGGTCGATCCAGCCGAGCTGCGACTTGGCGGACGTATCCCACGTATTGCCCCCCTGGTACCCCCAAGGCGCGATCGGCGCCGCGGCCGGTCCGCCGTCAAATGCGGCCGCATTGAAAGTGCTCTCGTCCTGGAACGACGCCACGACGATGTGCTGGGCGAGTTCGTTCCACACGTGGGGTGAGAACGTCATCATTCCGAGCCATGGCATGCTCAGGGCCTCGGCGCCGCCCGGCGTCAGCCAAGGGGGAAGCTTGCCGGTGTCGTTCGGGTCGACCATGGCGGTGACGCCATCCCACGGATACGTCTCGACGAACGTCACCGAGCTGCGATCGGGCACGGCGACGTGACAGCCGATGCACGCGGCCGCGCCTTTCGACGCGCCTCTCGTTTGAAGGGCTCCGTTCTCCGCGCGCGCTTGCTTCCATTGCACCTGGGACACCGTGAGCGCCGTGGCGACGTTCTCGTCGCCGACGCTGAAGCTCTCGAGCCACGACTGCGGGGAGGGTGGCGTCCAGGACGAACCGACAGCCGCCCAGTAAATGATGGTGCCGTTCGCGAACGCGGGCGCGATCTGGAACTTCACCGACGAGCTCGTCGGCGTGCCTCCGGTCGCCGCGACCGCGCTGACCGTCACGGTGACGTCTTCGCCCCACGTCGATCCGGCGATGGCTTTCCAGATGTCCGCGGGAATCTCCCAAGTCTTGCTCTTCGTATAAACGACCAGATCGTTCATTTGCCGATCGGCGTGGATGCGAATCTGGAAAATCGTTTGCGTCGCGCTCGCGGGAGTGAAGCGAATCCGCGGGCGCAGCCAGTTGTTGGGAAAGAGCGAGCCGTCGGGAGGCTCCACGATGCAAGGCCCGCCGGTCGCGGCCGCCGCGGCACTGAAGAGCGGCGCAAGGGTGGCGACCGCCTTGGCCGGGATCTGCGACCCGTCATCGGGGTGCTGCTCGATGTATTCGTGCGCGCCGTCTTCGACGAGCTCGTCGCACGTTGGATCGCACGACCGACCGGACGCACACGTTCCCGACTTGTTCTCCGAGAGCGCGGCCGAGCCGTCGCCTGGGCCGCCCTCGCCCGCATCCATGGGCGGGACAGCCGCCGGGATGACGATCGTGCCGCCGCTCGACCCCTGCGGAGGGGCTGCGCTACCGGGCGACGTCCCGCTCTGCACGACGCCCCCGTCCTCGGCGGGCAGCACCGTGTCGTTCGACACCGACGACTTCACGGCGTGCGCGCAAGCCGCAGCCCCGACCAGCCCCACGAGCATCCAGGAGCGACGACTCACGACCGACGTATAGCCCACTCAGGGAATCCAGTCCCCGGCCGGCCGTCTGGATCGTACTCACCGCGTTCCGTCGTTCAATCGAACTGCCCATTTATCGTGGGACCATAAACGCCATGGTCGAACCTTCGATCGCCAAGCGGAGCCCCCAAGTGCGTCCAACCAAGGCCACGCCGGAGGGGCGCAGCGCAGGCTGCACAAGACGACTACGGCTGGGGGGTCGGGGGGAGCGGCCGCGCTCCCCCCGTGTGAAATTCGTTCAGTCGCGTGAGCTCCAATCGCGTCAGCCGGAGCGGAGCCCCCAAGTGCGTCCAACCAAGGCCACGCCGGAGGGGCGCAGCGCAGGCTGCACAAGACGACTACGGCTGGGGGGTCGGGGGGAGCGGCCGCGCTCCCCCCGTGTGAAAT
>Ga0265316_10003818_pt1 | contig 15128 bp, 11 predicted proteins | sample 4522metaG_FD_202092 | JGI IMG/M metagenome (GOLD analysis project Ga0265316, IMG submission 202092) | Rhizosphere microbial communities from Carex aquatilis grown in University of Washington, Seatle, WA, United States - 4-5-22 metaG | ecosystem: Host-associated > Plants > Roots > Rhizosphere >...
TTTCGGGCGTGACTCCCTCTTTGACCAAGGCCCTACACTCGGTGGCCAGCCTGCCGTCGGCGCTGCTGGCCAACGGGGTGGCCGTCAATCTGAAATACACGCCTGACAATGCCCACCGCGACAAGATGCTAGACAATTTCGTGGCCTCAGTTGAGGGCTATTTCGATCCAGCCCCGGGCGGCCAGGGCGGCATGGAGATCCAGTTCAATGTGACCACGCACGACACATTTGTGGATGCCGTGAAAAACCCGCAAAAATACCCCGAGCTGTTGGTGCGGGTATCGGGCTACACCGCATACTTCAAGGATCTCAATCCACAGATGCAGCAAGAGATCATCGATCGCACCGAATACGACCTGGGCACGGGCCGGGCGGTGGAATTCTCCCGCACGGGCTCGTCAGTGTGAAAGGCCATCATGACCCGCGTGAAACATTTCCTTTTCAAGCTGCTTTCGTGGTTCCTGCCGGATCGGATCGCCCGCCGCTTGATGCGGAAAGAGATCGAGGACTTGCAGCGCGCCCTGGAAGGAACCCTGACCGACAAGTTCTTGGAGATCTTGCTTGGGGGTATGGGCCTGGCCTTTTTGCTGCTGCGGGGTTTTCGGCGCAATCTGGCCGGATTTTCGGGCCGATATTTGTTCCGCACCGCAGACGGGACGGTGGCCGCGGGCGCCCGCTTTGCCAGTGGTCACATGCATGTCCTGCATGAGGCCGACAATGCCTACGACGTGGCGGTCACCTTCAAGGATCCGGCGGCCCTCCGCAAATTCCTGTTTTCCAAGGACCAGGACATCTTGGCTTCCATTTTGGCCAACGAGGTCAGCGTGGACGGCAACCTGAACTACATCTACAAGTTCGGTTTCATGGCGCGGGACCTGGTGAATCGGCTGGGCGTGGCCTGAGCGCGGGTGGGGCGATCCGGTGGCACATCCTCTCATTGTGGACATCAAGCGCCACAGCCTGGAGGATGGTCCAGGAATTCGCAGTGTGGTTTTCTTCAAGGGCTGCCCGCTGCGCTGTGTATTTTGCCAGAATCCCGAGACCCAGGAATTCGCGCCTGAAATCGCGTTTCGCGCTCGCCTATGCATCGACTGCAAGGGCTGCCTTGACGCGTGTCCGCACCCGGCTCCCGTGGCTTTGCCGCTTGGGTCTGGGTTCTCGACCGTGGGTCGCCGTCGAAGTGAGTTTCCGCGCCTAGTTGCGGCTGCGTCCTGTGAAACCTGCGGTGCTTGCACCCGCGCCTGCCCCTCCGGGGCACTGGCCCTGATTGGCCAGCCTCTTTCGGTGGATGAGATCCTGGACGTGGTTCTGCGTGACGAGCCCTACTATCGTCACTCAGGCGGGGGCGTGACGCTTTCAGGGGGCGAGTGCACCGCATTTCCGGAATTTGCGGGCGAATTGCTCGCGCGCCTGCGCCGGCGCGGGATTTCCACCGCCATTGAAACATGCGGGGAATTCGCCTATTCGCCATTCGTCCAATTCATCTTGCCGCATGTGGATCTGATCCTGTTTGACGCAAAACTGGCCGACAGCGACGACCATATGCGGTTCACTGGCCGGGGCAATGAACGCATCTGGGCCAATCTGGCGAAGTTGCTCACCACGCGGCCCGAGCGGGTTCAGCCGAGGATTCCCTTGATTCCGGGTATCACCGATACTCGGGCAAATCTGGCGTCGCTGGCGGCCCGCCTGGCGCAATTGGGAGCGACCAGCCTGACCCTTTTGCCCTACAATCCCTTGGGCGCCACTATGGCGGAAAGCCTGGGTCGCCCCTTGCCGGCAGTGAAGACGCTTCCCAAGACCGGCGATGTGAGCGAAACTATCACCTGGTTCAAGACAGAGGTGGCACGCCATTCCTTCAAGTTCCTGTCGGCGTGAGATCGACGGCGCGGCCGTCGGAAAGGATCCGCACATGTCATTCGAGGTCAAGAGCAGGGTAATCGCACTGGAAACCGGACGCGGGGTCAAGGGCCTGACCGTGGAGGCCTATGATGCCGATCTGATCCATGACGACAAGCTGGGGGTTGGCGAGACCGATTCCGACGGCGCCTGCCGCATTCCCGTGCACGTGGGGTTCTTTTCGCTCGACCGCCCTGACGTCTACCTGGTGGTGAAATCCAGGCAGGGCCGCGTGCTGTCGTCGACCCGGGGCGCCTATCTGCACGACGTGACCAAGGACGTTTCGATTGAAGTGCCCATCCCGTGTTTCCGCTTGCTGGAAGCCGGCGTGCTTTCGCGAGGCGATTTGCCGCCTGAATTGGCGTCGGTCACGGTGGCGCCGGCCCTGCGCACCCTGACCCTGAATCCCAGTGCGACCGCGGATCCCCTGCGCAGCCAGATCGAAAGCGATCTGGGTGGGGGCACGGTGTTGGAGTTGCTCAAACAGTACATGGACGCCCTGCGGACAGCGGCGGACAATCAGGCCTTGCCCTTCAAGAAGCTGGGCAAACTGTTTGAATTGGGCCGCGACCTGCCGGCGCTCAATGGTCACCACTATGGCGTGGCCTTGGGCCTGCGCCTTTCAGGCGAGAACCATCCCCTGTCCCACCTGGACAATGTCGTGGGCCTGCTGTGGGGTGCGACCCTGCAGGACCAAAGCCCCTGGGTGGGAAAGAGTTTCCGCAGTGGAGATCAGGCGGCGCTGCGCGAGGCGGTGGGCGGGAATCCGGGCCCCAGCTCCAGTCTGCTTGGCATCAACCACTTCAACCAACTCGGCTGGCACGCGGCCAACAACATTTCGTTTCACGCCCTGAGCTGGTGGCTGAATCTGCAAGACGCGCCCCAGGAGGAGAAGCAGGCCTTTGGCTATGACCGCAATGGCGGCCACTTTATCGCGGGGCCGGCGCCTTCAGTGTGCCCGGAAACCCCGCGCCAGGTTCTGTCGCTCAATTACCGTTGGCCGGGCCTGGACAACCGGCCGCCCCTGTCCTGGCTGATCGACGAAATGGTGCAGATTGCTGACGGGCTGTATCTCGGCCAATTGCTCTTTGCCAGCCACCGCCTGTTGGGACGTTACGATTCCCGGCGGCCGCCGGCTGACTATGCCTACCAGCACATGGGCTACTTTGCCCTGTGGAACCCAAGCTGGAACGCCGAATCCCGTCGTCTGTTCCCGTTCCTGGAGGTTCCGGTGACCGCGCCCGGGATGGTGACTCCTGGATCGGCGACCCCGAAGGCGTCGCGCTACCGCGAGCTGAAGCTCGACAGTCAGCCGCCCGCCACTTGCAGCGATCGCGTGTTCAGTGAGCTGAAGGCAGACTTATCCGGTCAGCCGACCATCATGCATTTGTTGCAAGACTACTCGAACAAACTGCAGGACAGTCTGGACAATTCGTCACCCTTGTTCCTGCGCCTGCAGGAATTGTTCAACCGGGCGGCACCGGTCACGGCCATGCGCGGGTTCTATCGGGGCGCGCTGGTCAGCTGGCACGGCGCGGGCCTGCTCGACCTGTTCGCCAAGAACACACTCGACCTGGCGTGGAAGGGTTTTGCCGGCCGCTTCAGCACCTGGACCGGCAAGTCGTTCGACCCGATTACGCGCGAGCGTTTGGTGGAATTGACTGACGGCTTCGAGACGGGCGAGTTGCCCAGCACCTGGGGCGCCAACACCCAATCTTTGCGCACCATCAAGGAACGCGAGGTCGGACGCCTGATGAAGCTGGCCAACATCTGGACCGAGCCGGCCTCCCACACCGAGCAGGTCGACTTTGGCTACGATGTGAAGAACTTCTTCTTCATTGCCCATGTCGGAACGTCGGTGAACCAGAATTGTCCGGACAAGCGCATCTATCAGTTCAACTACCGCTGGCCCAAGTTGCGCACCATTGTGCCGGATCGTTTTTGCATTGATGAACTGGTGCAGATTGCCGATGGCCTGTACCTCGGCCAATTGATGTACGCCACCGACTGGGTCAAATCCTACGACCCGCGCCAGCCGCCCGCCTCCTACCGCTACGGCATGTTCGGGTACTTCCTGCTGATGGAACAAGACTGGCACGAGCTGCGCCTGCGTTTGGGCTTCGACCTGGACAACGTGTAGAAGAGAGGGACCGAGCAGAAAGTGCCAACAACACCGGCACTGTGGACATCAAGGTGGCCGCAGTGCCGGCGGGCAAGGCCCGTCGGACTGAAGGGACGAGGTTCGGATTGCCAGTGGTTTCACCGGGTGCGCCGGCATCGCGCAGGAGCGCAATCAGAGGAGTCTGAGATTTCGTACAGTCAGCTGCTGGGCCAATTCCTGGCTTTTCGGCAAATTGCCGAGCAGCGACTCGGCCAAGGGAACCCGATCGTTGCCTGATGACGACGGCACCAGGAGGCCCAGGGCTGCGGCGGCCTGGGCGGCGGCCTGGGTAAGTCTTGCATCGCCGGGCGCCAATTGCTGACTGACGAAAGCCATTTCAAAGGCGCGGGCCGCACTGTCGAAGGCGCGGAAACGATCGGCCTCTTGCAAGGCAAAGACGGCACGCAGACTGTCGTCGACCAGCGGGCGGTAGCGACGCTCCCACTCGACGCGCGGGGGAGTGAAGCGCTTCTTGCGGGCATTGTCCAGATTGGTCAAATCGACACTGAGCGGTGCCACTTCACTGGTCGCAGGGTATTCCACGAACCAGGCCGCGCGGGTAAAAGTGGCATCGTCCAGACGGAACACAGCCAGCACACTTGCATTGCCGGCGATTCCAGGAATGGCCTGCAGGGCAGCGTCGAATCTGGTCCAGGCTGCGAGCACAGACTGGGCGGCCAGAAGTCGGCTGTGTTGGGCGGCCGCCAAGGCTGACGGCACAGGCGCTCGCACCTTGGTCAGGCTGGAAGCGAGACGAACGACTTCCACATGAGCCCGCACCATGTTCAGATAGGCGGCGCTGACTTCGTGGTCAAGGGCGAGCATGGCCCGATCGAGCTCGATCACGGCCGCGAGCGGGAAATTGGGCGGGTCGCCCGGGCTGGACGCCAGCACGGTTCGCATGGCGCCCAGGGTTTCGTGTGCGCGATCCAGGGGAGCGTCTTTGGCCAAATACGGGGCGTCGAGGTAGTTGCGCACGTAGCTGCGGGCGAGCGGCGCCAGCGCAAAGGCCTGTCCGGGTGTGCGCAGGGCGCGCGTGCACAGCGAGGCCGCCTCGTACTCATCCTCGCGCGAGCGTCCAACCTGCCAAAGCACCATGGCTTTCAAGGTGAGCACATCCGGGTCAACGCCCGCGCCGAGCTTGTTCTCAATGCCTTCAACCCGACCCATGACCGTGCGCAATCCACTGTCGCTGGTCAGCAATACCGGCCGCGCCAGCAGATCGCGCAGCAGCTCGGCCTTGGCGGCCTGGGCCTGGTAGCGCAGGCTGTCGCTTTCGCTCAGAAGCTCAAGCTGGGAGGCATGAAAGCGCGCCCTGGTGAAATCGAAGCGGGCCAGGCTCTGCGCCAGCCCGGCCTCGTGGCGCGCCACTGTGGCGCTGGCCTCTTTGCGCGCGCCGAGCGGCAACCACTGATACAGGCCGACCAAGATAGCCAGGGCCGCGCCCGCGGCCAAAAGTTGCCATCCCAGGGGGCGCGCCACGCCGGTCACGAAACCCCAGGTCCGGTAGGCTCCGCGTTTGTCGCCGACCTGGGCTAGAATCTCGGGGTATTTGCGCCACAAGGACACCAGCACAAAAACCACGAAAACCAGCACGCCCGCCAAGACCGCCACCCGCACCGCCGTGGCCTCAATCGCCAGCCGTTGTTTGGTCGCGATGACATCCACATTGCCCAGCCGGCGCCCCACCACTTCGTCGATCTGATCGATGCGCGCACTGAGGATGCCGTCGGCCTGGGTCAGGCGATCTTGCACCAGACGACCGAGTTGCTCGGAACGGTCGCGCAGAATCTTGTCCGCGCGGTTGAGCGCCTTGCTCGCGGTGGTGTCGATTTGCAGAATCCGCTTTTCCAGCGCGCCGTCGACTTGGTCGACCGTCCTGGCCAGGGTCCCCTCGGTCTGACTGATCAGCTGACTGGCCACGCCGCCGGCCCGGTCGACCAGCTGGCCCGCGCGCGTGTCCACGTCAGCCACGATTCCATGCACCGAGGTCGTGGCCTGGTTCACCAGCTGGCCCGCCCGAAGATCGACATCAGCCACGATTCCATGCGCCGAGGCCGTGGCCTGGTCGACCGTGTAGGTCAGCACCGGCTGGATGGCCTCGGCCGCGCCCGAGGCCAGCGAACGTCCAGCAGCCTTGAGAGGATCCCAGGCCCAAGCCGGCGACGCGGACGCCAGGGTCATTGCGGTCAGAAGAGCGATTCTCAGCGACATGGAACCACCTCCATGGAAGCGACGTACTCGACTGGCCCCGGCAGGGTCGAATCATCGAAGGCACAGCGAAGCGCATCGGACATCTCCATCCCGGTGCCCTTGTGGGCTTGCAGGTCCGAAGCCGCCCACGCCAAACAAGCCAGGGCCGTTTCACCCCCCGGCTTGGCCGACACACGCTGCAAAAATGCGGTATAGGTGTCGTCGTCGAGTGACACGAGATCCTCGGCAACCGCACACCCGGGCGCCGGCTCCAGACAGGCGAACAGGGATCGCGCCCGGCGCTTCTGTTCAACCAAAATTTGGTCTTCATCAGCCGGCGCGGCAGCCTGGGCCGCCATCTTCAACCGCTCTTTGGTCGACACGGTTCTTTCAAACCCCTGGCATTCGGGACCGAGTAACCCATCGCCGCGTCGGAAGAGATCAGCACAGCAGGGTTGGCTGCGCTCCCAGGTGCCGAAAAGCTTGGTGCACTCGCTGGTCACAATGCTCGGTTCCTTGCCACACGCGCGCGCCTGCGCGTCCACCAGGCTCAAGGCGCGCACATGAAGCGTCAGGTTGCCTTTGCCATCGGGGCCCAGGCGCAAGATGGCCGCTTCTTGCGGGGGATCCAGGGTCGATCCGATGATCACCTCAGGCACGCGGCGACCGGCCACACACTCGGCTGTCGCTGCCTTTTCGTGCGTGTGCGCGCCCAAGTAGGCGACCACCCCGGGACCCTTTCCCTTTGCCAGCTTGTCGAGCCCCTTTACCAGACGGCCGAATTCGTCCTTCGCCTTCGGTGTCAGGGCGCCAATCGGACTGTGGCCAAACACGAGGTAAAGCGGTGCCGTCGCAAATACATCCCCTTTTTGTTTGGCCACGCTCTCGCCGAGGCGGAGCAGCTCGTCCACCTGAGCGCCAGACAGGGTGCCAAACTCGCCCGCAATGCCATAGTCTCGCCCGCGTTCATCCGCAGTGTCGATGAAGACCGCCAGCAGGCCGCGCGCCTGGCCCTGGTGGTGAACTATTCCCATGGGCGTCACAGTGGTCAGCGCACTGCCCCGGCTGGTCAGCCACGAATACAGCTCGCCGCCGGGCACAGCCTCCATGCGCCCGCCACGCGCCTCAACCGCCTTGTGCCAGACCTCCCTCAATATGCGATCCGAGGTGGTCTTTTCCAGTCGCCCCGAACAAGTGTCCGGCCGGTCCGGGCGGGGCTTGGCCGAGGGCTGCAACCGACAGACATCGTCCCAGAACGGGCTCCAGAAGAAATTCCCAGTGAAGGCTTTGTCGTGATTGCCCGGGGCCACGCCAATGAAACCCGTGGTCGAAAAGCGTTCAATCAACGCTTGATTGGCGCGCTCAATTTCATTGCAACACCCCATGTCGGCCAAATCGCCCAGGTGCGCCCACAGCAGGGTGCGGCCCGCCACCTGTTCCTGTTGCGCGAGCGCGCGGTACACGCTGGCAAAGCGCAAGAGCGCGCCCACCGACAGGATATCCAGCTCGACCGGCCGCCGCGCCACCGGAACCAAGGCGTCGGCAAAGTCGCGCTGGCTGGCGACGCGCTCGCCGCCAAGCTGGTGCCAGTGGTTGTCGCCCAGCAGAAAGACCGACAATTCGGTGGGCGGATCCGGGGCTGTCGGATCGCAGACCACACGGGGCTCGCCCGCGCTGCCCAGGGCCTGTACAGCGGCCTTGGCCCAGGCCCGACGGGCTTGCCAAGACACGATCACCGCGGCCAGCATGCCCACCCCCACCAGCACCGGCCCAAGCCAGACGTCGGCCTGTCGGCCCACGCGGCGCTGGCTGGTGTGACTGTCCAGACGGCGCTGCTTGGCGACCGGGTCATCGGTCACGGTGGCTTGCGTGCGCCAGCGATGGCGCAAGAAGCGGATGGTGTCGGGCAGAGCCACGGCCAACATCACGGGAAAAAGCTTGAGCATCTGGCGAGGCGCCCACAGGGCGATCACCATCTGCCCGAACAGGGTGGCGGCATAGATGACCGGTCGCCGCGCCCAAAAGAGCGAGCCATCGTACTTGCGCGGCTGTTCGTCCCTGTGATCAGGATCGCGAAATGGCCGCAAGGACCCAATTCCGTTGATCAGGGGTTCCCACAGCAACAAGACCGCTGCCAAAAGCGGCAATTGCCAGCGCAGGTCCTGCTTGAGCGCCAAAGCCACGGTCCACCACACCGCCTGCAGCTCGATGTGGCCCACTTGGCGATTGAGAAAGACGCAAACCTGCGTGGTCTTGCCAAGGAAGGATTCCGGGGCGCGCGGCGTAGGGCCAAGTGCCAGCCAACCCAGCGCTAGCACCGCATTGACCGCCAGGATGATCCACCAGTTGGACGACGCCACCGAGACGCCCACCAGCCCGCCATACTGCAGGGCTGCGGCCAGCTCCTCGCCCACCCCGGTTTTGGCCCACTGGCGCGCGATGATCGCCACCACCGCCACCAGCAAGAGACGCACGGGCCAGGGCAAGATCGTATCCCAGAGGCTGGCCGATTCCTTGCGATCAATTGGATCGGGGCCAATCAGGAGCAGATGCTCAACCCAGTGAATGGGTTTTTCCATCATCTCATTCATTCCATCACCTCACTGTTAGCTGCTGGTGGTGCCTCTGGTCCTCGCGCCGGAACGACCTGTGCACGTCCCGGCCACAGCTGCAAATCCGAGCCTGAGTCGCGACCATACTAGGAATGGCCGGCGTTTACAATTGGTAGACCGGCTGCCGGCCCGGTGCGCCAATGGGTTGCGGCCAGACGAATGGCGGCGCCGCAATGTCGGCAAGCGCTTCGGGGTGCAAGGCTGCTACACTGCCTGGTTATGGCGGGATCGCGCACCGGGCGCCCAGAGGTGCCCTTTCAAACTGCCCAAGTCGACGGGACACATGCGAGCGATCTCTTTGTCCACGCCATTCCGGCGCCGGCTGGCAAGGATGATCGAGCCCAGTTCCGCTCCATGGCGCAAAATGCCCTGCAGGGCCTGCGCAGCCTGGGCATCGTCCCCGCCGACGTCACGGCCGGCTGGGTCTTTCTGCGGGCGCAGCCGTCCTTCTCCGTGCGCCACGAGCTGGCAGCGGCCTGGGCCCAGCCCGACGCCGAGCGCCTGCCCCTGTCCTTTCTGGTCTTGCCACCCGCCGCCGATCGGCGCTTTTGCCAGATCCAGCTTCACGCCTCGCGACCGCGTTCCGACAAGTGCAGTGTGGTGTGGAAGGGATCCTCGCCCGGGCCACTGTGTACCACGGTGTTGCGCGCGGGCGCCCGCCACCTGCACATGCTGTCGCTTGTTCCACGGCTGGGCGCTGGACTCCCGCTCGGCGATCTGGTCTACGACATGTACGCCACCGCGTCGCACGCACTCACCGATCGCGGGCTGTCGTTCCACGATGTTGTGCGGACCTGGATCTACCTGCGGGACATCGATCACGACTACGCAGCCTTCAATGAAGGACGGCGGCGCTACTTTCAGACCGCGGGCCTGGGGCGTTTTCCCGCCAGCACTGGCATCAGGGGCGCCCTCTGCGAGTCTGAAAGCCCGCTGGCCATGGACCTATACGCCGTGGGCAGCGGCGGTGAAGCCCGCATTGAGGCGATGAAGGCCGCGCCCATGGGCGAGGCCAGTGTCTATGGTTCATTCTTTGCCCGTGGGGCGATCTTGCACGAATCCGGTCAGCAACTCGGGTTCGTGTCGGGAACCGCCAGCATCGATCAGCAGGGTCGTGTGGTGGCTATTGACGACGGCAAGGGACAACTCGGTCACATGTTCGCCAACGCGGCTGGCTTGCTGGCCGAGGCCGGGCTCGGCTTGCCCGATGCCCTGAGCGTGACCGCCTATCTCAAGGAGGCGCGGCTGTTGCCGGAATTCCGCAAGGCCGCCCAGGCAGCAGGCCTGCCCGCGTCGGCTCCCACCGCGGTCGTGATCGCCGACATCTGCCGGCCCGAGTGGCTGTGCGAGATGGAGTTGGTGGCCGGCCGTTCAATCCGCCAGTCACATGCTACAGTGGTTCCAGCGCCGCAATGACGCCGGCCAGGTTGAGTCGCCAGTTGGGCATGGGGCCCAAAATGGCCTCGGTCGGCCCGAGGTCCAGCACACTGTAGCTGGGTCGGGGCGCAGGGCGGGGAAATTCCGCGGTGGTGCAGGGATGAATGGTGGTGCTGCGACCGAGCAGGCGCGCGATCTCGACCGTGAATTCGTACCAGGTGCATTCGCCGCCGTCAGTGACGTGCAGGGTTCCACGCGTCCCGCGGTCGAGCAGCGCCAGGGTGGTCGCGGCCAGGTGCTGGGCACTGGTCGGCCGGCCGCGCTGATCGTTGACGACTTTCACTTCCGGCTTGTCGCGGGTCAGGCGCGCCATGGTGCGCACGAAGTTGTTGGCCCAGGGGGCATAGAGCCAGCTCGTGCGCAGCATGAGAAACTCGGCGCCGCTTTGCCGGATGGCGATCTCTCCCGCGGCCTTGCTGCGGCCATAGGCGCCGAGCGGCGACAACGGCGCATCGACGGTGTACGGTGCCCGGGCATCGCCGGCAAACACGTAGTCAGTGCTGAAATGCACCAGCGGGACGCGCGCGCGCGCGCAAGCCGCTGCCAGCAACCCCGGTGCGGTGCCGTTGGCGCGCAGGGCCGCTGCCGGGTCGACCTCAGCGCCATCCACATTGGTGTAGGCGGCGCAATTGATGACGGCGGACCAAGGTTGGCGAAAGAGCGGTTCGACTTGGTTCGGGTTTGCAATGTCCAATCCAGGCAAATCAAAGCCGGTGAATGGACGTTGCTTTTCCGCCAGCAGCTCGCGAAAAGCGCGGCCCAGCATCCCGCGATCACCGAGCAACAGCAAAGGAGCGGACAAGGCTAGCCCTTCCATCGGGGCAAGCGCGCCGGATCAATCTCGGCCAAGGGCAAGAAGCGACCGTCCTTCTCGCTGATGGTCGGCTGGGTGACGGGCCACGGGATGGCAAGGGCGGGATCGTTCCACGCCACGCCGACTTCGTACTGGGGCTGGTAAATTTCGGTACACTTGTACGTGAACAGGGCGTGCTCGCTTGTCACACAGAAGCCGTGGGCGAAACCGGGCGGAATGTACATCTGGCGATGGTCACGCGACGACAGGCGCGCCCCGGCCCACTTGCCGAAGCTGGGCGACCCCACCCGCACGTCCACCGCAACGTCAAAAACCTCGCCCTCGACCACGGAAACCAGCTTGCCTTGACTGCGCGGATGCTGCAGGTGCAGGCCGCGCAGGGTGCCGCGGCTGGAACGCGACAGGTTGTCCTGCACGAAGCGCTCGCTGATGCCTGCCTCGGCGTAGCGCTCGGCCTGAAAGGTCTCGACAAAGTAGCCGCGCGCATCACCAAACACCTTTGGTTCGACCAATAGAATTTCGGGAATCTCCAGTGGCGTGACCTTCATTGCACGCCCCTTTCCAGAAGCTGCAGCAAATATTGTCCGTAATTGGTCTTGGCCAGCGGCTCGGCCAATTGCCGCAGGTGCTCTTCGTCGATCCAGCCCTTGCGAAAGGCGAGCTCCTCGGGGCAAGCGACCATCAGACCCTGGCGCGCCTGAATGGTCTGAATGAACTGTGCCGCCTGCAGCAGGGAATCGTGCGTGCCGGTGTCCAGCCACGCCACGCCCCGCCCCAGCTTTTCCAGCTGCAGATGGCCGCGCAACATGTACAGACGATTGAGATCGGTAATTTCCAGCTCGCCACGCGGGCTGGGTCGCAACATTTCGGCCATCTCGACCACGCGCTGGTCGTAGAAATACAGGCCCGTCACCGCATAATGGCTGCGCGGCTCTTTGGGTTTTTCCTCCAGGCTCACCACATGTCCGTGACCATCCAATTCGGCCACGCCGTAGGCCTCGGGATTTTGGACATAATAGCCAAACACCGTGGCCCCGGATTCGCGGCAGGCCACGTCTTCAAACAAGCCGCCCAGGCCCGTGCCATAGAAGATGTTGTCGCCCAGCACGAGCGCGCAGGGATCGCCCGCAATGAACTTGCGACCGATGAGAAACGCCTGCGCCAGTCCGTCGGGGCTGGGTTGCACTGCATATTCGATCTGCAGCCCCCAGGCCGTGCCATCGCCGAGCAGTCTCTGATACTGCGGCCCATCCTGGGGCGTGGTGATGACCAGGATGTGGCGAATCCCGGCCAGCATCAGGGTGGTCAACGGATAGTACACGAGCGGTTTGTCATAGACCGGCATGAGCTGCTTGCTCACCGCGCGGGTGAGTGGGTGCAGGCGCGTGCCCGATCCCCCAGCCAGGATGATGCCCTTTTGAACCATGGTCAGCGGCTCCCGTAGTTTTGCTCGATCCACCGCCGGTATTCGCCCGTGCGCACGGAATCGATCCAGGCCTGGTTGGCGAGATACCAGCGCACCGTCTTGCGCAGTCCACTTTCAAAACTCTCACGCGGCTTCCAGCCCAATTCCGCTTGAATGCGCGAAGAATCAATGGCGTAGCGCAGATCATGCCCGGGCCGATCCGGGACATAGCGAATCAGCGCGATCAGTTCCGCTTCGGCTGCGCCGGTTTCTTCGGCGACCAGGCGGCAAAGCTGTTTCACCACGTCGATGTTTCGCTGCTCGCTGCGGCCGCCGATGTTGTAGGTGTGGCCGTTTTGCCCCCGGTTGATGATGGTCCAGATGGCCTCGCAGTGATCCCCGACGTACAGCCAGTCGCGGATGTTCAGCCCCTGGCCATAGACCGGCAGCGGCTTGCGCTCCAGTAGATTTAGAATCATCAACGGAATCAGTTTTTCGGGAAATTGCAGCGGGCCGTAGTTGTTCGAGCAATTGCTCACGCGCACCGGCAATCCGAAGGTGCGGTGCCAGGCGCGCACCAGGTGATCGCTCGACGCCTTGGACGCAGAATAGGGGCTCGACGGATCGTAGCGCGTGTCTTCGCTGAAAAGGCCGGTCGCGCCCAGTGAACCGAAGACCTCGTCGGTGGAAACGTGATGAAAGAGTCCCTGACCCGGGGCCCAAAGCTCGCGGCAGGCTTCCAGCAGGTTGAGCGTGCCTTCGACGTTGGTGCGAATGAAAGCCCGCGGTCCCGTGATGGAGCGATCGACATGGCTCTCGGCCGCAAAATGCACCACGACTTCAGGCTTGTGGCGGGCCAGCACGGCCTGCACGGCCGGGAAATCGCACAGGTCGGCTCGTTCAAAGGCGTAATTGGGCCGGCTCGCCACCGCATCCAGGCTGCGTGGATTGGCCGCGTAGGTGAGAGCATCCAGGTTGATGAAGTGGTGCTCGGAGTGGCGCGGCACCAAGAGATTGAGAAAATTCGCGCCGATGAAACCGGCGCCGCCGGTGACCAGAATTTGCATGTTCAGGGGGTCGGGAGTCCATCTCCCAGCCCACACCATAGCCCATGTGCCTGCTTGAGGCACCGGGGATCCGCGACCTGGATCTTTCGCCAAAGCGCGCTCAAGATGTCCGGCCACCTTCCCCCCAAGGGCTTCGCTCCCGTCGCTTTGAGTTCACGGCGGCAGGTCCGCATTGACCTGAGTGATCACGCAGTTCGAAAAGCCAGGGCAGTCTGAAATTGTCAGGCATTGCTCCATGGCCTGTGCCGCGATGGCTGTGGCCTGGTCCGCGGCCGCAACATCGCCGCCGTTCAGCTGAAGAAACAGGCTCATTTGCTCACGACCGTTGGCTATGCATTGTGAGACGGTCGAGACATTCCGGAGAGAAAGCTCGCCACAACTTTGCAGTTTGTTGCAGAAATCTGCGAGCAGGTTCTTGTCGTTGCCACAGCCGGTTACGCAAGCAGCGAGTAGCCCGATGGCCGCCGCGGTCCACGAAGTTCTCTTCATCGTGAATTCCTCCTACTACTTGGACGGCAGAAAGCACAAGTTTGGCGCGGCCAAAACGGAACGCGGTTGACAGGCAGCGCAGTGCTGGGCGCGCGGGCCGTCCTTCAGCCCCTGGACAACATCCCGGGCGTCGGGTCATGGTAGGGGCCATGAGCAACGAAAAGACCCAAGAGCTGCGGGCTCGAATCCTGGACTTGGTCGAGGAGTACCAGCGCAGCCGGGAGGATCACGCACCGTTTGTTCCCGGACAGTCGATGGTGCGTTACGCGGGCCGGGTGTTTGGCCCGCCCGAGCTGCGCAATGCCACGGATGCGGTGCTGGATTTCTGGCTGACCGCCGGGCGTTTTTCCCAGGATTTTGAAGGCCGCCTGGCCGAGTTTCTTGGGCTGAGCGACGTTCTGATGGTGAATTCCGGGTCCTCGGCCAATCTGGTCGCGGTTTCCACGCTCACCTCGCCCAAGCTGGGCGCGCGTCAGCTGAAGCCTGGGGACGAGGTTATCACCGCGGCGGCTGGCTTTCCCACCACGGTGGCGCCCATCGTGCAGAACCGGCTGGTCCCGGTCTTCGTCGACGTGGACATCGGCAGCTACAACGCCCTGCCCGACCGGGTGGCCGAGGCCATCGGGCCGCGCACCCGGGCCATCATTCTGGCGCACACCCTGGGCAATCCCTGGAACATTGCCCGCATCCAAGGCCTGGCCAAGCAGCATGGCCTGTGGCTGATTGAAGACAACTGCGACGCTCTGGGTTCGCGCTATCAGGGGCGGTTGACCGGCACGTTCGGCGATCTGGCCACTTTCTCGTTTTATCCCGCGCACCACATCACCACCGGCGAGGGCGGCGCGGTGGCGACCAATGACGAAACCCTGGCCAAGGTGGCGCGCTCGATCCGCGACTGGGGCCGCGACTGCTACTGCGCGGGCGGGGAAAACAACACCTGTGGCCGGCGTTTTTCCCAGCAATTCGGCACGCTGCCTGCGGGTTACGACCACAAATACGTGTACTCACATATCGGGTACAACCTGAAAGCCACCGATATCCAGGCCGCCAT
>Ga0265316_10003820_pt1 | contig 15124 bp, 10 predicted proteins | sample 4522metaG_FD_202092 | JGI IMG/M metagenome (GOLD analysis project Ga0265316, IMG submission 202092) | Rhizosphere microbial communities from Carex aquatilis grown in University of Washington, Seatle, WA, United States - 4-5-22 metaG | ecosystem: Host-associated > Plants > Roots > Rhizosphere >...
CGGCCGCGATCGCCTTCTCGGTGTTGAGCTCGCCGATGCCCACTATGTCGAGTCCGGCCACGAAACGCGCGAGGCTCACCTCGCTCTTGGCGGCGAGATTGCGCAGGATCTTCCGCGCGGATTTTTCGCCCATGCCCTCGTACTCGGCCAGCTCTTCGGGCTGGAGGCCGTAGAGATCCGCGATCATCCGCACTCGTCCCGAATCGACGAGCTTGCCCACGGTGACCGAGCCGAAATCCCGGACATCGAGGACGGTCAGCCATTTTTCCAGGCGATGCTTCAGTTTCTTGGGGCAATCCGGGTTCGGGCAATACAGCCTGGTGCCCTCGTCGACGAGGGAGGCCCCGCAGGAGCAGGCGGAAGGGGTCGGGATCTCCGAAGCGCCATTCGGGTTTTCGACGAGGCTCTCGATCTTAGGTATGATCTCGCCCCGTTTCGTGATGACGACGCGCGAGCCCAGCTTGAGGCCCATGCTCCGGATGAGGTTCGTATTGACGAGGTTAGCCCGCTGGACTGTGGTGCCGGCCAGGCGTACGGGATCGACGATGCCTATGGGCGTATAGTAGGCGCCCGACTCGCTCCATTCGATCTCCCTGAGAACCGAGATCGCCTCCTCGAGGCTGAATTTGAAGGCGATCTGCTTCTCGGGCCTGGCGCGCGCCATGTCCTCCGGATCGATCGCCCTTCCCTTGACCACGAGGCCGTCGATGTCGAAGCCCAGGCTCGCGCGCCTGTCCATGACGCGGGCTCGATACTCGATCACCGCCTCGGGGCTCGCGAAGATCTCCTGAGGCGAAACCTCGAAGCCCAAGCGCGCCAGCCAGGCGGTCTTTTCGACCTCGTCGGAAAAAGGAGGCGAGCCGTCCGCGAGGATGCCGCTCGCGTCGTAGCAGATGACTTCGAGATCCTCGCTGCCCGAGCCGTCCTTGCGCTTCATGAGGCCGTTCGCGGCGTTCCGGCAGTTGGCTTTGTCCGAGTACTTGCGCGCGTGGACTTCGCGCGGCATGAGGACTTCTCCCCGGATTCCGCCGGTGAAGGCTGCGCGCAGCTTCGACACGACGCCTTTCATCTTGCGGGCGTTTGGGGTGATGTCGTCGCCGATCTCGCCGTCGCCGCGCGTGACCGCCCTCACGAGAGCGCCGCCCTGGTATTGGAGCTCGAGGCTCGCGCCGTCGAGCTTGTACTGGACGATGTACTCAGGATGCGCCACCTTCGCGCACCAGGCGAGGAAGTCCTCGGGATTCGAAGCCTTCACCTGGCTGCCCATCGGAATGAGATGGCGCTGCTTGGGCCAGCCGTCCGCCTCGTCGGAGCCCACGGAAGAAAGGAGGGGATTGCCCGGATCGATGGACTCAAGCTCGTCCCAGAGCTCGTCGAATTCGGCGTCGGAGAGCTCGGGCTGGGCGTTGTAGTAGAGATCCTGGTGACGCTTTATGAGCCGTTCGAGCTCTTTCTTCCTCGCGTCGCTGCTCCTGGCCATTTGTAGACATACTACGCCGAGCCCGAGGGGACTGTCAAACTCATTGACCCCGTCGAGCCCCTTCCGCTACGCTCGCCATGATGAAGAATCCAGCGGGGGGAAGGCATCGCGCGAGGTCCGTGGTAGCAAGGCTCCGGCTCCTCCTTGCGATCCTGAATGCGGCCCTTCTCGCCTCCTGCGCGAGTCGCGGCATCGAGCTGAGCTTCCATGCCGAGCCCGAGCTCATGCCCCGGCTCCAGTCCATGCTCGCCGAGTTCCCGCCTCCCGAGGCTTGGAAGCTCCTTTCCGATCCCGGCCAAGCCGCCTACCGCCTTTCCCTCGAAGCCCTGAGGCCGGGCGAGGCCGCTCCGGCTGGCTGTGCGTTATGCGGCACCATCTATTATGCGGCCTCCGTCGAGCTCTCGGATCCGCGGTACTCGGTGAGCGCCGTCCATGCCGAGGAGATCGGGCTTGTGCCTCTCGAGTCGATCGTCCCGCCCCGCCGAGCCCTGGCGGTGGACGAGGCCTTGCCCCCATCCGCGGCCTACCCCTTCGCCTATTCCCTCGTCCTCTCGGCATCAGGCCGCGGGAACAAGGCGGTACCTGCCGGGATAAGCAGTTGGATGAGGGCCGCCGGCGCGCATGCCGCCGCCGCCGATCGGAGGCCGCTCAGCCTCACGGCGGTCGGCGATATGCAGCTGGGCGAAGCGCAGGGCCCCGCCCTCCTTGGCGGTGAAGATGGGCTCAGCAGCCTTGTCGCGCCGGGGGTCCTCGAGCGTCTCCGCCTCGCCGACGTCGCGGTCGGCAATCTCGAGAGCCCGATTTCCTCCCGCGGGGAGGAGAACCCGAGGAAGCGCTACCATTTCCGCATGCCGCCGGGCGCCTCCGCCGCTTTGAAGGCTGCGGGCTTCGACCTCGTGCTCTTCGGTAACAACCATGCCTTCGATTTCGGCCCCGACGCCTTCGCCGATACGTTACAGGACCTCGAGAGCGCGGCCCTGCCGATGGTCGGCGCGGGAAGGGACCTAGCCGAGGCCTCGAAGGCCCGCGTGCTGGAACCGAAGCGAGGTGAGCGCCTGGCCTTTGTCGGCTTCGCGTTCTTCCCGAACGAGATTACGGGCTTTACGTCTGCCGAGGCAGCGGCGCATGCTGATAGGCCCGGCATAGATACCGACGTGGAGGCGGCCCTCGCCTCCGTGCGCGAAGCGGCAGCCTCTGGCGCGACGGTCGTAGTCCTCGGCCACGGGGGCGTCGAGTACAGCCTGCGCCCGAGCGATGAGGCTCGCGGGCTTTATTATCGCTTCATCGATGCGGGCGCGGCCCTCGTGCTCGGCAGTCACCCCCATCTCCTCCAGGGCTGCGAGGCTCGCTCCGGCTCGCTCATTGCCTATTCGCTCGGGAATTTCCTGTTCACGCTGGAGAACGAGCCGCCCGAAGCGTGGAATGGAGCAATACTGGATCTCCTCGTATACCGAGGCAAGGTTAGGGCTATCGTGCCCAGGCCGATCATCGCGGGATACTACGGCACCCGGCTCGATACGGAGATGGACAGCGCCCGGCGGCGCTTCTCGAAACTCTGTTCCGGGCTCGAATCACTGCCTCCACTCAAAAGCCGCTAATAGGCGCCGCCCCGAAATCCAGGAAGAAGGGCGCGTGATTCGAGCTGAACACCGGAGGCGTCCGCTTAACTATCGAGCGAATCTCCGGTATCGCCTGGAAGTCCTCTTCGAGGAAACGCCTGACCGCAGTTCGGTCCCAGCCTGAGGGGTGGCTGAATTCCCGATACAGCGAAAGATCGCCCTCGTAGAAATTCCGCGTATCGAGGCTTTTAGCCTCAACGCTCGCAGCGGGCAGATTAAAAACGGCGACATTGAGAAAGCCGATCCTGTCGCTTCGCGAAGCCACGAAGTCCCGCGTTCGCATCGCGGCGCCGCGATCCTCCTCGGGCGTGCCGAAGAGCACATATACATAGGTCCCGATGCCGGCCTCGGCCAGATTGTCCAGGATGACCGCGATCTCGTCGACCTTGGTGCCCTTGCCGATCCGATCGAGTACGCCCTGATCGCCCGATTCGAGGCCGAGCTGGAGCATGACGCATCCCGAGGCTCTAAGAGCTCGGCAGAAGTCGAGGTCGAGGAGCCTGCTCGAAAAACGAGCGAAGCCGTACCAGGGCGCCGAGGGAGGACAGGCTACTAGGGCGTCGAGATATCCGGGGGCTATTTCGCTGTCGGTGAAGTGATAGAGGCCGGGTTCGTAGCTTAACCCGAGGCGCGAGATTCGCGCGGCCGCCTCTGCCGCGGGAAGACCGCTGTATGGCATGTTCTCCGCTTTTTCGGGACAGAAGCTGCAACGTTTCCAGGGGCAGCCGGAGGAAAAGTTATAGGGGACGATTCTCGTCGGCGCGAAGTAGCGGAGCGCGGAAAAGTCCTCTAGGGCGAGGGGATCCTCGGTTGGGGATCGCGCTATTCCCAAGAGGCGCAGCAAGGGTTCCTCTCCCGGTCCCGCGATCATCGCGTCAGCGAGACCCCCGAATTTTCCATCCGAACCGAACATGCCTCCGGCTATCCAGGACGTGACGAGGCCCCCGCCCACTACGATACGAATGTCCGGCCTTATCGATTTAACGTAGCCGATGAGGGCGAAGGCGCAGAGGGCTTGGCTCAAGTAGCAGAGCGATATCCCGACCCAAGCATCGACGTTCGCGTTCAGGGCGGGAGCGACGCGGCTCTCGAAAAGCGGATAGAAGACGTTATCCCGGAAGCCCGCCGCGGCGTCGAGGAGGTCCGTGCGCCGCAGCGGCGAACGATTCTCGTCGCGATAATCGGCCAGCGAGGCTTCTACCCCCCGGTTTCCCGAGGCAAGCCTCAGCGCCCGACCGAGGTCGTCGACCGCCCTCGCGTAGCGGCTCGGATTCCCGTAAGCGGCCGAATTCCTCAGGCTCTCGGCAGCCCTCCCCCTCCGCGCTATCGAGCCCCGGCCCCGCTTGTCCTCCGCCTTCACGTCGAGATGGAGCAGATATTCGATGCCCTCTTGGCAGAGATCGATGCAGCCGACTTCCCGCCCCGCGCTTCTCAGGCAGGCGGCGAGCCTCGCGATACCGAGAGGGGCTTCAGTGCAGCGCGCCGAAGGGGGATAGATGAGAAGCATGAACGCCATAGTACTATAAAGGCGCCCATGGAAAGAAAGCCCTGCGCAAGGATACGGAAGAGCGAGTCCGGCTCGAGGCTCCTCGACTGGCTATCCGCCAGATTCACCTATCTCTCCGCCGACGAGTGGAGAGCCATGCTGGCGGAAGGCCGCGTCAACGTCGACGGCGCCTCGGCCGGGCCGGAGCGGATTCTCTCCGACAAGGAGATCGTCGCCTTCGATCCGCCTCCCTACGAGGAGCCTCCAGTGGATTCCTCGTACACGGTGCGCATGGAGGACGAAGACTATCTCGTCGTCGAAAAGAGCGGCAATATCCCCAGCCATCCTAGCGGACGTTTCTACAAACATAGCCTCTGGTACCTGCTCCGCGAACGTTACGGCGAAGTCCATATAGCGACGCGTCTGGATCGGGAGACGAGCGGCCTCGTCCTCGCCTGCAGGAGCCAGGCCGTCGCTTCCTTTGCGACGGGTCAGCTAGCGCGAGGCGAGATCGCGAAAGAGTACTTAGTCCTCGTTCACGGGCGCTTTCCCGTCTCATACGAGGCGAAAGGCTATCTGATTCCCGATACGATAAGCGTTATCCGGAAAAAACGCCGCTATGTCGAAGGGGAGTCTGCAGCGCGGGATAAAAAGGCCGAGTCCTGCGCGACCTGCTTCGAGCTCATCGATATCATCGATCCGCCCACTACAGGCCCTTTCCACGGCGAGATCAGCTTTCTTCGCGCGAGACCGCGTACGGGCAGGACCCACCAGATCCGGGCGACCCTCTTCTCCCTGGGCTTTCCCCTCGTCGGCGACAAGCTCTACGGCCTCGACGAAGCTTTCTTCGTCAGGCATTTCGAAGGAGGTTTAAATGAAGAGGACCTGACTCGGCTCATGCTGCCGAATCAGGCCCTCCATTGCTCGGGACTGTCATTTACGAGCCGCTCTGGTCGAAAGATCGGCTTAGAGTCGCGACCTCCCTGGGCCCCCGCCTAAAAGAAGGAGCTCCAGTTCACCGGAGGTCCTCCCTTCGGCGACACTCCCCATCAGGTGCCTTGGCGGATATAGGCGTCTTTATATCCGAGCGACCGTATCTTGATCAGAACTAGGCCGCTTTCGTCTCGGCTCAAGGGACCGACGAAGAGCCGGAATGCGGCACTGCCTTTCTTGGTCGTCAGCTTCTCGACGGCCAAAGGGTAGTGCGAGGATTTAAATCCGGCTACCGCCGTGCTCAGGGCGTCGTTCGTTCCGTATACGCCGATCTGCACGTAATAGGAGCCCTTGGCGAGACCCTTCAGTACCGGGACCGAAGCCGGGGCCTGGACCGAACCGGCGGGGCTGGGGCTCGTCACCGTCGCGACCGCTGCGGGTTGGCTCGGCTTGGCCGGTACGAGGGCGGGGATAGTGGCCGGAGCGGCTGCCGGAGCCGCGGCGGCTATTGCGCTGGCGGGAGGCCTCGGCGTCGCCGGCTCGAGGGTAATAGTCTTCGCTCCGCCTGCCACAGCTGCGGGATGTTCCGCCGCGATGCTCTCGCTGGGACTGGGCACTGAGGGAGAGGCTAGCTCGCCGGTTCCCGGAGCCGCCGCCTTCGAAGGCTTTTCGCCGCCTATCGCCGATGTTCCCTTGCCGTTCGGATCGGGCTCGGCCAGCTCGGCGATGGCCTGTCCGGGCTCTACGGATTTAGCCTTGCCCGCAGTCAGGCTTTCGGAGGGAGTCGGTACCGCGGGATCGCTCAGATCGCCGGTATCCGATGCCTTAGGCCCTTTTCGGATGACGACGACTGCAGTAGGCCCCATTCCCGTCGTAGCCGGGCTCGAGACTCCAGGCTCGTCGAGATTGCCGGCCGCAGCCACCGCTGCTTTCCCTGCGGGCCTTTCAGCGGCTATGCCTTCGACGGGACGCGGAACATCAGGGACCTGAAGCTCCGAGAGATCCCCGCTCTGCCCGGCGACCTTGCGATCGGCGATGGCATCGGGAGAACCCGGGAGCATAGCTTCATCCAAGGCCGCTACGCCATTCGCGGCGCCGCTCTTGCCCGGCCGCGTTGCGAAGACTGCCTCGGGCGAACCGGGAAGGCTGGCTTCCGATAGCTCGGCGACAGCCCCCGCGCCCTTGACCTTACTGGGCTGATTTAAGGAATAAGCTTCGGCGGGAGCTAGCACAAAAGCCTCCGCCAATGCCGCCTCGACTGCTTCCGAGTAGCTCGGCCTGTCGAAGGCGATAGCTTCCGGCCTAGTCCGGAGATCGCCGAGGTTCTTCGGAGCCTCCGCTTCCGCGAGCACGGGAGTCGGGACGACTTTCGTCGGCGCTATGACTCGGCTCAAAACGGCATCGGGTAGCTCATCCGGTGCAAATTCGGGTTTGGGCTCCGCAAGGGCGACGCCGTAGGGAGTCTTGCGAGCCGACGGACGATTAAGCGCGTCCACCGAGGCCTTCTCGGGCGCCTTGGCGGCCGCCGCGGGCGCGGAGGAAGCCTGGGTGGGCAAGGGCGGCTCGATGAATACGAGGCGCGGAGCGGTGGCCTTCCTGGGACTCGGCTTGCTTTCGCCTCCGATCACTTCAGGCGCCTGATTGGGGTTGCCGGCTGCCGAGGCGGCAGGGGCCTCCGGGGCCGGGAGGACTGTCCCGACTACAAGGGGTCGAGGAGAGGCCGGGAAAGTCGGGGAAGCTTCGGGCTTCTGCGCGACTACTGCATTAGCTTTCGAGGGCTTGGCTTTTTCAGGCTGCGCAGCTGGAACCGCAGCTGGAACCGCAGCTGGCGGCGCTACGACGACTGCCGGAGCGGGCGCCGCGGGGACCGGAGTCGACGCTGCCGGAGTGGGTGTCGGGGCGGCCGCCGTCGCGGCGGCTGCATACTTCGGCTCGACAACTGAAGGTTCCGGCATCTGCTGTTTTCTCGGTTCCGGAGTCTTGGCGAACACTTCGGCGCCCTCCGAGGCAGGCGGAGCTACGGAAGGCGCTACGGACGGCCTGGTCCCGACCGCGGGAGATGCGGCGACAGGGGCCGCTACAGCGGCGACGGGAGCCGCGGCCGCGGCGGCGACTGCCGCTTTCTCTCGCTCCACGTAGACTTTGGGATTGTAGTCGGGGTCGGCCGACTCGCCCGCCCGCGTGGGCGGCAAGGTCGATTCGGCCTGAGAGACGACGAGGGCGACTGCCCGTATCCGCGTCGCCGACCCTGCGCGCATGCCGAGCTCGGCCGCCGCCTTGGGCGATAGGGCGATGAAGACGCCGGGGTTGTCGACGTTCCTCGTGATCATGACGGTAATAGACTTGCCGTTCTCCAGGTTCGTTACCGTTACCGATGTGTCGCGGGGAAAGGAGTTGCAAGCCCCGTAGAATCCGTCGTCGGGGAAATCGCCCGCGACGCCGGCCACCGCGCTCCCGTCCCAGACGGCGGCGGCGAGGGCGAGCCCCGCGATAAAGAGCAGTCCGGCGATAGCCGCAATTCGTTTCATAGTTCCCCTCCCATGGCAAGGGTCTTCAGCGGCTTCGCACAAGCCTGGGCTACTCGCTCCCCGACTCTGGCCGCCGCGTCGGCGAAGTGCTTGGAAGCCTCTTCCGAGTCCGGGCTCCCTTCCACTTCTCCTTCAATCATAGTTTTCCCATCCGCGACGCGCACGAGGCTGTAGGCGACGCGGGCCGGCAGGAGGGTCCCGTCATGAAAGGACGAGGGGGCCCAATCGACGTAGATAGCGATCAAGAAGTCCACGAGGCCTTCCCGAGCCTCCGGCAGCGCGTAGTCCGCGGGCTTCCAAGCGGCGCGCGGGCCTCGGAATACATCGGCGTCCGTGACGATCCAGCCCGAATCGAAGAGCACGCCCATGCAACCCGAGGTGAGGAAGCCGAGGGGCGAGCCCGATCCATCGGGAGGGGGAGCGTAATCCTTCCCTTCCGCCGGAACGACGCTGACCGTCATCCCGGAGACCGGCAATGCGAGAAAGCCCAGCAAGGCTAGGAAAGCTAACTTCCGAAACGTGGTCGTTGCCATCGTCGATCCATGCCCTCCGATACCCTTAGTCTATCGGAAACATTAGTCCTCCCCCTTAGCCGCTTCCGACGCACAACGCGCGGCAAAAAAGGGGCGCTCCGCGTACCGCCGCTCTTCGGCAAATCGCGTTCCGCCCCGCGTTGCGCTAAAGGTCGACGCCATGCTAGTATTTCTCTGCCCTACCATGCAGTATTATACAATTCATGTATTGACCGGCGCCGAGGATGATTTCGTTCGCCGGCTCATGCCAGCCCTCGGCAAAGACCGTCTCATCCTGCCCAAGAAGCTCATGCCGATACGTCGTAAAGGCCTCAAGCTAAAGGAACTCCAGCCCCTCTTTCCCGGCTACCTTTTCCTCCAATCGGAAGACATCCTCGTCGAGACCGGCGTGTATTGGGCGATCCGCAAGACCGAGGGCTTTATCCGCTTCCTCCGCGAAAGCGCCTCTCCCTCGCCGCTGTCGGAGCGCGATCTCGGCCTCATTCGGCAATTCATCACCTTCGGGAAATTCGCCGATACATCGAAGGTGACCTTCGACGAGAACGACCGCATCGTCGTCCTGGAGGGTCCGCTCAAGGGACTCGAGGGCCGTATAATCAAGGTGAACCGACGCAAGGGAAGAGCGAAGGTGCGCTTCGATTTCTACGAGACTTCGTACCCAGTCGACCTCGGCTTCGAGGTGGTAGAGCGCGTCAAGAGTGGAGGCGGTACCGTTCATGAGGAAAGCGGAGCATGAGGGCGGCAGGATCTACATAATCGGAGCGGGCTTCGCCGGAAGGGCGACGGCGCGCGAGATCAAGGAGAAGGCCGTCTTCGGGACAGTCGTCGCCTTCCTCGACGACGACGCGGTGAAGATCGGCGGCAAGATCGAGGACATCCCGGTCCTCGGGCCCATACGGGACGTGGTCAACCTCCTCAGGCGAACGCCAGCCGACGAGGCCATCATAGCCATCCCGAGCGCGACCAAGGATTTCCTCCGCGAGCTGTACTTCCTCCTGAAGCGCGCCGGCTTCGTCAACATCAGGATAGTCCCGGGCATAGCCCAGATCGTCGAGGGCGACGCCCACCTCATCCAGGCCCGCGACATCGAGAGCCAGGACCTCCTCGGCCGCAGCCCCGTCGCCATCGGACTCAAGGAGAGTCTCTCGTACCTTCGCGGCAAGCGCGTCCTCATCACGGGGGCCGGCGGCTCCATCGGCTCGGAGCTCGCGCGCCAGCTCCTCTCGGCGGGCGTAGCCCGGCTCTACCTCTTCGGGCACGGCGAGAACTCGATCTACCAGATAGACCGCGAGCTCAGGCTCCTCCGCGAGGAGGGCGTCGGCGAGAAAACCCTGATAGTGCCCCTCATCGGCGACCTCAAGGACGCCGAGTACATGCGTTTCGTGCTCGGCCGCCTCAAAGCCGACGCGATCTTCCACGCCGCGGCCTACAAGCACGTGCCCATGATGGAGGAGAACCCGGTCGCCGCCGTCCACAACAACGTCATAGGCACGCGCAACCTGGTCGAGGCAGCCCTCGCCTCGGGAGTCCGGCGCTTCGTCCTCGTCTCGACCGATAAGGCGGTGGACCCGGTTTCGGTCTACGGCGCCTCCAAGCTCCTGGCCGAGCGCCTCGTCGTCGAAGCATCCTCCCGCGCTGCGCCCGGCCGCGACTTCATGGTAGTGCGCTTCGGCAACGTCCTCGGCTCCCGAGGCTCGATAGTCCCCTTGTTCAACAGCCAGATCGAAAAAGGCGGCCCCGTCACGGTTACCCATCCCGAGGTGAGCCGCTATTTCATGACTATTCCCGAAGCCTGCTCCCTCGTCCTCAAAACCGGAGGCGTGGGCAAGACGGCCCAGACTTACCTCCTCGATATGGGGGAACCGGTGCGCATCCGCGAGCTGGCCGAGCAGATGATCCGCTTCCACGGCTACGAGCCGGGCAGGGACATCAAGATCGAGTACATCGGCCTCAGACACGGCGAGCGCATCGAGGAACGCCTCTACTCCCCGGAAGAAGTCCTCGTCCCGACCGAATACCCTCGCATCAACCGGCTCGAGCGCCGCGCGAAAGCTCCCCAGCCTCTCGCCCAAACCCTGACGGAGCTCGAACCCTTTTGCATTCCCGCGAAGGGAAGGGAAAAGGACTATCGCAACCGACGCTCGCTCAGGACCGCCTTGAAAAAGTCCGTGCCTACGCTTATCGTTCCCGAGAATGAACCGGAATACTGACTTCGTTCCCTTCGCGCTACCATCCATCGGGCCCGAAGAGGAAAACGCCGTCCTCGAGGTGCTTCGCTCGGGCTGGCTCACCACGGGCAAGATAGCCCGGGCCTTCGAGGAGGAATTCGCCTCCTTCGTCGGGGCGGGCAGCGCCCTGGCCGTCAATTCCGCGACTTCCGGCCTCCACCTCATCCTCGAAGCCTTCGGCATAGGGCCCGGGGACAAGGTGGCCATGAGCCCCTATACATTCGCGAGCGACGCCGCCGTCGTGCGGCAGCTCGGGGCCGAAGTCGCCTTCTGCGACATCTCGAAGGAAGACTACAACATCGATCCCGGGCTCCTCGATGATCTCCTCGCGCGCGATCGGTCGGTCAAGGCGGTGATTCCCGTACACATCGGCGGCATGCCCTGCCGAATGGACGAAATACTGGAGATCTGCCGGCGCCGAGGAGCGCGCGTAGTAGAGGACTCCGCCCACGGCTTTCCGCTCAAGCTCGGCTCGGGCTATGCCGGGACTCTCGGCGACGCGGGCTTCTATTCGTTCTACGCGACCAAGACCATCACGACCGGCGAGGGCGGCATGGTCGTAGCCCGCGACGATGCCGCCTTGAAGCGCATGGAGACGATGCGCCTCCATGGTTTCGACAGGACGGCCTGGGACCGCTACACGTCGAAGACCGCCTCCTGGCGTTACGACATCGTCGAACCTGGCTTTAAGTACAACCTGCCCGATATCCTCGCCGCGGTGGGCCGCGAGCAGCTCAAGAAGGCCGAGCGCTTCCTGGACGAGCGGCGAGCGATAGCCGCTCGCTATCTCGGGGCCTTCGCCGGCCAGAGCGCCTTCGAGATGCCGCCCCTGCACCCGGCCCATTCCTGGTACCTCTTCAGCCTGAGGCTCCGACCGGAGTCGCTGCGCATAGCCCGCGACGAGTTCGCGGACGCCCTCCAGGCCGCGGGCATCGGCATATCGGTCCACTTCATCCCCCTGCACACGATGAGCTATTGGTCCAAGCGCTACGGCTTGGAACCGGGAGATTTCCCGGAAGCCTTCTCCAAGTTCTCGCGCACGATCTCCTTGCCTATCTGGCAAGGCATGAGCGAAGGCCAGGTCGAGCGCGTGATCGAGGCGGTGACAGGGCTCGCCCAAGGAGGGCGGCCCTGAGCCACAGGCGCCGGGAAGCCTCGCAGCCTTCCCTGAACTGCGTCAGCGACATCAAAGCCGAGGGCATGCTCAGCGTAGCGACCGTCCGCTCGCCCGTCGCGCGAGGCTCCGTCCGATCCATAGCCTTCCCCAAGCTGCCCGCGGGCTATCGTTCGATCCTGCCCGCCGACATACCGGGACGCAACCGTATCGTCTCCTTCGGCGCCGAAGTGCCCATACTCGCCCAGGACGCCGTCTCCTACGTCGGCGAGCCCGTAGCCCTCATCGCGGGCCCCGACCCCATCCGCCTCGAGGAGCTGGTAGCGGGAACCAAGGTCTTCTACGAGTCGGAAGAGCCCTTCGTGAACTGGGAGAGCTTCTCGTCGGAGCAAGTGGCGGCCAAGCGCGTGGCCATCTCGGGCGATCCCGAGCTTGCCTTCTCGATCGCCGGCTCGGTGCACGAGGAGACTTATACGAGCGGGGCCATAGAGCATTATTACAGCGAGCCCCAGGGCGCAGTTGCGGCCTACGACTACGACAAGATCGCGGTGTGGTGCGCCACTCAATGGCCCTACCATGTCCGCGACTCGGTCGCGCTCGCCATCGGCTGCCGCGCCCAGGAAGTATCCGTGCGGCCCACGCGGCTCGGCATCCACCTCGACGGGAAGCTCTGGTACCCTTCCCTCCTCGCCTGCCAGGCGGCCGTCGCCTCGATCGCCTGCGGCAGGCCGGCCAAGATCATCCTCACGCGGGAGGAGGATTTCAGGTACTCTCCCAAGAGGGCGCGGAGCTCGGTCAGCATCCGCTCGGCCCTCGGGCCCTCGGGAGAGCTTACGGCCTTGGACGTGCGGATAGCGATCAACGTCGGCGCCTACGGTCCCCTGGCCGAGGAGATTCTCAGCCAGGCCGTCCTCTCATGCTCGGGCGCCTACGCCTGCCCCAACATCAGGATCGAGGCCTACGCTGTCATCACGAACACGCCGCCCATGGGCGCCTTCGGCGGCCTCGGGGCCTCGCACAGCCTCTTCGCCATAGAAGCCCACGCCAACCGAATGGCTCAAGCCACGGGCGAGGACCCGGCCGATTGGAAGTCGCGCAACGTACTGCACAAGGGCTCGCTCCTCCTCACCGGGGAGCCTTTGAAGGAGGAGCCTCCCTACGAGGCCCTCCTGGCCCGCGTCTCCGCAGCGAGCGACTACAGGCGCAAGTACGCGGGCTACGAGCTCGTGCGCAAGCGCCGATCCGGCCGGTCCGACGGACCCCTGCGCGGCATAGGCCTCGCCCTGGCGTATCAGGGCGCCGGACCTTTCCTGTCGGTCGAGGCCTCCAACTCGTATACGGTGGAGGCTACCTTGGACAAGGATCTCCTCGTGCGCATCCTCACGAGCGCCGCCGGCGGCGCCGGCGGCGTGATGGAAGTCTGGCGACGCAGCGCCGCCGACATCCTCGGCGTCGGCATCGAGAAAGTCTCCGTCGCCTCGCCCGACACGGACCAAGTCCCCGACTCGGGGCCGAGCACCCTGTCGCGCAACGTCTCCGTCGTGAACCGCCTCGTCGAGCGCGCCTGCGAGTCCGTGCAGAAGCGGCGCTTCCGAGATCCCCTGCCGCTCACCGCCCGCTCGGTCTACCGCGTTCCCAAACCCATTAAATGGGAAGGCGGCCAGGTCTCCGGCGCGCCCTTCGATACCGTCGCCTGGGCTTGCGCGGTCGTGGAGCTCGAGCTCGACGCCTGGACCCTTGAGCCGCGAATGCTCGGCGTCTGGCTCTGCGTCGACGGCGGCAAGGTCGTAGCGCCGGATCGCGCGGCCTCTTCCCTGCGCTCCAGCGTGGCCGACGCCCTCGGAGCCTGCCTCGTCGAACGATTCGATCCCTCGGCCGACGCCGAGGGATCCGCTTACTTCCGCTACGGACTCCTCCCCATGCAGAAGCTTCCGCCGATCTCGATCGAATTCCTCGAACCCTCGGGCCGGGAGGCCGTGAAGGGGATCGGCGAGCTTCCATTCGATACCGTGCCCGCCGCATTCCTTTCCGCCCTCGCGCAGGCCGCTGACTCGCCCTTTTCAAGCCTGCCGGTCACCGCCGCGGCCATCCTCAAACCCTTGGAGTCGACATGACGATCTCGTTCATCCTCAACGGCGAGGACGTCAACGCGAAGGTCGGCTCGGTGGACCGTCTCTCCGATATCCTCCGCGATTCCTTCGGCCTCCTCGGAGTCCGCTCCGATTGCCGATGCGGGCGCTGCGGCAGATGCCTCATCTTCCTGAACGGCCGCCTCGTGCCCTCCTGCATCGTTCCCGCCTTCTCCGCGCGCGGCAAGGAAGTGATAACCATCGAGGGCTTCGCCCAGACCGACGACTACATCGACATCTCCTCGGGCTTCATGGACGCAGGAGTAGTGACCTGCGGCTTCTGCGAAGCCTCGAAGATACTCGTGGCCGCCGCCCTCCTTGAACGCAACCCCAGGCCCGACGCCGACGAGATAATCAGGCACATGTCCTCGGCGCCCTGCCGCTGCACCGACCCGGAGTCCATCGTCAAGGCGGTTCAAGCAGTCGCCGAGCGCAGGGCTAGGAGGATATATCGCCGTGCTGGCCAGTGACGTCCATTTCCCCAAGGACCTGGCCGAGGCCTTGGATACCATGCGCCGTATTCCGGGCATACTCATCTTCGCGGGGGGCAGCGACATACTCCGCGAGCAAGGTGGCCTGGGCCTATCCTTTCCTCCCGATCTCCTCTACGTCCGCGACCTTCCCGAGCTCAGGCGAGCCGGTCTCACCGAGCGCTTCCTCGAGATCGGGGCGGCGGTGACGGTATCGGAGATGCTCGAGCTGGGCGAGGCCGCGCTGCATCCCCTCCTCGCGCGGGCCGTACGAGGCATCGGTTCGCCCGCCCTGCGCAACTTGGCCACATTGGGCGGCAACATAGCCTCAAAGGGCCGATTCATGGATTCCTGGCCCGCCCTCGCCTGCCTCGACGCCCTCGTCGAGCTCCGCGACCAAGGCGGCTCGACCTGGATGAACGTGAACAGGCTCGTCGGCGAGAACGGCAAGCCCGCCGTCCCCGAAGGCGGCCTCATGACCCGCATCCGCGTGCCCATCGAGCGATGGGACGCGTACCTCCTGCGGAAAGTCGGTCTCAGCGATTATCCCGCGCCCGAGACGGCGGTATTCGCCTTCTCCGCCCGGGCCGAGAAAGGCATCCTC
>Ga0265316_10003821_pt1 | contig 15123 bp, 19 predicted proteins | sample 4522metaG_FD_202092 | JGI IMG/M metagenome (GOLD analysis project Ga0265316, IMG submission 202092) | Rhizosphere microbial communities from Carex aquatilis grown in University of Washington, Seatle, WA, United States - 4-5-22 metaG | ecosystem: Host-associated > Plants > Roots > Rhizosphere >...
CGGAAGGCGCGTAAAATGACCGCAGAACAAAACCCCAAGCGAAAGCGAAGGGCGCACTTAGAGTAATCTCTACGAGATTACGTGCGGTCTGCGACGCTAAAGGAAAACCATGGCGATTTTTCACCTCTCAGCAAAACCGATAAGCCGCTCTACCGGTCGTTCAGCGACCGGCGCAGCAGCTTATCGTGCCGGAGAGGAGATCATCGACGAACGTACCGGACAAGTGCATGACTACACCCACAAGGCGGGCGTCCTGCACTCTGAAATAATCCTGCCAGACGGTGGCACCGCTAGCCGTTCCGAGTTCTGGAATGGTATCGAAAAACACCACAAACGCGGCGATGCCGTTCTCGTGCGCGAAGTCGAAGTCTCGCTACCTACCGAACTATCAAAAGACGAACGTCAAGCCCTCGCCATAGGCTTTGCCCGCGACCTCGCCGACCATTACGGCGTAGCCGCAGACATAGCCCTGCACGCCCCGCGCACGGTGACCGCCAAAGACCTGGAAAAGCACCCCGACCAGTACCACGAAACCGACCCAAAAACCGGCCGACACCATAATGGAAACTGGCACGCCCACATCATGCTGTCTGCCTGCCATGTTGCCCCGGACGGCACCCTCGGAAAAAAAGCTGTCGCGCTTGACCCCATCCACTGCCAGCGAGCCAAGATAGAAAACATGGCCGACCAGGAGCGGAGGCGTTGGGGCGAACGATTAAATGCTGCGCTTGAGCTATCAGGGCATGAAATCCGCGTCGATCACCGCAGCCTGGAAGCTCAGGGCATCGAGCGCCAACCGACGCGGCACCTCGGGCCAGCGGCTAGCGGCTTCGAGCGGCGAACGGGTGAACCAAGCCGCAGGCGGCAGGACTTCGAGCAGGAGGCCACGGAGCGAATTGCCAGCGCCAAGACGCTGGGCGAACTTGAACGCCAGGGGCGTGAAATTGATCATGTAATGATTGACCTGTCCGGCGACATCACCAAGGCCAAGAGCGAACGCGACCATCAGCGCAGCGAGGCCAAGAACGAACTAGAAGGCTTGGCCGCGCAGTTCCTCGCCAATTATGCGGCCACTCAAGCCCTTGAGAAGGCCGCGCAGGAATTCAGGGATAAGCAGGCCATCGAGCAGCAGGCGCAGCGAGATCGAGAAGCCAAGGCTGAACTGGAAAAGACCGTCCAGAGCAACCGTTTCAAGACGCTTGCCGACGAAGCCGAGGCACGCAAGCAAGAGCTGGAGAAAAACACACCGCAGGACGAGCAGGATAACGGGATGAGCCACGGGTTTTAAACGCCTACCAGGACGCGGTAATGTAACTCTTTACATATCGTATCATATCGCGTAGCATGTACCGTATCATAACAAAGCCACATAAGGAGCGTGTCATGGAACAAACCGCAGGCCGTACCGGTATCACTTATGACCAGGTTGCCGTCGTTGCCGATACTATCGCCGCCAGAGGCGAGCGTCCGACGTTGCGCGGCGTTCGCGCCGAGCTGGGCACCGGCAGCATGGGCACGATTCAGAAGCACCTTGCACAGTGGCAGGGAAGCCGTCGCCAGATCGTGACCAGCGCCGCCAGTCTGCCGACTGAGATTCAGCGCGTCATCCTTTCGGAAATCGAGCGCAGCATCAGCGAGGCACGCGCCGAGCTTGAGGGTGATCTTGCCGCCACCAAGGGCGACCGTGACGCACTGGCCGAAGACAACGAACAGCAAACCGAGCAGATTGAGCAGCAGGCGGCACGGCTGGTCGAAATCGAAGCGACTGGCCAACAGCAGGCCGGACGTATCGGGCAGCTTGATGCTGATTTGCTCACCGCCAGGGAGACGACCGAACGTGAGCGCAGCATTGCCGAACAGGCACGGCAGGCGCTGGCCAAGGCCGAACTAAGGCTTGAGGCGTTGCCGAAGGTCGAAGCCGAAGTTGACCGTCTACGCCAGGCGCTGGAGATCGAGCGGCAGGCGCGCACGGTGGCGGAACAATCGGCCGCTGTGTTGGTCGAGAAGCTGGCCGGCATCGAGCGCCGTGTCGTCGACGCCGAAGCGCGGGAGCAAACCGCTGTCGCCAAGCTGGCCGAACTTGAAAAACAGAGTCAGCATGTCGCGCAGGAACTCAATACGGCACGGCTACAGGTGCAAACTGGGCAGACCGCACTGGATGCGGCTGCCCGTGAGCTGGACTACGCCAGGCAGGCCGCTGTAGAGGCTCGCGCCGAAGCCAAGGTATCCGGCGAGCTGGCCGCTGAGTTGCGCGGCAAGCTGGCGGCTTTGGAACATTGACCTTCTTACCAACGGCGAAACTGGCGGCGTGGATCAACACTACGCGGTCGTTGGATTGTTCTGCAAGAACTGAATCAGAGCCTGAAATTTCGCGCCTGCATCACCACTCGGATCGATGATGCTGTGACTAAAATATTTTTCGATGTTGGCGGCTGTAATAGGGGTGTTGATTGGATCATAGGTCGTGCCGTTTTCTCCCCCTGCCATGTGCCCTCCGTTTCTGATCAATGCGATCTGGGCTAGACCTGCGGCTGCCTGCGTGTTTCCGCTGGCAACTGCTTTGTCGTACAGAGCCTTCTCGGCAGGGCTGAGTTCGGCCATGGTATTGACGAATCCCCCAGCCTTTTGTATGTAGTCGAGTTCCGATGACGTAATCAGGTCGGGGTTCTTCTTAGATATCTCGGCAAGTTTCTTGTCGTTAGCCAATAAGTACTCCCTGTCTGCGTCCGTTCTGCTCACGGCGTCTTTGCTTTTGATCTCGGCAAGCTTGGCATCTACCGAATTGGCCGAAGATGTCGCGTCGTTATTCGACGCCCCAAGCGCCGCCCATGCGGCGTGGGAAATAGATACGGAATCAGCTCTTACCGTATCGGCAACTGTTGCCGGTTCAGCCGCCTGTGCTTGCCGTTGAACGTTCGATGTTATGCTGGATAAATAAGCCGAAACCACGTTGTTGCTGGATTGAATGATCATATGGCTCTCCATGTGCGTATCAATTACGCTACAAAGAGCAACTTGCATGCCATATGGTTTAATTACGCTTTGGTGTTCGAGTTTCCTTGTCCAGCTTGCTGTGTTGAGATCAGCCGCCAGAATTTAACAGTCATCGTCAGTTTGACAAAGTCATGTTCAGGCAAAAGCTTAACGTGCTTTATTTTCCGTTTTCTGAGGAACTACCTGGAAAATTACAATTGTTCTGACCTGCAAATATTTGAAGGGCCGCACGTACTTCGTCAATCACCGTTGCCCAGTCTCCCATGCGCGGCTGGCGGAAAAGACGAACCACGCCTGGATACCATGGAGAATCGTTACGTTCAGCCAGCCAGCGCCAGTCAGCCTTGTAGTCAGGCAACAATATCCAGCAGGTTTTGCCAAGAGCGCCCGCAAGATGCGCTACTGCGGTATCCACACTGATTACCAGGTCAAGATTTTCCACAATGGCGGCAGTATCGGAAAAATCGAAGATTTGCGGCCCAAGTTTAACTAACGACATGCCTTGAGGCGGATTGTCTGCCTCGTTCTCGCCTGCACCTTTTTGCAAACTGAAAAAACGCACGCCGGCGATGGAACTCAATGGCGCAAGTGTTTCCAGATCGGGAAGCGAGCGATCCGCGTCATTCTCAAAACTTGTGCTGCCTTTCCAGACCAGACCGACCCGCAACCCAGTGAAATCACACATCTTCGCAGCCCAGAATTCAAGCTTCTTCCGGTCTGCCCTCAGGTAGGGCAAGGTGGCCGGAATGGAATCGAGCCGCGTCTGGCAGTAAAACGCGACACTGAGCGGTGGTGTCCAGAAATCCCAATGCGAAGATGGCAATGGCTCATCGAGGGCAATCACCAAATCTACGCTGTCCAATGTGGAAAACAGGGTTTTCAGGGCCGGGTGGCAAATAATGCCAATCCTTGTCGCACCTCTGGCTTTCAACAGGGCTGAGTAACGGCAGAACTGAATCATGTCGCCGTGCCCGGCTTCAATGCCGATCAATACTGATTTGTCCTCCAATAGTTCCCCGCGCCAGCGAGGCAGCGCCAGATATTGTTCCAGCCTGGCATACCAGTTACGCGCCTCAAAGCAGCGCCACCCCTCTTCGTAACGCCCCTGACGCAGTAGCAGATAGCTGTAATTGAATTGAGCCAGCTTGTAATCGGCATCCAGTTCAATCGCTCTGAGATAACTGTTTTCAGCTTCCTTTTCCTGCTTTCGACAAGCCTGAAGCACGCCCAGATTCGACCAGGCCGCAGCGGAGTTTGGATTGAGCTTGAGTGCCGATTGATAAGCGGCTTCGGCCTCTGCGAAACGTTTCTGGTTCGCCAGAAATGCGCCAAAGTTCAGATAGGTTTGCCCGATATCTGGATTGCATGCGATGGCGCGCCGATAATGCTCTTCTGCCTCTGTTTTGGAACCGGCCTGATCCAGAAGCAAAGCAAGGTTGGCATGTGCTTCGGAAAGATCGGGAGCAAGTCTTATTGCTTCCCGAAAACAGGTTTCTGCCTGATCAGCCTCGCCACCGAGCATGTGGCGGTTTCCCTCAAAAAAACAGATTTCAGCATCCGTGACAGATTTACTCATTGATCAGACGGCACAGAAAATCCATGATAATTCAAAGGTTAGAACGAATCTGATGCACAACAGTCAGGCCGAAACGCTGATGCTGCTACCTACAGCACCGCCGCCACTATCGACGGAAATCGAAGTATCAACCCCGCCAATGCTTTCGACAGATGCCGTGCTGGCGGATACGTCTGCCTGCCCGCTATCTGTGACTATGCTGCCCATCAGACTATTCACGCTGGCGTCCTGATTTTCCGCTTGTGTTAGCGAGTGATCCAGTTTCGCTAAAAAATGCTCGGCATCCTTGACGTCTTTATTGGAGCCGCCAAGCTTGCTTTTGAGCATGGAGATGGCTGAACGCAGTGCCTTGCGTGCATCCTCCAACGCGGCTTTCAGCGCGTCATTAGCAGACTTTTCCATGTCGTTTTTGCTAACCGCATTCTGGACGCCCTGTGCTTTTCCAGTATTCTGAGAGCTGCCAGACTGAGTAGCCGCCGTGAGCTTTGTTGCTCCAGAAATTCCGTCGTTGCGGCTGGCTTCCTTGCCTTCTTTTGCTTCTGTTCCTGTAGATACAGGGGATGGACTATTCGTCGCGGTGGCAGTTGTCGAGGATGCAATATCTGTACCGGCTGCACTGGCAGAGGAGATGTCAGCGGCGGCGCTCTGATCGATAGCTGTACCTTGTGCCGACACGCTGTTGGTGTTGCTATTGTCGGAACCAGACACTCCCGTCGCAACGATCCCTGCGTTTGTCGAAGCCGCTGGCGCACTATTGCCATCTGAAAGCGTCTCTCCCATGGATGCCAGTTCCTTGGCGATATCCTTCAACTGACTTGCCATGGCCTTGGCTTGAGCAGGTGTGGCTCCGATCATCATCTGCTTCAACGTATCGAGCTGCTTCTTCAACATCGCAGCCCTCTGCGAGGCGGCAAGTTTGGCTGAGACTTTGACAGAGGGCATGGCGCGCAGTTTGTCCAAGGCGTTCTGCATGTCGTTGAGCTGCTTGGCCTGAAACTGGATTGCATTCTGAGCGCTCCGAGAAAGGGTCAAGGTAGTGCTCAAGGCGGGCGAATCGATGGCAGTGCCTGTGGACTTCGTGCTTTGCGCTGTCGTAGGCAAAGAATCCGTAGATTTGGCTACTCCAGGATCCGCTGTTTTCTTCTGTCCAGCTACTTCCTGCTTTGAAGGAAACAACATCTCGATCAGGCTCTTGGGGTCTTCGCCTTTGCCTTCCGCCTGATTCGTGCGGTAGTTGAAATCCCGACTGATTTTCGCTTCCAGATCGCTGGCGTAGTCTTTCGGATACTGCGCCTGCTCGATGGCAGGCAATTCCTTGAAGTGGTCAAGCACGGAACTGAAGAAGTTGGTCAGTTTCCCCGTGCTGTTATATTCGCTCATGGCTTGAGTAGTGACCTTTACTCGCCACTCCTCTTCTTGACGGTCAGCTTCATAAGAAGCTGCCCTGCGTTCATTCACGGTGTAGGCTCCACTATCGTCATAAACGATGTTCGCCAATTGCTCTCGTGACAAGCCAGCGAAAGGGTTCTTCTCTGAATTGCCACCTCTAGCCGCGCTATTAACGTATGCCGTAGCCTGCTTGGCTCTGGCTAATAATTCTGGATCGTTGGTTTTTGGAACTTCGCTATCGTGCTTGGCCTTGTTTGCAAAGTAAGCATCGCCCTGTATTTGATTCAAAGCGGCCTTGGCCTTGTCGGCCAATTCCGAACGACTGAGCGTTTTGTCTCGCGCCTCTGCCCGACTGGCGCTATCGGCCAGTTGGCGCGCCAAAGTGGAAATGGTCTGCGTACTGCTGACCTGCTGGTCGGCGGCGTTCTGGGTTTCCGTGGCGCTGGATGCCTTCACGTCCGCTGGTGCCGATGTGCTGCCGGTCTGGGTCGCGGTGTAGGCGTTGATGGAGCCGATCATAGTTTTCTCTCGCTCAGGTGGTGACGTGCTGACGGTTCGAGTTGGCGAAAGACATAATATCCGCCAGTGCTTTGGAGTCTTCCCTCCGGAAGCTGACGGCGTCTTTCAGCGAAGAATCGCTTTGAACAGCATCCTCAACGTTATTCAGTATCCATTGGAAATGAGCGACCATATCAATGGGTTTGTTTTCATCCATCGGCACAACGGTATTCTTTTCCACACCAATAAAACCGCCTGTCGCGATATCGGATATTTCCCCTCGTTTATACAACTCGCCAGCCAGATTTGCCATCTGGCGCGGGGTAATGCTGTGAAAGTCGTATTGCTTGACCAGATCACGGAGTTCTGAAGCCGGGTCATCCTTGGCCGGTTGATCGACAGCCGTTTTCTCAGCGGATGCCTTGCGCCGCGCTGCTTCTGAAATGGAAACGGTGCTTACCTGGTTGTTGGCGACTGGCGAAGAAACCCGCGGCCTGACGTTTATCGTCGGTAGTTTCAAGGCGGAGCTTCTGGCGGCTTGCGATAAAAGGTTCAAGTTGATATGCATGGTATGCGACCCTCAAGTCGAATGTTCCTCATGGAATATCGGCATGATTATGCAATACTTGATGCGTATTATGATTTTGGAATCGGCTGGACGGCCAGGAATCAGTCTGTATGGTGAAGCGCCCATCAGGCGTTACGTTAAGTAGTTGTGCGCCGTTACTTTTGGGCAATAACCAAATTACTATTGATTGGTCTTGGTATTAACAATAAAATGGTATGCCGTAACGGAGGAAAAAGTGATGTCTACAACGGATACCATCGATCACACAACCCTTTCCCGACTGGTTGAGGCCGGTGCCGTACGCGCCGCGCATGTCGTGGCGCAGGCGGGCGGCTGGGCAGTGCTGGTTAAGTACGGGCTGCACGAACGGCCGCTGGCGGTGCGGCGTAGCCACGAGGTGCGCTTGTTCAAGAAGTTTGAGACGCTGGTCGCTTATCTCAAAGAGATTGGCCTGGCCAGGTTCGACGTCGACGCGGCAAACTATGACCCGGCCACCCTGACGACGCAGCGCCGACCGGATCGCTCGGAGGCGTTGAAGCGGGCGCATGAATCCGCCGCCTATGATGCGTGGTTCCGCGAGCAGGTACAGGAGAGCATCGACGACCCGCGCCCCGATGTATCGCACGAACAGGTGATGATCAAGGTACAGGCCGTCATCGATGCCGCACGGGCCAATCGTGCGCGTTGAGTGGCGACCAAAGGCCGAAGAGGATTTGCTGGCGCTGGTCGCCTACATCGCGCAGGACAATCCAGACGCCGCGCAGACGCTCTTTGATGAAGTGAGGGAAAAGGCCGCGCAGGCGATCAGGCATCCGACGCTTTACAAGGCTGGCCGCGTGCGGGGTACGCGAGAAATCGTCGTGCGGCCCAACTATGTGGTTGTGTATCGCCTTGCTGGCGATGTTCTCAATGTGGTGCGCGTGCTGCATGCGCGGCAGCAATGGCCGGCAACGAAATAGGGGTCGTCTCAGAAAACGGAAAACAAAGCACGCTAAGCAGTTGCTCAGCACTTTCTGTCACGCAACAGGGATAAGTAGGGGTTCTAAGCCCAAACCGGCGGAATTTGTCCAAGATGCCGAAACAGGCAACTGGAGGGACTTCTCCAAGTGATGATCCCCTTCAATTTCCCTGATTTAACTTGATTCGAACGAATTGCCAAGTTCGATTTGAACGCCTTCAAGCAGAAGCAATCCTACGGCGGAACGCCAAGCCAAGAATGCGGCCATGCGGTCACCAGCAACTTGGGCTGCGATGGTCGCACCATCCAGCAACTGAGCGAATTGAGCGGAAAGTCGTTGTGAAATCTCTGTAGCCAAGACTTGGTTGAGAATTGACCCAATAAAATCCTGGATAAGTGCTTTGTGGTTGATCGACGCTTGTCGAATCGAACTGTCTATTTCAGGGAATTCGGCTACAGCATTGATGAACATGCAGCCATTGAAAGAGTCTTCTTTGAACCAGCAGTGATGCCAAAGAAACAAGGCCCTGAATTTTTCCCTTGGGTCATCGACTCCGTTCACGAATTCGAGCAATGAGCGTCTGAAGCGCAGATCTCGCTCATTTAAGACTGCTTCGATCAAGGCATTTTTTGATGGAAAGTATTTGTACATGGTCATTTTGGCCACGCCAGATTCAGCAAGAACCCGATCAATTCCTACAGCATGATACCCATGCGCACGGAATAGGGTTAAAGCAGTTTCCAGCACAAGCTGGCGTTTGTCACTCATATGCATCCAATACAGAACGGTCTTTCCATATTTTATGGTACCACCACTCGACGAGCATTACACCATCAAGGAATATCGTTATGACAAGAACTTATGTCAAAAAAGTTCTTGCAAATAGACAGACCGGTCTGTATTGTCTGAGGCGTTCAACAGAACAGCCACTTTTAAACCTAACGGGGAGTGAATTCATGGAATACGCAGCCGCTGAAGCCTACGACACCAACGCTGATCGGTGCCGTCGTCCTGGTTTTGGTTGCCCTATTTTTCAATAACATCCCAAAGCAGCGAACTTACCCACGCTATTGGCTCTAGCGCCGTTAAGTATCTGGCAGTTAAACGAGCTTTTCCTTGGAATTGGTGAGATGAAAGATATTCAGCGCACGCTTTATGGCACCCCACTGTCCGGACACGCGCATCGTGTTGAATTGTTGCTGTTGATGCTTGCGCTGCCATATTCCTATATCGAGGCGCCAGCTGGAGTCCGGAGCTCCGCCGAATTTCTACGAATCAATCCTCTGGGTCAAATTCCTGTACTGATCGATGGAGAGCTGATTCTCTGCGACAGCAACTCGATTATGGTTTACTTGGTCAAGCAATATGCGCCGGGCAGTGGGTGGCTACCTGAAGAACCAGTGGCTGCAGCACAGGTTTATCGCTGGTTGTCGATAGCCGCTGGGGAGGTGAGATACGGCCCAGCAACCGCTCGCGGGGTGAAGCAGTGGGGGTTGCCTGGCGATCTTAATATCGCCAGCGATATTGCGGGAAAATTGCTTCGTTTTATGGATAGACATCTCACTGGGCGCCGTTTTTTGGCACTCGATCAACCTACGCTAGCTGACCTGGCTTGCTACTCGTATATCGCTCATGCTCCCGAAGGGGGAATATCGCTGGCCGAGTACCCGCAGGTTCGCGCTTGGCTCGCCGAAGTAGAGGCATTACCTCATTTCAAGGCCATGCCGGGCTTGCCTGTCCTTTGATACTCAGCAATGTCTTTCCCTTTCGAAAGAAACACCAGGTAGTCAGGATGAGCTATACCCTAACCTGGCGTCAGATAAGCCAATGGTTTGCGTCAGGTTAAGGTCGATTTTTTAATTGATTGACACATACCATCAAGGATCATAGATTTCTTCCTGACACTTTACGCAGGAGGCATCCTTGAACGGTCAACGTATCGGCTATGTCCGGGTCAGCAGCTTCGACCAGAACCCGGAACGCCAGCTCGAACAGGTTCAGGTAGACAAGGTATTCACCGACAAGGCATCGGGCAAGGACACCCAGCGGCCGGAACTAGATGCGCTGCTGACCTTCGTGCGCGAGGGCGACACCGTGGTGGTGCACAGCATGGATCGCCTGGCGCGCAACCTCGACGACCTGCGCCGTCTGGTGCAGAAGCTCACCAAGCGCGGCGTGCGCATTGAGTTCGTCAAGGAGTGTCTGACCTTCACCGGCGAAGACTCGCCGATGGCAAACCTGATGCTGTCTGTGATGGGCGCGTTTGCCGAATTCGAGCGCGCCCTGATCCGCGAACGGCAGCGCGAGGGCATCGCGCTCGCCAAACAGCGCGGTGCTTACCGGGGCCGCAAGAAGGCGCTGTCACCCGAACGGATAAGTGAATTGCGGCAGCGCACCGACGCAGGCGAGCAGAAAGCGAAGTTGGCCCGCGAATTTGGCATCAGCCGCGAAACCTTGTACCAGTATTTGAAGGCGGAAAACTAAATATGCCGCGTCGCTCCATACTGTCCGCCGCCGAACGGGAAAGCCTGCTGGCGTTGCCGGACACCAAGGACGATCTGATCCGGCATTACACGTTCAGCGATACCGACCTTGCCATCATCCGACAGCGACGCGGGCCTGCAAACCGCTTGGGCTTTGCGGTTCAGCTTTGTTACCTGCGCTTCCCTGGCATCTTCCTTGGCGTCGATCAGTCGCCATCCTTGCCCTTGCTGAAACTGGTCGCCGACCAGCTCAAGGTCGGCGTTGAAAGCTGGAACGACTACGGGCAGCGAGAGCAGACCCGGCGCGAGCACCTGGTTGAACTGCAAACGGTCTTCGGCTTCCAGTCATTCACAATGAGCCACTACCGGCAGGCCGTGCATACGCTGACCGAGCTAGCCATGCAAACCGATAAAGGCATCGTGCTGGTCAGCGCTTTGATTGAGCAACTGCGGCGGCAGTCGATCATCCTGCCCACACTCAACGCCATCGAGCGCGCCAGTGCCGAGGCCGTCACTCGCGCCAACCGACGCATCTACGAAGCCCTGTCCGATCCGTTGTCGAACGGGCTTCGGCATCGCCTCGACGATCTGCTGAAACGCCGCGACAACGGCAAGACGACCTGGCTGGCCTGGCTACGCCAGTCGCCGGTCAAGCCGAACTCCCGCCACATGCTCGAACACATTGAACGTCTCAAAGCCTGGCAGACGCTCGACCTGCCTATCGGCATCGAGCGGCAGGTTCACCAGAACCGGCTGCTCAAGATCGCCCGCGAGGGCGGCCAGATGACGCCTGCCGACCTGGCCAAGTTCGAGGCTCAACGACGCTACGCCACCCTCGTGGCACTGGCCATTGAGGGCATGGCCACCGTCACCGACGAAATCATCGACCTGCACGACCGCATTCTGGGCAAGCTGTTCAACGCGGCCAAAAAAAAGCATCAGCAGCAGTTCCAGGTGTCCGGCAAAGCGATCAATGCCAAGGTGCGGTTGTACGGGCGCATCGGCCAGGCGCTGATCGACGCCAAACAATCAGGCCGCGACCCGTTCGCCGCCATCGAGGCCGTCCTGTCCTGGGATGGCCACATCCATAAAGCAGGGTACGGTGACGGCCTCGCTAATGCTCAGGAAACTCGGCAACTATCCGCGTCAAAACGGCCTGGCTGTGGCGTTGCGCGAGTTGGGGCGCATCGAGCGCACCCTGTTTATCCTAGATTGGCTGCAAAGCGTGGAACTGCGCCGCCGCGTGCATGCCGGGCTAAACAAGGGCGAAGCCCGAAACGCGCTGGCCCGGGCTGTGTTCTTCAACCGGCTGGGCGAAATCCGCGACCGCAGTTTTGAGCAGCAACGCTACCGGGCCAGCGGCCTCAATCTGGTGACGGCGGCGGTCGTGTTGTGGAATACGGTCTACCTGGAGCGCGCAGCGCATGCGCTACGTGGCAACGGCCATGCCTTCGATGACACACTCTTACAGCACCTGTCACCGCTCGGCTGGGAGCACATCAATCTGACCGGCGATTACCTCTGGCGAAGCAGCACCAAGATCGGCGCGGGCAAGTTCAGGCCGCTACGACCGCAGCAACCGGCTTAGCGTGCTTTATTTTCCGTTTTCTGAGACGACCCCAAATAAGCTCACGTACGCTACCTTCCTGCTGATCTATTCTCGATGGCCCTTATGCCTTATGAGGATATCGAATATACACCTTTACTCATTTACACTCTTACACCTTTACTCATTGACTCATTTGCTCCATAATTAACTCACGAACACAAATTTTAGGAATTGATCAATGAAAGTGATTGCTTTGCTAAACGAGAAAGGTGGGTCGGGCAAAAGCACGATTGCCATCAATCTAGCGTGCGCCATACATCGCACAGGCCGTAGCGTTGTGCTGATCGACGCTGATCCACAAGGTACAACGCGGGACTGGCGCGAAGCATCCCCAGAAGGCATCGATCTGCCTCCTGTTGTTGTGCTTGACCGTCCAGAATTGTTGTTATCGTCGATCAAAACGCTAACCGCCGATTTTGCGGTTATCGACACACCGGCAAAGGCTGAAAAAATGAGCGCCAACGTAGTACGTATCGCGCATGTCGCAATCGTGCCGGTACAGCCAAGTGCGGCAGATGTGTGGGCGAGTGCTGCGGCGGTTAAATTGATTCAATCCAAACGTGATATTGGCGGCGTAATTGAGGCTGCGTTTTTAGCGACTCGCGTTTCTGGTTCGACCAACCTTTCCAAAGAGATTTTGAAAGGCGACTGGAACGAGTACGGAATTGATATGCTCGACCAGGCAATCTCAAACCGCGTGAGTTACGCGCAATCGTTAAGTGATGGCGTTTCAGTTTATGAAACCCGCGACGGTCAAGCTAAAGCGGAAATCGACTTAATCCTTCAGGAATTGGAGGTTGCAGGATGGCTATAACCCAGAAACACAGAGGCTTGAAGGCGAAAAGTCTTAGTGATGTGAGGTCTTCCGTGCCAGTGGCTGAAGTGCAGAAAGAGAATTTAGTACGTGTGAACTTGAATGTTCCAGCAAGCCAGCGCACACGCTGGAAGATGGCCGCAATTGCCCGAAATATTCCTCTGGGTGAACTAATTGCCGAAGCCGTAGAGACTCATTTGAGCAAATGAGTAAATGAGGCGAGTGGAATGCATGGAGAACGTAGCCTTTGAGGTGCAGTGGAACGGAAAACCGGTTTGCGATGCGCTACTCAAGGGTGAAGCATCAATTGGATTGGCCGTTGCTGCACGTACAAAACGCAAAACATTGCTCGTTACGTGTTTTTAACAATACAAAGATATTTTGGATTACGGAATTTTTAAGACCTCGTTAAAAACAGATGAATCCCTTAACTGGCAAGCATTACAGCCAATTTACAGGGCTGACCTATTCAGACATTTTCCCGGTTAACGGGGAAATCTTTCACTACAGGTCAAGGTGACCTTGAGGGTCTTTCGAGAAAGTGAAAGATAAGCCAATTACCTTTCTTCCGGCTTTCTTCGATTCCCATTCCAGCAAAAAACCATCTTTTTGACGCAGTTCTTTTACGGCTGGCTCGATTACACGTTTTCGCAGGTTGCCAAAGTCCTTGTGACAGCTTTCTGGGGCATCCATAGCCGTTAGAAAATCATCGATGCTAGGCGTCCACCGACCTTTTGACTTCCACGATTGAAGACACTCAAAGAGCCTCCACGCATATACTGAGCGTAGCGCGGCAGCTTGCTTTAGCTTGTAGGTCGTGAACTCGGTACGTAACGCCAGAAGGTGAGGGGCAACGTAGTTGTGAAATGTGATGTCCACCAGGCCTTGTCCTTCGTAATATTTCGCCAACGTGCACCACGGCCCTTTGGTGATGATATTGCCCTTCTTTCCTTTCTCCACCGTGTTCCAAAGGCAGCGCATTAGGCTGTCACCGCTTGTTTTTAATTGCTCATACGCCGTATCAGCCGACACCTCGTAAGTTTCGGCGTAATCCAGTGCGCTTAGGCGCACTGTCCAGCCAACTCGGCCACCGTCTATCAAGTCGCGCACAGGCAAGCTATCGGTCATCGCCATCGCTAATGCAATGATGCGTTTTTGGCTAAGGTTCAACCCTTGAGCGCCGCGTGCAATTGCATTGCTCATACTGACGTAGCGTTCTGGGAGTGAAACTTCTGTGCGGACTTTGAGCACCTTTGCCCTGCTCTTTTGTTCGGCCATTCAGACACTTTCCCGGTTATTCAGTCATGTACGAAATTGACTGAATAATAAAACTCGGTCTACGAAAATACAAGTAATATATGACATATGGCCTGTGGATAGCACCGGGAAAATGTACGACTAACCGGGAAAATGTACGATCAAACCGGGAAAATGTACGAATAGCACCTCGCTAGCCCTTGCACAGCAAGGCTTACAGCATCCTTAAAACATAGAAACAAGAATCAGAAAACCGTGCACGCGAGATACAATCATTCGTACTGCCAACAATCACCCAAAAAAATAAGTCCCCCCACCTTCGGCGGGGGCAAACCGCGCTTCGCGCTGGACGACCCCTTTAAATTGCCCCCCAAGGGGGAATAGACCCCAAAAACAGGTGCATCAAACAACGCTCCAGCTAGCTGAAACGCCGTAAAAGCGGTCTATAGAAAAGGGCCTCCAAACGACCGTTTGTGCAGATTGAGCCTACCGGCTCGGATACGCCGACACTCCGAAACACGAAAGACCGGGTGAACCAACCCTGTCGCCTTAGTTAAGGCGACAGCACGCACGCGTAAACGCGCGCCAACGGCCGATTGATCGGACTTTGGGTTTGTACGTCAAAATTCCGGTCATTGACGTTTTCTGGCACGCTGTCGTTCCGCAAGCCCCAAGTCTTGGAGCTTGCGCCCTAGCCGGTCATCCTTGGCCAGACCTTCGAGATCGTCGGACAGATGCAGCACGGACAGGATGCGCAAATAGGTGCCCATCGTGACGGCCGGCGACCCGGCTTCCGCACGCTGCAACGTTGTGCGCGAGATCGAGGCGCGTGCGGCAACCACCACTGTGCCGAGATCACGACGTAGCCGGGCAAGCCGTAGGCGCTCACCAAGGGCTGTAAGAAGGTGTTGTTCGGACGGGAAGAGGATGGATGGTTTGCTAGGCATAATGAATCGTATTATGGACATTTACAGCT
>Ga0265316_10003822_pt1 | contig 15122 bp, 14 predicted proteins | sample 4522metaG_FD_202092 | JGI IMG/M metagenome (GOLD analysis project Ga0265316, IMG submission 202092) | Rhizosphere microbial communities from Carex aquatilis grown in University of Washington, Seatle, WA, United States - 4-5-22 metaG | ecosystem: Host-associated > Plants > Roots > Rhizosphere >...
GCCAGATCGTTCCCGTCCTCTACCGACTGGGTGTGCCAGCCATAGGCCCGGAAGCGCTGCGCGCAGTCCTCGTTGGTGGCGATGTTTGTGCCGGCGGAGAGGGTCACGTGGTTGTCATCGAAGAGGCAAATGAGCTTGCCGAGCTCCAGTTGCCCGGCGAGTGAGGCTGCCTCCGACGCCACGCCCTCCATGAGGTCGCCGTCGCTTACCAGCCCGTACGTGCAGTGATCGATGATGTCAAACCCCGGCCGGTTGTAGTGCGCCGCCAGGTGCGCTTCCGCAATCGCCATACCCACGCCGTTGCCGAACCCCTGACCGAGCGGGCCCGTGGTTGCCTCCACGCCCGGGGTCAGGCCGTGCTCGGGATGACCGGGGGTGATGCTGCCCCATTGACGAAACTGCTTGATTTGCTCCAACGGCACATCATAGCCGGTGAGATGCAGCAGGCTGTAAAGCAGCATTGAACCATGACCGGCCGACAGGACAAACCTGTCCCGATTGAACCATTGTGGATTGGCGGGGTTGTGCCGGAGGAATCGGGTCCACAGCACGTATGCCATGGGCGCAGCGCCCAAAGGCAACCCCGGGTGACCGCTGTTCGCTTTTTGCACTGCGTCAACCGAAAGGAACCGGATTGTATCGATTGACAGTCGATCCAGCTCCGCTGAATCTGGGGTCCTGCCATCGGGCGTCATCGACGTATCCTCAAGCGGCGCGCATTGATGGCCACGATCACCGTGCTCACCGACATCAACGCCGCGCCAAGCGCAGGTGTGAGCAGCACGCCCCAGGCGTACAGCGCTCCTGCGGCCAGCGGAATTGCGAAGGCGTTGTAGCCGGTGGCCCAGATCAGGTTCTGAATCATTTTCCGATAGGTGGCGCGGGAAAGCTTCAGGATGGACACGACGTCCAATGGGTTGCTTCGCACCAGGATCACGTCTGCGGTTTCCACCGCTACATCCGAACCAGCACCAATGGCGATTCCCAAGTCAGCCTGTGCCAGCGCCGGGGCATCGTTCACTCCATCGCCGGTCATGGCAACCCGTACGCTCCGTGATTGAACTTCTTTCACCTTGGCGGCTTTGTCCTGCGGCAGCACTTCAGCGAAGTATTCATCCAACCCTATCTGGTCTGAGAACCATTTCGCAGTCGCCTTGTTATCGCCAGTGAGCATCATGCATCGAATGTTCAAAGCCTTAAGGGCGTCGATTGCCTGCTTCGCCTCGGGTCGAACTATGTCGGCCAAAGCAATTGCTCCCTTCAACTTCCCGTCAACGAGGACAAACACGACTGTCTTGCCCTGGGCTTGAAGTGGCTCGATGCGCGTGTCGCCAAGCTCAATGCTCTGTTCGTGCAGGAAGCCCGGGCTGACTACCTTGACCTCTTTTCCCTCCACCTTGCCTCCGGCCCCCTTGCCCGGGATGCTCTTGAAGTTTTCGACGCGAAGCTTCTTTTCCGAAGAAGCGGCAATAGCCTTGGCGATGGGGTGCTCGGAGTTGGCGTCCACGGAAGCCGCGTACGCGCGCAGCGTTTCTTCGTCGATGTCCTGCGAAAGTACCAGCGTGTCGGTCACGCCAAATCGTCCCTCCGTCAGCGTGCCGGTCTTGTCAAATATGATGGCCTGCAGCTTGCGGGCACCTTCGAAGGACACGCGATTCCGAATGAGAAGGCCATTTTTCGCTGCCAGTGCCGTGGAGACGGCAACAACCAGAGGCACGGCAAGACCGAGGGCATGCGGGCAGGTGATAACCATGACGGTCACGGCACGCTCGATGGCGAAAGAGAACTCCTTGCCCATGAGAGCCAGCCAGACAAGAAAGGCGATCGCGCCGCCCCCGAGGGCAATAATCGTCAGCCACATCGCCGCGGTGTTGGCGAGGTCCTGGGTCTTCGACTTGCTTTCTTGTGCCTGTTTGACCAGTCCGATGACCTGCGACAGAAACGAGTCCTTGCCCGTTCCCTTGACCTCGATGGTCAACGAGCCTTCTCCGTTGATGGACCCCCCGATGACCTTTGCGCCCTTTGTCTTGGCTGCTGGTGTTGATTCTCCCGTGAGCATGGCTTCATTTACCGAGCTCTCGCCGCCAACAATGGTGCCGTCCGCGGGAATTTTCTCCCCTGGCTTGATCAGGACCTTGTCATTGACAGCCAGCTCGCCGAGCGGCACGTCCTTCACGCTGCCGTCGGGCATGATCTTGTGAGCGTCCGAGGGCATTAGCTTCGCCAGCTCCTCCAAGGCTTTTGAGGCGCCCATCACCGACTTCATTTCAATCCAGTGACCGAGCAGCATGATGTCGATGAGAGAGGCCAGCTCCCAGAAGAACATCTTGCCGCTCAGGCCGAATACCACGGCACTGCTGTAGACGTATGCGGTTGTTATGGCAACAGCGACCAGTGTCATCATTCCGGGCTGACGGGATTTCAGCTCGTTGAACAGGCCTTTGAGGAAAGGCCATCCCCCGTACCAGAAAACCGCCGAAGAAAATCCAAAAAGTGCGTATATATCGCCGGAAAAATGTATCGCGTCTCTCAGTCCCGCCAGTGTCTGCAGCATTGGGGAAAGAACGAGGATCGGCACGGTCAGGATCAGGGAGATCCAGAAGCGTGTGCGGAAATCTGCGGCCATGTGGGCATGGTGATCGTGATGGTCGTGCATGCCGTGCGGCATTTTCTTCTCGGCCTCCAGCCAATTCTGCACATCATGTCCCAAGGGACGACCTTCCTTCTCATAGATGGCGTATGCCTTCCTGGCCACCTCATCGTGCGAATACTTCATTCCGGGAGCCTTTCTGCAACTTTGCTCATGCGCGTCATCTCTCCTCCACGCTCAACGCCTCGAAGCCGGAGACGACGTCGAACAGTTCCTCGTCAATGCCACTCTGGCGCAAACGGTGAAATGTACGGGTGAGACCTTCCAACAACTCGTCGATGTTTTTGTCTGCGCGTTGCATCGATGCCAGGCGGCTGGCGTTCTCGCTCGCGAGGGACTCGGCGCATGCCCGGAAGAGAGAAACGAAAAGATATTCGCGGATGAGCGCCCGCAAGGTTGCGGTGCTATCACCTATGATCTCGGGCAAGCTTTTCGTCGGCCAGGGCCGCCCGGATAGCATGCGTCGCCAGTTTTCATCCAGCGGCAATAGTTGCTGACTGACGGGCTCATACGCGGCCCCTGATGTGGGGCGATTGTAGAAGAGATGGAGCTCGGTGACTTCACCCCGGCCCTGGCGCGTCTCGCTCTCAACGAGTATCTGCCCGACAAGCGGGGCGATGGCGTTGACGGAGTTCGGCACGTTGAAGAGTCCCACCAGGGGCAGGCCGGCGTCCGCCAGCCGAGCATGAACGCGCTCACCGACGGCCCACACCTCGGGTTTGGCGGACAGAGCCGCAAGCGCCTTTGAAGCGTGATCGGCCACCACATCATTGAACTGGCCCACGAGGCCCTGGTCTGAACCAAAGACGACCGCGCCAATCACACGCGCATTTTTCTTTCCTTCCGTTTCTGAACTCAGGGGCGTCGGGCCGCTTTTTCGCAAGCATACGCCCAACCCCAGCTCCACGGTGCGATAGTAGTCGCCCATCGCAAGTACTGATTTCTCGTATTGTCCGACGCTCGAGGCGGCTACCGCCTTCATCGTGCGAACGACGGATTGGAGATCCCCGGCCCCGCGGATTTTCCGACGCAGACTCGCCGTGCTCTCGCTCATGGTTTCCGCTTCGGTTCTGAATTCGGTTCGGGCTTGGTTTCGGCTTCAGGCTTTGCTTTTGCCCCATGCTCAGGCTCGGTCTTGGCTTTGGGCTTCAGCTTGGCTTTTGCCTCAGGCTTAGGCTCGGCCTTGCCTTCAGCCTTAGGCTCGGCCTTCGCGTCAGGCTTGGATTCCGGTTTGGGTTGGAACCGGACGAGCGACCTGCGGGAGATTTCGATTATTGCCTTGCGATCCTCGTCGCTCAGTTTTTCGGCGGTAATCAATCGCTCGCACACCTCCGTTGGGATATCCGCCGCTGCTTCACGCAGGGCGTTTTCGGCATCCTTCATCCGGTCAAGCGGCACCAGATCGAACAGCTTCGCGGTCAACGCCAGCAGCACGGCAATTTGCGCGGGTACGGCCACCGGGGCGAATTCCGGCTGTATGAGGCAGGCGCGAATTCGCCGTCCATGTTCGATGATTGTGCGGGTGTCTTCATCAAGACGAGCCCCGAAACGGGAAAAGGTCTCCAGCTCCTCAAACTGCGCATACGCAAGCTTGAGGTCGCCCGCCGCCACACGGTAGGCTGCGCGTTGCGCCTTTCCGCCAACGCGCGAAACTGACTTTCCGACATCAACCGCAGGCAGCACGCCCAATTCGAATAGCGACGGGGAGAGATAGATCTGCCCGTCCGTAATGGAAATCAAGTTCGTCGGGATATAGGCGGAAATGTCCTGCGCTTCAGTTTCGATGATGGGAAGCGCGGTGAGGGAGCCGCCGCCGAGCTCCTTGCGCAAGTGCGTCGCACGTTCGAGGAGCCTCGAGTGGATATAGAAGATGTCGCCGGGAAACGCCTCGCGGCCGGGCGGACGGCGCAACAAGAGAGAAAGCTCGCGATAGGAGCGAGCGTGATGGGTGAGGTCGTCATACACGATCAGCACATCCCGGCCCGCCTCCATGAAAGACTCCGCGATGCTGGTCGCGGCATACGGAGCGATGAATGCGAGTCCAGGCGGGTCGTTCCCCTCACTCACGACGACAATGGTGTAATCCATCGCCCCCTTTTCCCGCAAAGTTGCCACGGCTTTCGCGACGGCGGAAGCACGCTGCCCTATAGCACAATAAACGCACAGCACATTCTGCCCGCGCTGGTTGAGGATGGTGTCGATCGCAATCGCGGTCTTGCCCGTCTGGCGGTCGCCTAGAATCAACTCCCGCTGGCCGCGTCCAACGGGAATGAGCGCATCGATCACTTTGAGGCCTGTCTGGAGAGGCACCGCGACGGGCGCGCGGTCCATGATGGGGACGGCTGGGCGTTCAACAGGCAGGCGCTTGCTGGAGGCCACCGGCCCGTTGCCGTCGAGTGGCCGACCAAGCGGATCGATGACGCGTCCCAGCAATCCATCACCCACGGCCATGTCCATGACCCGTCCCGTGCGTTGGACTTCATCCCCCGCGTGGAGATGCAGGTATTCGCCGAGTAGAACGACGCCAATTTCATCCTCGTCCACATTGAAGGCTATACCGAGCACATCGCCGGGAAACGTCACCAGTTCTTCAAAACCCACGCCAGGAAGACCCGACACTTTGGCAATGCCAGTTGCGACACTCGTGATGGTGCCTACCTCCCGTGGCATTAGCTGCGGCGTGAATGCTTCCCGTACCTGGCCAAGTTCGGCAAACGCGCTGTCGAAAATGTTCTGGAGGCTCTCAGATTCCATGTTCATTTAGCTCTCTGTACCAGGCTCAGGCTCTGCCTTGACTTCGGGCTTGGGCTCCGCCTTGGCTTCGGGCTTGGCCTCCACCTTGGCCTCAGGCTTGGGCTCCGCCTTGGCTTTGGCCTCCGCCACTTCGGGCTTGGGCTCCGCTTTGGGTTCTGCCTTGGGCTCCGCTTTGGCTTCAGGCTTGGGCTCCGCTTTGGCTTTCGGCTCCGCCACTTCGGGCTTGGGCTCGGCTTTGACTTCAGGCTTGGGCGCTGCCTTGACTTCGGGCTTGGGCTCCGCTTTGGCTTCGGCTTTCCGAATCTCCCGTTCTGCCTGACTCCAGTCCTGACTTGACGAATCGCTCTTGTGGCCTCGCTGCTCATACAGTTCATAGGCGCGCGCGGCGATCTGCGGAGTCAAATCGGACGACGACTTGGACTTTGCTTCGAGTTTGTCCTTTTCTTTCAGAAGCTCATCAACATCTTTTTCCATCGATGCCAGATAATCCGCAATGCTCCACGCAACTTTTTGGCCGTTCGTTGTAAGCTCAATGCCGCTGATGAGGTCCGGCGCGGTTTCGAACTTGACGTGGATGTCAGCGGAGAAGGTTTCGTTGAGCGCATTTTGTATCACCGAACGCTGCTCCTCAGGCAGGTCAAACGCGCTTCGCACGAGCGCCGGGCCAGAGGCTGTCTTCAGAGCCTCAGCGAGGTGTGTTTTGGCCAGACCGTCCATCTCTCTCAAGCGGCGAGTGAATACGTCACCAAGGCGTTCTTCCAAAGCTGTCGTCGCAAGATCCGTCAGCGCCTTTCGTACGATGGCAAATACTTCCTGCTGTGTCCGGCGGCTGATCGCCTGGTGTAAGCTGTGTTCTTCGTTCTTCAGCGCCTCGTGACGCTTCAAGCTCAGAGCCGCAGCGGCTTTCCGCGCCTCGTCGAGGAGCCGCTGACCCGCGGCTTTCGCCTCGCCTGTCACCGTGCTGAAAAGCGCGGCGCGCTGCCGGTCGAACTCCTCATTCTTGTGCTTGAACTCGTCGCTCTCCTTTTGGGCTTCGACCTTTTTCGTGTCGGCGTTCGCCAGTTCTGCGGCGATCCGTTTTTCCCGTTCACTGATGGCGTGGAGGATCGGTTTGTATAGAAAGCGCTTCATCAACCACACCAGGATCAGAAAGTTGAGGGCCTGCGCGCCGACGGTGAACCAATCGATGAGCATAAGCTACTTCCCCGCGGTAATGACGTGGTTCCAGAACGGGTTGGCGAAGATGAGAATCATCGAAACCACAAAGCAGTAAATTGCAGTAGACTCAATCATCGCCAAGCCCACGAACAAGGTCCGCGTGATCGTCGCTGAGGCATCAGGCTGCTGTGCCAGCGAGCTCAACGCCGTGGCGACCGCCCTCCCTTCCGCTAGAGCGGGCCCCATCGTGCCGAAACCGGTAGTGATGCCGGCGATGACGATTGATGCAATCGCAATAAGAGTCATGTTATCCATAAGAATCTCCTTTTACGGTCGAAATCCATGATTCAATGTTTTGCCTCGGGTTCAAGCTTGGGCTTGCGGATTCGCGTGGCGGCTGCGATGTACACCGCAGCAAGGATACTGAAGATGTAGGCTTGCACCATGCCGGTGAGCAGACCGAGCAATGTCATAATGATCGGGAAAATGAACGGCACAATGGTGAGCAAGATTGCGACAATCATCGCCCCGCTCATCATATTGCCGAACAGACGGACAGCCAGCGCCAGCGTGCGGGAAAACTCGCTGATGATGTTAAAAGGCAGCATGATGAATGTCGGTTTTACATAGGACTTGAGGTAGTTGCCGACTCCCTGCTCCACGACGCCAAAGAAAGGCACGGCCACGAACACGCACAGGGCGAGCGCGGTCGTGGTCGAAAGCGAAGCAGTCGGCGGCTCGTAGCCGGGAATGATGGTGCACACGCCTGCGAGGGCGAGGAACAGAAAGAGAGTTCCCAGAAAGCCGAGATATTTCTGCGGTTGACTCAGTCCTACCTCCTTAATCTGTTTCTCGATGCCGGTCACGATCATTTCCAGAAGGTTCTGCCAGCGGGAACGCTTCAGGCCGTGGGAGAGCTTGCGGGTGATGAGCTTTGAACTGACCGCAAGCGCGAACATCAACACCCACGTAAACACAATGGTCGCGTTGAGCTTCAGAAACCCGTGGTGCCAGAAGATCATCTCATCGGGACTAAGGCGCATGGCTGGCCTCCCGTTCCGGTCGGCTTGGTTTTTCCGATGCTCGAGTGACCCGCGTCACGATGAGACGCGCAATGAAAAAACCAAGGAGGCATAGCAGCAGCCTCTCCCAATGGCCGCGCCCAATCAGGTAGAAACCAGCGAGAACTACGCTTGCTCGCAGCAACAGGCTGCCGAAGAACCAAGACGCCGGCCATTTGGATGTGTTACCCTTTTGAACCGTCCACCAGAGACCGCCGAAGAACAACACGCCGTAAAAGACACCCGCCACCCCAGCCAGCATCAAACTCAAAGTTTCATTCATCATTATCCTCCTGGTCCTCTTGTATTTCCCTGCCTTCTTTGGATACCCAATGCCAGGCAATCAGACAGCCGACGGCCAGGCCAATGACCAGGAGTATCAGCGTCCAGGAATGGCCTCCTGGATGGCGATTGTCCAGCCAGACACCGCACCCAGCGCCAACCAGTGTCGGAACCACCACCGACCAGCCGATCATCCCCATCATGCCCAGGCCGAACCAGACACCCGGCGAAGAGTTGCGCCGGGCCTTGAGCTTGCGTGCCGCCTTTGCGCCGACCTGCCGACTGAACTCTGGTCCGTCTTTCACGCCCTTGATTTCCGATTTTTCATCCATGATGAAACTCCGCCAGGCTGCGGATGAACCCGCTCTCCATTTTCGCCATCACCGAACGGACGCTCTTTTCCCGGTCGCTCAGGCTGAGAAACTCCCGCTCCACTGCCTCACGCAGTTGGCCGAGGTCCGTTCCGCCAATAGCGTTGCGCACGGAGACGAGCACGTCCATACCGGTCTTGACCAGTACTCCTTCATCGACAGCCACGTACACCTCACCCTCCGCTCCGCTTTCGTATATCAAAATCCCGGGGGCAAGCGCCGCAACGCAGTCCAGTCTGTGTGGCAAGAGTCCGAACGAACCCTGGCGGGTCTCCGCAACGATGCGCGAAACGCCGGTTTTCTCCGCGAAGATTCCAAACGGGAGAAGAACCTTAAGATTCATGTTTGTCGCTTGCGACATTTTCGACCTCCGGCTTAGGTTTCGGCTCGAGCTTCGGCTGCGGTTGTGGCTTGGAATCGGCGGCAGGCTTCGGATCCGCCGCTGTCGCTGGCTTGGCCGCGGGTTCAGCTTTGGCGTCTGGTTTGTCCGGCGGAGACTTCTTCTTCGCTTCGTCGATGGCCCCAATCATGTAGAGCGCGCTTTCCGGGTAGTCTTTGAACTCATCGTGCAGGATACGTTCGCAGCCCTCGAGCGAGTCCTTAAGGCTTACCAGCTTTCCCGTGATGCCGCTGAACTGTTCAGTGGCGAAAAACGGCTGCGTGAGGAATCGCTCCAACCGGCGAGCGCGAGCGACCACCTTGCGATCTTCCGGCGCCAGTTGCTCCAGGCCGAGCATGGCAATGACGTCCTTGAGGTCTTCGTACTGTGCAAGGGTCCGCCTGATTTCCTGCGCCAGGAGATAATGTCGTTCGCCGACGATGCCGGGTGTGGCCATTTTCGAGTTGGATTGCAGCAGATCGATAGCCGGGTAAAGTCCTTCACTCGCCCGTTTGCGCGAAAGCACGATGGACGCCGAGAGATGTGAAAACGTGTGCACAGCAGCCGGGTCGGTCAAGTCGTCCGCCGGCACATACACCGCCTGAATAGAGGTGATGGCTCCGGCGTCGGTATTGGCAATACGCTCCTCAAGCCGCGACAATTCTGTGCCCATGGTCGGCTGATAACCCAGGCGGGAGGGCATCTGCCCCATCAAACCGGAGACCTCCATGCCGGCCTGGATGAAACGGAAAATATTATCGATCAAGAGCAGCACGTCTCGATGCTCGTCGTCCCGGAAATACTCGGCCATGGTCAGCGCCGCATGGCCCACACGAAACCGGCTGCCCGGCGGCTCATTCATCTGTCCAAACACCATTACCATGTTCGGCAGTACGCCTGCCCCCTTCATATCACGGTAGAGTTCCTCCCCTTCACGACACCGCTCGCCTATCCCGCAAAAGATGCTTACGCCCTCCTGGTGCCTGATCATGTTATGAATCATTTCAGTAAGCAGTACCGTCTTGCCCACCCCCGCGCCGCCGAAGAGGCCCGCCTTGCCGCCGCGCTCGAGCGGCACCAGCACATCGATGACTTTTATCCCCGTCTCGAAGATCTCGGACTTGGTTGAACGCCGGGCGAGCGCCGGCGGGGCCTGATGGACTGAGCGCCATTGGACATCTGTCGGCGGCGCCTGGCGGTCGATGGCGTTGCCGAAAACGTCGAACATTCGCGAGAGAGTTCCCTTGCCGACAGGTGCCTTCAACGGTCCGCCCGTGTCTTCTACCGCTGTGCCGCGCGCCAGCCCTTGAGTAGGGGTAAGAGCGATCCCCCGTACGCGATGCGCGTCGAGCTGAGCCAGGACCTCGATGGCTATTTTCCCTTCTTTCGTATGCAGCAACGAGTAGATGGGCGGCAGATGTGCATCGAACCGTATGTCGACGACACTGCCGCGCACCGATACTACAACGCCGAGGTTTGGAGAACCGGTCGTGTTCATGTCCTTTCCATTGCGGCACTGTATTCGCCGCGGCGCGCAGCCCGGTTGCATTGAGCGCGATGAAGCAGAGCTTTCTGTGCCGAAGACACATGGGCTTCGTCGCCTTTCCAGGCTTCCAGTGCCGGTTGCTGGATCGCGCGGCCAAAAGAAAACGCCAGCGCCCAAGGCAGCCGCGATTTGAACCTCACATTCATGGCATTCAAACGGGCGGAAGCAAGTTCAGCGGACTGGCCGCCCGACAAGAACGCAATCCCAGGAACGGCAGCGGGGACGGCTCGCAGGAGACACCGCACCGTGGCGTCGGCAACCTCGTCCACCGTTGCCTGCGTGGAGCAGGTCAATCCCGGAAGCACCATGTTGGGCTTCAGGATCATGCCCTCCAGCGTCACCCGTTGTGCGTAAAGCTGGCTGAAAACCGTGCGCAGAACTTCCTCGGTGATTTCATCGCACCGCTCTAGGGTATGTTCTCCGTCCATGAGGACTTCCGGCTCGACCACGGGGACCAGTCCGGCCTCCTGGCACAACGCGGCATAGCGGGCCAACGCCTGTGCGTTCGCCTCGATACAACCCCGGCTGGGAACGTTATCCCCCACGGCAATCACTGCACGCCACTTGGCAAAACGGGCGCCCATGCGAAAGTATTCGCCCAGGCGGTCGCGCAATCCGTCCAGACCTTCGGTTATTCTCTCTCCGGGATGACCTGCCATGTCCTTTGCGCCGGTGTCGACTTTGATGCCGGGAATTATTCCGGCATCGATGATGACTTTCGCAAAGGGAGTACCATCTTTCTTCTGCTGGCGGATCGTCTCGTCGTAGAGGATCGCGCCGCTGATGCACTCACCGAGCCCGCGCGTGGTCACAATCAACTCCCGATATGCGCGCCGGACCTGCTCGGTCTGGGAAATCCCCAACCTGGCAAATCGTTTGTTGCAGGTTGAATTACTTTCATCCATCGCAAGCAAGCCCTTGTCGCCTGCCACCAGGGCCCTTGTGGTGTCTATGAGCTCTTTCGCATTCATCGAGGGCCGTTCCATTTCCAGTTCCGGATTTCCGGCAGGTCCTCTCCATGTGTGTCGATGTACTGCTTATGCTCGATCAGCTTGTCCTGGACCATCTGCTTCAGGTAGGCCCCCTTCGCGCCCAACTGCGGGAGGCGATCGACCACGTCCTGTACAAGATGAAAACGGTCCAGATCATTCTGCACCCTCATATCGAAGGCCGTCGTGATCGTGCCCTCTTCCTTGTAGCCCCGGACGTGCAGGTTGTGGTTGGTCCGGCGGTAGGTCAGCCGATGGATCAGCCATGGGTATCCATGGAAACCGAAGATGATATGCGTGTCTTTCGTGAAAAGCGAATCGTAGTCTATGTCGCTCAGTCCGTGAGGGTGCTCGCTCTGAGACTGCAGCTTCATGAGATCGACGACATTGACCACCCGGATTTTCAGTTCAGGAAGATGCTCACGCAGAATGGACACCGCGGCCAGAATCTCCAGAGTGGGCGTGTCGCCGCAACAGGCCATCACCACGTCCGGCTTGGCGTCCTGGTCGTTGCTGGCCCATTGCCAGATGCCGATGCCCTCGGTGCAGTGCGTGACGGCCGCGTCCATGGAGAGCCATTGGGGAAGAGGGTGTTTTCCTGCGACAACCACGTTCACATAATGCCGGCTGCGCAGGCAGTGATCGAAGACCGACAAAAGGCAATTGGCATCAGGCGGCAGGTACACCCGCACGATATCTGCTTTCTTGTTAACCACATGGTCGATGAAACCCGGATCCTGGTGCGTGAACCCGTTGTGATCCTGCTGCCAGACGTGGGAGGCCAGCAGGTAGTTCAATGAGGCGATCTTCCTGCGCCAGGGCAGTTCCAAAGTGACTTTCAGCCACTTGGCGTGCTGGCTGAACATCGAGTCGACGATGCGAATAAAGGCCTCATAGCTGTTGAACAGGCCGTGTCGCCCTGTCAGCAGGTATCCTTCCAACCAGCCCTCGCACTGGTGTTCACTGAGCATCGAGTCCAGCACACGTCCGGCAGGCGCGAGGAACTCGTCGTTCTTTTCTTGTCGGGCGTCCCATTGACGGTTGGTGACTTCGAAAACCGCGCCCAGCAGATTCGAGAGCGTCTCATCAGGACCGAAGATGCGGAAATTGCGCTGGTCTTGATTCAGCTTGGCAACATCACGCAGGAACTTGCCCAGCACGAGCGTGTCCTGGCCATCTATGGCGCCGGGCGACGGGACATTGACCGCGTGGACGTGGAAGTCCGGCATTCGCAGGTCGCGCAGTAGAATCCCGCCGTTGGCATGCGGATTGGCGCCCATGCGCCGGTCGCCATTGGGCGCCAGCTCGGCCAACTCCGGCATGAGTCGACCGTTCTTGTCGAACAACTCCTCCGCCCTGTAGCTCTTCATCCAGCTTTCGAGCTGCGTGAGATGATCAGGATGCGTGGAATCCACCAGGAGCGGCACCTGGTGTGACCGAGACGTGCCTTCAACCTGCAGACCGTCGACGACTTTTGGTCCCGTCCAGCCCTTTGGCGACCTGAGAACGATCATTGGCCAGCGCGCCCGCGCGGCGTCTTTCTTGCTCCGCGCATCGCCCTGGATGCTGCGGATGTCCTCGATAGCCCCCTCTAGTGCGGCGGCCATGAGTTGATGCATCGCTTCCGGCTCATCACCTTCTACAAAGTAGGGCGTCCAGCCGCAGCCTCGCAGGAATTGCTCCAACTCCTCATGCTCGATGCGGGCGAGGATTGTCGGGTTGTTGATCTTGTAGCCATTGAGATGCAGGATAGGCAGCACCGCTCCGTCGAAAACTGGATTGAGAAGCTTGTTGGACTGCCATGCGGTGGCCAGGGGGCCCGTTTCCGCTTCACCGTCGCCCACGACGCAGGCAACGATCAGATCGGGGTTGTCGAATGCGGCCCCGAATGCATGGCTGAGCGAATACCCCAGCTCGCCGCCTTCATGAATCGACCCGGGCGTCGTCGGCGCAACATGGCTGGAAATCCCGCCCGGGAATGAGAACTGCATGAACAGCTTCTTGAGCCCCGCCTCATCCTGAGTGATGTTGGGATAAATCTCACTGTATGTTCCTTCGAGATACGTGTTGCCCACCAGCGCCGGACCGCCGTGACCGGGCCCGGCGACGTAGAACATATCCAGGTCATACTTCTTGATGACCCGGTTCAAATGCACGTAGATGAAGTTCTGGCCCGGTGTCGTCCCCCAGTGTCCGACCACCAGCGGCTTCACGTGAGACAGCTTCAGCGGCTCCTTGAGCAGGGGATTGTCGTAGAGATAAATCTGGCCGACCGACAGATAGTTGGCGGCGCGCCAGTAGGCATCCATCTTGTGCAGCAGCTCCGGGGAGAGGGTTTTTGCTTTCATGATATCTTCCATCGCGCCCTTGTGTGGCGCCCCTTGTGATGCGCCTTCTTATCCACAGCAGCCTTCGGACTTGTCCCCAGGCTTGCCACCGGACAGAAACTTTTGCCGACAGCCGTCGCAGCAGAAATAGTATGTCTTTCCGTCTCGTTCGGCGTGGACAGCGGTTGCGACGTCCACGCTCATTCCACAGATGGGGTCTTTGGTCATAGATTTCGATGCTTTCATGGATATGTTCCTTTCTCCGTTGTTCTCAGTATCTCTTGCTTCTGGTCTCGTACCCGCTTTCACTGGTGGGACTGAACCTTGACGGCCGCTTCCTCAATCCAGTATCCCTTGCGATTGTAATGTCCATGCAGCCTGGTTTCATAATCCCGGGTGAGAAGCGAGCTCTCAGAGTATTCCGGTGACTGCTTTATGGCATCACGGGAGAGATTGGCGAATACTTTCGACAGGTCCCAACTTACGCGCTGAATCCATTTTGGTGAAATCAGAACCTTTTTCCCCGGCCACCAGTTCCTCGTATCGACAACCAGGTAGCGAATGGCCCACGTTTCGTCATCAATGACAAAATCCTCGACGTGGCCAATCTCACCGTCTGAGGCCTGGATGTTGTAGCCGGTCACGGCGGACGTACTGCGGAGATGTGCATTCCATTCTTTTCCACCCGGGTTCGTTGTTCTGGCCTTCTCATGGCTGCGCATGATGTAAGGAGAGGGCCCCCACATGTATGGGCCGTTCCAATACATCGGCCAACCATAGTAGCCGTAGTAGTCCACTTCGAATTGCCTCGAGACCGGTTTGTCAGTGTCCAGGGATGGACTGTCCTCAATCTGCTTTCTTGTCAAATCGATGGCAATCTGCTTCTTTTCTTTATTCACCGTGCGCAGCGCATAAGGGGAGATCAACACATGCCTGCCCGCAAGCCAGTTCCCTGTGTCAACGACCAGATAGCGAATGGCCCAATGCTGGTCATCGAAGTAGAACTCCTTGATCTTCCCTATTTCTCCATCCAGGCTGTGCAATGCATACCCATTCAGTGTTTTGGCCTTTTCCAGCATAATCGAATTCCTTTCCTTCTCCGAGTTCCGTTCCTGCTCGTTGTTGTCTACCGGCGCGATCCTCGCGGGCTCCCACAATCCTGTTGCGTTGGAGCGCCCCTTATATTTGGGGGACCGCGCGCCCACGCCGCGCGCATCCAGAAACCGCTATTTCGTCGCAGGGTCCGAGTTCCTTTCCTTGCTGGGCGGGCCAATTTCGAGTGCATGGCACACTGAGCGCGCTATCATCAATTCTTCATCCGTATGAATAACGCGGACAGCAGCCCGGCTGGCGGCCGTGGAAATCACGCCGTCGTTCGCCGCGTTGCCCTTTTCTTCGAGTTCGATGCCAAGGAATCCCAGCCCATGGCAAATCCGGGTACGCACCGTGGGCGCGTTCTCTCCTATGCCACCCGCGAACACCAGCGTTTCCAATCCACCCAACGCTGCCGCGAAGGCCCCAATCCATTTCTTGACCTGGTAGCAAAACAGCGCGACTGCTTCAGCCGCCCGCACGTCCTGCGTTTCATGATCGAGCAAGTCACGC
>Ga0265316_10003823_pt1 | contig 15121 bp, 7 predicted proteins | sample 4522metaG_FD_202092 | JGI IMG/M metagenome (GOLD analysis project Ga0265316, IMG submission 202092) | Rhizosphere microbial communities from Carex aquatilis grown in University of Washington, Seatle, WA, United States - 4-5-22 metaG | ecosystem: Host-associated > Plants > Roots > Rhizosphere >...
CACCAGGACTACGGTGAGAATGTCGGAGATGGTTGCGGCGGTGGTGAGCAACTCCCGCAAGTCCTGGGCTTTGTAGACGGAGTTTGTCCGGTGGCGTGCGCTGATGATGCGCAATGCCTCGCGGCTGGCGTCGGGCACCTCTTCCATGGTGCGGATGGAGAAGTAAATCTGGTCCACATTGTCGGTTCCGGTAAAGTAGCGGGCCACCGAATAGGGAATCAAAATGGTGTTGTCGGTAATCTCCGACTGCCCAAAGGTGTCAACGCTCTCTTTGAAGGTGCCGATGATGGTGAAGGGGATGCCGATGATCTGGAAGTTCTGGCCGACAGCCGCATCGGAGCTGCCGAACATCTCTCTAGCGAAGGGTATGGTGACCACAGCGCATTTGATGTGTGCGGCCTCGTCCTCATCGTCAAGAAAGCGCCCGGCCAGGACGGTCAGGTTGCGCACATCGCGATACTGCGGGCTGACTCCCAATATGAGGGTGTCTTTGACGACGCCGCCGCCGCGGCTGATGCGGGCGTGTGTTGTCAGGATCGGCGAGGAGTACATCACGCTGGGGACCTGGCGCAGAACCGCTTTTTCGTCCTCGCGCGTGAGGTAGTCGTTGTAGAGCACCCGCTCGGAGTCCGTGGTGCCGCCGCCGGCATACTCGATCTCAACCTCGTTGGTCCCGATCTTCTGGATTTCGTTCAGGATGAAATGCTTGCCGGTCAGGCCGATGGTGACCACCAGGATGACGGAGGCAGTGCCGATGACCATGCCCAGAGCGGTGAGGGCGAAGCGCACCTTGCTGGAGCGAAAGCTGTCAACGGCGAGTTTCAGTATCTCGCTCATCAGCATGGTGCGGCGGGCGCTGAGCAGCGTCTCCTGGAAGGTGGTTTGACGGGCGTGGTCGGTCGGATTCATCGAGTTCTTCTATAGTAAACACTTTCTGATGGCCAGGCACTTTCCGCGCCGGCCGGAACCGCTCAAGAATCGTCGCCGTGGTTGCAAGTTCGTGCGACAATTCAGTTGAAACACTTCCCCATTCCGAGAGCGTGGCCGGCTTAGAATGTGTGTAGTGTTTGCGCCAAGAGAAGTGCGAGAGTGGCGGAATTGGCAGACGCACCAGACTTAGGAACCGATTTTAGGGGTTTTTGCATCGTGCTGCATTTAGTTGCAGAACAGCGCACAATGTAGGTAACTTATTTATTTAGTTATGTTTGCGATTATTGTTACCCCTGCATTGCTTTGCATTGTTCTGCTCTGACATTCACGCGCAGTGGTGACTAAATCGGCGACCAAGGGGTATAGCCCCCCGGGGTATAGGTTTCCAGATGACGCTGCAAACTCCGCTGCGGAGTCTTCATACCTGAGCGCGGAAACACCGGATTGGGTGGTGGCAAGAACCGGTTCGTGAAGGCGGTCACCGATCTCACGACTGCATTTGCTCTTGCGGTACCCCACGAAGAAGCCATCAAGGTTCGCGACGATGTCGGCTTCGTCCAGGCAGTGCGAGCCGTACTGACGAAGGCAGTGAGCCAGCAGTCTCGACCAGAGTATGAACTGGATGCCGCCATCCGGCAGATCATCTCCAGGGCCGTCGTATCCGATCAGGTGGTGGACATCTTTACGGCCGCGGGACTCAAGAAGCCGGACATCTCAATCTTGTCCGATAAGTCCCTTGCCGAGGTCAAACCTGCCACCCGGTGCAATGAAATGCCGCCATCGGCATTGTCGGAGCCTCCACTACGCGCAGCACGCCTCCGGCGCGCTGGGTAGTGTCTCGCTGGGTAGTGCCTTCTCGGCAGTAACGGTGTGGGTAAATGCCGAGTTGCCGGATTCAGGCGGAATCTGCGAAACGTCGGGCTCGAAACACAGTTGGCTACATCCCGATGCCTAATCGAAGGGCTCAGGGACTTCCAGAAGTGATATAGATCACTCGACAAGGCCCCAAGCGACAAGAGCGTTTTCCGGGTTCATAGAACAAGTTCTGTGCAAATTGCGAGCTTTGGAATTACTCTTCTGGGTATGCGCCCCATTGCTTATTCTTCTGCCTTAGTTTCTATCATTTTGTCTGCTTCCGCCTCTGCTCAGGCGCCGGCCTCTGCATCCATGGATCGTTTCCGGCAGGAATCTCTTGTCATTGAGCGGTCGGAAACCACTATTCGAATGCATGGGGACGGAACAGGCGAGCGCCAGGTTCACCTTATTGTGCGCATACAGTCCCAGGGTGCTGCCCAGCAGTTTGGAGTGCTTTCGTTTGGATACGCCTCTGCGAACGAAACACCGCATATCACACTCGTGCGTGTGCATAAGCCGGACGGAGCCGCTGTCGACACTCCAGTGGACAGCGCAATTGAAATGTCCGCTGAAGTCACTCGCGGCGCGCCGCTCTACAGTGACCTGAAAGAGAAGCACCTTCCGGTGCGATCGCTTTCTGCCGGCGATACGCTGGAGTACGAGGTTCACACTTCGATCGACAAGCCGGAAGCTCCCGGTCAGTTTTGGGGCGCAACGCATTTCACAGCTCCGGGATCGATCATCGTCCTAGCAGAAATCCTCATTCTTGAGGTTCCGAAGGACAAGTATGTCCAGGTTTGGAGTCCCAATCACAAGCCAACAATCACCGAAAACGGCTCCATTCGAAGCTATAGCTGGAATGTGGCGCAACTTGTTGCTGCCCCTAAACCTGCGCCCGGCGACGATGCCGCAAAGACTCAAGGTCCGAAGGATCCTGACGAAGACACCGATGGTCGCAAGTTGCCCTCCGCTGCCTGGACCACATTTCACAACTGGGCCGAGGTGGGAGGTTGGTACAAAGCAATGGCAATGCCACGAGCCCAGCCCAATGAATCACTACTTGCGCGCGCCAATGAGATTACCAGGGATGCCAAGACACCCGAAGACCAAGTCCGCCGCATCTACGAGTTCGTTGCCTCGAAGATCCGCTATGTCGGAATTGATTTTGGCATTGGCCGGTATCAGCCTCATGACGCAATGGAAGTACTCGCCAACCAGTACGGAGATTGCAAAGATAAGGACACACTCCTTGAAGCCCTGCTGCGTGCTAAAGGCTACTCTACCGCGCCGGTACTCATCGGCGCTGGGATCGCTCCCGTAGTCGATGTGCCATCTCCCGCCGTTTTCAATCACGTCATTACCACGGTCGATCTGCCCGCTGGCAGAATCTGGCTCGACAGTACCCCGGAGGTGGCCCCCTATCGCTATCTGTCCGCCATCATTCGAGATCAGAAAGCTCTCATTGTACCGTCGAATGGACCTTCGGTATTGCAGTCGACGCCAGAAACCGCGCCCTATCCGTTCACAGAGCGCTTTGAGGCGGTAGGCATGTTGGACCCTGAAGGCAAGCTCACATCCAGGATGTCGGCAACCTACCATGACGACTCGGAGATTGTAGTACGCGCGCTGGCGCGAAATATCGCTCCCGCCGATTGGGATAAGGCAACGCAATATGTTTCGTCTAGCACCGGCTTCGGCGGATCAACAAGCAATTCGCAATTCAAGAACGTGGATGACCTTTCTTCGCCCATCGCCGTCACATACGATTACCAGCGTCATCCATTTGGAGATTGGGAGAATCGCCGCATTGTTCCCTTGCTCCCTGCAATGGAGTTCGCCGCGCTAGAGAGTGGCAGTACCGCACCGCCTAACGACATTGATCTTGGCGCCCTCCGCACGTTGGTGGCCGTGAGCCAGATCCGCCTACCGGAGAATTATCGCACTGACCTCCCTGACCCTGTTCACGTCAAAGCAGACTTTGCAACGCTGGACAAGACCTACCGCTTCGATGGAAAAGAGATTACCGTCGAACGCACAATTACTGTCCTCAAGAAGAAGGTTTCAAAGTCGGACTGGAAGATCTATCAGCGCTTTACAAAGGACATAAGTCTTGAAGGTGAGCCCTGGATCCAATTGATCCAGCCGGCAAAGAACATCATCATTCAGGCCGAAAAGTTGGAGCCCACGCAGAAAGGCGCGCCTATTGCCGCAAAGGACGGCCAGACAGTCACCATTCATGCGCAGTCATTGCCACTTATTGCCGAAATCAAACCATCCGATAAGCCTCCGGACAGCATGTCGACAAAAGAGCTAATGGATAAGGCTAGAGAGCAACTGCGGTCGGGTGATTGGCCCGCCGCCAAGTCTACCCTCGAAGCGGTTAAAGCAAAGAATCCGGAGCAGGAATACCTCTGGGCCAGCCTCGGATTCATAGCCGAGACACAACGCAACTATGATGAAGCGAAAAGCGACTATCGCAAAGAACTCACTCATCACCCCGACAACGCGTTAGTCGTTGGGGCCCTGGCCGATGCAGAAAAGAAGAGCGGCGATACGGTTACGGCTCAGCGCACTATCCAGAGCTATATTGATAGCCATCCTAAAGAACTTCGCCTTTCACTCCTGCTAGCTTCATACCAGGTGAACGCGGAGGACTATAACGCAGCTCTAAAGACCCTGCAATCTGCTGCGGACCACCATCCGGACGACCGCTCAGTCCGTCTTCAACTTAGCAATGTGCTTATCCGTCTGAATCGTAGCGATGAGGCAGCCGCGGCTGCTAAGAGTGTGCTAGACGGCACGGATGACCCCGGCCTGCTGAACGATGCTGCATACGTTCTCGCAGAATCCGGTCACGACCTCGAATACGCCGAGACTATGTCGCGCAAGAGTATCAGTCAATTGGAAGAAAAGAGCGCAACCATCACGACCGCAGAGGTCAACAGTAGGGCCTTCGCTAGCGCGAACCTACTCACCGCATCATGGGACACTCTGGGCTGGATTCTTTTTCGAGAGGGAAAGCTCGAAGAAGCGAAGCCTCTTATTATCGCGGCCTGGCGCGATAGCCTTCGTGCAGAGACCGGAGATCATCTGGGGCAACTCTACGAGGCATTACAAAAGAAAGATGAGGCATGTGCTGCATATCGCCTGGCAGATGCCGCGATCAATTCGACCACTTCATCCGATATTCGCAAGCACATTCACGAGGGCTTCACCCGCCTCGAATCTTCCGGAGCGAAGCCCGGCCCAAAGAATGGAACCGAAGCGTTACAAAACTCGCGCACCTACAAACTCCCCCATGCCAGCAACGTTAGCGGATGGGGCACATTCCGCCTTGAGATCACGGTAGATGGAGTCATCGAATCGCAACAGATGTCGGGCGAACATCAAATCGCCGGCATTGCTGATTCCATCAAAAAAATGAAGTTTCCTGAACTCATCCCCCCGGACTCGAAAGCACACCTTCTTCGTAGTGCAGTCGTCAGCTGTTCGCAAGTATCAGGTTGCGAAGTAGTGCTGGTGCCAGATGGCGGGTTGCATACGGAACAGCAATAGTGCGTCTCTTTACCTTTAGAACTTTGAGGATAACCCCGCGGGGAAAGCTGACTTCTCTGTCACAAGTAATGTTTCCCTCGTGTAGATCAATGATTGACTGTGACGTTCACCGTTCCCAGCATTCTCATAACACCGGAGTTAGGCACGGAGGCAGTGACCGTTACGGTATAGCTGTTTGACCCGCTACCACCAGTGCCTCCGCTACCGCCTCCGCCTCCCGAGTTGCCTCCTGAGCCGCAAGAGACTGAGGGCAAGAGGAGAACGAGACCCGTCACTATTGTGAGAAGCGCCGGCCACCTACGGCGACGGAGACTCCAAACAATTGCCAACGGAAATAGCCCGGCCAGAATGGGCAAATGCTTATCGAAAAACTGGACAGGCATTAGCGGGGCTGAAGCGGTTGCACTAGCCGTAAGAGTGATGCTCACAGTCTGAGCCGTGCCTCCGGTAAGCTGCGTTGACGTTGGATTGAACGAGCAACTGATTTGTGTAGTACCGGTACAGGCGAGCGAGACTGAATCGACGAAAGCTGTAGTTGCGTTCAGTGTGGCGATCAACGAACTACTGCCGCCTCGCGTAAGCGTTACGGAAGAGGCACTCAATGAGCCACTGAAATCCGCAACATAAAAGGGGAAGGAGAAACTCTGCGAAAGGGTGCCGTAGGCCGCCGTTACATTCAACACGTGCTGTCCCGTCGCAGTGCCGGAAGGGACGTTTAGGTAAAGGTTGACGCTCTGTGGCGTTTGGCTCGACGGAGCGTAGCCTCCAATGCAGGTACCGCCCACGTCCAGCGTACAGGTGATCGAGATCGAGCCACTCACCGCTATGTTTGTATTCGTCGTGATGGCCACAATCTGCTGGCTTCCGGCCAGGGCCCAATCGTTGCTTGCCGAGGGACCTTGGACGCTGAGTCCCAGCACCTGCAAGATAGTTGTCGCGGACGTAGTCTCCGGGCCGCTGGTCACGGTCACCCGCAGAGGATAGTTCCCCGGAACCGTGCCAGAGGGAACCGCGATGGTGAGTGTTAGATTGGACTCCGCTGGATAGACAAGCTGGGTGCCCGAGAATGAGCATGTCGTGCCCGCCGGCAATCCGGAACAACTGAAAGTGAATGGCGGAATCCCGAAAATATACATCTGGGCAGTCGCAGTTCCAGGCGAACCGGATTGCAGTGGACTGACGAGGTTGATCAGCCGGAGAGACGCCACGGTTACTGTGGTTGACTGGCGCTGAATCACGTTGCCATCGTCAGCCACCACAGTGAACTGATGGCTGTATCCATAGGACGCCGCATTCGCCGCCATCACAAATGTAACCGTCGTTGTGGCCGCGCCGGCGGGGGAAACGTTGAGAGTATTGGAGGCGAACTGGCAACTGTCGCCCGGCAACAAACCCTCGCAGTAGAGCGTTGCCTTTGAGCTGTAGCTCTGCGACGAAGTCAGCGTAACCGTAATGGGATTGGTGCTTTGACTGGAATAGATCGCCGTCGGAGTGATAGCCGACAAAGCCAGGCTAAAACCGAGGTTGTAACTCTCAGAGGCGTAGGCGGTGGCTGTATCGCCATTGAGCTGCGCATTGATGTCGAAGACCTGACGCCAGTCATAATTGGCGGCCAGGGTATAACAGAATTGCGCGCTGGTCGCATTGGCGGGAATGGTGACGGATGAAGGAACCACCACGCCGGATACTGATGAAGAAAGTGCCACGGCGGTTGAGGAGTTAGAGGCGAGATTGGGAAAGACCCAACCGCAACTCGAATTTCCCGTCACAACTGCGTCGTTGAGCGCAATCTGCAGCGCGGGAGCGCGAGCACCCTTGAGCACGTGAAGCTCAGAGGAGCCGCTGTCCAACTCCACCATGTCGGCAATTCCATCCCCGTCCAGATCGTGGGCATAGACTGGAAAACCATACAGGTAAAACGGGAAGACATCGTAGGTTGGTGTTAATGTGCCATCTCCATTCCCCATCAGAATTTGGGCATACTTTTCAGTGGTCCCATATCCCGTCGCCTGAAATGCTACTTCATCAAGCTTTCCGTCGCCATTAAAGTCGGCAACGAGAGAGGAAGCGAGAGGATCGCCAGACTGCTGGTATGGATGAACATTCTCCGGAAGACCAGTGTAGGGTGCATAGGAACTACTCTCGAGAAAGCTCCCGTCTGCCTGGCCAAGATAGGTGGTGAATTTAGCCGGTCCTACCGTTTCAGTCGTTCCGTCGGGCCACATAGAGTCATAGCGGGCGATATCGGGGTGTCCATCGCCATTTACGTCGGCCAGGGCTAAGGGTTGAAAGCCGGTGAAAAGCTGCCGTCCGATTTGGAAAGTGCCGTTTCCATTGCCGTCAAATTCCCAGACGGCCGAGTTGGGCGTCCAGTAGCTGTTACCGCTGGTGAAGATCAAAATGTCCAGCTTGCCATCGCGATTGAAGTCGCCCGAGTAGACCCGCAAGATTTCTTCGTTGTTGTCGCTAAAGGTGATTGGAGTACCGATACGGAAGGTTCCGTCGCCGTTACCGAAGAACGGAGTCAATGTATGTGTGCCCGCGCCGTTTACGGTGACAAAATCCAACTTGCCGTCTCCGTTGAAATCGCCAGTGGCTAGGAGACCATCCGCGCCCGTGGTTGCCAGCGGTGTTCCCTTGGCAAACGTTCCATCGCTATTGCCCGGGAGGAAAAGAATGTACTGAGTGGAGGATGTGTATGCGGTGTTAACTCCGATTGCAATCATGTCCAGGCGCCCAGTATTCCGGAAATCACCTAAACGGTAATCGCTAACCACGTTGTTCTGGACTGCTACTCCTGTGTCGGAAGAGATGGGTCCGGTAAAACGCCCGGTGCCGTCATTGAGAAGAGAGGTCGCGTAGTATTCGCCACTGAAGCCTACGTCGAGAAAGAAGACATCCGTCTTGCCATCGTTGTTGAGATCGGCAAAGGAAAGCGAGGACTTTGGTGCGTCGATGGTCAACTGTCCAAGAACTCCTGCGTAGATGCCTTGCGGGAAGCCAAAACCGCCGCTGCCATCGTTCTGGTACACGGTCACAGTATCTGTATCGTTGTTCGCGGTAACAAAGTCCGGCTTACCATCCCCATTGAAGTCGGCTATACCAATCGAGTAAGCCTGGCTGGTACCGACGTAGTTGCGAGCCACGCCGAAGTTCCCCTTGCCATCTCCAAGCGCAACGGAGAGCGTGTTGCCAGCAAGAAAACCTAAATATGGGTTTATTGCTGGAAGAGCTGCAGTGACTATGTCGAGATGCCCATCACTATTTACATCCACGAGACGCACCGCGGCATTGCTATCCCCCATGGGAACAGCTGTTGGAGTCGCAAAGTGTCCGGAGCAGTCGCCGGGAGCGACCCAGACAAATGAGCTGGCATCGGCAATCACGGCGTCGAGGCAACCATCTTCATTGACATCTGCTAACCGCCCGTCGAGAAGCATAGATATAGCGTTATTTTGAAGGATCGTCGCACCTGTCTTGAAGGTTCCGTCGCCGTTGTTAATGAATATCTGCGAGTTTTCAGTGCCGGGACCGGTAATCAGCAAATCGGGCAGTCCGTCACCGTTCACATCGCCCGAGGCGAGATTCCACGCGGTGCTGTAGAAGCCCCAGTTGTTGGTGATGATCGGGGCGGCAAAGCTACCTGAACCGTTGCCAATCAAAAGAGCGATGTAGGGGACTTGTAATGTGCCGGGGTCCACGGTGGTCACCATAACCGCTGCGATGTCCGCCTTGCCATCGTGGTTGAAATCATCCACAACAACCGACTCCGGCGGCTCTGGCAACGCGTACTCCTGCTCGAATCCAAAGGTACCGTCACCGTTACCGAGTAGAACGCCGATGGTTGAGGTGTCAGCTTCAGCGACTACCAAGTCCAATTTGCCGTTGCCACGGAGATCGCCAACAGCTAGACCGACCGGCGATAGGCCTTTGCTCAGCGGGATTACGCGGGGAAGCTGAAAGGTGCCGTCACCTTTGCCAAGATAGATCCATAGATTGTTGTCCAATCCATTGGCAACGACGAAATCTAGGTGGCCATCCTGGTTGAAATCGCCCGTAACAACCGAGGTTGGAAGCGACCCGGCCGGCAGCGCAGGGCGAAGCTGAATACCAGGCATGAATGCACTACCGGACCCACCTTCGGGGTGCACAGCAAAGCTCGCATGGACACGATTCTGCAACTTTGCCGCACGGATGCGGCGTTGGTCGAGCAGGCGAGCACCCGGTACCGCGCCGTCGAATTTTGGGTAAGGCCTGGGCTGGGTCGATTCAAAGTGCCGCTCGATTACTTCTTTGTGCTGGATAGGCGAGTGCTCGGTATTCGCGATTCTGTTCGATCGAGAATGTAGAACCTGCGCATCGCAGAGGGAAAGCGGCAGTAATGCTGAGACAAGCAAGCTAACAAGCGAACTCCGACACAGTTCCATACTCTCAGCGCTATCCGAACAGAGGATTCGTGCTATTCCATTTTAATTGGGTTTCACGCGGCTAAGTATATACCTAACCCACGGCTGGTGTGTGTGACAGGGATTACAGTTGGAGGCATCCGAACGATTACTTTGGGTATCAGGAAAGCGCAAGGTCATGCTGCGCGGCGAAAGACCGGAGACAGGATGTCGGTCACTCGTCCGGAACAGGCTATTTGGGGCAGCAACGGGAGTGTTCATTCTTCTGATTCTGATCATTCCTCTTCGTCATCAGACGAAGAATCATTCGAGAAGAGTTTTTCTACGAGTCCAACGGACCCCAGGATGATTCCAAGCTCCGCGAGTCCTATTGGCTACGCTCTGGTTATCCGGGGAATGTTGGTCGGGAATGCCGGATCACATGCCGAAACCGAAGCCCGAGCGATTTCATTCGCAATCTCGTTCAAGTAGGCAGGCAGTGTCTCGATTTTTCGCGCCATTGGCTCCTGTTCCACTGCCGCTCAAAAACGGTCATGGCACTGTCTCAGTTCACAGGAATGTCGGGGCCTTTGTCCGGCTTTTCTCCAGAATGCCCCGCACGGTTATGTTGTTCTCGTCTAAAACAACCTCAGACCTATCCGTAGAAAGAACATTGTGCAGATCGTCACTCGGTGTGGGGGCATCGTAGCAGACCGTATGAACGATATGTTGAGCACAGTGTGACGCTACCATTTGCTTTGGTATGTCTTCCCTATGTTGCAATCTCCCAACGCCACCCTTACTGCCCGTCACAAAAGTCACTCGCGCCATACATGCCCCTTTCTTACAGAGGTACGTCTGGCTTTATCTGAGATTATCCATGCCTTCCATTAGCAATTAACAACGCCACCGATCTTCCCTTACGAACTGTTGTCGGTCGCACTTCTTCTCTTGGCGGTGCCAGTTTCGTCATGTAGTTCGATAGAGTGTTGGCTGTGATTACGACGCCCTTCAATTCCCAAACACGCACCAGCACCTTCAGCGAATAGCCATTTCCCCGTAACCTGTTCAGTTCCGGGTATTCAGTTCGTACGATTCATGTACGCTTCGGATTGCGGAGGAGATTCTTTCCCTTATTGAGCCAGGTATGTGCGAAGTCCTTCACATGCTATGCGATGAACATTTGCAGTTTACGTCGCTGATTTTCCGTCACCTTTCCCCATCTCTGCCTTCACCAACGGCATGCACACAAGATACCGTAGAAATTACACTAAAGGTATCTCATTACAGAGACGGAATGGTTAAGAGACACGGCAAGGTAGGCGCTGTACGCACAAAACCCCTTTGGGGTTTCGCGCGTCCACCACCATTTCTCCAATCCGCCTACGGCTACTCGGAGAAATGGTTGCGCATCTTGCTCAGGGCTTCGCCCCGAGACCCCAGAGGAGTGCTGAAATGGCCAGATCGAAACAGGCAGAACATAACCGAAGGGCGCTCATCACACTTCTGTTAGAAGAGAAACAGATCATTCAACGTAAAGCGTACATTGTCGGCTTATCCGTCAGCGAATACCTGCGATGATGTTCGCTTAATAATCGCCTTCATTCGCGAATCAGCGATGAAGCGATCAACTGCGTAAGCACTTGTGCGGCTTGATAAAACATCTCCTCACGCAAATAAGGACCATAAACACGAGGACGAACTCAGGCATGAACTCAATCCGATTCTCGCTGCAATAAACACAACACTCAGAACCGAAATCACAACAACGGAGGATTCAGAATGATCGTTAAACAGATTAACTGCCGAAGGAACTGGGCAAGTACTTTCCCACAACTCTTCAACTACTCCCCACTGAATTCGTCAGCGACATGGGCGTAATACGCAAGAGATGTACAAATAGTTACTCAAGGTAGCTTGCACGAAGGGGCTCACGGCGCAGTGGTGAATTTGTTGCATGTGATCGGGTTAAAGTGTAAGGCCGAATGAAATGCACGAAGACGAACCGTCGGCCGGCGGGGGAAAAGGAAGCTGGCGATGCTGGGCAAGGCCAGAATGACTGGTAACGCCAGCACGGACACTCGATTTAAACGACACGCGGCTTTGCAGCCGTTGGCTACCCCGACCCTCTGCTCCCCAACCAGGTTGAAGCGGTTTTGGGAAATCTTCGGAAAGTGATGTCTCTCCAGCGGGCGATGTTGATCCTCGAATGCGATGTGAACAGTCCTCGATCATCTTCGAACATTGTTCGAGGTTGTTCGAATTTCGTTCGACATCAGTGGATTACGTCACCATCGCTAAGCCGTAAGGCTTAGGGATGGTGTCTTCCTTCATAGCGAGCGAAGTGAGAATGCTTTTCTGAGTGTTTTCTTCAATTCATGCTTGCAGAATCAGGCGGCTTTAACTGCAATGCGGGAAGATTACGATGTTGGATTGGCATTTATGATCGCATCTCCGAGTTTAGCCCGAGTGCCATGAAGAATTGCATGAGGCGCTCTCCAGGTTTCTGCATCGAGGTGTTCCTCAGCAGGGTATCGTGACACAGGCCGTTGCATTTGGATTTCGAACAGGGTTAGCGTCGGGTTGTGCTGACTCTACGAGCCATGATGGGTGGCGCCGGATATGCCCAACGGCATCTGGAACACAGCGACTACTACGATGAAGGTCGTCGCGTTCAAGGGGAGTAGCATGGCCAGGGCCGGAGTTGCTGGCCCTGCGTGGAGAGGTAACGCGGGAGCAATTTGAAGCAGTTCGAGAGGGGTTACATCCAGAGATTGGAGAGTTCCTTCGGCCTCGCCACAGCGCTGACCGCGTTGGTGAGGATGGATGCGAACAAAGCAAAGGGAGATCCCTGTTCGATCTGACCTTCTCCGTGCCGAAGTCGGTTTCGATTCAGGCAGTATTTCTCGGAGCACCCCGAGAATCAAGTTGTTGATCTGCCTTCGTGAAATGAGCATTTCCACCAGAAGAATAAAGGAGACATGACAATGAAGCATTTTGGAATTTTCATCTTTATGTTGCGTTCGCAATAGTTGACGTAGGCATATATTATGGTCATAATAATGAACGTAGCGAGTCGTAGCAATACCCATGGATGCTCTACCCATCCCGGTCAAAAGCGTTTTGCGCAAACTCGGAGCCGACATCCGGAATGCGAGGTTGCGGCGCCGCATTCCGGTCGCGGTCATGGCCCAACGCGCCTTCATATCCCGTACGACCCTGGTGAAGGTTGAAAAGGGAGATCCGGGTGTTGCGATGGGCACCTATGCTGCAATCTTGTTCGCGCTTGGGATGATCGACAAGCTCCGCGAGCTCGCCAGCGCGAAATCGGACGAGATCGGCCTCGTGCTCGAAGAGGAGCGTCTGCCGAAGCGCATTGAAATCCGCCCCAGGCGTATCAACAAGGCCCAACCAGACAGTGACCAAACAAGGCCGTAAATGGACCAGCAAATCTTTGTCTACGTAGACCTCGACAACAAGCCTCACCTGGTTGGGCGTTTGTGGTTGCACGTCCGGAAAAGGGTCGAAAGCGCCACCTTCCGGTATGAGGAGGGGTGGTTACAGAATCCAGAACGGTTTGCCTTAGAGCCTGCGCTTCAAATGGACGCTGGTCCCCATCACACAGCGGCCGGAAAAAACCTATTTAGCGCAATCGGAGATTCGGCTCCGGACCGTTGGGGCCGGGCATTGATGATGCGCGCCGAAGCAAGACGGGCCAGGAATGCTGGTGAGCCAGCCCGCACTCTTTGGGAAGCAGACTTCCTGCTTCTGGTTGACGACGAAACACGCCATGGAGCTCTTCGATTTGCGGCACAAGAAAGTGGTCCATTTCTGCGCCAGCCTGGGGACCATCGGACACCACCCTTGATCGAGCTGCCTGCGCTTCTTACCGCGAGTGAGCACGTTTACGACGAAGTGGAAACTGACGAAGACCTGCGGCTTCTGCTTGCGCCGGGATCGTCGCTTGGTGGTGCGCGCCCTAAAGCCTCTGTTCGGGACCGCGATGGACAACTTGCGATTGCGAAATTTCCGCACCATAGCGACCGTATAAGCACTGTCTTGTGGGAGGCTGTCGCCTTGCGTTTAGCCTCAGCGGCAGGAATCGTCACTGCAGTCGGCAGAATCGAAAAGGCAGCCGGCAGGCCAGTCTTCCTCCTTCGTCGCTTCGACCGTGAAGGCGCTCGCCGCCGGCCGTTTCTCTCGGCAATGAGTATGCTGGGCGCCGCGGACCACGAGACTCGAAGCTATCTCGAAATTGCCGATGCGATTCAGCGGTATGGCGCTACGCCTGCCGAAGACCTGCATGAGCTTTGGCGGAGGATTGTTTTCTCCGTTCTGATTTCGAACACGGACGATCACTTGCGCAATCATGGGTTTCTTTATGAAGGGAATCGAGGTTGGAAGTTGTCTCCGGCCTATGATCTGAACCCCGTTCCAGTCCAGTTTCGGCCGCGCATATTATCCACTCTGATCGATGAACAAAGCGGAGACGCATCGCTTGAACTGGCATTGAGCGTCGCAAGATACTTTCGCCTCACGCAGACCCAGGCGCGGGAAACCGCTTATGAAGTGGCCAAAGCCGTGTCGCGATGGAGACGGGAAGCAATGGCCCTGGGAATCTCTGCGACGGAGATTGATCTGGTGGCTTCTGCATTTGTGCACGAAGATCTGGCACAGGCCCGAAACCTGCGAGTCGCGAGCCTCTGAATCATTTTCAGCCTGTTGCACAGGCGCATTGCCTACGCCTGCGACGCTCTCGGGCGATTAATACCACTCGCACACGCTACGTGACTCGTTTATCAAATAGCATCGGACTTACAATAATATATAGTCTGGTGTGGTACACTTTCTGTGCAGCAATGGAGGAAGGCATGGCAAACAACCATTTGCCTGGTATTCTGGAGCGCGTTCAAGGTTCGGGGGTCTGGTGGATCAGATACACCGACAGTCTGGGCAGGCGCCATCTTGAGAAGGCTGGACGGCGGGGCGATGCCATAGATCTGCTGGCAAAGCGCAAGCACGAAATTCTCCTGCTCCGGAAACTGCCGGAGAAGTTGCATAGTAAAGCAGTGACTTTTGGTGAGCTTGTGCAGGATGCTCTAAGCCACTCGAAAGAAGCAAACAGTGCGCGGTCGACTCACGAGTTGATGCTGAAGTGGGCAATTATTGGGAATGACTTTAACGGCCGACCGGCTAATGGAATTACGAAGCAGGAGATTCAGGACTGGCTACAGACACAGACAGAAGCACGGGGTTGGAGCCCCGCGACCCGAAATCGATATCAAGCGGCTTTCAGTCTGGTTTTTACGGTGGCCCTCGATAACGGAAAGCTTACCGTCAACCCGGCATCCCGGATCAAACGAAAAGCGGAGAACAACGACCGCATACGGTTCTTG
>Ga0265316_10003824_pt1 | contig 15120 bp, 15 predicted proteins | sample 4522metaG_FD_202092 | JGI IMG/M metagenome (GOLD analysis project Ga0265316, IMG submission 202092) | Rhizosphere microbial communities from Carex aquatilis grown in University of Washington, Seatle, WA, United States - 4-5-22 metaG | ecosystem: Host-associated > Plants > Roots > Rhizosphere >...
CGGCAGGAAATTTGCCATAATGTGCGGTCCCGGCAACAACGGCGGCGACGGCTTTGTCATCGCGAGGAAACTCCATTCCCGCGGCGGTGAGGTCACGGTCTTGCTGCTGGCGGATAAAGGGAAGTATCAGGGCGCGGCCAAACAAAATCTCGATACTATCGCACGTTTTCCCATTACGATTAAAGAAGTCACATCAATGCGGGGATTTAAAAAAGAGATTGCAGCGGCGGATGCAGTGGTAGACGCTTTACTAGGCACCGGCCTCGACCGGAATATCGAAGGTTTATTACGTGAGGTAATTGAAGCAGTCAATGCCAGCGGCAAGAAGGTCTTCGCGGTAGATATCGCTTCCGGAATCAACGGCGATAGCGGCCGCGAAATGGGTATTTCAATAAAAGCCGACGCGACCGTCACTTTCGGTCTGCCGAAATTGGGCAACCTGCTCTACCCCGGCTACAGCCGCGGGGGCAAGCTGTTTGTTTCACACATCTCTTTCCCGCAACCAATATATGAAGCGGAATCAATCAAAGTTGAACTGGCCGAACCTGTTAAGTTGCCCGAAAGAAAGTCCGATTCCAATAAAATGGATTACGGCCCGGTGCTGGTGATTGCCGGCGCGGCGAACTATTACTGGGCGCCGCACGCCTCGGCATATTCTTTTCTGAAAGCCGGCGGCGGCTATGTTTATCTGGCCTGTCCGAAATCGCTGGCGCCGTCAGTGGCGAGAAAAGGGCGGGAAATCGTAATCGTTCCCCAGGAGGAAACACCTTCCGGCAGCATCGCGCTGTCCAATCAGGACGACCTGCTGAAGCTGGCCGAAAAAATGAAAATGGTAGTTCTCGGGCCGGGGTTATCCTTGAATAAAGAGACGCAGGAACTGGTCAGAGCCCTGGTGCAAGAAATTGATAAACCATTATTGATTGACGGCGACGGCATCACCGCGGTTGCGGAAAATACCGGGATAATAACCGACCGAAAAGCGGCCACAATTTTGACGCCGCATGTGGGTGAAATGGCACGGTTAACCGGTATGGATAAGTCCGAAATTGAGAAAGACCGGGTCAATGTGCTGCAGACTACCGCGCAAATGCTTAACGCTTATATTGTTTTGAAAGGCCCGCATTCGCTCATCGGTTGCCCTGACAGCCGCGTGTTTATCAATAATTCCGGGGACACCGAAGGCAAGGCCGGCATGGCCACGGCAGGCAGCGGCGATGTACTAAACGGTACAATTGCAGCCATGTTCTGCCTGGGGCTGGAAATTACAGAAGCCGTAAAAACGGGTGTTTTTATGCACGGGCTTTCCGGCGATTTGGCGGCTAAAAAGAAAGGTCCTGACGGTATGACCGCCGGGGACATTCTGAATACTTTACCATATGCGGTACAGTACTATCGCAAGAATTTGGATAAAATTGCAGCCGATTATAACAATACCGTCATGGAGATTTAGCGGATAGTTATTTTCTGATCTGATGCCAGTTGCCGCCGTTCCAATGCCAGATAACTTCGTTACAGTCCGGGCAGGTAACATTGATAGTTTCATCAACTTTTTTTTCACTGCCCATTACCAGTTTCTCACAATTGGGACAACGTATTTTCTTAGTAGTTACTTTCATTACCAATTCCTTCAAGCACTCTATTCAAGCAAGAGCCAGCTTATTGAATAATCTTACCACGATTAAATTAACCACGACAACTACACATAAAAATCCAAATTCCAAAAACCAAAATTCAAACAAATCATAATGTCGAAATTCTAAATGATTATCTTCTGGACAAGGTTCGCGTTAAGGTCTAAGATAGTCAATAAATAGTTTCGGGCGTCATTGCAAACACCCTGATAAAACAGCATGACAGGGCGGATAACAAAGCGATTTTCAGAAATCCTGTAAAGTACTTCGATAAAGGAGGATGTCATGGACATTAAGTTGCGGGACAAATTCCTGATACTCTGGAAAAAGTACTTTAATCTTGCCGAATTGCCTGTTATTTTCTATTTCACAGACGATGACACCCGCGCCGAACCGGCCGGGAGTTTATCGCTGCCGAGATGCGTTATCGGGGCATTGAGCACGGTTAGAGAAGGGAAATCAATCTATTTTGATGCGGAATCGTTAAAATGCGGAAAAAGGTTCCTCGGCTTTACCCGGGAAGTCCGGCCGAATTTTAATTATTTTCTTTCCTGCGGCATCCCGAATAAAGTCCGAGGTGAACGTTATGTCAAGACGCCGGAAATGGTACAGGAGATTTTTAATAACACCCCATCCTTAATCGCGCCGGCCAAATATATCGTCTTTAAACGCTGGGACAAACTGATGGAAAAAGATAACCCGCAAGTTGTGATTTTCTTTGCCATTCCCGATGTGCTCTCCGGATTGTTCACTTTAGCGCGTTTTGATGAAACGGACCGGGATGCGGTCAGCGCACCGTTCGGTTCCGGCTGCTCGGCTATCGTGCAGAACCCCTACATGGAACAACTTTCCGAACATCCCCACCCCATCCTTGGGATGTTCGACCCTTCCGCCCGGGTTAGCGTGGACAAAGACTTGCTGACACTGGCAGTGCCGATGAAAAAATTTGTGAAAATGGTCGACAACATGGAGGAGAGCTTCCTGATCACCGATTCCTGGCAAAAAGTCCAGCAGCGGATTCCGTGAAGCGGCGGGTAGTATTCGACGGTATTCAGCATTTCAACAAAACACAGTGAAATCACAAAACTCCATGTGTTACCATTTCGGTTTGGGAATATTCATATGAATTCTCCTCGCGCACTCATTTCAATCTATTGACAAAAAAAAACACTGATGGTATACTGCATTTTAACTTACAATATTCGGTACTGAATACTATACTATATTTGGTATTTAATTAGTTCAACACTCACAAGGTAATCGGTTTCCCGTGGAAATATTGCGAGGGTAAAATAACTTAAATCTGTAAGGCTGGCTTTGCCAGGGGAGATCAGGGTACTGAGAGTTTGTGGTTGGACTCGCAGCTAAGTGTGGTTGATGTCCCCTCCCGTGACCGGAGCCCTGGGGGTAATCGGGGTTAGTGACACAGCCAGTCTTACATGTCATTTGTTGAATATTTAAAAAATATTCCAAGGAATTATTAAATAATGGAGGTTAAATGAAAAAAGGAGTTATCTGGATTACACTGTGTTGTCTAATGGTAACGTCGCTGGTCCTGGCATCTTGTGGCTCTTCTACTACCACAAGTACGCAAACAACGACAACCACATCTGCTGCCGCAACAACAACAACCACAACGTCAACAGCGATTGTTACAACATCGACCACATCCACCGCCGTGGTCACCACTGCGGTAAGCACCACTTCAACAGGGAATTGGTGGGACAGTCTTGGCACCCCGAAGTACGGCGGTTCATTAACAATGTCGACAAACGCCAATTACGTGGATTGGGACCCCTATTTACAAAACGGGTCTCCTGGTGTGTACAACAACATAATGGAACAGATGTTTCAGAATGCTTATACCACTGACCCGAATTTGTGGGGTTTCACCATCAACTTCCTTCCACCCGATTATGCCGACGGTTTCATGCTGACGAGCTGGGCGATGACGAACCCCACGACTCTAACATGTAACCTGCGCACCAACATCTACTGGCAGAACATTGCACCGGTAAACGGCCGGCAATTTATTTCTACCGACGTGGCTTATCACTATAACCGGTTATTAGGGCTGGGCAGCGGTTTTACCACCCGGGACCCATACATGAGCACCGGCTGGAACCCACTGTTATCCATTGCCACGCCTGATAAATATACTGCCGTTTTCACTTTCGCAGCGGGCACCGCCCCCCTGTCATCCGAACTGCTTATTATGACGGTTGGCGGCGGCGTCAACGATTTTGAAGCCTCTGAATGCGTGGCAGCCTATACAACCGCAAGTAATGCGGCTATTGTTGACTGGCATCATACTATCGGGACGGGACCATGGCTCCTGGCTGATTTTGTCGACAGTAGCTCGGTCTCATTTGTCAAGAATCCCAATTACTGGGGATATGATGAGCGCTGGCCGCAGAATAAACTCCCTTATATGGATTCCGAGAAAATCATAATCGTCGCATCGCAGGCTACCTCTGAAGCAGCACTGCGCACCGGTAAAATCGGTGGCCTTTCCGTAACGGCTGCCGATGCGGCATCGTTCAAGAAAACAAACCCCGAAATTATTCAAAATACCTATCCGGGCACAGCCGAACTTTCGGTTGACCCGAGGGTTGACCTGGCGCCTTTCAGCAATATCCAGGTCCGCCAGGCAATGCAGCAGTCCATCGACATTGCCGGCATTGCCACCAACTTCTATAACGGCCAGGCAACACCGTGGCCGCAGTCTTTAACCCAGAACCAGATGGGTCTGGGCGGCTGGGGCTTCCCGTACCCTCAATGGCCGGCAGACCTGCAGGCGCAATTCGCCTTTAGCGTCACCGGTGCTAAAGCGCTAATGGCAGCAGCCGGCTTCCCCAGCGGATTTAACACCAACTTATTACTTGCTTCCAGCAACTCCATTGCGAATGGGGATTTATATCAGATCGTGCAATCTGAATTTGCAGCTATCGGTATTAACATGACGATCACCGTAATGCCGGATGCCACCTGGAACAGTGTTTGCCTTGGCGCGGGCCGCACATACCCTGCACTTTGCGCACGCACCATCGGATGCACCGGTTTAACCTCTGACCCGTTCACCCAACTCTCTAAATATACGACGGGCAACATGACGGATATTCCCAATGTGAGCGACCCCAAGATTGATAACTGGAGAGTACAGGCGCTTGCCGCTACCAGCGTAGATGCGGTGAAGCAGATACTTCATGATGAAAACCTGTACGTCGCGCAACAGCACTTCGAAATTTGCGTTGCTCAACCGAACTCCTTCGTTTTGGTCCAACCCTGGGTGAAGGGCGTAACCGGTCCTCCCGGCGCCGGTTGGTGCTGGCCCGGTCCTTTCCCGAATGGCGATTGGATCGACAACAGCGGAAACTAGTTCTCGAAACTAAATACTTTATAAATTCAAGGTGGGCCGGTTTAAACCGGTCCGCCTTGAATTTATATACGGCGGGAAATTTTTCCCGGTAAAACACCAGCAATGACAAAGATAATAACAAATTCAATCCCCAAATGGATGAATAAATGGTAACGGTCTGCAATAGTATTGGTGGGAACATTTACTTAAATCCGGTCTTAGTCACAATTTTTGCTGATTTTATCATTTACCTCCGGTTGAAATCGACTGTGCTGAAAATATAGAGTATTGACAACAAGAATTATTAGGATATAATACGGAAAAGCCTAATATTAATCTGAAAAAGGGGTCAAATTACTATGAAAATCAAACTAATACGTTTATCGGGCTATTGGGCGGTAATCGGTCTGATTGTTGCCTCAACAATGGTTTTGTCAGCATGCGGATCAACCGCAACATCGTCGACCACAACACAGCCGCCGTCATCTGATTCCTCCACTACTACGGCGACAAACACAATAACATCAACTTCCAAGGCAACCAAAACCACTACTACCGGCAAAGTCACGGCAACTTTAACTTCTGTTGCAATTTCACCGACCAGCCCGCCAAGTTTAAAACTGGGTTTCACCCAGAATTTTGTTGCGACCGGAACCTATTCCGACGGCTCAACCGCAGATGTGAGTTCTTTGGTAACATGGCACAGCTCCGATGCAACTATCGCGGCATTTACCCAACCGGAAGGCGGATTATTGACGGCGATGACAACCGGAACTGTCTCTATTACGGCAACATACCAGGGAATGACCACCAACCAGGTAAATATAACCGTAATTCCGATGCCGTTCTAATTCAAATATTCCTGCAACATTAAAGGCCGTGCATTAAAATAAAAAACTCGCTTGGTCCACAGATTTTTTCAACTGCGGCGGCAAGTTTGATATTAGTGTTGCCATTTAAGTTAAAACGCAAAATCATTATTGCGCTCTAATAATAACAATAACGATTAGGAGAACGGAAACATGACAGGCAAGTCTTTAACAATGCTGGCAGTAGGTGATGTGATACTGGAGAAGGCGGAAGGTGGTAAATATCTTTCAAAAGTAGCGCCGACATTCAGAAAAGGGGATGTCGTCGTTGGACAGGGGGAAGTCCTTTTTACCGACAGAGGCGTGAAAACGTTTGTTGAAAATTTCCCGGCGCCCGCCGGCCCATCGAGTAATATGCAAGCTTTGGCCGATGCCGGTTTTAATGTCATCACGCTTGCCGGTAATCATGCCTACGACCAGGGCGCACCGGCGATAGAAGATACAATTGCCGGGTTTAAAAAATTAGGGATAGTTTACACCGGCGCCGGCATGAATATCGATGAGGCCAGAATGCCGGCCATAATCGAACGCGGCGGCATCAAATTTGGATTCCTGAATTATAATTGCGTCGGTCCGATGGGAGAATGGGCTCACAAGTTCAAACCGGGATGCGCTTATATCCAAATCATTTCACACTATGAAATGAATACTGCAAATCCGGGCGGTTCGCCGGACGTTTACACTTTTGCGGTGCCGCGCACCCTTAAAGCAATGCTTGATGACATCCAGAAATTGCGTCCGCGCTGCGACGTGCTGACAGTTTGTTTCCATAAAGGAATTTTAGGCATGCCCGAAACACTGGCAATGTACGACCAGCAGGTATCCTATGCCGCGATTGACGCCGGAGCCGACCTGATTTTAGGGCATCACGCCCATATGCTCAAAGGTATTGAGATGTATAAAGGGAAGGTCATCTATCACGGCCTGGGCCAGTTCGTTTCAATCGGTCAGGGGCTCACCGATGAGCAAAGAAAGGAAATGCGTTCCCTGGCGGCGCCCAATCTTTCCACTTACGTTCTCCGGCTGGACCCTGCCAGAAATATGACGATGATTGCCAAATGCGTTATCGAAAATGGAAAAATCTCACGGGCGAGCTATCTGCCCTGTGTGATCAATAACGACCAGCAGCCGGTCATCCTCAAAAATGATGAGAAAGGCCGGGAAGTATTTGATTTTATGGACAGAATCACTAAAGCCGCCGGCCTGAATGTCCGGTATGAGTGGGACGGCGACGAAATATTAATACGTCAGGCTTAATAATTGCTAACGTTTTCCCGGAACAAGGAGAGACGATGACAAAAGAAAAAGCGTGGTGGGATAAACTGGGGACGCCGCAATACGGTGGGGAAATGGTGATTCGCGCCACCAGGAATATGACGAGTTTCGACCCATATTTCAGTGAGAAACTGACCAGTATTTACGGCGGATGGCTGGAAAGACTGGTTTCAGACGACTGGACACTGGACCCGGCAGTATGGGATTTTAGAACACCCTGGCACCCTGCCAAATACATGAAGGGCCAACTGGCCGAAAGCTGGGAGTTCCCGGAACCGGGCACTCATGTTATTCACCTGCGCAAGGGAGTGCGCTGGCAAAACATCCCGCCAGCCAACGGCAGGGAATTCACGGCTGACGATGTAGTCTTTCATTATCACCGGATGTTCGGTATGGGCAGCGGTTTCACAACCCCCAGCCCGCACCGCGTCGGCATCGGCTCCGGGAATCTGATATCCGTAACGGCCCCGGATAAATATACCGTCGTCTTTAAACTGAAAATAACCAATCAGGAATCAATCATGGAAAGTTTGCACGGCGTGGGACAGGACCCCTGTCTGGAAAATCCCGATGCCGTGAGGAAATGGGGTGATGTCAATGATTGGCACCATGCCATCGGCACCGGACCGTTTATTCTGAAGGATTACATCGCCGATAGTCATGCCACGCTGGTGAGAAACCCAGATTACTGGGGGCATGACGAGCGTTACCCTGAGAACAAACTGCCGTACGCCGATGCAATTAAATATCTGATCATCCCTGACATGTCTGCGGCGCTGGATGCAATGCGCGCCGGGAAAATTGATGTTATGAATGGCGTCCTCGCAAAGGATGCGCTGGACGTGCAGAAAACAAATCCTGAAATAGTGCTGGTACCCATGCCGCGCCCGCAGGCTCAGACACTACAGCCGGCAAATAATAAGCCGCCGTTTAACGACATCCGGATCAGGAAGGCGATGCAACTGGCAATCGACCTGCCGGCAATCGCCAAAGACTTCTATAAAGGAATGGTGGAACCGTACCCTTCGGTGACAACCTCCAGAGACATGAAAGGGTGGGGTTTCCCTTACGAAATCTGGCCGCAGGAATTGAAAGATGAATATGCTTATAATCCGTCTCTTGCCAGAAAACTGCTGGCGGAAGCCGGTTATCCGAACGGTTTTAAGACCAACGTCGTGGCGGACATGGAATGGGACATGAAACTGCTGCCGGTGATACAGGCCTATTTCAAAGATATCGGCATCGAGATGGAAATCCGTCCCATGGAACACAACGCCATGCTTACGTTTGTAGAAGTCGACTGTAAACACGAGCTGGTATGGCGGGAATACGGCCCGCTGGGGCATAATTATTCCCCGATGGGAGCGATTAACCGGTTCCATTCGCACCATTATCCCAACTGGCTGGGCGTGAACGATCCGGTAATGGATGCCTTTTATCCTAAGGCTCTGGCCTGTACCGGTGAAGATGAATTGAAGCAAATCGCAAAAGATGTCAACGAGCGCATCGCCCGCCAGCATTATGTCGTTTCCCTGTTACAACAGAGCACGTATTCGCTCTGTCAACCATGGTTTAAAGGTTACCACGGGCAAATCCATTCGATTTGGATGGGCATGGGAGGCCCCAGCCGGTTGAGTTTATACGGCGCGCGGTTCTGGATAGACCAAAAATTGAAGAAATCGATGGGGCACTAAATAATCAATCTGAGAACTGACACGATATAATAAAGGAGCAGGAAATGAAACCGGATGCCCAAAAGCCAATGAAAAATACAAATTCGAAATTTGAACCGCAGTACGGCGGCACACTGCGCATCGGTAATACAACATTACTGCCTCCCAGAATGGGCGTGCCGGGCAGGATCAATGTCGGAACCCAGCAGTTGGAGCCGATTGTTGAGCATTTTCTCAGAGTGGATAAAACCGGCCAATTACTGCCGCATTTAATTGAATCTTGGGAATATAATACAGACGGCACACAACTGACACTAAAGGCGAGAAAAGACATCAAGTTTCATGACGGCACGGATTTTGATGCCAAAGCGGTCAAATGGAACCTGCATAAAGCCAGAGAAACCAACGGGACGCTGCAACTGTTGTCATCCGTCGATTTAGTCGATGAATATACGGTTTTACTAAACATGAAATGTTTTGACAACCATTTTCTGCCGACGCTGGCCTATTCTCCCGGATTTGTGCTTTCACCGACCTCATACGAAAAGTTTGGCGAACAATATGTCCTGGTACACCCGGTCGGCACCGGACCGTTTAAATTCGCCGGTTATGAACCGGATATAAAGTTGACGGCCGAACGTTTTGATAATTACTGGCAGAAAGGGAAACCCTACCTGGATAAAATCGAAACATTTTATGTCCGGGAAATGAAGACCGCCGCCGATTGGTTGAGAAACGGGGAAGTAGATGCTATTGTCAATATCAACGGCGAGTCTGCGGTGGCGCTGAAATCGGAAGGATTTGTCATCCAGGCCCTGCCGTGGACGATGGAAGAACTGCTGCCCGATTCCCTGAATGCTGATTCCATTTTAGCCGATAAGCGGGTCCGCCAGGCCGTCGAGTATGCTATCGACCGACCGGCAATCGTCAAAGCTTTAGGTCACGGTTACTGGCAGGCGCTTACCCAAATGGCCAACGAGTCCGTGTACGGCTACGACCCTGGTATCGAAGGCCGTCCTTACAACCCGGCGAAGGCCAAGCAGTTATTGGCCGAAGCCGGGTATCCTGACGGTATCACAGTTAAGCTTATCGGCGGTGAAGGAACGGAACTGGAGAAAATCCTGATGGTAATAAAGGTTTATCTGGAAGCGGTTGGTATCAAGACCGACGTTGAAATCGCCGACCCGGCATTATGGAAACAGTACCGGGCGAATAAACCCTGGCACAATGCGATGCTGTTCCGGCACTTCTCTTCGGACCCGAATTTTACCTGGTCTTTGTTCGATTTTCATTCCGACCGGGAATACGGACAAACCAGTGTGCTGCGGAATTTCGATAATTTAATCAACGACGCCTTACAGGCCAGGGACCAGGACACGCTGATAAAAACTACCCGCAAAGCAGTGAGACATATCTATGATGAGGCGATAGCCATTCCATTGATGCTGGATTCCTCAATTGCCGCAATGAGTCCCAAAGTCCACGGTCTGGGCTACTTTGAAGTCCATGCCACAAAATGGACGCCGTGGGACGCCTGGATCGAAAAGTAGGATTTTAACGACCGGCAGGATAATCCAAACCACGGAATTATAAGAAAATTAGAGACGATAACAGACAGATTGCCGAAAAAATATTAAATACACACCGCTCAAATTCCGGTCATTATCGGTTTATACAAAATTTATTTAGGGTGAGCGGTAACAGTCAGAATGATGATTGTGCCTTTTTTTGAGCCGTAATACCAGAACACGCGGTAAGCAGCAGGGGTTTTCTGCTGCACATAAGCTTCAAATACTTTCTCACCGTTTGGGCCTGCTAAACTAAAAAAGGGATGAGTTTGCAGGCTGTTATGCCGGGGGTTTTCACTTAATAATTTCAGCGTTTTTTTAACAGCGTTATACCTTGTCTTTTCCGACGGATTCGCTCTCAGGCGGTGAAAGATTGCCTCGGCTTCACTGGTCCAATATATTTCAAACAAGGCACTTTACCTCAAAGCGAACCGATATCAACTTTGGAGACTTTGCCTTTGGCGGCATCCTCAAGGCCGCGTCGCACGGAAGACGCTGCTTCGGGATCCATAAACAGCCACACTTCCGAAGCGGGAATGCTGACCTGCGGGTCAAGAACAATCTGCCCTAAGCTATTGGAGTAAATATGATAGGTGACATCTTCCCGGACTAAAGCTTTCGGTAATATTACCCGTTTTTTTGCATCGGGCTTCACGTTTCTGGCGATACCTTTAAAATCTGAATTTTTTATTATAGCTACCATATTGCCACCTGTCTGCGATATAGAATATCTACCGGGATACTAATACACAGTGGGATTGTTTGTCAAGTGGGAAATTCCCACTTATATATATAACAGGTATTTTTGTTACAGCAAAAACGCCTGACTGTGAGAAATTGAAGGAGTAAGAACCACCGCGAGTTCTTTCTTTTATTCCAATGCACCGGCGCCCTGCATGATGCCCTTCAGATAACCAATCTGGAAGGCATGGCTCATATGACCGTAGTCCGTGTCTCCGATGGGGTGCGGGGCATGGTCGATTTCGATGAGCCCGTTAAATCCGGATTCTTTTAATGTCCTGACAGCGCGCAGGTTGTCCAGCCGACTTTCGTCGGGGAACGCTTCTTCAGACTGCGCCAGCGTTCCTTTGACGCCGCTGAAATGGACGCAGCCGATGCGGTTTTCTTTGGCAAAATGTTTGATTCCAGAATAAACAGCTTCATTATCCAGCATCTGCCCGAATGTGCTCAGACAGAAGGTCATACAATTCGCTTTTTCCGGCACAGTTTTAAAAAGACGGTCGTAGGCTGCGACATTATGGATAACCCGGGCAATACCGGCCAGATTGGGCACGGGCGGGTCGTAAGGGTGCAGGCACATCTTCACACCGGCTTTCTCTGCCACCGGTATTACAGCTTTTAAGAAGTAGGTCAGGTTGTCCCACACCTCTTTTTCCGTGACCTCGCCGTAGGCAGTGGGCGGCACCTTTTTAGCGGTATCGTAATCAAATTTAAAGATGAGCGTCCCGCCGCGTCCGATTTTATCCGCAGACGTACGCCACAGGGGCATCGGGGAACCGGCGTTAATCATGGGATTATACTGCACCATCGGGATACCGGCTTTGCCCAGGTTTAACAGGGATTTGTTCCAGTTTTCAATCTGCTCGTCGCGCCCCGGCAGGCCCAATAGTATTTTCTCCCAGCGGGGAAACATAGCCAGATTAATGCCGGATAACTCCAGACCGTGGCCCTCCACCCATTTCTTCAGGGCGACCAGGTCTTCCGTCTTATAATAAGCCCCTGCCTTAAGCTGTGAGAAAGGATAATCGCCTTTTGGCTCCCGGCCTGTTTCCAGGACCGCCGAAAGCAAGTCGACGCCTAATTGTTTTAAAAAGACCATGTTGTCGTCATTAAAGGTGCTGCCCAGGGCTAACCGTTCGCCGATTTTCATTCGTCCTTCTCCTGATTGCGATTTTTCAACAATGTTGTATTTAACACAGTTAATATCTGATCTTTTTGAGATAACAAGCTAAAATTTATATTAAACTATTCTTATTATTACCCAACAACCATCACCTTTAGTCCTCTCTACATTTGCTTCGCAAAGTACTATAGCCTAAAAGGGAGAGGAAACTCCAGAAGAAGGATGGGCTATCGCCATCCTTCTTCTGGAGTTTGTACCCAGTCCCAACCTGATGTGTTTATATTTAGGGTCTTAGATATTGCGTGATAAATACGGCTGGTAAACGGGGCGGGGAGGAGAAACAGAAACCCCCACAAAAGGGGCAGAGGTTTCTGTTTTTTAACTCCTTAAAATTGTCCGCAAAAACGAAGGCTTATTTAAAGCCTTTCATCGCTATTTTGTCCACGACGAACATCCGGTCAACCATTTCGCGGCATTCATCGATGGTCATCAATGAACTGGCTAACGGGTCGATCAGGATTGACTGGAAAATTTTCTTTTTATCTTTTTCCACAATACCCCTGACGGCCAATTCCTGCTCACCGATATTCGCCCGGTTCAGGGTCGCGCACTGTGACGGCAGGTCGCCGACATGGCAGGGATGGATACCTTCTTTGTCGACCAGGCACGGCACTTCAACGCAGCACCCCTCTAACAAATTGGTGATAAGGCCTTTATTCTTAACGTTGCCGTCAATCCGCCGGATAGTGCCGGTCTCCATCGAATCCATAACATCAGCGGCATGTATACTCCAGCGGTATTCGTCGGTAAAGGGGAATTTATAGCCACCGGCAATCTGCTGTTTCAGCTCTTCGGTCTCGTCGGCTGTTCTTTTCGGGGCGCCCCCAAAAATAGGCCCGTAATCATCCAGATGATATTTCTCGGCCAGCTGCGGCTTTCTACGGAAATACGGCAGATACATCGAAAGATGTGCTTGGCTGCCGCTGGTAAAGTATCCGAAATTATTCAACATCTCGACTTCAACCTGGTCGACTACCACGCCTTTACCGAAATAGTCTTTCTTTAAATAAACCTTGGGGTCCTGGAACCTCTTTCTCAGCGCGGGGTAAGCATCTTCGCCTTTCACTCTAAAATCCAGGTACCAGGTGAAATGGTTGATACCTGCCGCCCAGTACGAACAATCTTCGTATTTCGCACCCATATAATTCGCGAGCCGGGTCGCGCCGCCGTGAGCATTAGGACACAGTCCGACAGCCTTGATGCGGCTGTAATCGTTGATTGCCCAGCAGATCATCGCCATCGGATTGGAATAGTTAATCAGCCATGCATCGGGGCATAACTTTTCCATATCGTGACAGATATCCAAAATCGCGGGTATCTGGCGCAAGGCGCCGAAGACACCGCCGGTGCCCAATTGGTCGGGGCAGGCTTCCAGTCCGTACTTCAGTGCGGTCTGCCGGTTTTCCAGCACCGGTTTCCAACCGCCGGCCCGTATTGCCGTAATCACATAATCCGCGCCATCCAGCGCTTCTTTGCGGTTTGTGGTTGAATCAATGCGCGTTTTAAATCCCTGCTGCTTCACCAGTCTTTTAGTGAAAGCTGTCATGATATCTAACCGTTCCGGGTCGATATCCACGAGTGAGATGGAGCTGTCTTTCAGGCTGGGCTTCTTTAAAACATCTGTAATGATATCGCGTGCGAAGACGTAGCTTCCGGCTCCAATCAGTACAATTTTAGGCATGATAATACCTCCAGTTTGTTTTCTTCAATTATTCATTTGTAGATAATGTTATTTTTAAAAACTTAATAATGTAAGCTTACTGTCCCAGCCCTAATGAGGGGATAACTTCGCCCAGTTCATCAACCGTCCATTTGCCGATTTTACGGATATACAGCTTCGGCTGCAGCGGCCGGTCGAAAATACAGAAATCTCCGCCGGCGGCATAAATAAACTGGCCGGTGATATTTTTGGCCGGGTCCGTGACCAGATAAACGATTAGCGGAGCAATATCCGAAGGGTCCAGACTGGTTGTTTTCGGTATACCCATACCCCCGCGCGGGTCACTTGACGGGAAGAGAGGGGTGCTGGCATTGGGACAGATCGCATTGACCCGGATGTCGTACTTCTTCAACTCCTGTGAAAGCGCCGTAGTGAAGCCTAAAATCCCGGCCTTGGCGACGGCGTAAGATGACCCGGCCGACCCCCAAAACGGAAAAGCGCCGCGTGAAGCAAAGTTAATAATACTGCCGCCGCTTTTCTGTTTTACCATTTCCTTAGCTGCGGCCTGACTGCAGGCAAAATGCCCGCCGATGTGTATCGCCAGGGTCGCATCCCACTGTTCCTGGGTGATTTCGAGTGTGGAAGTCCCAACCATGTTGCCGGCGCAGTTCACCAGAATATCGACGCGCCCGAAATTACCGGTTGCGGCATTAATAATTTTTGTCGCGCTGACCACAGTGGTGACACTATCGAAATTGGCAACCGCCTGACCGCCGGCTTTCTTTACTTCGGCAGCAGCCTTATCGGCGAGTTTGATGCCATCAGGACCGGTGCCGAAATCATTGATAACGACACTGGCGCCTTCCGCGGCTAAAGCCAAAGCAACATTCTTGCCGATGCCGCCGCCGCCGCCGGTTACGACAGCTACTTTACCTGCTAATTTCTGTCCCATTTCCTGTAAGCCTCCAACTAATATTTTTACCCCTGCTTCCAATAACCTAATTTCCTTTTACTAATTTAACTCTGGGTGTAATTCCTTTGTTGACCGGATTCACCGGCCATTTGCCGGATAAAATCCTGCCGGCTTCCTTGGCAATGCTGATGGGCGCGATGGAGAAAGCATAAGTGGAATACGATGCGGAATGGGAAAGCATAATCACAT
>Ga0265316_10003827_pt1 | contig 15113 bp, 11 predicted proteins | sample 4522metaG_FD_202092 | JGI IMG/M metagenome (GOLD analysis project Ga0265316, IMG submission 202092) | Rhizosphere microbial communities from Carex aquatilis grown in University of Washington, Seatle, WA, United States - 4-5-22 metaG | ecosystem: Host-associated > Plants > Roots > Rhizosphere >...
CCAAGGTGGTGGGCGGGTCGACGGCGGCCTGTACGCGGGTGGGCCAGCTTTTCTACTCGCAGGCGCTCGAGACGGTGGTGCCGGTGAGCTCCACGCAGGTGGCGGAGATGGTGAAGCTGCTCGAAAACACCTTCCGCATGATCAATATCGGGCTGGTGAACGAAATGGCCATGATGTGCGACCGCATCGGTATCAACGTGTGGGAAGTCATCGACGCCGCCGCCACCAAGCCGTTCGGCTTCATGCCGTTCTATCCCGGACCGGGCCTGGGCGGGCACTGCATCCCCATCGATCCTTTCTACCTTTCGTGGAAAACCCGGCAGGCCGGCATCGAGGCGCGGTTCATCGAGCTCGCGGGTTACATCAACGGCCAGATGCCGCACTTCGTGTTGGACAAGGTGCAGAAGGCGCTCAACGACGCCGGCAAACCGGTGAAAGGCTCGCGCATCCTCATCATGGGCGTGGCTTATAAGCGCGATATCGACGACATGCGCGAATCGCCGGCGCTCGATGTGCTGCTGCTGCTCGAGCGGCTGGGCGGCATTGTGACGTATTGCGACCCGTACGTGCCGGTGCTGCGCCTCGATGGACGGACCCTGCATTCGGCGCCGGAGGAATCCGCCGCGGAGGCCGATTGCGTGGTGATCGTGACCGACCACAAGGCCTTCGACTACCGCGCGCTGGTGGAGAGAGCGCCGTTGATCGTGGATTCGCGCAACGCGCTGAAGGGCATCGCTTCGCCCAAAATTGTGCGGCTATGAGGGTCGCTGGCCGCTTCGGAGCCCGGTGGGCAGGCGGCACCGCCTGCCCCACATCGGTGCGCTCGAGTGCCCGTGTCCTCCCCTCTGCTTGGTGCTGCTTTGTGCCGCCTGGTGGGGCAGGCGGCGCCGCGTGCTCCCGGACTCGCTAAATGCCGCCGCCGGGGTTCGAGTACGTCAAAGACTGGGACGCCGAGCGTGTCGAGAAAGGCTTCTGGCACAGCTTTGAACTGCCCGGCGGCGAGCTGATCCAGGGCGTGAACAGCCTGGAAAGCCTCAAGAGGCGGCTGGCGCAGTTCCCCATCCCGGCCGACCTGACGGGCAAACGCGTCCTCGACATCGGCTGCTGGGACGGCTGGTTCAGCTTCGAACTGGAACGCCGCGGCGCCGAAGTGATGGCCATCGATTGCTGGGACAACCCCCGCTTCCGGCAGATGCACGCCGCCTATCGCTCCCGGGTGGAATTCCGGCTACTGGACATGTACGATCTGACGCCGCAGACCGTGGGGCGCTTCGACATTGTCCTGTTCATGGGAGTGCTGTATCATCTGAAGCACCCGTTGCTGGCGCTGGAACGCGTCTGCGCTTTGACCACGGACCTGGCGGCGGTGGATTCCTTCATCCTGCGCGAGGGGCAACACCCGCCGGACCAGTTGCGCCGGCCCATCCTGGAGTTCTACGAGACCGACGAAATGGGCGGCCAAACCGACAACTGGTTCGGCCCCAGCCTGCCGGCCCTGCTGGGGATGTGCCGGGTGGCGGGATTCGCGCGCGTGGAACTGCGCTCGGTGTTGGATTTCGGCGCATGTGTGGCCTGCTACCGCCGTTGGGAGGAGCCGGAAGGCCCCGGCTCGCCGCCGCTCCTCCATTCCGCCCTGCATATGCACAACTCCGGGCTGAACTTCCATTCCGGCCGGGACGAGTACGTCTGCATCTGGTTCGATTCGCCGCTAGCCCTCAATTATGACAACGTTCAGCCGGAGGTGTCCGGATACGGGGCGCGGCCCCTGTCGGTGACGGAACTGCGGGAACATTTCTGGCAGGTGAACTTCAAGCTGCCTCCGCTCGACCGGCCGGGATGGCACCAGGTACGGGTAAGGCTGGCGGGCGGGCCCTGGAGCAACCCGCAATCCATAGCCCTGGACATGCCGCTTGTCCCGGGCCGGGTGCGACTGGCTAACGCTTGCGACGGCACCACCTGGAAACCGGGCGAACTGGACACCACCAAGGGTTCGGCGGTCAGTTTCTGGCTAAAGGGTTTGCCCGGCAACGCCGATCTAAACAATGTAAAGGCGACCTTAGGGGGGCAGCGCCTGCGCATGTTGTACCTGGAGCCGCCCAAACCGGTCGAAGCAGGGTTTCTGGCCCGCTTGCGCCGGACGCCCGCCCGCCAGGCGAATGCCTGCCTTACCGGGGCGCCACCGGCCGGCCGGGCGCCCCTGGTGGTCCACGTCGGGCACAAATGCGCCGGAGAGGTTACCATTGACGTAAAGCGCTGATTGCAGGGGGCTTCGAAGATCCTGGCGCCACCGGACCGCCGCGGGGGCGGGTTCCGTTTCGGGCATGGCGGGAATGGCGGCGGCTCCAAAAACCCTGGCGCGAACCGGCCGCCGCGGATGGCGGATGGCGGATGGCTCCAAAGACCCGGCCGCCGCTGTATCTTTTTTGCAGTTGACATCGGGGTTGCGAACCTGCAACCTGTAGGTGTAGTCGAGCGAGGTTTTTATGCGTCCTGTCCGGAGTTTCGCGACCGCCGCCGCTATTCTCGCGTTTGCAGCCGTTTCGGCATTCGCTCAGCCCATTATTTCGGCCAAGTCCGGCGTCATTGCCGGGGTGGAGGGCAAGGTCCTGGTGGACGGCCAGGAAGTTCAGCAGTCGGTGACGCACTTTCCCGAGGTGAAGGAGAACTCCGTCCTGCACACCGAGGAGGGGCGCGTCGAACTCATGCTGCCTCCGGGCTTCATGCTGCGCATGGGGGAAAACGCCTCCCTCAAGATGCTCGCCAATCGCCTCATCGACACCCGGGTGGAGATCCAGAAGGGATCGGCTGTGGTGGAAGTGGATCAAACCAATCAGGATTACAACGTGACCCTGGCTCTGAAGAGCGGAATGGTGACGCTTTCCAAGGTTGGCGTTTACCGCTTCGATTGCGAACCGGCGCGCCTCAAGGTGTTCCACGGCTCGGCTTCGGTGCAGGTTGGTGGCGAGAGCCTGTTGGTCGCGACCGGCAAGATGGTGGGCCTGGAGGGTGGCTCGGCAACTGTAGAGAAATTCGACGTTGAGGCTACCGACGCTTTGGACAACTGGAGCCGGCGCCGCGCGGAGGCCATGGCCTTGGCGAATATCTCCGGCGCCAAATACTCCGTCAACAATCCCGCTCCCGCGCACACCAGCACATGGTCGTACAACCCGTACTTCGATATGTACACGTATATTCCGTGGTACGGCAGCAACTGCAACCCTTACTACAGCATCTGCTACTACAGCCCGAGGTCGGCGTATCAGAACTTCTTTATGTACCCGTGGGCCGGGCGGAGCACCGCGCCCAGCGTCAGCGGCGGTGGGGGTTTGCCCAGCTACGCGCGGACTCCGGTGAACTCCACCCCCACCACCACTGGGACCGCGAGTTCGATCCCATCGGCGCGCGGGGCAACGGCTTCGGCGCCAGCCATGTCTTCCGGCTCCCGCTCCAGCGGTTCGACCGCGGGATCGATGTCGGCGAGTGGGCATGGTGCATCGGCGCCGGCGGCAGCGCCCAGCGCCGGTCGAAGGTAAGCCTTCTCTCCCAAAGCAAGTCTGCCCAAAGCAAGGAAAGGGCCGGATGGTTTAAACGCGCCATCCGGCCCTTTCCTTTTCTTGGGCGCCTGCTTGGCGAATCTACGAGGCAGAGGCCAGGCGGCTGGCAGCTTGGGGGCGGTATCGGCGGCTGGCCCGGACTCCGATCAATTCGGCGACCTCGGCCAGAAGATGCGGCAGATTCTCCGTATAAATGGCGATCTGGTGCCGGGCGTGGCTGAACCGGTGCCGGTCCGGCTCATAGGAGGTGACGAGCGCGGTAGCCGGCCGGTACTCTTTCACACGGGCGTAAGCCAGCACGTTGCGGCCCGATGGGCGCGACCCGATCTCCGCATCGCTGAGAACCAACTCATACTGACCTTCGTCCAGCTTGCTGATAGCCTCGGCTGGGGTGGCGGCCACATCTACGGTGTAACCACCTGCTTGTAGAATAGTTTGCAATGCGAGGCGGGGCGCCAGTTCACCATGAACCAGCAACACTCTGGCCAGATCCAGCGCCATTCGGTTCCCGCCTTGGGTCACCGCGTTCAAAGAAGTCCGCATTCGGTTTATAGAATTACTTTAACCGAGAATACGGCATTTTGTAGCCACTATTTTTGGCTCATCCTTTGACCTGTTCGGGCTAGCCCGTACGTTCTGGAGAGTACCGGTACAAAAGTTTCCCTCCCAAGCATCGAGGGCCGGGCAAGGCGTCCGGCCGGGCGCGAAGTCGACGCACTGAGTGAACGCGCGGCGCACCAGGCGCCGGTGCGTGCATCTTGCCCGCTGGGGCGGCGAGCCGACAGCCCCGCGCCAGCTTCGCCGCCATGCTCTTGGCCGTCTGCGCGACGTTCGGTCGCGCGGGTACTCGTAGATGTGGATCTCAAAGGGATCCTGCGTCAGACGCACCTCACCCTGGAGCAAACCTTCGGCTTTTCCCCCGACTTTGCCATGGGCTTCATGTTCCTGAATGCCTGGGAGTCTGGCTACGACCGCAATTCGCCGGCTGGCGCCTGCTGACTCGTCCGCTGGAAGCGCCAGAGCTCTCGCCTTCGCGAGGCGCACCAGTTGTTCCCGGGTGGCGACTGGCAGGTAACGCGGCGGTTCAAGATCAACCTGGGCGCGGGCTTCGACCTCACCGGCCGCGGTTCCGGCCTGGTGCTGAAAAGCTGCTTCGAGAGGGATTGGACCCGAGTGGGATTGAACCCATCCCGGGCATTGAGCGGGGCGGTGGGGGTGCGCAAGAGCCCCGTCCACATGGCAACTGCTGCCGGGTTGTCGCGTTGGCCGGCCCCTTGGGGACGGCTGCGGGCGGCGTGGGATCGTCTCCCGCCGCGCGGCTATTTGCGGGAGGCTTGCTCGGCGGACATGGCGGCATCGAGGGCGGCGCGCGCGTCGGCGGAATCCGGATTGATTCTGACCGCTTCCGATAATTGCGCGATGGCTTCGGTGGTGCGGCCCAGGTTGGCGAGCGAAACCCCCAGGTTGAAGCGCGCGTTGCCATCGTCCGGATTCAGGCGGACGGCAGCGCCGAACTCCTCGGCAGCCTGCGGCAGGCGGTCCGCCATCGCCAGACAAATCCCCAGATTGCGGTGCGCGTCGGCATGGTTGGGGTCGAGCCGGACGGCGGCGGCGAATTCCGTGGCGGCCTCGTCCGTGCGCCCGGCCGCCGCCAACAGAAGTCCGATCCGATAGTGGGTGTCGGCATTGCCGGGCTGCAGGAGCGCCGCCGTGCGCAGATGCGCCAGGGCTTCGTCCTTTCGTCCCTGCTTCGCCAGAAGCCGGCCCAACCCGGCGTGCGCGGGCGCGGAATTCGGCCGGATGCGCACCGCCGCCGCCAGTTGTTCGATGGCTTCGCCCTCTTCGCCGCGCACACCCAGCGAGCCAGCCAGGTTGAACCGCGCGATGTAGTTATCGGTAGTCACATCGACCGCATGTTGAAAGAGCGAGACACTATCCCGCCAGTAAGTCACCTGAAACCATGTTAGAACGGCACAAACCGCACATACTCCCACGGCACCCACGGCGATGGCCGATTTGAGCCGCGGCCAGTATGGAAAGATCTCCGCCGCGGCCCATGCCAGCGAGATCGCAAGGCCGATCATGGGGATATACATGTACCGGTCGGCGCGTGCCTGCTGGCCCGCTTGCACAATCCCAATGACAGGCGCGAGAGTTACTAAGTACCATAGCCAGCCGACAATCAGGTACGGCCTTTTGCGAGCCTGCCACATAGCTATCGCCGTGACAGCAGTTATGCCGAGGCCGGCGAAGATGGCGGGCCAGAGGAGCGAACCCGAAGGGTAAGGATAAAACACGGCGAGCCGGGTGGGCCAAAACATTTTGCCAATGTAAGTGGCGTACGAGACCAACGAATTCGCGAGGCGCGGGCCGAAGGGGAGCGACTCCAGCGAGACCACTGCCGCGGCGCCCTCATGGACCCGATATGTGACCACCGAAGCCGCGGCAGCCAGCGCCAGGAACGGGAGTTTTTCGAGGATACGAAATCCCCGCGCGAACGGCCAATAGTCCAGCAGAATCAGCACCAGCGGCAGAGTTACTAACATGGGTTTCGCCATCAACCCCAAACCGAATGCGGCCAGCGTCAGCGCATAGCGCGCCGGGCCCGGACGCGCGACGTATCTTGCGTAGGCCGCGAGTGTTACCATCCACAGGAACGCACTTAGGACATCCTTGCGCTCGGCAATCCACGCCACGCTTTCGACGTGCAGGGGATGGAGCGCAAACAGCGCGGCGACCATGGCGCTCGGCCAGGTCGCGGACGTGATACGGCGCAGAACCGCGAACAGCAGCAATGACGCCAGAACGTGAAAGCACACGTTGGTGAGGTGCTGACGCCCGGGGTCGAGTCCGAATAGCTGGCAATCCAGCATGTGAGACAGGCACGTCAGCGGAAACCAGTTGCCTGCCAGCGAATGGGTAAAGGCCCAGACCACACCGTGCCACGTGAACCCCGGCGAGATATTGACGTTCTCCGCGACATATGCAGGATCGTCGTAAATGACGAAGCCGAAGTGCAGCACCTGCCAATAGGCCGCGAAGATGGCCGCCGCGAGGAGCGGGAAAATCCAATAGTCCCTGTCCCTCGAAGGTGTTTGCGCTTTGAGAACAGGCTCGTCGCGTTTCGCGCGCCGCCGGGAGGGTTTCACGCGCCCCTCGCGAGCCTCATGGCGTCCCGGAAGGACTCGAAGAGCCGGCCGTCCGGTGAGTCCGTACGGTCCTCGGGATGCCATTGCACAGCGAGCACGAAACGCTTGCCCGGCAACTCCAGCGCTTCCACGACGCTGTCTGGGGCTGTGGCCGCGGCTACCAGCCCGCCCGCCAGCCGGCCCGCGCATTGATGATGGCGCGAGTTCACGGCGTATCGGTCCAAGTTCAAGATCGACTTCAGCCTGCTGTTCGGCGTGGCCGCGACGGGGTGGGCTTCCCGCTGTCCCGGGCACCGGTGTCCCTCAATGTGCTGGACCAGCGTGCCTCCCAGAGCCGTGTTCAGCAGTTGCAGCCCGCGGCAGATCGCGAGAATCGGGAGATCGCGGTCGAGCGCCTCGCGTACCAGGGCGGTCTCCAGGTTGTCCCGGTCCCGGTCCGGTTCCTCCGTCTCGGGGTGGGGTAGGGCGCCGTACATCGCGGGATCGACATCGGACCCTCCGGCGAGCAACAGGCCATCCAGACCGGCGAGCGTGGCCGCGTTCTCAACCGCTTGAATACCCACGCCGGCCAGCGCCAGGCGGTACGGTTCCCGCTTGCTTTCCGGCGTTCGGCTTCCAAATGGCAACGCAACTTTGATCATGCGGGAAACCTTGCTGTCGCCGCTTTCCCCGGTCCCTTGCGCGAGGCCCGGCGCGAGGCGGGCACCTTGCCGATGCGGGGATCCCTGGCGGCGATCAGCTCGCAGGCACGAAGCGCGGCTTCTTCGAAATCCGGCGTATCCACCGGAAGCACCTGCCAGCCGGTTACCTTTTTCCCCAACACCTGAATGGAGCGCATGTTGGGGAAGTCGCGCCGCAGACTCTCGTGGTGCTTTGCGGTGGTGGCGAGCCACACTCCGTTGTCCGCCGCCGGCTCGGGCTTGTCGCGCAAGATCAGGACGATCTTGTCTCCAACATAGACCGCGAGGCAGCCGAACATGGAGCGGGTCTCGGGCGAAAGCGCGGCCAAGGCGTCCAGCACGAAACCATGCGGGACGGGCTTCGGCCGCTTGAGGGCGAAGAAGGCGCCGTCCAGCGGGTGAAGGGGCGTATTCGGGCGGCGTGCCGGCATCGGACCTGGCCGAGAGTGGCCGCTCCTATTTCTTGGCCGGCAGCGCGGGGTTCTTATCGTCTACCACACCACCGTACTTAATGCTGGACTTCCCTTCGAAGTGCTTGTAATCCTGGTACTTCACAGTCATGCGGATGCGCACGTTCTCGCCATCGGGGAAGTGCAGGGTGTCGTCCGCGTGGGTGTAGGTGGGGAACCAGTACTTACCGTCGATCTGTTCGCGATAGGTCTCGAACTTGGCGAACTGATTATTCTTGGAGACCAGGCCGACGCCTTTGCCATAAGTCTTCACGATCTGCAGGTCGCGGTCGTCCACCCAGATTTCGCCTTCGAAGTAACGCTTGCCCTTTTCCATTTTCTTGGGCTTGACGGAGAAGGTGTAACAGCCGATATCGTCCACCTTTTCCCGGCCCAGGTAGTCCACGTTGTACTGGCCGATGTCCGCGCTGGTGAGCACGAAGGGTTGCACCTCGCGCAAGTCCTGCGCGTCCTCCGGCGTCAGCAAGATGTGTTGCAGATTCGCCACCGGCGCGTTCCTGACCACTTCGGAGCGCTTGCCGTCGGGGCTAAAGATGATGTCGTCCACCTCTTCCCACTTTCCGCCGGTGGGATTGCCGCCGGCGTCCAATTCTTCCAGCTTGACGGACTGCCGGTACATATAGTTGCCGCGCGCATCTTTGAATTCGGCTTCTTTGGCGGCGAATTTGCGGATGATCTCGGCGGGGTTGACGTTGTCGTCGGCCGGCCACAAAGGCAGGCATACGGCCGCGACCAGGGCCAAAAGACTTAACTTGCGCATAGTTCCCCTCATTTTCCAAATAGTTTCTTGGCAATTGTCAGCAATTGCATGTTGCTGGTGCCTTCATAGATCCGCCCGATTTTGGCGTCCCGGTAGAGCTTTTCCACCGGATAATCCTTGGTGATGCCCACGCCGCCATGCACTTCGATGGCTTTGGAGGCGGCCTTCTCAGCGATCTCCGAGCTGTAGTATTTGGCCATGGCGGCTTCCGTGAGGAAAGGCATACCGGCGTCGCGCAGCCGCGCCGCGTTGTAGACCAGCAGGCGGGCGGCTTCCACCTCGACGGCCATTTTGGCGAGATCGAACTGCACGCCCTGAAACTCGCCGATGGGCTTGCCGAACTGCTTTCGTTCCTTGGCGTAGGCCACCGCGTGCTCCAGCGCGGCGCGCGCCAGGCCGATCATCTGCGCGCCGATGGCGATGCGGCCTTCGTTCAAAGTTTCGATGGCGATCTTGTAGCCTTGCCCCACCTGCCCCATGACGTTTTCGCGCGGCACGCGGCAATTGTCCAGGATCAGCTCGCAGGTGGAGGAGGCGCGCAGCCCCAGCTTGTCCTCCTTCTTGCCCACCTGGAATCCCGGGAACTCGCGCTCCACCAGGAACGCCGTAACCCCTTTGTACCCGGCCGCCGGATTGGCGTTGGCGAAGAGCAGAAAGAAGCCGGCCTCGGCGGCATTGGTGATCCACAGCTTGCGGCCGTTGAGCAGGAAGTGGCCGCCCTGGTCTTCCGCGCGCGTGGCCATGGCGAAGGCATCGGAACCCGACCCCGCCTCCGAGAGCGCGTAGGACGCCACCACATTTTCCGCCAGCCGCGGCAGGTACCGCGCCTTCTGTTCCGCCGTGGCCCACTTCAGGAGGGCGTTGTTGCAGATGGTGTTCTGGACATCCACGATCACGCCGGCCGAGGGATCCACCGCCGACAGTTCTTCCACCGCCAGGACCGCCTGGAAGAAGCTGCCCCCCTGGCCGCCGTATTCTTCCGGGATCTCGATGCCCATCAAGCCCATCTCGAAGAACTGGCGGATGATGTCTTTGCGAAAGACGCCGGCTTCATCCATTTCCCGGACGTAGGGCCGGATGCGCTCGCGCGCGAACTTGCGCACGGTGGATTGGAAGAACGTCTCGTCTTCGCTGAGCGCCGTCAAAGGGAGCGGAGCGGCATCCACGGTTTCGGGGGTCGCGGCCATAGATACAGTGTACCCCGGCAAAAAGCGAGGGATCGGGAAAGGGGGCAGCGGGGAGCCGGGCCGGGCTGCTAGCGAATCCGGGAGATGGCGCCGGCCTGCTTGCAAGAGATGCCTTACTGGGGCCATTGCGTTGGCAGATCAGGGCTGATATTCTGACTGCGGACTCTGCGGACAAAGCAGTCCGAAAAGGTGGTTTGGCACCGCCTGTATTTGCCCGCGAAGGAGCGCCATCATGCCACAAGTTCTTCTGCGGACTACCCGACACCCGCATAAACCGCCGCGATTGGGTCCAGTGTGCGCGGTCGCCACGCTGCTGATGTGCTGCACCGTAGCTGCGACAGCCCAGGGCCAGGGGGCGATTGGCCAATTCCCAACAGTTCGGCCATTGGCACTGAACCAGACCCGGTATCGGCTCCGCGCGGGCGAATCCACCAGGGTTGACGCCCCACGGGAGACGCTCGACTACCTTTTGCACGCTAAGATCCGGCGCGTCGAGATCGACGGCAAAGAGGCCCGCGGGATCGTGGTCGGACCAAATCGGGCCGGAGATCAGGTCATGCTCGCCGCTTCCTTGACGATGAAACCGGGTGAATACGCCGTCACCGTGTCGGCGGTCACCCGGATCGGGGATGAGCGTGCGGCGGCAGTGGATGTCACGCTCGATCCGATGCAGGCGGTTCCCAACGGCTCGACGGTGCCGCCGGTTGTGTTGCTAAACGGCCTGCAGCTTCCGTCGACCCTTGCCGAATGGCTGACCTTCGATACCTGCCCGGTTTCCGCTCCGTCCGATACATTCGGGCCTCTCGCAACGCAACTGATGGAAAGCCCGTCGGCATCGGTCGGGAACCCTGTAGACGCGGGTCTCCTCGGCGCGGGCGTGCCGGTTGTTTACTTTTTCGACAACTGCGTGGAGGATCCAAATGGCCAGATAGAAAACCTCGGCAATACACTGGGGCAGGTCATTAGCCTGATCCAGTACAGCAACGGAACGCAGGTCCCCCAGGTGGACCTCGTGAGCCACAGCATGGGCGGATTGATCGTGCGCTCATACCTCGCCGGACTTCAGACGAACGGCGCGCTCTCGCCTCCGCTCAATCTCAGGGTGCGCAAGTTCATTGAAATCGCGACGCCTAATTTCGGGTCGTTCCTGGCAGCGAACTGGTCCTATGTCATCGCGAACGGAACCCAGACCTCTGAGATGATACCGGGCAGCCCTTTCCTGTGGTATCTGGCGACCTGGAACCAGCGCGGCGACGACCTGCGCGGCGTTGACGCCCTCGCCATCGTCGGCGACAAGGGTTATTGGCAGGCCAACAATTTCTCGACGGACGATCCGGGCTTAAGCGACGGCGTCGTATCGATCACGAGCGCGTCGCTCGGGTTCGTCCCGCTCAGCTATGCGCGCAGCCCCGTGCGCACGAGGATTCTGCCCTATTGCCACGTGCCTCCCGGCCTGCCGATCGACTGCACCGGAGGCGGAATCGCGCGCGTCGATCAGGCGCCGGAGACAGGCGCCATCGTCCTCTCGTTTTTGGAGAATACCCCGGACTGGCAGTCCATCGGAAATTCCAACCAGACGGAGTACGGCGGCCTTTACTTCGCGCTGGAGAACGCGGCCGGCACGCAGTACACCGCGCTTGAAAACGCCTCGCTCGGATCAGTGTCGCTCAACGCTGGCGAGAGTGCCTCGTTCTTTTACAACGAATTCATAAACGGGACCGGAACGCTGACGGCAACGAGCACTGCTAACCAGGCCACGAATTGTGGATCGTTTTCGGTGCCGGTCGGCTATTACACGGCCGTGCGCTGCAAGTTCAGCCCGTCCATCTCCGGCGTCCAGTCCAGCCTGTCCACGGGACTGCCCGGCCTTACCGTCGCGTCCGGCTCGACGATCACCATCAGCGGGACGGGGTTCTCGGCCGGAACGTCTGTCCTCGCGAACGGCGCTTCGCTTTCGGCTCAGATCGTGTCGAGCCAGGAAATCACCGCTTTCCTGCCGTCCACCTACAGCGGGCTGGTCGGCCTGGCTGTCAGCAACAGCACCGGCGAAGATGAGATCAGTATGTTCGTGGCGCCGTCGGCCCAGCCGCCGGCAATCTCGGTCTCATCCACGCAGCTTCGGTTTTCGTATGTCGAGGGAGGCGCGGTTCCGGCGACTCAGCCTATCCAGGTCACAAACAGCGGCGGCGGTACGCTCACCTGGAGTGCTGCCACCAGCGCTACCTGGCTGTCTGTAACGCCGCCCTCCGGCGCGGCGCCCTCCACGCTTTCAGTGTCAGCCTCGCCTGCGGGCCTAGCCGCGGGAACCTTCACGGGCAGTGTCCTGATCTCGGCTGGGGGCGCATCCAACAGCCCTGTATCGGTCACGGTTACGCTGACCGTAGTTTCGGCCCCGGCGTCCCTGGTGGTCTCGCCCCAGGCGCTCACGTTTAGCTACACGATGGGCGGTACGGTTCCAGCCCCGCAAGGGGTGTCCGTCACGAATAAAGGCAGCGGTACGCTCACCTGGAGTTCCGCTACCAGCGCCCTCTGGCTGTTCGTAACACCGGCGTTCGGCACAGCACCGTCAACGCTTTCCGTCCTCGTCTCGCCTACGGGCTTGGGCACGGGCACGTACACGGGTAGCGTCCAAATCTCGGCCGGGGGCGCATCCAACAGCCCTGTATCGGTCACGGTTACGCTGACCGTAGCTCCGGCCCCGGCGTCCCTGGTGGTCTCGCCCCAGGCGCTCACGTTTAGCCACACAGTGGGCGGGTCAGTTCCAGCCCCGCAGGGCATCTCGGTAACGAACGGGGGCGGTGGAACGCTCTCATGGACTGCCACGGCCGGCGCCGCATGGATCGTGCTTTCTGCTGTCTCTGGCACAGCCCCGGCGACGCTTTCGGTCTCCGTGAATCCGGCAAGCCTGGCGCTGGGTCAGAGTTCCGGCACCGTTCAGATTTCTGCAGCGGGCGCCTCAAATAGTCCGCAAACAATATCGGTTTCCCTGGTGACCGCCGCTCCTACCAATCTGCCCACCATCTCATCGGTTGTGAACGGTGCCAGCTTTCAGCCTGGCATCGAGAGTGGCTCCTGGGTCACCGTCAAGGGCGCGAATCTATCGAACACCAATCCCGGTCGCACATGGCTCCCCGGTGAGATTGTCAACGGCAACCTGCCCATCTCGCTCGATGGCACCAGCGTTACCATCAACGGGAAAACCGCCTATGTTTACTACATCAGCCCGAGTCAGCTCAACGTGCAGGCTCCGACGGACTCAACCACTGGCATGGTGCCGGTCGTGGTGACGAACAACGGCCAGGTGAGCGCGGCTTTCACGGCGCAGTTGCAGGCCTACGCGGCTGCGTTCTTCCTGTATACGGGGACCGCCTACGCGATTGCCCAGCGCTATCCCGACAACGCGCTGGTGGGAAACCCCTCGGTCGTACCCGGCACGGTGGCGGCCAGACCAGGCGACGTGCTGATCTTATGGGGAACCGGCTTCGGTCCGACGAATCCGCCGATATCGGCAGGAGTCGTTGTGAGCGGCGCGCCCGGCGTACTGACGCTGCCCGTGGTGACAGTGGGAGGCTTGCCCGCGACCCTAATCAACACCGTGCTGAGCCCTGGCAGCGCGGGCCTGTACCAGGTGGCGATTCAGCTACCGGCGTCGGTGCCCACGGGTGCGGTGTCGATTCAAGCATCCGTGGGCGGGGTGCAATCGCCAGGGGGAATACTAACGTTTGTGTCTGCACAGTGAGGTGCACATCTTAGGAGGCGCGGATGGAGGCCACGTCCCTTCAACCAGCCACCATGGTTTCCCCACTCAACTTTCGGAGGCGGACTCGCGAGCGACCCCTTTTTCCATCAGCCTCTTCACGGTTATCCCGGCTTCTGAAGGCTCTTCAGATAACCTTTGGGCTCTGCGGTGCCGAGCGCCGTCGCAAAAGGCTCCCAACACTCCCGGTAGATCTGATCTGAGATGCAGATCATGCGCTCTGCGGAGGGCATGAAGGTGACCTCGCTTGTGGCGCTCGGGATATGCTTTCCGAAAAACATTGTAAAGGCAATGCCCGGAATAATAAATGTGAAGCATCGAATGCCGTCGAGCCGCCCCGGCACCGGTAAGGTCAAGACGAGTTTTGCCCGTGTCGGCGTCGGCAGGATTACTCTCAAAGCTGCATTCTCGGGAAACGGCGTCAGCCCCAACAGGTACCGCCGCAGTGAATCTTGGTGTGGTCCGACCTCAATTCGCGGGCTTCTCTTGTTACGCCAATTCGTGGCACTAGCGCGCCACAAAATGCTCGCGGCGAAGTACCCAAGTTGTTCGGGTTCAATTCCTGGCACGCCACGGCTCGGGTATAGGCTAAACCTCGGGAAAACTAATCGGGCAGGCTGTGCGATGATGCTGTCGTATAAAGGGAATTTGCCGTCAGCCTGATAGCAATTCGCGATCATCCACCTCTCGCCTCCGACGTCCAGCCGATGTTCGCAGGTGGAGCACAGGAAGGGCTTCCGCACTTGATCGGAAGATGCAATTGCTACACCCGGTCTTACCGCTACAGGATTTGGATTCTTTTCCGAGGGCGATCGCAAGAACTTAAAGAGCGCGGCCGGAAGCAAGTGGCTGTCGCGCAGGTCGGCGATGACTCCACACATCCCGCAGGCTGCCGGCACCATCAGCCGATTATTATCGCTCTCTTTGCGCATGGCTCCCTCATTTTCCCATTGGTTTCTTGGTCGCGGCCATAAACACAGCGTACCCCTCCAAAAAGCGGGGGATCGGGGCCGGGAGTAGCGTCCTATACCGGGCCGGGAGCAGGGTCCTACGCCGGGTCGGCGCGCCATGCCGGGCCGGGCGAGAAAGCGAATAACAGCTCCTTTTCGCCTATTTGGCAGTAGAATGTAGCTGCGGACGGGAGGTTGCGGCCATGTTTGGCGAATTCCGGCATCGAACCCATCACCGGGGATCCTCTTCAACACCATTGAGAGGACCTTTCTCAGCACCAGCGCGTTGCTCGTCGCGCTGGTGATGCTTCTCATCTTGTTTGTCGGCGTTTATTTGCGCGTGGTTTGACGCCCGCGCGCAGCCCACCCGGCAGGCTGGGCAGATGGCAGGGACGGTCAGGACCGGTCAGGAGGCCGGCCGTGAAGAAGGCCAGTGCTGCGCTGCACGCGGCCGCGATGGGCCTCGTCCAGCCGCCGTCAAACGCGTGGCTGTCATTTCGTTACTCGTACCGCAATGCCACCATGGGGTCCACGCGGGTGGCGCGGCGCGCTGGGAAATAGCAGGCGGACAACCCCACCACGCCCAGGACCAGCACCACGCACGCC
>Ga0265316_10003833_pt1 | contig 15103 bp, 18 predicted proteins | sample 4522metaG_FD_202092 | JGI IMG/M metagenome (GOLD analysis project Ga0265316, IMG submission 202092) | Rhizosphere microbial communities from Carex aquatilis grown in University of Washington, Seatle, WA, United States - 4-5-22 metaG | ecosystem: Host-associated > Plants > Roots > Rhizosphere >...
GGAGCAGGCAAGTCCACCCTCATGAATGTCATCGGCGGCGTTCACCAGGCTGATACCGGAGAGGTCCTGCTGGAAGGCAGGCAGGTGCACATACGCGACCCCCATGACGCGCTGCGCATCGGCATCGGGTTCGTGCACCAGGAGATCACCCTCTGCCAGCACCTCACCGTGGCTGAAAACATCTTCATGCATGCCATGAAAGGGGAGGGGAAGGGGTTCGTGCACTTCCGCGCAATCAACGCCATGGCGCGGAAGCTCCTCTCGGATTTCGATTCTCACGCCCTCATCAGTCCGCGGCAGAAGGTTTCGGATCTCTCCGTATCCCAGCAGCAGGTGGTGGAGATCGTCAAAGCGATATCGGCCAACTGCAGGGTCATCATCTTCGATGAGCCCACCGCCGCCCTGACGGAATCCGAAACGGCCGCCCTTTTCAGGATCATCGGGACCCTGCGCGGCAAGGGCATGGGAGTCATCTACATCAGCCACCGCCTCGCGGAAATCTATACCATCGCCGACACGGTGACGGTTCTGCGGGATGGAACCCTCATCGACACAAAACCGGTACGGGACATCGACCAGGTGTCCCTGGTGAATCTCATGGTGGGCCGGGAGCTGAAGGACATCTACCCTTTGAAGGGCGCCCGGGGCGCCGGCGGCGAAGTGCTCCTGGAGGTGAAGGATCTTGCCATGGAGGGCGAGTTCGCCGGCGTTTCCTTCACCCTGCACAAGGGGGAGATACTCGGCATGGCCGGGCTCATCGGGTCAGGCCGCACCGAAGTGGCACGGACCATCAGCGGCCTGTACCGCAAGAGCGCCGGGGACGTGTTCCTCATGGGGAAGAAGGTCAACCTGCGCAGCTACAAGGATGCCATCCGCAACGGAATCGTGTATCTCACGGAAGACCGCGCGCGCGAGGGACTGTTCCTGGACATGAGCGTGGCCTCCAATATCTCCGTCATCCGGCTGGACGCCGTTGCCCGGTTCAAGCTGATCCAGAAGAGCAGGGAAATCAAGCTCGCCCGGAAGTTCGTCTCCGAGATGCAGATCAAGGTGGCCAGCGTCTCTCAGAAGCTGCGCAGCCTGAGCGGCGGCAACCAGCAGAAAGTGCTCGTGTCCAAGCTGCTTTCGGTGTCTCCGAAGATCGTCCTCATGGACGAGCCCACCCGGGGGATCGATATCGGCGCGAAAAGCCAGATCTATCACCTTCTGCGGGAGCTCGCCGCAAAGGGAGTCGGGGTGATCATGATCTCCTCCGAGCTCCCCGAGGTCGTGGGGGTGTGCGACCGCGTGTGTGTCATGTACGAGGGAAGGATGTGCGGCACGCTCGAAGGACGGGACATCAACGAGTCTTCCATCATCCAGATGGCGTGCCTGAGCACAAATTGAGGAAGAAGGAGTCGTCATCATGAGCCAGCTCAACCTTCAGGGACCGGTGCAGCAGAAATCCAGGCTCGCGCGAGCACTCGGCGGCCTAGTGGGATTCCGCGAAGGCACGACGATCCTCATCATTCTCATCCTCGGCGCCGTCATGGCTTTCCTCTCCCCGGTGTTCCTCACCGGGGAGAACTTCAGCACGATGTTCAAGATCTTCGTCATCAACGGCTGGGTGGTCATCGCCATGACCCTCGTGCTGATCAGCGGCGGCATCGATCTCTCCGTGGCCGCCGTCATGGCGTTCGTGGGCGTGGTGGCCGGCCAGCTCTTCCTGGTTTATCACTGGAACATCTGGATCGCCTCCCTGGCGGGCATCGGGGTCGGGGTCTTTGTCGGTTTCGTGAACGGCTTCTTCATCACGCGCGTGGGCCTTTCTCCCTTCATCGTCACCCTTGCCATGAGCCAGATTGCGCGCGGCACCGCGTATGTTTTTTCCGAGGCAATGCCCCTTCCGCTGAACAACGTGCCGGCCGGCTTCAAGTTCATCGGGCGGGGGATTATCGGACACACGGGGGTTCAGTTCGTCATCGTGCTTTTCATCGTGGTGGCCATCCTCTTCGACTTTCTTGCCCGCCGGTCCACGGTCCTCCGCAAGGTCTACTACATCGGCAGCAATGAGAAGTCGGCCCGGTTCTCCGGGATCAACGTCAACCGGGTGCGCATGGGCGTGTACGTCCTCTCGGGCCTTCTTGCCGCCATCGCGGGAATCCTGGCCATTGCCCGGTTCAGCTCGGCGCCGCCGTACGGGTACCAGGGTGTGGAGCTGGACGCCATCTCCGCTGCGGTCATCGGGGGCACGAGCATGAACGGCGGGGAAGGCACCGTGCTGGGAGCCGTCCTGGGCATCGTTCTCCTGGCCCTGATCCAGACCGCCATCAATCTCCTGGGAGTATCCCCGTACTGGTCGAACTTCGTGACAGGCGCCATCCTGCTTGTCGCGGTGTCCGTGGATTTCCTTACGCACAGGAACCGGGCGTAGGGGGAACCATGGACCGCGCAATGAGGAAGCTGAACGAGCTCAATCCCGATATCGACATGCTCTCCATAGAAGACACCAGCTTCCTCCGCCACGGCCGCGTGCATCGCGACCGGCCGGTGGACATTCTGCTCGCCTCGTTGGACGGGAGACCTGGCAGCCGCGCCGGGGTGCTCCGCAGCGTGAACGAGCAGCACGATGCGTGTCCCCCGGAGCTCGTACCCACCCTGCGGGAGATCTTCGGCTGCACGGAGCTGCAGGTGGAGTCAGTCCAGGGAAGAAACACGCGCCTGGATGCCCTTGAATACCACAAGTGCGTGGAGGTCGTCGTAGCCGGCACGGATATGGTCGCGCTGATGGGGCTCGTCTGCGACATCGCGTGGCCCGCCGGCACTTTCGACGTGTCCCGGACCCGGGCCTTCTACGTTCCCCGGGGGACCGTCTATGAGGTCTTTCCATGGTGCCTGCACAGCACCCCTGTCCATGTGCACGAGGCAGAGGGATTCCGCTGCCTCGTGATACAGCCAAAAGGCGCCCATGCCCCGATTGACTTCACACCGGATCCGGGCGGCGAGGGCAAGCTCATGCGGGGACGCAACACGTGGCTCATCAGCTACGTGGAGGAGGGAGGAGTGCCCGGAATATCCGCTCACCGCGGACTGAAAGGCCGTGCCATCGAGCTGAAGACCCTTTGAAAGGGCTTTTGCGCGGACGTTTCCCCCGGCTGCGAGCTGTTTTGTTTCAGCCCCTGATCAGCAGGGCAAGATTTCTTCCCATCACGGCCCTGATCCCGGGCAGTCCAATCACATCGAGCTTTGCCTGAATAGACTCGTTCAGGGCCGGGGTCATTTCTTTCTCACCGGCCAGCAGTGCCGCTGTCTCTCGGTCGTCGAACTGGACTCCGCTGTCCCTTGTTTTCAGAAGTCCCTGGTTGATCGGGCAAACCTCCTGGCACACCATGCAGCCGATGAGACAGTTGTGCGCATCCGCCGGGAACCATGCCGGGAGGGGCCCGGGCAGTTCGTTCCAGCATGTCAGGCAGCGCTCGGCGCGCAGGAGGAACCTGTCCTGGGATATGGCGCCGGTGGGACAGGCGTCCCGGCAGCGGCCGCAGGATTCGCATTCGGAAAGGACGTCAGGGCGGCGCGTCTTTGACCCCGGCCACGGACCGAGCCGTGCCGAGGTTGCAAGGGCAACGATAAGGACATAGCTTCCCAGCCTGGCCGAATAGGTGATGTTGTTCAGGCCGTAGGCGGTCAGTCCCAGCCGGACCGCGAGCGCTTTGCGCGCAGGCCCTATGAGCTCCAGGTCCCCGTTCAGCTCCGGCAGAAGATCCCTGAGCTCCTGGCGGATGATCTCGTTCTCATGCGCGTCCTCCACGTAGGTCGGAGGGATCGTCGCCGTAAATACACGCCCGGCGCGGGTGAATCGAACGCTGCAGGCAGCGCAGGGAACTGCCACGGCTATCACCGTTCCCCGGGTATCAGGGGCAGCGCCAAAGTTCCTTGCCCAGCCCAGCCACTTTTCGACGCATTCCGGGTCGATCTCTTCCCGTAAGCAGCGGCCGACGATTTCCGCCCGCGCCTCGCCCAGGAGCTTTCCCGGCCCCCACGCGATATCGTAGCCTTTTCCCGTTGCCCAGGCTGTGAGTGTGTCTGCCGTCATGAGTAACTGCATTATACCATAGTCCGGCCGCTTGACAATTTTTCCTTGGAGTGATACAGATATATTAGATTTTAGATTTCACATAGAAGATTGAGCCTGCCCAACTGGTATTGCAGCACTCGGCTTCATGCACCTGGGTAGGCTTTTTTTATGACCAGGTCCGCAAGAGCGCGGCGCTGGGCGGCGTCCGCAGGATCAAACACCGGCACACCAGGAAGTCCTGGCACGCTTTCCCTGACTGTCCCCGCTGCCGCCGCACCCGAAACCGCAAGAACTGAACCGGGCTGGATCCCGCGAACCTCGAGCGTTTCCGCCAGATCGTCCATGCTTCGAAGGCAGAGCACGATGAGCTGAGGCGCCCTGCTGTCGACCATTCCTTCGCAGACAAGAAACGCCGTGTCACGGGGAAAGAGCCGGAGGATATCGCTGAGCGATCCTGCCTGGCCGGAGCGTTCGAACCTGACCGTCTGCCCTGCAAGAAGCGCGACCACTACATCCGCCCCCGCATCTGCATGCAGCCGCGTGTCCGTCCCTTCCTGGTCCAGAAAGAGCGCGGCATGCTCCATTTTCTTGATGGTGCTGACATGGTGCCCTCGGGAGCGGAGCTCCTCCAGCAGGGCAGTCACGGCCGTGGTTTTTCCGCTCTTTTTGAGGCCCACAATACTCACAATGCAGGGGAGAGGCGTCACCAGATCTGCGCCGGATTGCGTCATGGGCGCCGGGGAGTGTATCCTGTTTCTCCACGGAGGTGAACCATGCAGCACGATCTGCAGATTGTGTCGGCCGGGAAGAAGGTGCCCCTGAACGAGTTTGCCCGGAAGGTGGTCCTCAACACTCTCCTGGGGCTCCTCGGCTCTCTCAGCGACGTGGATATGGGTGCGGAGATACTCATCACGCTGAAGCCGGTGAAATGAGCTACGAGATTTTTGCGGCACTGGCCCAGAGCCAGGGAGACGTCGCGCTCGTCACGGTGATCGACGTGCACGGTTCGGTTCCGCGGCACCCGGGGTCGAAAATGCTCGTGCGCAGCACGGGCGCCATTCTCGGCACCGTGGGAGGCGGCAAAGGCGAGGCATCAGCAATCGAGCTGGCGGTGAAAAGCATAGGGAGAAAGCGCTCTGATGCCCTGACCGTGGAAATGCAGGGAACCGAAGCTGAAGGGGAGGACATGGTCTGCGGCGGGACCTGCCGGCTGCTGGTCGAATACGTTGCCGACACCACGCCGTACGTGGTCCTGCTCCAGCGGCTGGAAAAGGGGGAGAAGGCCCTGCTCGTCAAGAAGCTGGAGGGATCCGCGGAAGGGTCTCCCGAGGCAGTCCTGGTCTCCATACGTGACGAGGCAGGCGCGCACCTCCAGGGAAGTGATGCTCTCCCCGACGCAGCGGCCGCGGCAGATTGCCTGCGGACGGGAAAACCCGCGTTCTCCCGTGATGCAGGTCTTTTCTATGACCCGATCTTTCCGGAAGAGAAGCTCCTGATCCTGGGCGGGGGACACGTGGGCCGTTCGGTTGCCGTCATGGCAGCAGAGCTCGATTTCAAAGTCACGATCGCGGATGACAGGAAGGCGCTCCTTGCCCCTGCCAGATTCCCGCCCTCGGTGAAAACAATCTGCGGTGCCTATGCGGAGGTGGCGCGCGAGTTCCCGCTGGATTCGGCCTCCTACGTCGTGGTCGTGACCCGGGGAAAGGCGGGTGACCTGGAATGCATGCGGGCGATCCTTGGCCGCACCTATCGCTATGCGGGGTTCATCGGCAGCACGCGCAAGTCGAAGATCCTCCTCGATCAATTGCGGCAGGACGGCTTTCCCCCGGAAAAAGTTGCGGCGGTCCATTCTCCCATAGGGCTGGATATCAAGGCGGAGACGCCGGCGGAAATTGCCGTGTCGATCCTCGCCGAGCTGGTCGCGGTGCGGAGAAATGCAGGCGCGAAGGGCAGCCTCAGCAGTGCAGGGGAGCGCAGCGGCCGGCTCCACTGATGAGGGATCCCGGAGACGCGTATGCGGATTTCATCACCCGGCACTTTCGCCCGGGCAGGGTCTACACCCTGGTCGGCGCAGGGGGCAAGTCCACCGGCGTGCGGAAAATCGCGGCCTTCATATCCGGCCTGGGAATCCGCAGTCGGTTGACCACCACGACGAGGATCGGGGTGGAGGAGTTTTCCGCGTATCCGATTGCGACAGTCCGGGATGACATGGAGTTGCGTCGCTGCGTCCTTTCAGGTGAACCATGCATGGTCGTTTCAGGAGGCGTCGAGGCGGGAAAGCACACCGGTGTCGATCCTTCCTGGATAGAGCACTGTGCGATTCCCGCGGACCTGGTGCTTCTTGTGGAGGGAGACGGGTCGCGGAGAAAGCCGATCAAGGCGCCGACGGCCAGGGAGCCGGTCATACCGGCCAACACGAGTGAAGTCTTTGCTCTCATGGGAGCCAGCGCATTCGACGAGACGGTGGATTCCGAGCGATGTTACAATCCGGAAGGGGTTCTGGCTCTGCTGGGCAAGGGGCATTATGTCTTCGATACGCCATCCCTCGTGATGCTTGCCGCGGACGCCAGGGGATGCATGAAAGGGGTGCTTCCGAGCATGGGTTTTCACCTGATCGTGAACCAGGGAGACCTCGAAGACAAGCGGGAGTCTGCCCGGGCGATGCTCCGCGCACTCAGCCGCGGCCCCGGAATTGCCGGCACGCTCCTCTCCTGGATGGAAGAGAAAGTGTATGAATCCACGGGGGACTGAAGCCTTGAAAGCCCTGATCAGGGGAGCAGGAGACTGTGCAACCGGGGTCGCCCTGTCTTTGCATCACGCGGGATTTGCCATTGTCATGACCGAGCAGCCCGAGCCGACGGTCATCCGCCGCACCGTCTCCTTTGCAGAGGCCGTGTTCCAGGGCGGTCAGACAGTGGAAGGAGCGGTGGCAGAGCTTTCAAAGGGTGAAGGCATAGCGGGAGTGCTTGCGCGGGGACGGATTGCGGTCGTGGTGGATCCCGAATCGGAGATTCGGAAAAGCTTTGCGCCGGACGTTGTCGTGGATGCGATCCTTGCCAAGAAGAACCTCGGAACAACGACGAGCTTCGCTCCCGTGGTGATCGGGCTGGGGCCCGGCTTCACAGCGGGCGCAGATGTCCATGCGGTGATCGAGACAATGCGGGGTCACGAGCTGGGCCGCATACTGTATGAGGGCAGCGCGCAGCCGGACACGGGAGTGCCGGGGGAGATCCAGGGCAGAACGAGTGAGAGGGTTCTCAAGGCGCCCTGCCCGGGCAGGGTGTTGCTGCTGAAGCGGATCGGCGACCTGGTGCGCAAAGGGGAGACGGTCATGACTGTGGGGGGCGTGCCGGTGCCGGCGCCCCTGGACGGCTGCGTGCGGGGCCTGATCCACGAGGGCCTGCACGTCAGCGCGGGCCTGAAGATCGGCGACATCGATCCACGCGGTCAGGATTCCTACACTGCGACGATTTCGGACAAGGCACGCACCCTCGGCAGGGCTGCGCTGGAGGCTGTCCTGGTCTTGGGACAGGCCAGGGGCCTCTTCTCACTGCAAAGGAAGGCTACTCCTTCCCGACGATGACCTCGGTGGACTTGATGATCGCCACCGCGTTGTCTCCGACCTTCAATCCGAGGTCTTCGACGCTCTCTTTTCCTATGAATGCGGTGATGACATTGCCGCCTCCGATGTCGATCTTGACGCTCGACATGACCGCACCATTCTTCACGTCCACGACCCGTCCCTTGAGCTGATTGCGCGCGCTGAGCTTCATGTGCACCCCCGCCATGGATAGATAGATAGTATTGATAATACTGATAATGGCTTGCACCGGCTTTTCCCGCGCATACTGCCGTTCTTGACCGGGCCGGTCTCCGCGGGTACCATGCCATCGATGAAAAAGCTGATGCTGGCCGTGCTCCTTCTGTGCGCCATCCTGGCGCCGCTTTCGGCGCAGACGGTACGCCTGCGGCTTGCCACCACCACGAGCACGATGGACAGCGGGCTCCTGCCTCTCCTGGATCCCCCTTTTGAAAAGCTCACCGGCATCACCGTGGACGTCATTGCCGTGGGGACCGGCAAGGCCATCAAGCTGGGAGAGAACGGCGACGTGGATGTCCTCCTGGTGCACGACAGGAAGGCGGAAGACCGGTTCATTGCGCAGGGCTTCGGCGTGAATCGCAGGGACGTGATGCACAACGACTTCGTCATCGTGGGTCCCTCTGAGGACCCTGCCAGAGTGGCCGGCGTGAAATCCGCCGCGGATGCTTTTGCCCGGATTGCCGCCGCGAGTGCTCCCTTCGTGTCCCGAGGGGATGCGTCAGGCACCAACGCGAAAGAGTTGGACATCTGGGCGGCAGCGTCGGTAAAGCCCAGGGGCGTATGGTACAAGGAAGTGGGCCAGGGCATGGGGGAAGTGCTCATCATGTCCGACAACCTGAAGGCATACACCCTGAGCGACCGCGGGACGTGGATCGCCATGAAAGACAAGTTGACAGGGCTGAAGATCCTCTCCGAGGGGGACCCGGCATTGTTCAACCCATACGGCGTAATCGCCGTCAACCCGCAGAAGCACCCCGAGGTGAACTATATGGCCGCAATGCAGTACGTGGCATGGGTCACCTCGGTCCAGGGCCAGAAGATCATCCGGGACTACACACTCGGGGGCGAGCAGCTCTTCACCGCTGACGCAGTGAAATAAAGGGTACGGGGGCCGGCACGGGAGCTCTCGGAAAAGCGTTTCATCTCCTCATTTCCGGCGACCCCGAGGTCTGGTTCATTGCCGGGACTTCCCTCAGGTTCTCCCTGGCCTCCGCGGTCATTGCCTGCGTGCCGGGTATCCCGCTTGCCGTGCTCATCGCGCTGACGCGCTTCCCCGGAAGGAGGGCGCTCCTCGCAGTTTTGAGCAGTCTGATGGCTCTGCCGACAGTTGTGGTCGGCCTGCTTGTGTATTCCCTCATTTCCCGTGCCGGGCCCCTTGGCCCGCTGGGGCTGCTGTTCACACCCCGCGCGGTGATCATTGGCCAGGCGATTCTCGCCTTCCCCATCGTGCTTTCCATGACGGCCAGCTCGCTGAGCAGCCTCCCACCGCTCTTTCCGGAGGTCCTGACCACCCTTGGCGCCTCACGGCGCCGCATCTTGTGGATGAGCGTGCGGGAGGCGCGCGGGGCCGTGCTCTCCGCGTCCCTTGCCGCGTTCGGCAGGGTAGTGGGGGAGGTCGGGGCAGCCATGATGCTGGGAGGGAATATCCGGTTGTACACCCGCACCATCACCACGGCTATTGCCCTTGAGACGAGCAAGGGCGAGTTCGAACAGGGGCTGGCCCTCGGCATCATCCTGATGGTGCTGGCCCTCGGGGTGAACGCGCTGCTGCACTGGGTGGTGAAGCATGAGTGAGGCGCTCCGCGCTCCCCTCTTCTCCCTCACCGGCGTGCGCGCCGTGTTCGACGGCGTGACAGTCGTCTCGATTGATGAGCTGGGCCTGGAGGAGGGCAGGATCACCGTGCTCGTGGGGGAGAACGGGTCCGGAAAGACCACGCTCCTCCGACTTCTGAACAGGCTGATAACGCCGGCGGCCGGGACTATTGCGTACAGGGGACACGAGCTCGGTGCGGGCGACATGATACGGGCGGAGTCCGTGATGCTGCACCAGACGCCTCTCCTCTTTCGGGGCACGGTTCTCCAGAACGTGGCCTTCGGGCTGAAGATCAGGGGAGTGCCGCGAGAGGAAAGGAACCGCAGGAGCGCAGACGCCCTCTCGGGGGTGGGCCTTGCCGGCCTGGAGCGCAGGCGTGTCTCCACCCTTTCCGGCGGAGAGAGGCAGCGCGTGGCGCTGGCACGCGCCCTTGTCCTTGCGCCGAAAACACTCTTCCTGGACGAGCCGACGGCGAGCGTGGACCCCGACTCGCGCGTCTTTGTCGAAGGAGCCATACACGGCGCCTCGACGTCCGGCACCACTGTCATCATGAGCACGCACAGCATGGAGCTTGCATACCGTCTCTGCGACCGTCTCGTGCGGCTGGAGGCAGGGCGGATCATCGCGCCCAGGGAGAATATCCTCAAGGGCGCCGTGGAGGGCACGGACGAGCTTTTCACCTACTTCCGCACTGGTGGCGTTCTCTTTCGCTGCCCTGCCCGGGAAGGGAACTTCGTTGTCGGCGTTCTTTCCATGGACGAGCTGATACTCTCCCGGGAGCCGCTCCAATCCAGCGCGCGAAACCAGGTTATGGGAAAAGTGACGTTGATAGAGCCGGTGGACCACCTTCTGCGCGTCACCGTCGACTGCGGAATCGCGCTGCAGGCGCTCGTCACGCCTGCTGCCGCGCGGGAGCTCGGCGTGGAAACGGGCAGCGAATGCGTGGTAACCTTCAAGGCGTCCGCGGTCCGGCTTTTTTGAAAGGCACCCAGTGATAGAGCTCGATGAGGCGCTCGCCATTCTCCGTGACATTCCTGCTGAGTCAAGGTCAGAAGCGATACGCATCGACGACGCACTTGGCAGGGTGCTGGCAGAGACGGTCCTGTCTCCCATCGATTCACCGCCCTTCGACAAGTCTGCCATGGACGGTTTCGCATTGCCTGCCGGCAGGAGCGAGGCCCGGTACCGCATCACGGAAACTATTGCAGCGGGCGCGGCGTCCCCGCGCGCCGTGGGCAGGGGCGAGTGCGCACGCATCATGACAGGGGCCATGATTCCTCCGGGGGCAGACAGGGTCATCCGAAAAGAGTACGTGGAGGAAATGCAGGGCTTCATCCGGCCGTACACGGCCGAGCCAGGCGACAACGTGATACGGAAAGGATCCAGCCTTCGCGCGGGCCAGGAAGTGCTGGGGCCGAAAGTGCTTGCTCCCCAGGACATCGGCACACTGGCCGCCTCGGGCATCGCGATGATTGCCGCGGCGGTGCCTCCCGTGACGCGCATCATCTGCACGGGCGGCGAAATATGCGCTCCCGGTGAGACGCTGGGCCCGGGACAGATCTACAACAGCAACGGTCCCCAGCTCCGCGCACAGCTTGCCGCCATGCGCTGCCCGTGCGGCCCCTACGAGATGGTGGAGGACTCACCGGAGGCTCTTTCCGCGGCCCTGCGCGCGGCGCTGGCCTCCGCCGACCTGGTGCTTCTCACCGGAGGGGTGTCCGCGGGAGATTTCGACTACGTGCCCGGCAGTCTTCGGGACCTGGGGGCGGAAATTCTTTTCCACGGCGTGGCCGTGAAGCCGGGCAAGCCTGTGCTGTTCGCGCGGCGCGGAAAGGGCTTCATCTTCGGCCTGCCCGGCAATCCCGTGTCCACGTTCGTCATGTTCGAGGTGTTCGTGAAGCCCTTTCTCTATCGGCGAATGGGGATAGAATGGGCGCCGCCAGCTGTCCGAGGCGTGGTGGCGGAAAGGATCTCCCGCAGGCTCGCGGAGCGCGCCGAGTTTCTTCCGGTGCGCATGCGGCAGGGCTTGGTTCGGCAGGTGGCGTTTCACGGCTCATCCCACCAGAACGCCCTTGCCGAGGCGGACGGGCTCATCAGGGTGGAAAAGGGCGTGACGGAAATCGTACAGGGAACGGAGATCGATGTTCGACCGATTTGAACGACCCATCACCTACCTCAGGATTTCGGTGACCGACAAGTGCAACCTTCGCTGCCGCTATTGCATGCCTGCAGAGGGCGTGCCGCCGCGGAAGCACGAGGACTTCATGAGCCTGGAGCAGATGACCGCGGCGGCCCGTGCGGCAGTGGGTCTGGGGGTGACAAAGATCCGGCTCACCGGTGGCGAGCCGCTGGTGAAACACGGCATCGTGGACCTGGTGCGCATGCTCACCGGCATCGAGGGGCTTGAGCACCTGGCCATGACCACGAACGGAACGTACCTCGCAAAATATGCGCACCCTCTGAAGGAGGCCGGCCTGGACAGCCTCAACGTCTCCCTGGACACGCTGGACCCTGACCAGTACCGGGAGCTGACACGCGGAGGGGAGATTCAGCACGTGATGGAGGGAATCCGCGCGGCAGCAGCAGAAGGATTTCCGCTGAAGCTGAACATGGTGGTGATGACGGACACCGCCCCGGACGAGATCGTCCGGATGAGGACGTTCGCCGCGGGCATCGGCGCGCAGCTCCAGCTCATCAATCACTACGAGCTTTTCCGGGAGAAGAAAGACTCATATGCATTTGACCGGCCTCCCTCCTGCGCAAACTGCAACCGCATCCGGCTGATGGCGGACGGAATGCTCAAGCCGTGCCTCCATTCCGACATGGAGGTGCCCCTTGATTTCACCCGGCTGGAAGAGAGCCTGCGGGAGGCCATCCTGTCCAAGCCGCGCCGCGGCGGGGCCTGCATGAGCCGGGCAATGCCCCAGATCGGAGGATGAGCATGGCGTTGAGTCATCTGGATGAACAGGGCAAGGCCGTCATGGTGGACGTCTCTTCCAAGCCGCGCGTGCTCCGCTCGGCCCGGGCGGCCGGACGGATCCTGATGGCTGCGGAAACACTTGGCCTTCTCCGCGGCAACCTGCTGAAGAAAGGAGACGCGCTGGCAGTGGCCCGCGTGGCGGGCATTGCCGCGGCCAAGCGAACCTCGGAGCTCATCCCGCTCTGCCACAACATCCGCATCGACCAGGTGAGCGTCGACTTCACCCTGGGGGAGGACTTCATCGAGATAGAGGCCGGCGCCGTGTGCACGGAAAGCACCGGCATCGAGATGGAAGCCCTGACGGCGGTGGCGGTTGCCGCCCTGACCCTCTACGACATGTGCAAGGCGGCGGACAAGGCAATGCGCATCACCGACATACGCCTGTTGTCCAAGACCAGGGGGAAGCCGGAGTGAGGCGGGAGTTCGCCATACTCTCCATCAACGTCTCCGACCGCACCGGGGTGCAGAAGAAGCCGGTTGCGCGCGCCGTGCTGCGCGAAGGCCACGGCATTGAAGGCGATGCTCACGCCGGGGACTGGCACCGGCAGGTGTCCCTCCTTGCGGATGAGGATGTCCAGACAATGCGCGGCAGGGGCATCGAGCTCGGCTATGGCGACTTTGCGGAAAATGTGACCACACGGGGCGTTGACCTCGGCGCGCTGCCGATCGGCACGCTCCTGAACCTGGGAACGGCGCTCCTGGAGATCACGCAGATCGGCAAGGAGTGTCACCACGGGTGCGCAATCTTTCACGCGGTCGGCGACTGCGTCATGCCCCGAAAGGGCGTGTTTGCCCGGGTGCTGCGCGGGGGGGAGATCGACCATGAAAGTCGCTGTCATTACGATCTCTGACCGGGCTTCCCGCGGGGAATACGCCGACTTGTCGGGACCCGAGATCGAGAAGGCGATCCTTTCCCTGGACGCGGCAGCCGAGGTCTCCCGGCGCGTCGTGCCCGACGAAGAGCGGGAGATACTGGATGCGCTGGAAGCGGCGGCGGGGGCGGACTTCATCCTGACCACCGGCGGCACGGGCATTTCCCCGCGCGATGTCACGCCCGAGGTGACCATGAGATTCTGCGACAAGGAGCTTCCTGGTATCGCGGAAGTGCTTCGCGCGCAGTCCTGGCTCCAGACCCCCGCCGCCGTGCTCTCCCGCGGATACGCCGGGCTGCACGGGCGCTCGGTGGTCGTGAACTTCCCCGGCTCGGTGAACGCGGTGCGTCTCTGCATGAAGGTGCTGGGCCCGGTCATGGAGCACGCCATGCGGATGCTCGGCGGCGCGGGGCATTGAATGGCACTTAACTGCGCGGAGTACCGTGCAAGATACCGTGCCGACTTGACGCACAACACAGAATGGTCGACAGTCAAACAGTGAGTACAGAATCTACAAAGTCAATCGATACGCGGAGCCTCGTGGATCGGGTCTATGAAAATCTTCTTGAACGGATCATTTCCGGCACAATCCGCTACGGGGACACGATCAGCATCAAGAAAGTCGCCGCCGAGCTCTCCGTGAGCAGCATGCCGGTTCGCGAAGCAGTGAAACGCCTCGAGTTCGAAGGAGTGGTGAGCATCAAGCCGCGCAGCGCGTGCAGGGTCCGGGTCCCGTCCCGGAAGATGATCCTCGAGGTATACGAGCTGCGTGAAGCGCTGGAGACGTTCGCCGTGCTGCGCTGCCGGGGCACAATCGATCCCGCAGACCTGGCCCGGATGCGGGGCATCGTGGAGCAGATGCGCGCTCTGGCCCAGGAAACAGACGAGAATGTCCGGGAGCAGAAAGCAATCGAGCTTGACCGCCAGTTCCATGCGGAGATCATCGGTCTTGCCGGAAACGATCTCCTGAACAGGTTCTCCCGGCAGCTCAGCCTGCACGTCAACATGACCCTCATGCATGAAAAGACGTATCACACCCTCGAAAAGCTCTGGCCCGACATGCACGAAGAGGTCCTCCGCTGCCTCCAGAGCGACCCGCCCCGCGCAGTGCAGATGCTGCACGAGCACTTTTCCCGCGCCACCGAGCTCTGGAAGGCGAACGGCGCCGCATCATGATCGCCGATCGGGACCGGGAGAGGTTCCTCAGGCAGATCGCGATCGACGGATTCGGTGATAACGGACAGGAGCGCCTTTCCCGGGCCCGGGTCTGAACCCCGGCGTTCGGTTCGAGCCGGTGCAGATCCCCGTGCTGGGAACTACGTCGGGAATCACCGGCTGCATCAAGGCAACGGAAGTCATCAAGATCCTGGCAGGGCTGGGCGTCCCACCCCCCCGCGTCTAGAACTTATACCCGAACTTTCTGAGCATCGACCTGCGTTCCACCTTGTCCGCTTCCCCCTCCACTCCCTTGGGAGCGGAGCCGTCGATCACGCCAAGAATTCCGTTGCCCTGCTCGGTCGAGCCTACCAGGACCTGCACGGGATTTGCCGTGGCGCAGAAGATCCGGCAGACCTCCTGGCAGGCCTTGATCTGGGGCAGTACGTTGATTGGATAAGCGTTTTTCATCACGAGGAAGAAAGTGTGACCCGCAGCCACGGCCTTTGCGCAGCCTACCGCGTCCGCCACCAGCGCCTGGTCGTTTCCCTCAGCCCGTATCAGGCAGGGACCCGAAGCTTCGCAGAACGCAAGCCCGAACTTTGCGCCGGGCACCGAGCTCCCC
>Ga0265316_10003835_pt1 | contig 15096 bp, 19 predicted proteins | sample 4522metaG_FD_202092 | JGI IMG/M metagenome (GOLD analysis project Ga0265316, IMG submission 202092) | Rhizosphere microbial communities from Carex aquatilis grown in University of Washington, Seatle, WA, United States - 4-5-22 metaG | ecosystem: Host-associated > Plants > Roots > Rhizosphere >...
GCGGGCACCGCAACCACATTGCCCCGGGCTTTCGCGACGAGCACGTGCACGATCAGCGGGTCGAGATTCGCCAGAGCTATGCCATCGTCGGTGCCCTCTCCATCCACCGCATCCCCGAGGGTCTGGCCATCGGCGCCGGGTTCGCGTCCGGTCACGGTAGCCGCCTGGGCTGGCTGTTGGTGGCCGCAGTGGGCATTCAGAATGTCTGCGAGGGCGTGGTGATGGGCGCGCCGCTGCGCCTCTCGGGCCTGTCGCCGCTGCGCGGTTTGCTGGTGGTCGCCGCGAGCGGTCTGGCGGTCCCGCTCGGCGCCCTGGCTGGCCAAGGCCTCTCGTCTTGGGCGCTTCTTGCCCTGCCTTTTGTCCTGGCGCTGGCCGCAGGAATTCTCATCTACGTGACATCAAATGAAATCATTCCAGAATCGCACAGCCACGGGCACGAGGGTGCTGCGTCGACTGGGCTGGTTCTGGGATTTCTCCTCACCATGTTGATTGGCGCGGTCTTGCGTTGATTGGCGGGCAATCCATGCAACATACTTGGGCCGTGAATCGCAGTGCCTTCCTCCTGACGCTCCTTCTCGCCGGCTGGGCAGCCGCAGGTTGCTCCAAGCATGTCGGGGATGGCTGCAGTACCAACATCGACTGTGCCCAGGACGGCACGCGTATCTGCGATCTGTCCCAGCCCGGCGGGTACTGCACGGTGGATGGGTGTGACGACACCTCGTGCCCTGGATCAATTTGCGTTCGCTTCTTTGACCAGAGGTACTCCACCCGATTCTGTCCCAACGCGGACCCGGGCACGGCCGGCGAATGCCCGGTCAATGAGCCTTGCATCGACGTATGCCGGGTCGATGAACTCTGCGTGGTCTGCGGCCCCGACCCTTCCCAGCCCAACCCCATAAACTGCTGTGTTCAGAGCGCGTCCGAGCGTCGCTACTGCGCCGCCACCTGCGGGGACGATGGCGACTGCCGAGGTGGCTACGTCTGTCGAGAGTCCTACACGCTTGGCAGCCTTGCGCTCCTCAGTGATCCCGCGGCCAGTAAGACAGCCAAATTCTGCGCCCCGGTCGAGAAGTAGCTAGCGCCGCCGGTCAGAAGATCGGCCATGTCTTGGGTGACGAGGCGCCCGGCCGGCAAGGCGCGACGAGGGAGCATAGTCAACCCTATGTGACCGAGGAGCAACGCCGCCCGCCGGGATGGATCGCCAGCCAAAACCTGACAGAAATTCTGACCGGCGGCGCTAACGCTTGAAACCGAGCAAGATGTCGGTGGTGGCCTGATCGGCCGCCGGGAAGGGATACTTCTCGAACTCCTCTGATGCGGCCCAGCGGAAATCCGCCACGCGCAGAGGGCGCGGCTCTTGGCCGGGGAGGATGCTGGCCTGGTAGAGCGTAAGGTCGACCGAGTATCCGTCGTATTGGTGGGTTCGCTGCGCCATGCGCAGTTTCACCTCAACATCCACCCCGACGCGTTCCTGCAGCTCGCGTTTCAGAGCGGACTCGTCGGACTCGCCGGACTCGACCTTTCCACCGGGGAACTCCCAAAGCCCTGGCAATACTGCCGTCGGCCGCCGTTGGGTAATGAGATAGCGCCCATCGCGCTCGATCACAGCTGCCACCAGCCTTATATGCGGCCCCGATTCCGACGTCATGTATGAGAGACGGCATTGTAGCACGAGGCGCAGCAGACCGCGCACTCTTTCACAGCCGGCCGCTCCTCGGGGTTGGAGCTAGAAGGAAATGCCGTGCTTCTGACAGACCGACCGCACGAGCTGCTTGTTGCGGTCGTCGAGCTTTTCGTAGGCGCGCATGGCAGTGTCGGCATCACCAAGCGAGCACGAACAGATCGCAATGATCTGATAGGCATTGGGAAGGCCTGGTTTCGCCCGCAGCGCCCTGCGAGCCGCATCAATGGCCAACGCATACTGTCCGCCAAGCCACGCCTTCTGCGCCTGCTGGATCAGCCTGTCGGGGTCAGGAGCAGTCTCGGGCTGGGCAGGGACTGGAGAGGCGGGTTTTGACGAAGCCACCACAGGCTTGGGGCTTGCTTCCGGCCGCTTCGCCTCGGGGCGCGGGGTGGGCGCTGGTTTCGCCTCGGGGCGCGGGGCGGGCGCTGGTTTCGCCTCGGGGCGCGGGGCCGACTTCTTCGCAAGCGCGGCACAGCGCCCGATGATCCAATGTGCCGTCTTGTTGGCGCTGTCGACTTCGAGCACCAGTTCGGCTTCTTGCTTGGCTTCGTCACAGGCGCCCGAGCTGGCTTTGCCGGAGGCCGCATCCGTATGCAGCTTGATGTAGTCGGTACGGGCGGAAGTCTCCAGGGCGGATGCGCGTTCCTTGTAAACGCTGTTCGCCGGAATTTCACCTGACGTGCGCCGAACCGTCGGGAAGTCAGAACTCTCCGCGGCACCTTTCAAGGTGGCGAAGCGCTCTGCATTGGGCTTCTCGTCCTCGGCCAGCTTGCGCAGATCGGCTGCTTCGCTCGAATCAGGCGCCAGCGCAACCGCCTTATTGGCGGCGACGAGCATCTCATCCCATTTCTCGTTTGCCTGCGCCGCCTTGGCAGCCGTCATCAGATCATCCAGCGTCTCCGTGGGCGGGGGCGGCTCAGGCGCTGGCTGGGCGACCACCACTGGCGGCGGAGCCGGCGGTGGCGGTGGTGGCGAGCGGCGACCCGCCAGCACGAAGTAGGAAACCACGGCGAGAACCGCCATGGCGCCGATCACGAGCCCGTAGCTCTTGGCCTTGCTCGGGCGGCCGAACCTCGCGTCGGCATCACTTCCGCCCTCGCCGGTGACGAAGCGCAGTTGCACCTGCCCAAGCTCGATTTCGTCGCCCGACTTGAGCAAAACACGCTCGTGGTCGGTCCCGTTCACGCGTACGCCATTGGCGCTTTCAAGATCCACCGCGTAGTACTGGCCGCCTTCGCGGAGGAGGCGCGCATGGTGGCGCGAGATCGACTTGTGCTCGATGACGATGTCGTTCTCGGGCGTGCGTCCGATGACCAAGGACGGGCGGTCGAGAATGAACTCGCGCCCTTGCATGAATCGACCGACAATAACCAGCCGCGGTGACGCGGGCGTAGTCCCAGTCGCGGCGCCTGCTTCGGTCAGGCTGTGTATCGGGATCGTCGGTTGTGATTCGAGGGCATCGCGCACCTCGGCCGCTGGCGGCGGCGCTGCCGACGTACGCGCTGCAGGCGGGGCGGCTGCAGCCGGCGCATGGGCAACCGGAGCCACGCCCGTGGATGCGCTCGGTCGATCCTCTTTGATCGCCATCCGGTAATCGCCGATGATGATCATGTCACCATCTTTGAGCGGGGCGGGCTCCGCCAGAACCGTGCCGTTGAGCTTGGTCCCGTTGTAGCTGGAAAGGTCTTCGATCAGCAGCGCGCCATCGCGGCGCACCAGTCGCGCGTGATTGCGCGAGACGTTTTGCTCGCTCAGGCGGATGGTGTTGCCTTCTTTCCGACCGATCGTGATTTCGTCACGAATCAGCGGAACGACAACGCTCCTACCTTCGTCGTCCTCAATGAGGAGTTTCTGCATGGGGAGTACAACTGCCTCGCCGAGAATGACTCTAGCCGCAGCCTCTCTGGGGATCAAGCGCGCTCTGACAATCGACGACTACTTGATCAGGATCAGAGCGGCCCCGATCACAATGGCCATGCCTATGATGAAGGCGGCCACCACGACCGCGACGGCCAGATTCTTGTTCTCTTGCAGCTCGCGACGCAGATTGTAGGGTGTGATGAGCTCCCAGATGTAGTAGCCAATAATCAGAAGGGCGATTCCTGACAGGCCGAGAATCGATGCGTCAAGAACCAATCGCCAGAGCGGGACGGGCACCATGGGAGGCATGGTCTATAGACTCCTCAGTTCAGGGTAGGTGGTCATCAGATCCGTTTCGGTGAGGGAGTCTTCTGAATCGGCTGGAGTCCACACGACCTCGAGTCCCAGGAGGGCTTGGGCCGAGACGGCCCCAAGCTCGCCGAGCGCGGTCTCCAGGCCTTCGCGATCGGTGAACGCCCGCACGCGCGCGAGCGCAACCCGGGTGGCCACAATCACGGTCACCACCAGGTATTCCAGCGCCTCTTTGCCCACGCTGGCCGCTTCCTGGGCGCGGCGAACGGTACCGCTGGCGCCGCGAATCCGTTCGACCTCGAACCGCGAACGCTCCGCCAAGGCAGCGGCGTTCAACTTGGTTTCACCGTTGGTCAGGCTCATGGGTCCGCTCGCTTCAGCGAGACCGTAGCGGATGGAATCCTTTTCGCGCAAAAGTTCGAGCACCGTCTTTTGCAGCAGTTCGGCCAGGCCGGCTTCACTGGCGGTGTCGCCCTGGCTGGCGAAATCAGCCAGCCGCTCTTGAATTCGACGGGCGGAACGGCCAAGCCCAATCTGGACCTTGTAGACGTAGGATTCGTCGGTTCCTTCATAGGCATCGTCGTCGGCCCACGCGCCTGGCGCCCCCCGGCGGGCACGACGAATCGCGCGCATCACGGCGATCGTGCCAAGACCGACGACACCCAAGAGGACCAGGCTGCCCATCAAGCCCATGCCGCCGCCGTAGCCGCCCCAACCCCAGCCGAAGCTGGGCAAGAAGAAGAAGCTTGATCCGCCGCCCCGCCCCGACGAGTAGTTGCGCGAAAAACTTCCTCCGCCCGAGCGAAATCCGCTGCGGCCGCTGAAGCTTCCGCCTGATCGGGGCCCGGCCATGGCCGCGCCCGACAGAACAGTCGATAAGATCAAGGCAACCGCCAAGCGACTGAGGGTTTTCATGGGTGAGCGCTCTTGACCCCAAGCCTAGCACTACTGATTGAAATTCTCCCGTCGCCGTCGCTGCTGCGCTGATGCGTCCCTGATCGAAGCCCGATGGAAGCCCGATGGCAGTCTGATGCAGGCCCGATAAAGAGCGCGATGCAGAAGACCTGCTGATCTTCATCAGGGATTTCCAAACCTGATGACGAGTCTGATCGAACCCCGAACATCGTGTTGATGGCAGCCCGATGGATCCCTGATGTGGGCGCGATGAGAACAGTGATGCGAAAAACTTGCTGACCGCCATCAGGGGTATACGGTCGGCTGCAATGGGCTGCTCGATTTCGGAAGGACGCCAGACCGTCAAGCCACCCGTGGGCTGCGAGGGACACCTGACCAGACGGCAAGCGGCGATCCAGCTCGGCCTGCGCAGCGAATTCAAGATTCGCCAATTCGAGCGTGACGGCCGGCTGCACGCCGTGCGCGGCCGCATGAACACGGCCTTTTACTCAGAGGCCGAAGTGATCGCATTGCGGGCCGAGCTTGGCGCCGTGCCTCGACCGGCCTTGGGACACTGGAGCGACGCCGATCTCATCGCGCTCTTGCGCCAGCCGACAACCGACGGTCGGGTGCGCACCGCCGTGGATTTGGTCGCAGAAGCAAAGATCACCATTTCCCGCGCCGAGCGGGTTTACCGCTTTTGGGCGAAGGGCGACGAAGTCTTGGCTGCCCGCCTGGCCAGCACCGCTTCCCCACTGCCTGCGGAAACGGCCAGCCCGCCGGTCGGCGCGCAGGGGCCGCGATCGACAGCGCCCGCCGAACGGCGCAGCCCCACGCGCCTGGCCCACGACGGGCTGGTCCGCTCTCTACGAAGTCCGGACCCGCGCGTGCGCGCTGAAGCGTTCAGCAGATTGAAAGACAGCCCACGGCCCTGATGGGCGCCAGAGGGACCAGGGAATCGGATGTCACATATGTCGTGGAAACGCGTTGATATCGATCCGGTCCTGCTTTCCGCAGTGGAGCGCATCGGCAAGAAGGAAGGCGTGTCAGTCAGTCGGATCGTGAATGAAGCGCTCGCCATCGTGCTTGCCGAACGGACGCACCGCCTGCAGGCACCGAGGCTGACCACGCTGCCCCGCACAGCCCCGTCGCGACGACTCGATCGCGACGAAATTCTTTCAGTGCTGGACTTCTGAGGCTCACACCGGAACAACGTCCGACAGGTCCACCTCGATGGCTTCGGTGGGTTGGGCGCCACGGTCAAAGCGCAGGGTGTTGTCACGCGCCCGATTGAGCGCGACCTGCTCGAAATAGGCCTGCACCTGCGGAATCGCCTCGGCCAGCCGTTCCACATATTCGCGCGCCAGGAAGAGCACGGCGGTGGGCATGGTGGCGCGCACCGTGGCCGAGGTGGGCTGATCCGTGACCAGTGACATTTCGCCGAAAATATCGCCGGGTTTCAGCCGCGCCAGCGACACCGCCTCGGCCGTGTCCGCGTTCGCCACCACCTCGACCTCGCCGCCTAGAACCAGGAAGAGACCCCGGCCGGGCTCGCCCTGGTGGATGAGCTCGGCGCCCGGCTCGACTTCGAGGCCCTCGAAGCGACGAAGCAGATCGCCTTGCTGGGACTTGGTGAACGGCACAAAGAGCGGCGAGGTCTGTAGCAAGTTCTTGATCAAGCGCTCGCGCGAGAATCGGTCGAGCTCGCTGCGAATGGCGGGCAGTTTGGCCATGACTTGGCCAAGCGCCGCCTGGCTGACCCCGATGACATCGGCTTCGTCGGCTGCGATCACCGAGGCGGAGCGCGGCTGGCCGGTGATGAGCGCCATTTCCCCGAACAGGGTGTTTTCAAACAGGCGCGCCACATCCTTGTCCCCGGCTGGCGTGCCGACCACCACGCGCAACTCGCCCCCCGCCACCAAGAAGAGCGAGTCGCCCGCATCGCCCTGCCGCACGACAAATTCGCCCGCTTTCAGACGGAGCACGCTAAGCGATTGCAGCATCGCTTGAAACGACTCGGGGCCCATCTCGGACAGGAAAGGCAACGGGTGATACTGTTCCTGATAGCCCACGAAAACCGAGAGATCGAGCGCGGTCTTGTGCGCCAGCTCGACCACATTGGCCGGTGTGGTGGCGTGGGCGATGTCCCCGATGTCGAGCATAGTGGATGGATCGACCGGCGCCGGTCGCACCGCAAAATGCGCCAGTTGCGGCGAGCCCGAGGCGTAAATTTTCACCAGAAGGGCATGGATGTCATTGATGGGCTGGCCCAGCTTGGCCAGGCAATGCGCGGCCACGATGGCGGGCAGGGGGTGGCCGGCACGCAGGTCGTGAATCGCCACGCTTCGGTAGACGTCGGCCGCCGCATCGGTCTGCCCCGCCTCCGCCAGTACGTCCGCGATGGCAAACCGGGTTTCGTAGTCGAGCGGCAGGGCCGCCAGGATCCTCTGGTACGCACGCAGGGCGCGCGGGTGATCGCCATTGCGACGGAAACGACGCGCCTCGTCCCTGGCCTCGCGAAGAGTGATCTTCATGCCCCAAGATTCGGTCAACCGGCGGACGGAGGCAAGCCCTTGGGCGCTGATTTCAACGACCGCGGCAAGAACCAGTTCACCAATGACCCCCTGCGGCTAGCGAAACTACCAGCGGCTGCCCCCTGTCAATCGGCCAAGAATTAGGTAGTATGCGCCCGAGCAACCGCACGAGGTCCCATCGGACCTCGCTTTTCAACCCCAAGAAACCCCTGCCCCCCTGACGACAATGGAGAAGGACCTAGAGCGCAGCTTCCTCGAAACCCTCGCGCGGGCTCTGGTCTCGCTCCCCTTCGATCTGAAGATTCTCCTCGAAGCGGTGTCTGACCCTGACCTTGACCACGGCGCGCGCGAAGTTGCGGCCGCTGCGGTCGTGTACATCATCGCGCCCCGCGATGGGAATATCGAGCCCTACATCAGGTACAGCGAGGACGTGCTGGTCCTGCGCCTGGCCCTCCGTCACATCTTGACCGACGGGGCCGAGGGCGCGGCGGCGTTCCGCGAGCGCTTCGCCGAGGATCTCAGCCGCATCGATCAGGAGCTGGAATTGCTCGATGGCGTGTGCGGCAAGGATCTCGTCGCCTGGCTCGACAGCCGCTGGGCCGTCATGTGCAAGGCCGTGTACGCGCGCAAGAAGATTCCCATGTTCGTCGACGACGAGGAAGTCGGAACCCTGCTCTACGATGAAGGGCTGAAGTTCGGCACCAACTACCCGATCAGCGAGAAGAGCCTGGAGGGACGACTCAAGCAGGCCCAGCCCATCCTGGACCACCTGCAGCGCAAGTGGGACCAGGACAAGAAGAAGATCACCCCCCACTAGGACGGAGACTCGGATGGCGAGTGGTTCCGCGGTTGCGCCGTTTGGCGCCACGCCTGCTTCGGTGTTCGACGTCGCCTGTCGATTGGCCGAAAGCGGTGGTTTCCTTCCGGCAGAAATCACCGAGGCGGCGCGGGCCGTGGCCGCTGAGGTGGGGGCGTCGCCGCCCGATCAGATCCGCCACGCGCTGGAGACCCTGATCACGGCGCCGCACGCCGACGATGGCCTGCAGTGGCTGCACCAGGCCGGCCTGTTGCAAGAAGTGCTGCCCGAGCTGGAAGCGACGGTGAACCTTTCGCAAGAGGCAGGACGCCGACACAAAGACGTCTGGGAACACACCAAGCAGGTGGTCATGCAGTCGCCCGCGCAACCCATCGCGCGCTGGGCCGCCCTGCTGCACGACATTGGCAAAGTGGACACGCGGGTCATGCTCCCCGACGGCAAGGTGACCTTCCACCGCCATGCCGAGGTGGGCGCGCGCCAGTTCGATGCGCTGGCCCGGCGCTTGAATTTTTCCCGTACCGATCGCAAACGCATCCGCTTTCTCATCGTCAACCACCTGCGTGCCAATGCCTACGAGCCGGAATGGACCGACGCAGCCGTGCGCAGGTTCGATCACGAGATGGTGGACGCGCTGCCTGAGCTGGTCGAGCTGTCGCGCGCCGATGTCACATCAGCCCGGCCCGGCCGGCGTCAGGAGGCGGCCCGCAACATCGAGGCGCTGCTGCAGCGGATCGCAGTCGTGCGCGAACTCGATGCCCGCATACCGCCGTTGCCGCCCGGTGTGGGCAACGCCATCATGGAGGCCTTTGGCATTCCACCCTCACGCCGGGTGGGTGAACTGCGCAAATTATGCGAAGACGCCATCGAGCGCGAAGAGCTGCTCGAACGCCAGCCGGTGGAGTACTACGTGGACTTCCTGAAACGCCAGGGAATACCAGGCGACAAGCCCGCTGGCGAGCAGCCCGGTCCCCCGGTCGGCGATTCCAAGATCGAATAGGCGCGCGAACCGTCAGAACGAGAAAGACAGAAGGGGAACGCGCAAGGTCTTCCCGAGCGAGCTCGGAGGATAGGGTCCGCCGTTGGGTGAGTAGGGCGTGGGCTCGTAGCGAGAAGGCGCCGGCGATCGCAGGGATACCGAGTACTGGTAGCGATTGACCGCCTCGGTTTCCTCATCGGTCTGTCGGGCCATCTTGACGATGCCCGGGATTCCAATCCCCAGCCCGATCCCCACGGATGCCAATCCAATCAGCAGCCCGGTCAGTACCGCGGAATCACTGCCACTGCTACACGAGTTGTTGTAGGAGTAGTCAGAGGAGCAATTGATATCCCCAATCCCCTGCAGCATGACCACATAGCCCACAATGCTGCCCACGCCAAGGATGCTGAATCCCACGATGGTCATGATTTTCCCGGTGTTCTTGCGATCCTGGCGAATCTCGGCTGCCCTTGCCGCGTAGGGGACCAAGCTGGGATCGGCCAGCAGGTTCCGCCAAACCACGGAGCTCGGCTCTCCCAGCAACTCGGCGAACTTTTCCAATTGCACCGATGTCAGCCTGGGGCCCGGCGGCGAAGAAGAAGGCCGCTCGGAAACCTCTGCGGAATAGGGGCTTGGAAGAGGCTGGAGGCGGGGGATGGGCGCTTCCTCGGCGCGAACCGGCGTCGACAAGGTACCCACCGCCGCGACGACCGCGCCAACCAGAATCTGTACTCGGATATTCTTGACCATGGGACAAAACTCTGGCGCGCGGGCGTGGGCTATGCAAGAAAGAGCGCTGGTCCCGGGTGACGGAACACTTGCGAACCCCGCCAGGCCCGGAAGGGAGCAACGGTAGCTTGTCGACCGGGTACTCGGGACCTTTTTTGTTCTCGGGAATGGCGCGGCGCCGTGACGAGCGCGGCGGAGGCACGGGCGCGCACGATGGTGCTACACTTCTGTTCTCTGGAGACAAAACAGATCCAATGCCTCGCATAGTCAGATGCGCAAGACTCGGACAGGACCTGCCCGGCGTCGTCTACAAGCCCTTCAACAACGAGCTCGGACAGAAGATCTACGACCACATCTCGCAAGAGGCGTGGATGGAATGGCTGGAGTATTCCAAGCGCATCGTCAACGAGTTTCGTCTCGACCTCACCTCACCCATGGGACAGCGGGTTCTGCTTGAACAGGCCGAGCAGTTCTTCTTCGGCGCGGGAGGCAGCAATCCGCCCGAGTTCGTGACCCCCAAGTCGTGACAGCCCGCCATGCCTGACGACAAAGGCCGCCGCACAACCGGGACCCATCCCGCAGCCAGTGACGACAAAGGCCGCCGCACGACGGGCACTCACCCCGCGGCCAGCGACGAGCCCGGGCGGCGCTCGACCGGCACGTTTTTCGTGGCGGAAATCGGCCAGCAAGCGCGTGAGCCGCGCGTGGCAGTCAGCGTGCCAGTGAAGATTCGCTACGAAAGCATTCTCGATTTTCACGAAACCCAGTCGGTCAACATCAGCTCGTCGGGCATGTTCTTGTCGTGCGCTGATCCGCGGCCGGTGGGAACCATCATCGACTTCGAGCTGGCCCTGTCCGACGGCCTGTCACTGCTGCGAGGCAAGGGGGAAGTCGTGCGTGTCACCGGCACGCCGGTCGCCGGCATGGGCGTGCGCTTCCGCGAGCTTGACGAAGAAGCCCGCCGTTTTCTTGATCGCATCGCTCAGGTGAATGCCGAGGAGGGACGATCGCCGGCGGTTTCCCTGGATTTTGCCGTGCCGCCGGCGGGATCGGCCGTGCCCGGCCCCAGGGATTCCGGCCGTTTCAGTGCCTTGCGCGGCGCCACGGCACTGCAACCCGGCTTGTTGGTCAGCGGCCGCGACCTGCGGGTCAAGCTGACCCCCGCGACGGTCGGCTATTTCACCAACAACCCCTTGCTCAACATCCGCCTGGGCGGATTCGTGGTTCCCTGCGACGAGAATGTGTCCCTGGGCGCGATCTTCGAGGTAATGATCGAAAGCTTCGAGGGGCATTCGCTCTTCACCGGCAAGGGCAAGGTGGTGGCCAAGCAAGAACACCGACTGGGCATTCGCCTGGCCGACGTGGACAAGGCTGTGCTCGTGCGTCTGCAGGCGGAAGTCACCCGCCTGAGTCCCTTCGGACGATAGGCGACTTCTCACTGTTGAAGTGGGCCCATGATCGGTAGACTAGGCCCGTGACTGCGAACCCCACCAATCAAGAAAACCAACAAGACGAACAAGTCGAAGCGGCGCGGGCCCGCCTGGCGGGCACCGGACGCAACGATCCCTGCTTCTGCGGCTCGGGCAAGAAGTACAAGAAGTGCCACCTGGCCAGCGACGAGGCGTCCACCTTGGCACCACCCGCGGCGCCTGATCCGGACGAGATGCTGGCGGCGGGCTGGCGACTTTTTGAACAGCGCAGACCAGCCGCCGCGGAGAAGGAATTCCGCGCGGCTCTGGTTCTCAAACCCGACTGGCCCGACGCCCTGGTCGCCATCGGCCTCGCGCGCCTGCGATCCGGCGATCAGGACGTGGCCCGCAAGGAATTCGGTGAGGTTCTGCGCCTTTCCGAAAAGCTAGCGGCTGAGTTGCGCGAATCGGGCGCCAAGGACGGATTTTCCCGCAAAGAGGCGCAGGCCTATCTGCGCGCCAGCCACGCGCTCGGCTGCCTGGCCTTTGACCAGGAACGCTATCAGGATGCGCTCACCGATCTCGAGCGCGTGTATGCGGTGGACGAGGGCGCGGTGGGCACCGAGGCCCGCCTCATCGCCGGGGCGGCCCTGCTCAAGCTCAAGCAGCCGGCCGACGCAGTTTCCATCCTGACCGTGGCCAGCAAGTCAGAGGCCGGCGCCGGCCGCGCCTTATTGAGCCTGGGCCTGGCCCAATTCGCCGCGGGTGATCAAGCGGCGGCACGTACCGCGATCCAGGCGGCGCTCGACGCCAACACCCACTTCGGCGGGGCGGTTTTGGGACGAATTCCCTCGCGCGCGGCCAATCTGGGTGCGGCTACCGCCGGCAGCCGGGAAGAAGCCGTGGGCTACGCACAGACTTTTGGCGATCTCTGGGACGATGCTGCCAAGGCCTTCCTGAAAGAAGTCATGGCCGGCCCGCCCTTGGAAGCCAGCACAGCCGACAGCGCAGCCAGCACACCCGCGGAGCCAATCACAGCCGACAGCGCAGGCAGCACGCCTGCGGAGTAGCGTTCGTGTCGCCCAAGGAACCTGCCTCGCCTGTCCCGCAAGAGCGCCGCGCTTCGCGCCGGAATCCCATCCAGGTCCGGTTGCAGCTGGCGGACATGGCGAGCAGTTTTCTCGGCCGCAGTGTGGATGTCAGCCGCGGTGGGGTTTTTGTCGCATCCCCTGAAACCCGGCGGGTGGGAACCCTGCTACGCGTGCGCGTGCTCGGCCCGCGCGGCGAGTCCGTGTTCGCCGTGGGTGTGGTCGTGCGCTGTTTCGCCGATCTGGAGGGCAGCCGCGAAGGCACCTTGTCGCCGGGCATGGCGGTGGCCCTGACCTCGACCAGTGAGGCGTGGGACAGATTCTGGGAAGACGTCAGGATGACCGACGGCGACGACGACGACGACCAGGACGACGACGACAGCGAGGACGGGGCGTGACCGGCGGCGGGGCCTTGTTCCCGGTTTCGTCGGACAAGGCCAACGCCCTCCGCCTGCGCATGGCCGCGCTTCACATCGAGGAAGAGGACTTGGAAGAAAGCTTCGTCCGCTCTGGCGGCAAGGGCGGGCAAAACGTGAACAAGGTGGCGACCTGTGTGGTGCTGGTGCACCGGCCGACTGGAACCGCGGTCAAGTGCCAGCAGGAACGCACCCAGGGCCTGAACCGCTATCTTGCGCGCAAGCTGCTGGCCGATCGAATCGAGGCCGCGCAGCTCGGCCGGCAGAGTGCGCAGCAACAGGAAGCCGAACGCATCCGCCGCCAGAAACGCCGCCGCTCACGCCGGGCCAAGAACCGCATGCTGGCCGACAAGCACGCCCAAGGCGCCAAGAAAGCCCTGCGCGGCGGGGTCAGCCACGACGAGTAGGGCCGTTCTCCGGGTCCCGGCTCTCAATCAGCGAACGCGGATTTTACCACAGCCACCGCGACCATCCCGATACCGGCCAGGCAGAGAAGAAAGCCGGCTGCGCCTACGCGAAACCAGGGGAGCACTTCGCGCCGCCCTTGTTCGTCGAGCAAACGATGGCAGGCGACCGGCGACCACAGCCAGCGCTGTGTGAGAATTCCAAGGCGCGTGAGCGCTTTTCGCAGCATCAGGTGGTACACGACCCCGGCCCCGCCGCCACCCAGCAGTCCAACCAGCCCCAGCGCTGTACCCGCGATGAATTGCCAAGCAATGCCCGGCAGCGCGAGCAGGAGCAGGTAAGACAAGAGCCCGCAGGCGACCAGGACCTCAAACACCTGGCCTCGGACTGTAGCAGAGCTGCGTCGAACGTGACAGCTTGTGCCGCTTGGCCAACTCGCTGCTCGAAGAGTTCACGCAACGACAAGAAAAGTAGGTACTTTGCCTACATGTAGTATTGTCTGCTGTATGACGTTGCGTGGACATGGACAGATCTTCTTCGCCGGCCTGGTATTTTGGGCAGCCACAGGCTGCGCCACCACGACGACCGAAATTTGGCAGGTCCGGCCGCCCGAAGTGCGCGCGTCGTCGAGCGGTCTTCCCTCGGGCATGTTCAGCCACAGACGGCGCGCGGGATCCGATCACGCAAACACCGCAGTGGGAGTGGTGGAGCGATCCCTGCACGAGCGTGGGATCCGATTCGGCACCGACGGTACGCCGGGATCGCTCTATCAGTTCCTGCACAGTCAGTTTTCCGAGGTCCGGGCCAGCGAGGCGCGCGCCGGCGACGTTCTGTTTTTCGACATGGGCGATGGGTCGGGCTGTGGTGGGCACACCGGCCTGGTCGACTTGGTCGACGGCAACGGCCGCCTGGTGTTTCGCGAGTGGCGCGACGGCAGCGCCCGGCGCAGCTACGTTCATCCTGGCCAGCCGCGCACCCGGCGCGACGGGCCGCAGATCCTGAACACCTTCTTGCGGGTCAAATTGCCCGACGATCCGCCGTCCACCCACTACTTTGCAGGCGAGCTGCTCTGTTCCGTGGTGCGGCCACAAATGTAAAAAACTTGCCCTGGCTTTCAGGCGGCGTTATCCCCGAAGCATGAGCGTCGAGGTCGAGCGAGCTTTTCTCACTTGCAATGCGTGTGGCGCCCATGTCACCGAGCTGCGCCGCGGTCGGTGCTGGGGTTGCTACATGAAATGGGCCGAAATGAGGCCAGTTCCGCGGGGGGCCGCGTGCGCTCTGTGCGCCGATCGTCGCCGGGAAGACCTGCGTCTGGTCGAGTTGTGCGGGCGCTCGGTCGCTCTTTGTCACCTGTGCGCCGCGCGCGTGCACAAGCTGGCCGATGTCCCGCTCACCCTGGAGGAGGTGCGCGCGACCCTGCGCCGCGACCGCCGCGAGACTGAGCGGCGCGAGGGTGGTCTTGATCGGCGGGTCTTCCCGCGCGAAAGGCGGGTCGGGGATCGGCGTTCCCCGCCACGGGATCTGGGACGCGAGGCGACCCAGGCGAGCGACAGCCTGCCCGACTTTGGCGATATGGAAATCGTCGTCGGGGACGCCGACATTGAGGAAATCGAACAGACGCTGGTGCGCGAGAACCCCTTGATGATGAAGTAGGGATTACCGTCCGGGCAGTTCGATTTTCCATTCGCGGCCCTCGCGGGCCAGCAACAGGGTGTGCCGATCTCCGGTCGATGAGTAGACCTCGACTTCGGCGCTTTCCCGATCACGGCGCAGAAGGCGCGTCCCGGACGGCTCCCAGGCCGGCGGTGCCCAACCGACAGACAGGAAGTCTTCGGTCTTCATCAGCAAGCGGCCGCTCAAGCGGCGACTATCACTTTGCAAGGCTTCCAGGCGGGCCCGGGTGGTGGGCCCCAGGCGCTGCAGCACGCTGCCGCGATCCCCGGTGCGGGCTGCGGTAATGAAAAGGCGCACG
>Ga0265316_10003838_pt1 | contig 15075 bp, 12 predicted proteins | sample 4522metaG_FD_202092 | JGI IMG/M metagenome (GOLD analysis project Ga0265316, IMG submission 202092) | Rhizosphere microbial communities from Carex aquatilis grown in University of Washington, Seatle, WA, United States - 4-5-22 metaG | ecosystem: Host-associated > Plants > Roots > Rhizosphere >...
AAAAACAATAACCATCAGGGATACCGTTAAAATAATTGATTCTACAAATGTTCATTAACTATAGATTCCTTATAATTTTTCATTTTCTCTTATATCCATTTTTTGTATATGGTCAAAAGCCTGCATCCAAAAATATACTGGATACTGTTTTTATTTATGAGACTATTACTGTCTTTGATACCGTTCATATTTATGACACGGTAAAAGTTTTTAAAAATACGAGATTAGAAGCTATTGAGCCGAAAGAATTAAAAATATTACAGCTCGATACTGCAAATAAAAGAGCTAATTTATTGATCATTTCTAAAGATCAGACTGCCACCATTCCGATAAATGGCATCATACTTAATGAAAACATTAAAAATTCAGAAAGTATGAAAAAGTTAAGTTTCTTCGGAGTAGTGCTTTTTGCTTTTCAAAGCATGGTAATGGCGCAATCAGATTATGGTGTTTCTGCCGGTGCCGGAATATGGTGGGCTACATGTAATAAGCCAATTGTGAAAAGTGTATATTCACCGATACTTAATTTCGGTTTATATTATGAGCAGCCCTTATGGAAAAACCTTTTTGTCAAAGCCGAGTTGAATTATTATTATTTATTCAGTAATTATAGTTATAAAGGATATATTGATTTTATTAATAATAATGAAGTAACTTTTGGCGATGCTGAGTCTGGTGATGATTATCATCAGTTCTCAATTCCTTTGCAAATTGGATATAAAATTGGCAAAATCGAACCAAGCTTAGGAATGGGATATTCATATCGAATTTTAATAGATAGGCTAAGAAAACGAATAAGTATATTTGAATTAACGGCAGGACTTAATTATAATATTACAGATAAAGTCTCATTAGGTCTCAACTACTACTATGGCTTAACTAAAGATTATAAGATTAATGATATACTTAATTTTCCTGATGAAAAAATAGCCAATGATTATTTTTGGAAAAGTAGCAGAGTTGGGCTATCATTACATTATTCCTTAAAGAAAAATAAGCAAAATGAATTAAGCCCCGCACACAACAAAGACTCTAATTAATGCGGGGATCAGCAGGTATTCTGGTTTTGTACTTCCAGTTTTTACTTGTGAATAGGAATTCATCCTGCTAACATTCTTTCAAATCTCTTAGCCGGGAACCGGTAATTTATTTACATCCCTTTTAATGCCTACCAAAAAAAAAATAAATATTAAGGGTTACTTTTTGGCTGTTTGAAGCATTAATGTCTGGAGAAGAAAATATTTTTTCCGGGATTGAATACGCGTTCTTTTGTAAAGCAATAATAGCAGGTTGATAACCGAAATTGTGCATTTTATCCTAAATTTGGATATAAAGCACAATTAGTGTTATGAATATATTGTACGGTAGCCTAAAAACATGCTCTTATGATATTTTCAACAGAATTTTATATTAAAAAAAGTAAAGCCGATGATTGGTTTGATCCAATATTGACTAATGATACGAGACTATTTATTGATCCATTTTTAATTTTTGAAACTAACCATAAGGTATTTAAAAATGGTCATAAAAAGATAATGGATTTTTTCAATTTCGGATTTCAAATAGCTGCACAATCACAGCAAAATTTAAAAGATGTAAGATATCGTGTGTTGTTAAATATGATGAAATTAACCGAAGTTCAGGAGATTTGTTTAGGTTATGCTTCACGAGGTACTGAAGGTTATGGTGCTGGTGGAGGTTTTGCAAAAGTGATTGTTGGAGCATTATTTGAATCAATTAAAATGGGATTAACAAGCCTAGATCATTTTGAAGAATTAGGTATTTTTAATGAAGGTATTGGTTGTGATAGAATAAGTGATATTACTGCTAATATTTTAAAACAAGAATTAATACAATATACTCAGGAGATTTGTCAAAGACATAATGTTCCTTGTAAAAATCTTCTCATTAAAAAGGCAGAATTTAATTTGAAATATAGAAGATGGGACGAAGGGAAATACTTTTTGCCTGAAAATCCTTATATATCAGGAAGAGCAGTACTATTAGTTCCAAAATCTTTTCTTAGAGATTTACCTACTTTATCATCGAATGATTTTTATGATTATTGTTGGGATAACATGAATGAAGAACTCCGAGACCAATTCAGTATCGAGATTAAGAGTGAGGTAAATAAAAAAGAAATTATAAGAATTGCAAGACAACACCGTGATTGGGTAAATGAATTTAAAAAGGATAGAGAGGCAAATGGCTCAAACTCATATGATCTTGTAACTGATCCAAAAGGCTATTATAATTGGGCAAAAAGCACATCTGATTATATAAAAAAATATCCTCTTACACTTATAGCTAATGATAAGAAAAGTTTTAAAGATTTTACGGATAATTTACTTAATCAATATGAACATTTTATTGAAAATAATTCAGGTTATAAACTCTTATGGGATGACAATGGCAATAAGCCAAAAAGTGAAGAGGCCGCTCAATTAATATTTACTGGAATTGTGAAACATTATTGTAAAGCAAATAATATTGATTTAAGTAGAGAGAACAATCTTGGTAGAGGGCCAGTGGATTTTAAGTTTTCAAATGGATATTTAGATAGAGCATTAGTTGAAGTTAAGTTAGCACATAATTCTAAATTCTGGAATGGACTTAAGTTACAACTTCCAAAATATTTAGAAGTAGAAGAAATTGATATTGGATATTTTCTTGTTATTTGCTACAACGATTCAGATTTTGAAAAATTAAAAGAGATTAACAATATTGCAAATGAAGTTAGTAAGAAGTCGAATAAGACAATTGAGATAAAGATTGTTGATGCAACTGCTGATAAACCATCTGCATCTAAATTGAAAAACTAAAGACCAGCGTTCAACAATGGTACTTGTTGTACAACTAATAAATTATAGAAAGTTGGTGACATACTTTTTAGTTTCACAGTTTATAGAATATTTTTTTACTTTTCTTTTTACATATTTTGAAATTTTAATGATTTCTAATTTAATGAAGGGGCTGTAGTCCAAATACAGCCCCTTCCACCAATCAATTTAGATACAGAAAAAGTAATTTAATCACTAATTCTGAAACCAACAGAGTTGTAAATTCTGTTAGAAATTTATCTATCCATTTATTTTGGCTTAACTCTACATATATTAAAATTTTCATAATTTAAAATATTAACATCATTTAATATTTGGAAGATGTTAACCAGATGCTTACATTTTTTCTACTTTTGTAGAATTTGGTATTATCTGATAAAATTTGAAAAAGAAATATTGTAAAATCAAAACTAAATTAATATATTAATTAATAAATGTCAAATATTTTATTTAATACCCACTAATGCCCTCGCTCGTTTTAGTTTTTGACTTTCATTAACCAGAGGAAATAATAAAATAAATATCTTAGTTAATAATGAAAATGAAGGCAAGTAAAAACTCATTAATTATTGTTGGAAATGGTTTTGATTTGGCTCACAAATTAAACACTTCATACAATGATTTTATTTTATGGTATTTGAATAGTTGCTTAAAGAATTTTAAGCAAAATGGAAAATATGATGATGAATTAATAAGTATTAATGGTTCTAGAAATTATGTTGGTGAATCAGTTGATTCGATTAAGACGTTCCTTATGTTAAGGACGAATAATAATATAAAATTAATATTGGATAAAAATGCTTTTTTCAGTACATTGATGAATGATTTAACCCTTAACAGATGGGTGGATGTTGAAAGAATATATTATAATGCAATTCTAAATATACTTGATCCAATGATCACCCATATTTCAAAAGATATAAACAATTTAAATAGTGGATTTAAATATCTAAAAAATTTATTAATTAAGTATTTAAATCAATTAGATTATAATATAACTCTAATAAGTGGTATTGTACAAAACCTATATGAAATTTTTTCAAAAGCAAATGTTGAAGTAGATGGGGAAAAGGGTGAAATATATATTTTAAATTTTAATTATACCTCTGTTATTAATCAATATGTTTCCGATTTTTTATCTGAGCAATTTTCAATAAAAATTTTTAATATACACGGAAAAATTGATGACCCTAATTCTATTATATTCGGTTATGGTGATGAAATTGATCCAAATTATGAAAAAATAGAACATTTAAATAGAAATGAATATTTAACTAATTTCAAAACTTTTGGATATCTTAAAAATAGCAATTATCGTGACTTGGAATTATTTCTTAATTCAAGTAAATACAATACTTATATAATGGGTCATTCATGTGGTATTTCTGATAGATTATTACTTAACACTATATTTGAGAATGAAAATTGTGAATCAATAAAAATTTTCTATCATCAAAAGGAAGACAATACCAATGATTTTATAGATAAAACTATGGAAATATCCAGAAATTTCAAGTTAGCAGGGAAAAAGCAAATGAGAAATATAATTATACCATATGATCAAAGTCAATCATTAATAAAGAATTAAAATATTGCTCGGCAGGATCCATAATTGGCGCGAACATGTTGTCCTAACCTTTAATGCTCCTAAGGCGCAAGTTTGAGCGAAGCGGTAACTTGTGCCTGGCTTTTAAAAAGGGGTTTTTAGAAAAAGAAACACGGGTTTTTATAACAAGACTTTTTGAATGATTCTTAAAAAAAAAGAAATATGAAAAAGCTTTTATTTTATTTATTCCTGGTTTTCCAGGTAGCAATTTTAAGTAATTGCAAAAAGGATGAAAAAGTTCAAACCCGGGGATTCATTATTGCCGGTAAAGAGGGCAATGTTAATTATGTTCAGTTCAATCCGTCGAAGATCATTGAAACATCCAGGATTTCTGTAATTAAAGACGGAGTTGTCAAAGACTCGGTTGTCAACGGAAGTTACTGGATAGATTTGAATAACGATGGACTGGAGGACCTGCTTATTTCTTCCGTATATAGTTATCCGGGCCAAGGTATGAAAGTATCCATTTTTCGAATGACACAGAATAATCTGGCTTATTGCATTAAAACTTTAAATTCCGGGGATACCATAAGCAATTCGAAACAATGGATACAGCTGCGTAGTGAAGATTATGTTGTTTTTTCCGGTACCGATTCCGTTTCCGGTAACTGGACAGAACCAAAGTACCTCGCTTTCAGGCAGGGTAATAATAATGCAAACTTTTTATTTACCTGGATAAAACTGCAGGTCACCGGGAATAATAAAATCGAAATATTTGAATATTCCTGTTCAAAATAGGTAACTACCCCTTTGCTAAGCTTAGTTTGTAACTAAGCTTTTATAAAATGTAGTTTTTAAACTACTAATGATTTAAAAGCGTAGTTAAAAGAAAACTACGCTTAGCATGGGGAGAGACTCCGCTATAAAAAAGGAAAGCAATATAACAACCATAATAGTGCTTTTATCCTAATTTTGGATTTAAAGCACTATTTGTGTTATGGGTATGTTTATATGCAACTAAATGAAACGGCACAAGATTAACTTTAATAAGCAAAAAACATATCTCATTTGAAAATGTGAATAATGAAACTTATTTATTTTGATTGCGTAAATTTTCAGGAATTAAAAGAGTTACATTTACATTGAAATAAAAGTGCGGAGTCAGCACGATAAACACTGACAAAAATAAAATGAAAACAAAATTAAATTTGTACCGCACAATTAGTAAATATTTCAGATTTACTTTATTAGTAACAGGAGTTTTATACATACTTACAACAACAAATGGTTGTAAAAAAGATGATAAAACCAATACTACTGCGAAAGATTCCATTACATATTCTTTGTCAGATTTGGGAGGAACCTGGCAACGACATAGTTTGATTACAACCAGTTCTAATAGTGGGTTTTGGATATACGGAACAATTGTCAATAGTAATGGTTCATCTTCAGCACACCTTATTCTACCAAATGGCACTATGGATACCACTTTTACTAACACGGGAGCTTCCATAACAAATGGAGTTCTTACTACAGCCTCTGATCCCGCAGCTCACACATTTATAAGCTCTGATAAAAACTTAATGGTTGGAACAACAAAACGTAGTAATTCATATACGCTTGTATTAGATCAAAAAACAGTATCCGGCACAAGTTATAGTACTGCCGATTTGCAAGGAACATGGCAAACCCATTGTTTAGTCGCCGGTGGTAATTGGATAGGCTGGATACATGCAGTTTCTGTAATTGACAATACCGGAAATTGTACATCATCAACCTTAGTGAAAAGTGATGGTACTTCAGGTAGTTCGTCGGGTGGAACATCTATAGTTTCTTCAAGTGGAGTTATCACTATTAATGGAGTTACCTCATACAATGGTTTTTTGAGTGTTGATAAAACTTTAATGGCTTCAAACATGACTGATGGCGGAGGCGGAGGTAATCTTTCTATTGCACAAAAGGTGGTTGTGGGCACTACTTATAGCAAAGCTGACTTAAAAGGCACATGGCAATTGCATGATATATTGGTGGGGTCAGAGAATGGGACAGAACATGGCATCATGACTATTGACGCAAGTGGAAACGGTACAATTTCAAATATGGTTAAAGATAATGGTGGAACATTTAATAATCCCGGCACTATTGCATTGTCAATTTCTTTAGATGGAATTGTCACTTTTGGAACAGATTTTCATGGCTTCTTGAGTGCTGATAAAAAATTAGTTATTGGTACTCAAGGTGATGATTCAGGTCTTGCGTACAGTCTTGTGGTTCTTCAGAAGATGCCATAGTCACTCATAGCTGGCGCGGACATGTTGTCCGTGCCTTTCATGCACTTACCGGCGCATGTTTAAGCAAAGCATAACTTGTGCCCCAGGTTCGGCATAGCGTTCTCGCTAACTAGCCTGATTCCAGCCAGCTCGGCGTAGTTTATAATTCGCAAAGCTTATGAAAATGTTCACTTCATTTCCCGCTGGCGCGGACATATTGTATGTGCCTTTCATGCCCCGTTTAATAAAAGCCAAATGAAAACAAAAAATTGTGCTTTTTATCCTATATTTGGAATTAAAGGGCAATTTCTATTATGATAATATTTTTGGGTGGAATTATAAGAACAAAAAAACTTTTTTATAACCTAATGCAATTTATTGTCTGATGAAAAAGATTATAATAATATTCATTTGGATTATTTATCCCTGGATTATATGGACTCAAACAAATGATACTTATGATATTTATTCTCAAATAATAATAAAAGATTTTAGTAAATCATATAAATTGATTGCAATAGAAAAGTTAACTCCAATTGGATTCGGTGATATAAAGGATTCAGATTATGTATACTTTAAACAAAATCTTAAAAATTTAAAAAAAGAAACTTTTGATAATTTTAGAACTAATAATGAAAAAGCAGATTCAATAAAAAATTATTTTAGTAATAATTTGAATGTAATAATATTAACAAAAACTGATATTGATAGTATTTTTTTTGAAAAGAATTCTGATTGGGAAGCGTTTTATAAAAAAAATGGACAAACTCAGGGATTACTGTCATTTTCAAATATTGGTTTTGATAATGAGCATCAACAAGCTTTGTTATATTATGGTAATCAATCAGATTGGCTGGAAGGAGACGGATATTTCATTTTATTTGAAAAAATAAGCGGGAAATGGATTGAAAAAAGTTCATTTATGTCGTGGATTTCATATATGTATTTATAACTCCCCCAGCTCTTAAACTAACAAATTTCAAACTTTCAAATAATGATAGAAATAGTTTTTATAAGTACATTTGAACTAATCCATTTCATAACAGAAAAATGTTTAAGTTAAAGATTACAAATTTTGACAGGAGAATCAGATTCTCTGTCTTAGCTGTTTTGATCCTTACACGGGTGGTTATTTTCGCTTCTGCTCAGGGGACAACAGGAACAAAAGGAGTTAAAACAAGCTATCAGAACTTCAATGTCGAGGTATTTTGTTGTATCCAGGATGAGCAAAAAATGATTGCTGACCCTCAATGGCTTGAAGAGAGCTGGAATTTAATAACCCGTTCCATCAGAATTGAAAAAGTATACGTTGAGACATACAGGGACAATATAACGCTTCCGGAAGCTGATGTAAAGAAACTTAAGAATTTCTTTGCCGGCAAAGGAGTCAAGGTATCAGGTGGAATTATGGCATCTGTCGCCGGCCCTCCCGGCGACCGTCTGAACGGGTTCTGCTACTCTAATCCTGCTGACCGGGAAAAGTTCCGGCAAATTGTGGCTTACACGGCTTCCCTTTTCGATGAGATCATTTTCGACGACCTGTTCATTTTTAACTGCCAGTGCGATTTATGCCAAAAGGCTAAAGGAAATATGACCTGGGCAGAATATCGATTGAATGTCATGAAGGAGGTTGGAGAAGACCTTGTAGTCAGGAATGCCCGGAGTGTTAATCCAGGAATCCGTCTCATTTTCAAGCCACCTAACTGGTATGAGCAATATCAGTTTAGTGGATATAACCTCGAATCGCAACCCAAAGTTTTTGATGAAATCTGGGCCGGAACTGAAACAAGAGATCCGGAAAACACCACTCAGTTCCTTCAACAGTATCAGAGCTATGGCATCATGCGTTACTTTGAGCATATCAAACCCGGCAAGTTTGGCGGTGGCTGGGTTGATGTCGGGGCACGTCAGACTATGAACCGTTATACTGAACAAATTGAAAATACGTTGTTCGCCAAACCCAGGGCAATCATCCATTGGAGCTATGGAAGTCTGGTTGAAACAATAAATTATGCTGATGGGAAAACAAAAATGTTAAACCCCATTGCTGAAGCTGCCGGATATACATTCGATAAATTGGATGCTTTTCTCGGAAAACTCGGGGAACCATACGGCGTTGCAGCATACAAACCCTATCATTCTTCAGGTGAAAGTTACATTCATAACTACATTGGCATGGTTGGTGTGCCTATGGATTTGTATCCTGATTTTCCTGACGATCGCGGGACTGTTTTTCTTACAGAACATGCAAAGTTTGATCCTGACATTATCAGTAAGATTACTAAACATCTCAACGAAGACAAAACGATCATTATAACTTCGGGCCTCCTTAAGGCGCTGCAAGGAAAAGGAATCGAAAAAATTCTGGAGGTTGAATATACCGGACGAAAAGCATTGGTCAACCAATTCACTTTCCGAAGGTTCATGGATGAAGAACCTGCCAACATATACTTCTCCGATGCCGAAATTCTTATTCCTGAGCTGGCCTATGGACTTGTAACTTCGGAAGATATCATCCAGGCAATTTATAAGGGCAATAACCGTTATTCCATGCTTATACAAGTCAGGGGTTTGAAGAAAGGAAAATTATATGTTCTTACAATACCAGAAAGTTTTGATGATCTGTACCATCTCCCCAGGGAGGTACTTTCTCAGATCAGAAGAGTTATGATGGAGGAAATTCCTGTTTATCTTGACAGCCCAAGCCAGATATGCCTGTTCGCATACAACAATAGCACCTTCATTGCCCAGTCATATCAGCCATACCCGGCAAGGTACAACATCGTGATTAAAAAAGCGGGTGCAAAACTCTATGATATAATATCAGGAAGAGAGTTACAGGGCTACATGAATGGAGAAACAACTGTTTTCGAAGTGTTGCAGCAGCCCAGGACATACAATGTGTACAGGTTCGAATAATCAATAATTATTACATGCAAGGACTTGAACATCCAATGAATTTATATCGAAGCGTGAATTTGAGCTTTTTATTTATGCGTTTTTTTGTTTACTGCTTTCTAATTATGTTTATTTATTGGGATTCATCCTGCGGACAAATTCCTTATACCTTATAATCGGGAAAATTTGAACTTAAAAAAAATAACAAATGAATATACTTATAATACTTGGACATCCTGCCAATAATAGTTTTAATCATGCCATTGCAGAAACATGCAGAAACAGGTTAACAGACAATGGACATTCTTTTGTATTTCACGATTTATATAAGGAAGGATTTAATCCAGTGATTGACGCAACTGAGGTATCAAAGCATGATCAGATAGATGATAAAATAATAAAACATTGTAACGATTTGATAATTAGCGATGGAATAATAATAATTCATCCAAACTGGTGGGGACAACCACCCGCAATTATGAAAGGTTGGATTGACAGAGTTCTGAGACCTGGGATTGCATATGAATTTGAGGAAGGTGATAATGGAGAAGGTATACCCATAGGATTGCTTAAAGCTAAAACCGGTTTGGTATTTAACACATCAAACACAAGCGAAGAAAGAGAAAATAATGTATTTAAGGACCCTCTTGATACAATATGGAAAAATTGTATTTTTGATTTATGTGGTATAAAACAATTTGACAGGAGGATGTTTCGGGTTATTGTGAATAGTGATATAAACCAGAGACAGATTTGGTTAAACGAAGTAAAAATGATGATTGATAAGTATTTCCCAGATCAGCTTAGTTAAAAGAAAACTACACTTAGCATGGGGTTTTATTCTTTTATAGATACCCGTTTTGGAAGGCAATTTTAATTAGAGAAGCAGTATTTTTTGCATTTAGTTTTACAATCAAATTTTTCCGGTGACTGTCAACCGTCAGAGGACTTATAAATATTTTCTCCGCAATTTCAAGATTGGTAAAACCATCTGAAATATATTTAAGCACTTCAATCTCACGCCTGGTAAGAATGGAAGAATTAATGTTTTTCCCCTCTAAAATATTCTGTGTTTCTTCGCAAATGTAATTTTTACCCGACAATACTGTACTTACTGCTTCTATTATCTCTTCTTCTGATGCATTTTTCAGAACATATCCCATTGCTCCGTTATCCATCATTCGTTTTACAAGGCTTTGCTCTTTATATGAACTGATGGCAAGAATTTTTATCGAAGACTTCATATTAAGAATAGTTTTACACAAATCAATGCCATTGCCATCGGGTAATTTATAATCCAATAATATCAAATCGGGAGTAAAAGCTTTTAAAATATGAAGACATTCTTTTACCGTAAAAGCTACTAAACATTCAGACGTAATGCCTTTATCGCGTAATAATTTTTGTAATCCTTCGACTACTACCGGGTGATCTTCGACTATCAGAATATTTGCCATTTGAAGAACAAAGGAAACAAATTTAACAGATAATAATCCATTAAATATGGTTATTTATCTTTTCTATTTCAATGTTTAGGTAGTTAATGATTTTATTTATTTGAATATAATATTTCAGTGTTTCTTCGGCAACAAAAATATATACTACCTACCTATGTAATAAGTAACAAATATTCAAAAGCCACAAAATTATTTTAACAAAACAGCAATGATTTATGGGTCATGTCAAGTTTAAAATTACGCAGATTGCTTCGTCGTACCTCCTCGCAATGACGTTATTTGTAGTGTCATTGCGAACGAAGTGAGGCAATCTCCTTATCAACAGATTATTCCCTTTGGTCATGAGAACTTTTTCATGAGCGATAGCGAATAAAAGTTATTTCGCTACGCTCGTAATGACGACCTTAATTAAACGACATTGTTTTCTAAATGTCAAATTCAATAATAAATTCGGTTCCTTTACCAGGTTCGGAATATATATCAATTCTTCCATTCAACGATTCAATCCTTGATTTAACGCTACTTAATCCGATTCCTTTTCCCTGGTTAACCGAATTGACATCGAACCCTTTTCCGTCATCCACGACAATTAAGCATAACCGGTTTGGTTCTTGTATCATCTGTACAATCAATTCACCAGCTTCAGAATGTTTAATTGCATTATTAATCAGTTCCTGCAATATCCGGTAAGTTCCTATTTCAAGTTTTTGTTCTACACGTTCAAACTGACCAATAAACTGAAAACGGATATTCATGGAATTCGATTCATTCAGGTTTTCACAAAAATCGCTTAATGCATCTTTTAACCCTAAATGTACAAGAACTTCTGGCATCATGTTGTGCGCCACCCTCCTCAATTCATTAATCGACGAATCGAGTAAACCAAGTGCATGATCAAAATCATTGACACTCTCATTTGACAGAATTGTATTGCCTTTCATATTATTAAGTGATAATTTAACACCAGATAACAGCCCACCTAATCCATCGTGTAAATCGCGGGCCATTCTTTGCCGTTCTGCTTCTTCACCCTCAAGCACAGATTGCGTGGCAAGGAGAAGACGCTCTTTTTCCATCTCTTTAATTTTTTGTTCTTTTAATTCGATGGCCTGTTCTGCAATCAATCGCTTACTGCGGGTTCGCAGAACTAAAAAGAATCCGGCCAAACTCAACAAGATAATAATCGAACTCAAAATATAAATATATAAGCCCCTGTTCTTTTCTTCGAGAGTCAATGCAAGTATTTCCTTTTCTTTTTTTTCGGACCGGTATTTTTCTTCCAGTTCAAATACTTGTTTCGATTTTTCAGCATTATAAATAGAATCCCGAACTATCATGTATTTTACATAATAATCCCTCGCATTTTTGTAATCATGTGCATTATCATAAACCTGTGCCAGTCTTTCATAAATAAATTGAATTCCTGAGGTAAAGTTTCTTTGTTGAGATTCATGAATACACTGTTTGAAGTATTCAATAGATTTATTGTATTGTTTTAATAAATTATATGCACTGCCCAGGTTGTCATATGCAGCTATAATTCCACTCCAGTTTCCGGTTTTCCTGTAATAATTCAGCGCATTCAACAGAAACCGGAGGGCTATTTCCGGTTGTTTTAACTTACTGTAACATAATCCGAGATTTTCATTACAGATTGCAATCCCCTCATCATTCCGGATGTTTTCATATTGTTCTTTTGACTTTTCAAAATAACTTCTTGCAGTTTTAATATCGTTTGTAGTTTGTTCTTTGGTTCTTGTTTCGCAATATTCTCTTGATAAATGGAGCAGTCCGATTTGATTTAGCAAATTTGCAATGCCTGTGGTGTATTTCCGTTTTTGGTAAATCGACAATGCATTTTGATAATATTGCATGGCTATTGGAAATTTTTCCATAAAAGAATATATATTACCCAATTCTCCATATAAGTCTGCAATTCTTTTCTCATCTTTTCTTTGTTCCTCAATTTTTAAGGCAGTCAGAATATAATTTGTGGCTTTTCCAAAATCTTCTTTATTCTCGTAATATCTTCCAATAATATGGTTTGCTATTGAAATGTATTTAGGGTAAGAAAGTTTTGATGATAGCTTTAAAGCCTTATCAGCATAATAATACGACGAGTCCTGGTTAAGATAATAGTTCCTGCGGGACTCAGATATGAGATTATTGAGCAGGACAGTATCGGGAATTGCATTTTTTTGTGAATAACAAAAGAATGTTGAAATGAACAATATCAAAGATGCTTGGTAAAAAAAGTATTTTATATTCATCACCATGTTTCTAAAGATTAATAGTCTGCATCAATATTATTAATAATAAAGAACCAATGTTGTTTAATTAAGAAAAAAACTAAAATGAAGTTGTCATTGCGAGGAACGAAGCAATCTTTTTATCAACAGATTATTTCGCTACGCTCGTAATGACGACCTTAATAAACGACATTGATTTAAGTGCAATAATATTATTATTTCTTTTCCGGACAAAGATAGATTAAGTAACATTTTAAAAAATCCATTTTTTCAGGGATATATGCCGAATATTTCAGGCATAGTTTTGTCAGGGTTAATTTAAAACCAATAAAAATTAAATCATTCAGTAAAAAACAATTAAACTATGAAAACAATGCAAAACTTTAAAATCCTTATGGCAATGCTGTCAATAACAGCGGTTATTGCTTCGTGTTCTAAAAAAGATGACAATGTAACGAAGGATGATACCGGTACAAATAATAACACGAATTCGGGCCTTCCTGCTGAAGGTTCAATGAAAGGTACAATAGATGGCAAATCTGTTGAGATGCGATATACTGTAGCATATAATTATTTGGGGTTATCTTCCTCTACCGAAAAAGTTTTTACGATATCCGGGATAACTTCAGATGGAAAAAGTTCGGTTACATTATTATTTTATAATACTGACCTTGCTGTAAAAGATTATTCTTTCGGACTTGATGATTCATTTACCACTGGCGTTGAGATCTCCTATATTGATGGTAATACACCTTCTTCTATTAACGGAACAAGTTCATCCTATACTCCTTACCAGGGAAATCTTTTACTTTCGAATCAAGCCCTCAGCGGTAAGCTCACTATTACCGCTTTTACTAATAATGTATCTGTTGCAGGAGTTATCAATGCCGAGGTTCAAAATATTGATAAGACAAAGACAATTCTGTTGACTAATATTATTTTTAGCGCTACAATTTATAAGGATGAAAATAGTATACCAAAGAACTAAAATCAATTAATGAAATATTTGAATTTTAGTATAAGAATTTTATTCCTATCTTTAAATTTTCCAAATATTTACAAAATCTTCTACAACTATGAAAAAAGCGCTACTTTACTTAATCGCATTGATGGTTTATAGTACAGCCAATGCTACCAACTATTATATTTCATCAAGTTCAGGCAACGATAAAAACAATGGGAACTCTGCAAATTCAGCATGGAAAACCATCGCCAAACTTAATTCGGCCAGGTGGAACCTTCTTCCTGGTGATTCGGTCCTGTTTAAATGCAATGATACTTTAGCGGGTCAGCTCATCCCTTCAAGATCGGGAACCGCTGGTAACTATATTTATTACGGAAGTTATGGTACAGGGAATAAACCTATATTATCGGGAACAACTAAGGTCAGCAACTGGACTGAAACCTCAACGAATATATGGGAAGCAACTTGTCCGGATTGCGGCAATACTGTTACAAACTTTTTCATTAACGGTATTGCGCAGCAAATTGGCAGATGGCCCAATGTAACTGATCCAAATAAGGGATACCGCACCTATGAATCGCATAGCGGATCAAACCAGATTACCGATAATGAACTCACAAGCGCCATTGACTGGACAGGGGCAGAGGCCGTGGTAAGAACAAATCATTGGGTGCTGGACCGCTTAACTATTAAAGCGCAAGTCGGTAATACTTTGCAATTTACTACAAATGCATCCTTCGAATTTATAAATAATTTCGGATATTTTATACAAAACGATCCCAGAACGTTGGATCAACAGGGAGAATGGTACTACAATCCTAAAAATAAAAAATTCGATCTCTATTCGAATA